>Ga0315280_10005037_pt1 | contig 19112 bp, 16 predicted proteins | sample YL17G06_40_MG_FD_203697 | JGI IMG/M metagenome (GOLD analysis project Ga0315280, IMG submission 203697) | Sediment microbial communities from Yellowstone Lake, YNP, Wyoming, USA - YL17G06_40 | ecosystem: Environmental > Aquatic > Freshwater > Lake > Sediment | place: USA: Wyoming | collected... | reverse complement strand
CGAGCAGGGCGAAGGGCTCCTCGACATCTACTGGAGGATCTTCCGCCGCGTCCTGATCCTCTGGGTGCTGGGGATGGTCGTGCAGGGAAACCTGCTGGAAATCGGCAACCATCTCAAACCGATCCGTCTCTACGCGAACACCCTCCAGGCCATCGCCGCCGGCTACCTCGTCTCCTCGATCCTGATCCTGCACTTCCCGCTCCTCGTGCAGATCATTGCGGCGATCGGGCTCTTGGTGGGCTACTACCTGTTGATGCTCCTCGTCCCCTTCCCCGGCTCCGAGAAGGGCATTTGGGAGCCGGACTCGAATCTCGCCCTGTACATCGATCAGCAGATCCTCGGCGATTTTCGCGACATCTCTGGCGGGGCCGTGCACTATACCTGGATCCTCAGCAGCATGGGCTTTGCCGCGACGGTGCTCCTGGGCGTCTTCGGCGGGCGCGTCCTGAAGGCTTCCTCGTATGGGCTAGCCAAGGTCTTTTGGCTGATCGTGCTTGGCGCGGTCTGCCTCGGACTCGGCTGTGTCTGGTCCGGCTGGTGCGAGGATTACTTCGGATTCACTATGCTGGGCAAGTCGCGGTGCCCGTGCACCGAGCACATCTGGTCCAGCTCGATGGTCCTTTGGGCGGCCGGTTGGAGTTACCTCCTGCTGGCCACGTTCTATCTCCTCTTGGACGTAATCAAACTGCGCTTTCTGGGCTGGTTTTTCGTGGTTATCGGCGTCAACGCGATTTTCGCCTACGTGATCTCGCGCCTGGTCAACTTCTCATCCATCGCCGAGGGCTTCGTGGGCGGCCTGGCCCGGTATCTGGAAAACATCAGGGACGACCATGGAGTGACACTCGAGCCCTGGGATGCCAGCAGCAAGGCGGTCGTCCCTCTCGGGGCGGTCCTCATCCTCTGGCTGATCCTCCTGTACATGTACCGCAAGCGGACGTTCGTGAAAGTGTGAGCTTCATCGAGACCGGGTGGCACAGCCGCCCTCGGCTGTGCGGCCCTTCGCAACGCGCCGGCGTCTGGCCAGTGCCGCGGTGGGATACGGCTAAGATGCCCGCGCCACGCCCATGCTTCAGCAATCACGCGAGTCCCCCAGAGAACTCTCGATCTCGCGGCGCACCTCCCCGTCGTCTTCGACGGCAAGCCTCTCGCGCAGCGCCGCGCCGGCGGGCTCCGCGCGATAGCGGCCCAGCGCCCAGGCGCAGGCTCCCCGCACCATCGGCTCGGCATCGTTCAGCCCCCGCACGAGTCCGGGGATCGCCGCTTCGTGGGACCTGTTGCCAAGCACGATCGCGGCGTTGCGCAACAGCCCCCGACGCCTAGCTCGCCACAGCGGAGTCCCGCGGAAGCGCTCGCGGAACGCCGCTTCGTCCAAGGCAAAGAGCCCATCAAGCCCCACCGGGTTCATTCCCGGCAGCGGGTGCAAGGCGTGTACCGCAGAGACTGGCGCGCCTTGGTGTGGCGTGATCTCCCCTTGTTGTGGCGTGGTCGGGAGACCACGCCACAACGTGATCGGGGCGCCGCGATTCCACGGGCAAACCTCCTGGCACACGTCGCAGCCGAAAAGCCACGCCCCGGCCGGCTCCCGCAACTCGCGCGGAATCGAGCCCCTAAGCTCGATGGTCAAATAGCTGATGCACTTGCGGGCGTCCAGACAATGGGCGTCCACCAAGGCCCCGGTGGGACAGGCGTCCAGGCAAGCGCGGCATGAGCCGCAGTAGCCCTCGGCTTGCGGTTGGTCGTACTCAAGGCGCTCGGTGGTCAGGAGGGCGGCCAGAAAGAACCAACTCCCCATGCGCCGGTTCAGCAGGAGCGTGTTCTTGCCGATCCAGCCCAAGCCGGCCAGTTGGGCGAACTCTCGCTCCAGAAGCGGCGCGGTATCGACGACGCCGCGAACCCTGGCCTGCGGCGCCAGCCGGGTGTGGACTTCAGCCAGGCAGCGGAGCCGCTCGCGGACCAGATCGTGGTAGTCGATCCCCCAAGCGTATCGTGATACCCGGCCCTCGCCCTCACCGGGCGGCTGCGGCTCGACGGTGCGATAGACCATGCCGAGCATCATAAGGCTCTGTACCCCCTCCAGAACGTGGCAGGGATGCTCGTAGGCAGCGGCACGATCGGCAAGGTACCGCATCTGGCCGGCATGCCCCGCGGCGAGCCATCGGCGCAAATGCTCGATCCGCGGCGGCGTGACCGCCGGGCAAACGCCCACCAGGTCGAAGCCCTGCTTTCGCGCCTCCTCTTTCAGGGCGGTCGTGAGCTGAACAGCGTCCATGGGCCGAGCCTTTCGGGCAGCGCAGCGGGCAGCTAAAATAAAAAGTCTAGAGCAAGGCTCGCCCGGGGCTTGCCCCATACAGGGTTTCCGGGCGCTGCCGGAATTCTACAGACACCCATAAGGCCCGCGGAGGGGCTTCGTATGCGTCTATCGCGCTCTTGGTTCTTGGCAATCACGGTTTTTACCGGGCTTGGGTTGGTGACAGGATGCGGTCCCGACGTACCCAAGAGCGAGTTGGGCACAATCCTGGAACGCGTGCCCGACCTGCCAGGAATGGACGAACCGTACAACAAACTGCGTTACGTGCCACCAAACGCAGAGATCATGCAGAAGGGCAAGCCCCCGATTCCTTCGAAGACGGCCAAACCCCCGGCGAAGACCGCCAAATAGGTCAGTGTCAGACTGGTGTATCGTCGCATCCGACTCGTAATCGGCGAGCCACCGCTCACCCCCTTATCCCTTCGCGCCCTCGTATTCCTTGACTTCACGGGTTGTAATTGCGCGCCATCGGATTAACCTGGACACGATAGGGGCTCTGCGTAGAATTCACAACGTCTGAGGTTTCTCCTATGAAAGCGAAATACCCAATCCTGTTGCTCGCCGCGCTTTGTCTCGGCATGTTGACTGGCGGGACCGCGGCGCGTGCGGGGTCCCCCTACCTGTTCGGTTGCTCCCCGGGTCTTTATGGCGGATGGTATGGCTACGGCCCGTCCTGGGAAGAGTTGCCGTACTACGCCCTGTACCCGCCTGTCTATTACCGCGGCGTCGTGCCGCGGACGTACGGCTCCAATCCAACTGCCTACCTCGGGGACGTGGAGGCGTCGGAACCCCCAGCATCCCAGCCGCTGGTGGTGATTAACCAGTACGTCGCGCAGACGGCTGGGGTAGTGGCCCCGGCAAACGGAAGAGTCCCGGCGCCCTTGCTCATCACGAATCCTTTTGTAAAGCCCAAGCCCTCGAGTGACGCGAAGGAGAAACCGTCCGAATAGGACGGGACTCACTCACTCGCATCGCTCTCCTGGATTCAGACATCGCGGGGCCCGATGCCCGCCGGGCTAGGCATCGAAAACCGATCTGGACACAGGCAGGGAAAACGGTAACCTACCAGGACTTCATGGAGGGTTACCCCCCCAGCGGGTGCAAAGGATCCTGTCTGATGTCGCGGCCACTGGTCCTGCTCGTTGCCGTGATCTTTGTTTTGGGCTGCAAGAGTTCCGGGTCCTCGGGGACCCCCACAGACCCGTTTTTTGGCCGCACTCGCGTCACACCCCCGGCCACGGGGACGATCGCGCGGCAATCGGGCCCGCCGCCCTACTACGCGCCGCCCCCGTCCCAGACGAACCCGTTACGGTCGCCCGGCAGTCCGTTGCAGCCCGCGCCCGCGTGGATTCCGCCGACGCCGGCGGCGCAGCCGCAACAGCCGGCCACGGCGCCCACTTGGCTCGCGCCGCAAAACCGAGCCGACCCGCTCACCGCGCCAGCGACCGCACCGGCAACCGCACCAGCAACCACGGCGCCGGGCGGTTTCTACGCGCCTCCTGGCGGCAGCTACGGCTATCCGGGCACGACCGGCGCTTCGACCAATGCGCCGCCGGTCGCCTCGCCGGGGGATCGGATTGCGATTCCCTCGGCCGCGATGACCTCTCCTGGGCCCACATCGGCGGTGGCCGTCAATCCGACCGCTCTGGCGACCGGGGCCGGCGGCGCCGCCGAGGTCGCCAACCGGCCAACCGGGGCCCTGACACCGCCTTCCATTCCGACGGCGACCGCCGGATCGCCTTCTGCCGTCGGGAATCAGCAGGGGATCGACGGGAGCCAATTGGCCGGGTCCGTCTACGGCCCGACTCGGGCCGGAACCCTGGTGCCTCGCGAGCGGATCGACCGTACCCTCCGGCCGCGGCCGCGGGGGGACGCCAACTTCCTCCGCAATGCACCCGGACCCGTAAACCCCGCCCCTGGAGAACAGCGGCCGGCACCGCCGGGCCGCGCTCGCGGTCCCATCAACCTCATCGATCTGCCGGAAGCCCCGCCTTCCGCGTCCTAAATGAGGTGGCACGATTCCGGGAGGGGCGAGGCCGGGAGGGGCGAGGCTCCTGCCGAGCCGCAGGGGCATCGCGGTTTCCGAGATTCATGCCAGCTCCCAAAGAGCCTCTTGCTCCCCGAAGCGCGCAACGCCCGAAAAAGAGTATAATTCGTAGTATAGGCGCGCGGCGCCGCCCGGCCGACGGTGCTTCCGATCTCCATCCCGCCCAAAGGGTTACGTTTCCTCTCCACCAACATGCTGGCAGCAATCAAGGCAATCCTTCACGGCCCTTCCCAATGGCGGCTCGCCCACTGGGCGACTTTCCTGCCCAAGATTGCTGCGCTCGAGCCCGAACTGGAGCGGCTGGGAGACCACGATCTCCGCAAACGAAGCCTGGCGTTACGTTACCGGGCCCGCAGCGGGGAGCCGCTATCGCGGCTGTTGACCGAGGCCTACGCCCTGGTCCGCGAGGCCGGACGCCGGACGGTCAACATGCGGCATTTCGACGTCCAGGTCCTCGGCGGAATCGCCATGTTCTACCGCTCGATCGTCGAGATGCAGACCGGCGAAGGCAAGACGCTCACGGCCACCTTGCCGATGTACTTGCGGGCGCTGGCCGGCAAGGGGGCCCACCTGGCCACGGTCAATGACTACCTGGCCCAGCGCGACTCCGAGTGGATGGGCCCCATCTATTCGGCCCTCGGGCTCTCCGTGGGGGTCATCCAGACCCAGCAGCCGCAGCCGGAGCGTCGCAAAGCGTACGCCTGCGACGTCACCTACGGGACGGCCAAGGAGTTCGGCTTCGACTTTCTCCGCGACCGGCTCCTGGTCCGCCGCATCCGCGAGGGGCAGACCGACCTGCTGGGCGGGATGCTCGGCCAGCGGGTCGCGGACGACGAGAAACCGGTGCAGGGCGAGCCCTATTTCGCCCTGGTGGACGAGGCCGACAGCATTCTCATCGACGAGGCCCGGACGCCGCTTATCATCAGCGCGCTGCCGACGGAGGAGCAGCTCATGGCGGTGGAGTCCTACAAGTGGAGCGCCGGGGTCGCTTCGGAGTTCGTCGAGGACGACGACTACGAGTACGACCACGAGAAGAAGACCGTGGAGCTCACGCGCGAAGGCCGGCTGAAGGTCCGCCACTTGCCCAAGCCCCCGACCCTGGACACGGTGGGGATGTTCAACATCTACCAGTACGTGGAGCGGGCGATCAAGGTGGAAAAGGACTACACGGTCGACCGGCAGTTCGTGGTCCGCGACGACGAGGTCGTGATCGTCGACGAATTCACCGGCCGCTTGTCGGAGGGGCGCAAGTGGCGCGACGGGATCCACCAGGCGGTCGAGGCCAAGCAGGGCGTCAAGGTGACCGTGGAGACCGGCCAGGCCGCGCGGATCACGGTCCAGGATTTCTTTCTCCGCTACGAGCACCTGGCCGGCATGACCGGAACCGCCGCCGCCTCGGCGCGGGAGCTGCGCAAGATTTATCGCTGCCACGTGGTGCTCGTGCCGACCAACCGGCCGCTCATCCGACAGCGGCTCCCCGACCGGGTCTTCGGCACCGACGACCAGAAGTGGGCCGCGGTGGTCGAGGAAATCTGCCAGATGCACGGCCAGGGCCGGCCCGTCCTCATCGGCACCCGCTCCATCGACAAGTCGGAGCACCTCTCCGAGCTCTTGAGCGAAAGGGGGATCGAGCACCAGATCCTCAACGCCCATCGCATCGCCGAGGAAGCGGAGATCGTCGCCGCCGCCGGGCTCCGCGGCAAGGTCACGGTATCCACGAACATGGCAGGGCGCGGAACCGACATACGCTTGGAAGAAGGAATCGCGGAAATCGGGGGCTTGCACGTGATCCTCACCGAGATGCACGACGCGCAGCGCATCGACCGGCAGCTCAGCGGGCGCTGCGGACGCCAGGGGGACCCGGGCACGCACCGCCAGTACCTGGCCCTGGACGACGAGCTCCTTTTCTCCGGCCTGGGCCCCAAGAAGTCCCGCAAGCTAGAGGACCTGGGCCAAGACGCCAACGGCCCGCTGGACGGCTACGTGCGTCTGTTTCGCAAGGCCCAGAGGAAGGTCGAGAGACGCCACTACGGCCAGCGCCGCGGCCTGATGTACTACGAGAAGCAGCGCAAGAAGGTGCAGCGTCAGATGGGGCAGGATCCCTATCTGGATACCCCGAGCTGAGGAAAGGGGCGAGGGGTTAGGGACGAGGGGCGAGGGGCGAGGGGAACATGCCCGATCACCAAATACGCACCTCGCCTTTGGCAAGCGGCCCCACCTTCGCCGACATCGGCTCCCATCCCCGGTGCGGGAGCTTGAACTGCGACACCAACTCGAAGCCGCCCTCGCGCTTGCGGTATGCGAACGGGCCGTCGCTGCTCGGATCAGGGTAGTCTTTGAGGGCCTCGGGCCCGTGCCGCTGGACGGCAACCGCGGCCCGCAGCAACTGGAATTGCACCACGCCGCGTGAGTACGCGCGGTAGCTCGCAGGCCCGAGAGAACAGTAGTCGCCGAACAGCGGGACGCGTTTCGCCATTTCCTCGAGCTTGGCCATGAGCGCCGCGCTGATCTTGCCTGGCGGCGGCAAGGGGAACGCGGCCAACTCGTCGAGGAGCTTATGCCCATCCTGGAGGTGCCGGACGAGCGCCTCGCGAGTGCCGAACCTCTCGATGAGCACGCTGGCCCGCGGCTCGTAGACTCCAGCCTCTCGTTGAACCTTGGGCGATTTCGGCGACTGCTTGCCCGGTTTTGGAACTCCAGGAGGATCAGGGTACATCTTTCGCAGGGTCGCTTTCCATGCGTCGGGGTCGCTTGTGGCGGCGAACTTCGGGATGAGCCACTCATCGAGGACCCGCTTGTCTTTTGCCAGAATCGCCTTCCAGGTCGGGCGCGGCGGGATGCGATCCAACCCGGATTGTAGTGCGTCCAGTGTGGCGGGATCCATTTGCTGCAAATGGTCCAGGCCGGCGACCAGAACGATGCCTTCGATCGCTACGCCGACCAGCATCCCGATGCCGGTGTCGTCGGTGGCCGCGTGCCGGCCCAGCGCAAAGCCTGCCACCAGGTCATCCACGGCGGCGCGGGATTGCCCCTGTTCGAATTGATGCGTGGCACGGAATGCCAGGAACCGCGCGAGACTGCGACACATCTGCACGTGCGGCAACATGGAGCCCGTGTCATCGGCCGGGTCCTCTCCCCAGTCGCATTGCCGCATCCGACCGGCATGATAGATGGTTTTTGCGGCGTCGGCGGTCTTTGGAAAGACTCGCTGCCGTGCCGTCGGAGTCGACTTCTCCTTGTCGAAGTAGTAGTCCACCACCGCACGCTCCTCCGGCGGCAATTGCGAAAGCTCAGCGAATGCCTGCCAGTACAGCAGGGCGGCATTCCCGTTTGAGTCTGGCTTGCGGGCCCGCTCCTGGGCGCCGGCCGCAGCGCAGACGCCGAGCAGTGCCGCCAATTGCCAATGAAAGAATTGTCGCCGAAACATGATTTCTCTCCTATTAAAAACCCGGAGCGAAGAGAACCTCTTGATCGGTCTGTATAAAGACCAGCCAGCGCGGCGCGTATTGATCGAGAACGGCGTCGACCTCCTCAAGCGTCCGTGCCTCGGCAAGCTGACGAGCCGCGAGCAGACGTAGCGCCGGCTCTGCCGGCCTTTCCTGAACTCGAGCGGGCTCACCGGCCGGCAAAGCCGGCCCTACAACGCCTTTCGTCCCCTCTGACTCCGGTCCTGGGCCACTCACGCTTACAATGACGGTCGCCGAAATGAGGAGGACCAACGCCAGCGCCGCCAGACTCCCGCGGAGGAATCTCGCCCTTGCGCGGGCAGACTTGGAGATTCCCTCCGCAATCCGCCCCCGGAGGTCGGCCGACATGGGCTGCGGCCTGAGTCTGCGCAGTCTCGTTTCAAGCGGATCGGGTTCTTCGGTCAGCATCCGGCACCTTCTGCCAATTGACGGCGAAGCGAGGCAAGGGCGTAGCGATAGCGCGATGCTGCGGTATTCGGCGAGACCTTGAGGACCGCGGCGATCTGCGCGAAGGTAAGCTCTCCCCAGACGTGCAGCATGAGCACTTCTCGCTGTGCAGCCGGTAATCGTTCCAGAGCCCCCTGGACACGCCTCATCTGCTCCTCCGACTCCAGCGGCGAGCACACACCGGGATCGAACCACGCCGCTGCGCCGCGGCCGGCGATCTGCTCGCGCCGCGTTCGACGCTGATGGGTTCGCAACCAGACCAGCGCGGCACGCCGTACACAGCGGTACAAGTAGGGCACCGCATCCCGGACGCGAGCCCGCGACCGCCAGAAGCCGACAAACGCCTCTTGCACCACGTCTTCGGCATCCGCGTGGCTGCCGACCCACTGCCTGGCAAACAACAGCAGGGCGGGCCCATGCCGGTCCAACCAGGCGGCCAGGTCATCGCTGCCGTCTTGCACAGCCACCTCACGTCCGGCTTGCCGTCCCCTAGCAAGATGCCGCCACAGGCCCCGGTAGTCTACGCAACAGGTGCCTGTCGCCTTTTCGGGTTCATCCGACGCAAGAATGCGCGGGCCTTCGGCCCGGGATTTTTGAGGCATAACTCCGGTGTCCAGTGGTGGTTGCAGCTATGATCATGCCCCCGCTATACTTCAGGCGCCCGGAGAAAGGGAGTCGGGCTCTGCAGGGACGCAACCCGACAAGGGATATCCGGGCCGACGGTGCGCCAATGGTGCATCAGGCCCCTGGTGGCGAGTGTCGCTGGGGGCCGTTTTTGTTTCCTCCCATTGGACACCGGAGCTATGCCTTAGAAAATCCTGCGGCGAAGCCGCACTCGCACAACGACTTACGTCTGCGCATCCTTCAGACGGATGAACCCCTTTTCGGGACGCTACGGGGCCACAGTTCCCCCCTAACCCCTAGTCCCTCGCGCGCGGCACCAGCGGCAATTCCACGCTCACGGTGGTCCCTTGCCCGGGGGCGCTCTCGATCGTCGCCAGGCCGTGGAACAGTCGGGCCCGCTCGCGGATCCCGCGCAGTCCGAAATGCCCTTCCACGTTCCCCTCGGGGTCAAAGCCCACGCCCCAGTCGCGGACCGTGACGTGGACCTTGCGGTCGTCGTGGGAGAGCTTCACGAGGATTCTGGGGCTCTGGCTGTGCTTCTGGGCATTGGTCAGCGACTCCTGAACAATGCGAAAAATGGCATTTTCCAGTGTCCGGGCGAGGCGCTCGAACTGGACCTCGGGGGCAAACTCGATCTCCGGTCCCCCCGGACTTTGGCTCTGGAGAATCAGATGCTCGATGGCAGGGACAACGCCGAAGGCATCCAGCACCGGAGGGTGCAGCCCGCTCACAAGCCGCCGCGATTCCTGAATCCCTTCGCGGAGCAGTTGAAGCCCTTTTTTGAATGCTTCCCGGGCCTGCTGGGGGTTGGCCTCTTGAAGGCGCGCCGCCGACTCAAACTGCATCTTGGCCCCGGCCAATTGCTGGGCGAAACCGTCGTGGATCTCGAAGGCCAGCAGTTCCCGGTCGCGCTCGGCCAGCTCCAGCAGTTGCCGGAGCAGCTCTTGCTCCTTGTGCAGGGCCTCTTCGGCTTGCTTGCGGTCGGTAATGTCCGTGGAGATGACCATCGCGGTGCGAACCTGGCCCTCTTCCTCGAGAGGTACCACGCGGCTGGACCACCAGACGCCGAAAACGTCCAGGACTTCTACTTGCTGGACCTGACGGGTGTCGAAGGCGGCGCGGACCGTGCGGCGGCCGCTTTCCTGGTATTCCGGGTGAACGTACTCCAAGCCACTCTTTCCCAGCAGTTGCCCCGGGGGCCTTGGGCTGTCCGCGCGGGGGCCAAAGAACGATCGGATGGTTCCCTCGCGGTCCACCACGAGGACCGAATCGGGCATGTGATCCAGCAGGCGTTTCAAGGTGGCCTCGCTCTCGGCCAACGCCTCCTTGGTCTTTCTGGCCTCGGTCACATCGCGGAGGAAGCCGATGACGCAGTCGCGGCCTTCGTATCGCAGGCGGCTGTTGTTGACGTCCGCATAAAAGACGGTCCCGTCTTTCCGCAAGCAGCGGCGGCCGATACTCTTGCCAAGTTGCTCCCGCAAAAGCCGGCCAAAACGCTCGAAGACGTCAGGCACTTCGTCGGGCGGGTGCAGGTCCGGCACCGAAAGCCGCAGCATCTCTTCCTCTGAGTAGCCGAACATGCGGCACGCGGCCGGATTGGCCCGCAGCAGCCGCTTCGTTTCGATGTCTGCCAAGAGCAGCCCGTCGGCCATGCCGTCGTAAATGGCCCGCAGCTCCTCTTCGACGTGGCTCGATGGCGCTCCCGCCGGCTCTGGGGATGGAATCGACATGCCAGTCACCCCGTCACCTCCTCACCCCCTCACCTTGTCAAACTCATCCCCCCTTCAACCACGCCTGGATCAATTCGCGCCGCTTGCCCGGCGGCTCGGTGGCCAGGAGCCGTCCTCGGCCCAGCCCGATCAGCGCGTCTTGCTCCTTGGCCACCTCCTCGGCGGGAAGGAGTTGCTTCAACTGATAGTACCGCAGCTCCACCAGGAGCAGGAGACCGTTTTCCCGCCTCCCCTTCTCGGGTTCCCACTGCTTCATTCGGGCGCGGACGTCCTCGGCGGTCAAATCGGGAACCGGGACCAGCTCGCAACGGGTGCGGAGATACCCGAGGAGATCGGTGACCTGGGCCGCCGACGGATCCCACGCGCCCGCAACTTTGCGACCCGCTGGGGCGCCCCCGAGGGCCTGCGACGTTCGCAGGGCCTTTTCGGCAACCACGTCGAAGACCTGGGCCTGCACCAGGGTCTGCGAGACCTGAGAGGCCGACGAAGACAGCGGGACCGGCTGGAGGAAGATCAGCATGTCCAGCCGGCGGCTCCTCGCCGCGGCGAGCAACTGCTGCCGGGTCCCGGTACGCAAGATCGCCACCTGGCGGCACCGCGGGTCGCCCTGGTCGGGCCAGTCGCCATAGGCCCCCGCTTTGATCCGCGTCTCCAGTCCGCCAATCACGGCCATCGCCACCGAGCCGATCAACTCTTGTCCCTCCTTCACGGCGGCCCGCACGGCCGGGTCGGCCGGGTCGCTCACTTCCACACCCAGGCCCCAACGCAGCCCGATCACCGGACGGCTTCCCGCCGGAAACCAACGCACGCGATACAGCAGCGTGGCATCCTCCCCGGCGATCAGGTCCACGGCGGTCTTGATTGCGTAATCGCGGCTTGCCGCTTCGTATGCCCGCTGGACGGGATCCATGGCCGGGTCGGCGTCGAGTGCGGAGGCAGGGGCCGGAGCCACGGCTTGGGCTCCTGGAGATGCCGGGGCGCCTCCGAACGGCGCAGCGCCCGACACGGGACCGGGGGCAACCGGATGGGGGACAACCGGATTGGCCGCCGCGGTCGCCGGATATGCCTGGCTGCCGCGAAGGGAAGGCTGGGCCGCGCCAGGCGGGGGAACGTTGGCGGTGGCGGCGGGAGGTTGGAGAGCGGAACGCCGCGCCGCGGCGCCTTTTGCCCCCGTGGCGGCGGCAGTTTGTTGCTGCGGCGACGTGGCGGCGACCGGCTCTTTCGACTTCTGCGTGCTGGCGGCCTGTTCTTCCTGGCGGCCGGCAAGGTAATCGGCCAGGACGATGGTCCCCAGAGAGCCGAGGCAGACCCCCACCCCGGCCAGCGCCGTCAGAAACGCCTTGTACGTCTTGTCCCAACGGTTCATGAAGTAGTAAAGGTTGTACAGCGGGACGACGATGACGCAGATTCCCAGGCCGGTGCCTTCCCGCATCGCGACCAGGGCCTCCCAACCCCATCCGGCAACGATCAGGCCCAAGCCCCCGGCAAAGAATACGATCCAGCCGATCACGGCAGCCGACTTGGGCAACGCCGCAATGATCAGGCCGAAGAAGACCAGGGCGCCGATAACGAAGATCGCGATTCCCGCCTGGAGCGGAATCCGCACGGTCTCCCGCCGCGAGCGGCGGCGCGTCCCTTGCCAGGTCCCGTCGCTCGCCCAGGCGTCGTCCAGGTACGGCGAGGCGGCCTGTGCCGCAACTCCGCTCGCCAACGCCGCGACCGGCCCCATCTCCTCCTCAAGGATGCTTGCCAAGGGTTCAGGCTGGACCGGTTCCGGGGGACGCCGCTCTCCTCCCGGCGCCGAGACCCGTTTGTCGCACACCGGACAAGCCAACGTCCGGCCCGCGAACTTGTCGGGCGCCCAGAACTCGGTCTTGCAGTGACCGCACTCGCAACGGATCGGCATAACGGCCTCGGAACGCCTGATTGTCCCACAACACCCCCGTCTTTAGCATACCCGCCACGGTGGGGAATACAAGGGCGGGAGGGCGAGGCTCCTGCCGAGCCCAGTTCCCCCCGCAGAAGCCAGGATGCGGCCGGGGCTCGGCAGGAGCCTCGCCCTCCCGCAGTCGTGCAAGCTCACTTACAATGAACTGTCATGCGGGTCGTGGAGGACGAGCATGAACAAGCGGGAAGTCGTGCGTTTGGTCCTGGAGGGGAAGCGGCCGCCCTACGTCCCCTGGTCGCTCGGGTTCACCAAAGAGGCGAAAGAGAGGCTCCAGCACCACTACGGCGGCGAGGACCTGGAAGTCCCGCTGGATAACCACTTCGTGAAGCTCGGCAGCGACATCGGCTTCTTCAGCCAGGTCGGCCCCAACCGCTTCCGCGACGTCTTCGGCGTGGTCTGGGACCGCTCCATCGACAAGGACATCGGCAACGTCGTGGGCCAAGTGCTGCCCGAGCCGACGCTTTCCGGCTACGAGTTTCCCGATCCGCTCGACCGCCGCTTCTTCGAGAGGATTCCCGCCCTGATCGACCGTTATCCCGGCCGCTTCCGTGTCTTTCAAATAGGGTTTTCGCTCTACGAGCGGGCATGGACGCTGCGGGGGATGGAAGCCTTGCTGATGGATTTCCTCGATCGCCCCGATTTTGTCCACCGGCTTCTCGACCGCATCGCCGACTACAACGTCGCCCAGGTCCAGGAGGCCCTGAAGCACCAGATCGACGCCGTCTACTTCGGCGACGACTGGGGCCAGCAGCACGGGCTGCAGATGGGGCCGCGGATCTGGGGCGAGTTCATCTACCCCGTGCTCCAGCGGATGTACGGCGCGGTCCGCCGGGCCGGCAAGTTCGTGATGATCCACTCTTGCGGCGACGTGGATGAGCTGTTCGATGATCTCATCGCCGCAGGACTCAACTGTTTCAATCCCTTCCAGCCGGAAGTGATGGACGTCTATTCGCTTTTGCCGCGATACCGGGCGCGGCTGGCGTTTCACGGGGGGATGTCCACGCAGCGGATCCTGCCGTTCGCGACGGCGGAGCAGGTGCGGGCCGAGACGCGGCGGCTCTTGGAGCTGGGCCGCGAGGGCGGCTACATCTTCGCCCCGGCTCACGACGTCGAAGGCGACGTCCCGTTGGAGAACATGCTGGCGATGGTCGAGGTGCTCCACAGCCAGTGCGCATACCGCCTGTGACGTGGCACAGCCGCAACCGAGCGTACTAGCTGGGCCCCGCCGCTTCAGGCAGCCGAGGCGGGGATTCTAGCACGCGCTTCCGGTACTGCTCCTGAGCGTTTCGCAAGTGCTGGAAGAAGACGTGCACGTCTCCGCCTGCCTGCTGTGCCAGGACCTGTCCCGCTTTGCGTACCTCGGCGACGATTGGGTCCTCATCCATTATCGGTTCTCCTCTGGTCCCAGGAGTTCTTCCGGCGTGCAGATGATCGGCGTCTGAAGTCTCCTCCGTGCTACCTCCGGGTCACCCTGGCGCGATTCCTCAAGGACTACGGGTGAAATGTACACGTCGAATAGCGACAAGCGTTGGTCCCACGAAGTCCGCGTAATCTCCTGGTGCACGAGGGCGATAACGTCACGCACTGGGCGCGCCGTGTAGTAGCTCGGAACAGTCCTCTCAAGATAGAGAGTCGGCTTCATGCACCGTTAGTATCAGCGAGGTGCTCTTAGATGTCAAGCGGAGCGGTCGGTTTCGCCGAGCGCGGCCCCCGGGCGGCGGCGTCAGGAGACCCACCCCCAACGGCCCAGGGGCTGCAACCCCTGGGCTTTAAGATGCGCGCTCACGCCGTAATAGGGTATTTCCCCCTCTCCTCGATCACGCGCGTGACCCGCCGGATCCGTTCGATCTTCGAGGCCGGCATGGCGTTGTCGGCAATGCCGAGGATGAAGGCCCGGCCGGGGGCGATTGTGCGGAACAGTTCGTCCATGTGACGCTCGAACTGCTCCTCGGTGTACGGCTCTTCGAGGATCACCGACGGCACGCCGCCCCAAATGATCACCTCGTCGCCCCAGGCCGCCCGGGCCTCGGCAAGCGTCGTCCGCACCATCGGGCTGGTCACAAAACACTCCGCCATGCCGATCCCCGCCTCCTTGATGAGCGGGAGGATGAGCCGCGTGTCGTTGTCGGCATGGATCGCCACCGTCTTGCCGCGGGCCCGCACAAGCGGCGTCAGCTCCTGGTAATACGGCAGGATGTAGCGGCGGAACAAGGGCGGCGGGGTCATCTGGCTCGACAGGTGATGGCCGTGCATCAGGAGCCTCGCCGGCGAGTCGAGTATATGCCGCCAAACCTTTTCCTTGAACCGATCGGTCATCACCGCCACCAGACGCTCCACCTCATTGGCGTAGTCGCTCAGATGGTAGAACGCCTGCTGATAGCCGCAGAGGGCCCGCATCCAGTGGTGAAACGGGCAGTCGCCGCAGTTGACCATGGGATAGCCTTCCCCGCCGACCTCCTCTTCGTAGGCCATGTAGTCTTCGTAGGCCGGCAAGTAGTCGGTGTGTTCGAGGAGGTACTCGACCACCGGGTAGTCTTCCCGGCGCTTGAGCATGAAGCCGACCTCGGCGTCTTGGATCCCCTGGCTCCGCAAGTGCTCCGTGGCCCGAAGCCGGGTCGTCACCGTGCCGGCGGGAGTGAGGTACTCGGTGATCGTCTCCATCTCGCTGGGCCGGTGTACGCGGACCTCGACGTTGCGGAGCTGCGTGCGCCAGATGACGCCGTCCCGGGCAGCGGTCCCGCCAAAGACGTCCCGCTCGACCTCCCGCAGTGTCCGGCCGCGATACTCCGGCGGCAGCGTGCCGGCCCGCTTGGCGGCCTCGTACCAGATGCTCAGGCGGGGAGTCCACGGGATGCGGTCCGGCGGCCGGCCGGCCAGGATCGCCAAGATCCGCTCACGGTTGGTCATCGTCGATACCTTCCTCCACGGTGGGGGCCGCGATTGAGCCGCGAATCCGGCCCCGTCATTTTTGACTTTTTCGGCCCACACTGCAACAATAAACGTCGAACCGGCGTGACGTAACGTGACATAAAGAGAGTTCTGCTTGCGGGAGGTACCCAAAGTGTCCAAGGAAACCAGCCACGAGATTTCGCGACGGAAATTCGTCTATCAGACCGGGGTCTTGGCAGCCACGGCACTCGCCGGGCGGGGTCAGGAGACCCTCGCCCAACAGGGGGAGACAAGCGCCCAACAAACCGACGCCATCCCGAAACGCGTCCTCGGAAAGACCGGCGTTCCGGTCACGATCATGACTCTCGGCACCGCCCCTTGCGGCTTCATCAAGCCCCACGATCCCCAGCACGTGGCCGACTGCGTCAACGCTGCCATCGACCTGGGCGTGAGCGCCATTGATACCGCCCCGGCATACGACGTCGCCCAGGAGGGCGTCGGGCTGGCGCTCGGCAAGCGGCGCAAGCAGGTCTTCCTGTCCACCAAGGTCCTGGCCGACGACGTGCCCGCCGCCGAGAAGATTCTCGCCCATTCGCTCAAGATGCTGAAGACCGATTACGTGGACCTCCTCTACTTCCACCAGACCGGCGACCGCAAGGTGGAGATCTGCCGCAATCCCGACGGGGTCTTCACTTGGCTGGTGAAGCAGAAGAAGGCCGGCAAGATTCGCTTCGTCGGGATTTCGATCCACAACCGCCCGCAAAAGTGCATCGAGCTTCTCGAGTCCGGTGACGTGGACGTGCTGCTGACGATCATCAACTTCGTCGATCGCCATACGTACCGCTTCGAAGAGAAGGTCCTGCCCATCGCCCGCAAACACAACGTGGGCATCGTGGCGATGAAGGCGTTCGGTGGTGGCAGGAACGGCAACTATGCGGACCCCAACTGCCCGCCGCAATTGGACGTGCAGCACTTGGAATTGGCCGTGCGCTACACGCTGGGCGTGCCGGGCGTGGCCACCTTGGACATCGGCTGTCACAACGTGGAGCAAATTCGCAAGAACATCGCCATGGTCCGAAGCGCTAAGCCCCTGGCGGCCGACGAGCTGGCCAAGGTCGAAGCCCTGGGCAAGGAGCTGGCCGCCCAGTGGAAGGAGCATCTTGGCCCGATCGCGGGCACCGCAACGCACCGAGTCAACATCGCATAGCGTCTTGACGCCCTAGCCAGATGAACGCGGGATCACGAAAGCACGAAAGGACGAAAACACGAAATCATTTGAGAAGAGCTTGCGTGTGATCGGCCAGTCTTCCGTTTCGTGCTTTCGCTCTTTCGTGTTTTCGTGATTCTCTTTGGGTGGTCCCATGACCTCGAGCAAACGCCAACGATTGGTGGTCGTGAGCGCCCTCGCCGCTGCGATGGGAGTCGCGGGTTTCTTCGAGCCGGCGACCTTCGGTCGAGGGAAGAAAATGTCGCAGCCGCCCTTTGAGAAGCGGATGAAGGTCCCGACGCTGCCGGCCGGGCTCACGTGGCTGAACACCGCCGGTCCGATCGAGCTTCGCGCGCTGCGCGGCAAGTTCGTGCTCTTGGACTTCTGGACCTACTGCTGCATCAATTGCATGCACATCCTGCCGGAGCTCCAGAACCTCGAGCGGGCCTATCCGGACAGCCTGGTGGTGATCGGCGTCCACAGCGCCAAGTTCGAGACCGAGCGGGATTCCAAAAACATCACCGAGGCGATCCTTCGCTACCACATCGAGCACCCGGTGATCAACGACGCCAATCATGCCGTCTGGGAACTCTTCGGGGTCAACGCCTGGCCGACGGTGATCTTGATCGACCCGGAAGGGTATGCCGTCTGGGGCACCAGCGGCGAGATTAGCTTCGAGCAGGTCGACGCCTTGCTGAAGCCGGCGATCCCCTACTACCGCAGCAAGGGGCTGCTGGACACGACGCCGCTCCGCTTCGAGCTGGCCGTCGCCAAATCGCAGGACACGTCGCTCCGCTTCCCCGGCAAGGTGCTGGCCGACGAGCCCAGCGGGCGGCTCTTCATCGCCGACAGCAACCACAACCGCATCGTCGTCACACGCCTGGACGGGACGCTGCTGGAGGCAATCGGCTCGGGTGTCATGGGCCGGGCCGACGGCGATTTCGCCTCGGCCCAGTTCAATCAGCCGCAGGGGATGGCCCTCCGCGGCGAGGAACTCTTCGTGGCCGACACGGACAGTCACCTGATCCGCCGTGTGGACCTTGCCAAGAAGACCGTCACGACCGTAGCCGGAGTCGGCCGGCAAGCCCGCGCCCCGGCGCCGCCGACGAAGACGTCCTCTCCGCTCAAGACGCCGCTCAGTAGCCCCTGGGACCTGTGGCTCCACGAGGATTACCTCTACATTGCCATGGCCGGCGCCCACCAGATTTGGCGGATGCGATTGGACCGCCCGGCGATCGGCCCTTACGCCGGCAACGGCCGCGAAGACATCGTGGATGGGCCGCTGCTGCCGAAGCAGCCGTATCAACCGGGGGCGTCGTCATTTGCCCAGCCGAGCGGCCTGGCATCCGACGGCACGTGGCTTTACGTGGCCGACAGCGAGGGGAGCTCGATCCGCGCGGTGCCGCTGCGGCCCAGGCAGGAGGTCCGCACGCTGGTCGGCACGTCGCGCATGGAGTATGCCCGGCTCTTCACGTTCGGCGACGTGGATGGCCCGCCGCAGCAGGCTCGATTGCAGCACCCCCTGGGCGTTGCCTTCCACGGCGGCCGGCTCTACGTGGCCGATACGTACAACAACAAGATCAAGGCCGTCGATCCGGCCACCGGGACCACGCGTACGCTCGCGGGCACGGGCAAGCCCGGCCGCGCAGACAATCCCCCGCAGTTCGACGAGCCGGCGGGCATTAGCGCCGCGGCCGGGAGGCTCTTCGTCGCCGACACGAACAACCATCTCATCCGCGTGGTGGACCCGGTGGGGCAGGTTGGCAACCTGCCCCACGTGAAGGTCTCGACGCTCGCCATCCCTGGCCTCGCGCCGCCGAAGCCGCCGGCGGCGTCGAAGCCCTCGTTCGTCCTGCCGGGCGCAGCCCGAGAGACGTTGCAGCCCGTCGCGGTGCGGCCGGAGAGCGGCAAGATCCGCCTGGCAGTCGATCTGCAATTGCCGCCGGGCTACAAGATCAACGAGGAGGCCCCGACGGCGTATCGCGTCGATTTTCCCGCCGCCAGCGGCAGAGGGCAGACGGCAGAGGGCAGAGGGCAGCGTGGCCCGATCCTTCGCAAAAAGTTCGGCAAGTCGATCCGGGTCGAGAAGCCGGCCGCCAAGTTTGAGATCTCCCTCCCAGTAGACGCGCAGACCGGCCGCGACACGCTGGAGATCTCGTTGAACTACTTCTATTGCCAGTCCGGGGCCGAGGGGCTCTGCAAGGCCGGCAGCGTCGTTTGGACCGTCCCCATCGAGCTCGCACCGGACGCCGCCACTTCGGTCGTTCCCCTGCGGCATCGAGTCCGATAGCAATCAGCGGGGTGCCATGCCCACGCTCGTCGTGGGCATGTCGATGTGCGAGCATGGCGACGCAAGCGTCGCCATGGCACCCGCTATCGGCTTTCGGCTGTCTGATCGCTGACGGTTGATCGCTGGTGGCTTTCCCCAAGAAAAGACAGCACGAT
>Ga0315280_10005036_pt1 | contig 19119 bp, 16 predicted proteins | sample YL17G06_40_MG_FD_203697 | JGI IMG/M metagenome (GOLD analysis project Ga0315280, IMG submission 203697) | Sediment microbial communities from Yellowstone Lake, YNP, Wyoming, USA - YL17G06_40 | ecosystem: Environmental > Aquatic > Freshwater > Lake > Sediment | place: USA: Wyoming | collected... | reverse complement strand
ACTTCTCGCTGCAATCATGGCCCTTCAGGCAAAGGAACTGATTTACGGTGCCATCTCCCTCGCGATCAGCTTCATCGGCATCGCTGGCTTCTTCGTCTTTCTAGACGCACCATACCTAGCCATGCTTCAGATAGCCATCTACGTCGGCGCCGTGGTTGTGCTGATACTCTTCACAATCATGCTAGTCCGCCGCGAAGAAATGGAAGAGGTCACTGACCGCCCAGAAGGCGGCGAAGGAGCCGTAGGCCTTTGGATTGCGGGCCTTCTCGCAGTCTCAATCGCTGGCGTTGCCGCCTTGGCAGGCCCAAATCTCCCAACAACGCCTCCGCCTGCAGACCTTCCCGTAGCCGGCCTAGGTCCTGTGCTTGCGCTTGACTATCCAGTCCCACTCGTCATTCTCGCGCTTTTGATTTCCGCTGCATTGCTAGGTGCTTTGGTACTGGCCAAGCTGGAGAAGTGAGAACGTGTGGTAAGCTTAACCAGTTACATCATTGTTTCAGCGGCACTACTCGGCATCGGGGTCTACGGGCTCAGCGTGAAGAAAAACGCGATTCGAATTCTCTTCGCTATCGAAGTCATCGTGAACGCCGCCAACCTGAACTTCGCTGCATTCACCCGGTACATGAATCCACCGCAACTTTCAGGGCAAGTGATTGTCTTCTACTCAATTGCAGCAGCGGCCATGGAGGCCGCTGTGGGGTTAGCGCTCATCTTAGTTGCATTTAGGCTCAATTCGACGATAGACGTTAGGAAGCTGAACAAGCTGAAGGGATGAAGCTCATTGTACATGCAGATCATTCAAATTCTCCTAGTCCCCTTTGTTTTCGTTTTCATCACTTACGCTGCAGGCGTCAGGTGGGGTCCTAAAGCGGGCTGGCTCTCCTTCGTCGCACTGGCCTACTCAACTTTCCTAACACTGTTCGCTGGTTGGCAAGGTGGGGTGCAGGAGTTCTACGACTGGCGGCCTATCGGATTATTCGGCCTAAACGCGGATGGTTTGAGCGTCCCAATTCTCTTCACGATCGCGTTGCTGTGCACTCTGATGTCCATCTATTCGATCCCCTACATGCATCACATAATCGGCGACGACAAGAAACAATTCGGCCTCTACTACGCGCTACTCTTGCTCTATTCAGTTGGGATGATGGGCGCGGTCTTGGCAACTAACCTCATCGAATTCTACCTGTTCTTCGAGCTCATGCTGATCCCATCTTACTTCCTGATTGCGAAATGGGGTTACGGCGATCGTGACAGGATCTCGTTCATGTACTTCATGTGGACGCACATCGGCGCCCTAACCTTTCTGGCTGGGATACTGTCTATCGGATACTTGAGCGGCACCTTTGACCTTCAGAAGATCGTTATGGCGAATTTGCCAGTAAACCTCAGAACGTGGATCGTTGTTTTGATGGTCGTGGGGTTGTTGGTCAAGATGGCTGCTTTTGGATTGCACATATGGCTTCCCCACGCCCATGCTGAAGCTCCCACGCCCATCAGCGCTCTGCTTTCACCCGCCATGATTGGGATAGGTGGATACGCGATCGTCCGGATCGTGATGACGGTTCTCCCCGGAGCTTTCTTCGAGATCTCCATAGCCTTGTCCATTTGGGCTGTTGTCACGATGTTCTACGGTGGAGCGATGGCACTCGTGCAGGATGATATCAAACGCTTACTTGCATACTCGAGTATCAGCCAGATGGGTTACATCTTGCTGGGAATTTCTTCGTTTCAGATTCTTGGTGTCTCAGGCAGTATGTTTCAATACGTGACTCACGGGCTGGGGAAGGGTATCCTCTTCATGATGGCGGGGGCCATCATCATGCAGGCACATGGCCTTCGCAGCATAGGCAAAATGGGCGGCCTGGCATACAAGATGCCAATAACCGCAACCGCTGCCCTCATTGGTTTTCTAACGATCATGGGCATCCCGCCGACCACCGGCTTCATTTCAGAATTCCTAATCTTCGCGGGAAGTTTCAAGGAAGCATTCACATTAGATTCTATGCTGCGAATTGCGCTCTCGTTCTTGGGTGTTGTCTCAACTGCAATTACAGCCGGGTATTCGCTTTGGGCCGTGAAACGCATTTTCTTCGGGAAGCTCCCTGAAGAGTTAAGCAATGTCACTGAGGCTCCGTGGGTTGTAACTGGTCCGCTACTTGTGCTCGCCGTCGTCTCACTCATTCTCGGCGTCTATCCGGACCTGGTGGAGCGGCTCTTGTTGCCGAGCGTGAAGATGATTGTGGGAGGATAGAACGTGAACGAAATATTCGGATGGTTAACTTGGGCATTGCCCTTCATTGGTGCAGTTCTGACGCCCGTCATGGCGCGCATACATCCGAAGGTGAGAGACTACGGCTCCGTTGGTTTCTCGTTACTTGGGGCCATCTCCGCAACTCTCCTAATTCCATTCGTCCTGTCGGGTTCGGCGCAGGACGTTCAGGTAGACTGGATCACGAGTTTGAACATCAAGGCAGGCATTCTGCTTGACCCGCTCGCCATAATCATGGCGAACGTGGTATCTTGGGTGAGTTTCCTCATAATGGTCTACAGCCTCGCATACATGCATGGCGACGAAGGGCTAACCCGCTACTGGTTCTTCATGAACTTCTTCATCGGCAGCATGCTCCTGCTCGTAATGTCAGACAACCTTCTCCAACTCTTCTTCGGGTGGGAAGGCGTGGGCCTATGCTCGTATGCTTTGATCGGCCATTGGTACAAGGACCCACTTGACAAATGGGTTGGGACTGTTGGTGACAAGGCTCTGAATGTGCCCATGGCCTACTCGCCTAGTCACGCCGGAATGAAGGCGCTTGTCGTCACAAGAATCGGCGACATTGGCCTGCTCATCGCCATATTCATGATCTATGCTTACTCGGGGACGTTGAATTTCGTCGAACTGTCTCAAAACGTTTCATGGGCTCTGCCGCTCAGCCGCATGGGTTTACTCATCCCAGTCGCGTTGCTATTCTTCTGGGGGCCGATTGGGAAATCAGCGCAGTTCCCTCTGCATGAATGGTTGCCGGACGCAATGGCCGGTCCCACCTCGGTTTCAGCGCTCATTCATGCTGCGACAATGGTCACTGCCGGTGTTTACTTAGCGGGCCGCGCTGGACCCATGTTCTACAACACAGTCATCCAGTATGCGCAACCGACATTCTTCTTTGAGGCTGTGGCGTGGATCGGCGCCTTCACGACGTTCATGGCAGCGACCCAAGCCGTTGTCTCCAAGGAGCTGAAGAAACTTCTCGCATATTCCACTGTTTCACAAATTGGCTACATGATGCTCGGCATCGGAGCCGGTGGGCTGGCATCAGAATTCATCACAGGTCTAACTGCCGGTATCTTCCACCTGATGACACACGCACTCTTCAAAGCAGCCGCATTCTTGGCGGCGGGAGCGATCTTGCACGCCGTAGAATCAAGGTTCATGTACGATATGGGCGGGCTGCGCCATTCAATGAAGATTACCTTCGCCTCAATGGTCATTGCTCTGCTCGCACTTTCGGGTGTGCCACCTCTGAGCGGATTCTGGAGCAAAGACGCCGTAATCGCCGCAACTGTCCTTACGGGGCAGACTCCCTTGCTCCTGCTTGCCTGGGGAACAGTCGCTCTGACCTTCCTTTACAGCCTCAAAGTGATCGGACTCGTTTTCTTCGCGCCCCAGAGCGAGCACGTCAAGAAGCTGGAGGAAGAGGGCCACCACGTGCACGAAGCCCCCGCCCTAATGTGGGTACCCTACCTGATTCTAGCGGTGGCAACTGTAGCGATCGGCCTAGCTGGCCCGCTCATCGAGTCCGCCTTCACGCGAGCCCTAGCGATCACAACAACGCCGCTAGCTGCACCCGGTCCTGAACTCAGCCCTGCGGTTGAGCAGAACGCGGTCCTTCTAGCGAGCACAGGTTCGCTGATAATGCTCGCTGTTGGGGGAACTTTCGGCTACCTACTCTACATTTCAGGCCGGCTGAAACCCACGTCAATTGTGGGCGAGCGAGGATTTGCGCGGGCGCTCTACAACTTTCTCTGGAACCGCTGGTACATCAACCCAGCGTACTATCGAGCTTTCGTCTACGGAACCATCTCCGCCGCAGCAGCACTGAAGAAGACACTTGAAACTGGGTTCTTCGATAAGATAAGCGGCGCCGTGGCTCAGTTCTCTATCGACCTTTCCAAAGGCGGTCAAGCCGTGGACCTCGGAGTCATCGATGGTTGGATCAATGGAATAGCTGCAACCGGTCGAAAATTCTCATCCGCAGTTCGCCGAATTCAAACGGGAATCCCACAGGAGTACGTCACAGTCTTCGCGTTTGGTGTATTCGCCCTAGTCGTGGCGATACTGTTCTTTCTAACATGAGGCAATAGAATTGGTCCTACTATCTCTCTTAATCTTCATGCCCATAGTCGGGGCCATAGTCGTATACCTAGCCGGGTTCGCCAGTGACAAGCTGTCAAAAGCCCTGACCATCATAATCTCCGCCGCAACAATCGCTGTAACACTCTTCATCTTTCTAACATTCAATTGGAACGTTCAGGGATTCCAGCTCGTCGAAACCTATGATTGGGCGAAAGACTTCAGTCTCACATACGTAGTCGGGATAGACGGAATCAGCCTGCCGCTTCTAATCATCTCCTCTCTACTCACGACCTTGTCCGCCGCAGGATCGTGGGAACAGATCACCACGAAAGTGAGAGAATACAACGCCCTGTTGTTACTCTTCGAAGGCGCCATTATCGGTGTGTTCACATCCCTAAACCTGATTGCCTTCTACGTTTTCTGGGAACTCGTTCTCATCCCAATGTTCTTCTTCATAGGCGTCTGGGGCGGCCCGCGGAAGAAGTACGCCGCAATGAAATTCCTGATCATGACGCATGTTGGCAGCATATTGATTCTTCTGAGCTTCATCGCTCTCTACGTACTTTCAACCCCTCATACTTTCAATTTCACCGACTTGGTGAACCTGCGCCTCCCGTTGGTGCTCCAGATCCTGATTTCGATAGGGTTCTTCATAGGTTTCGGGGTGAAGCTTCCAATTGTACCGTTTCACACCTGGTTACCTGACGCTCACGTTGAAGCCCCAGCCCCCATTAGCGTCCTGCTCGCCGGGCTGCTCTTGAAGATGGGTGGGTACGGTTTCATCAGAATGAACCTGTTTCTGATGCCGGAGGCGTCCAAGTTCCTAGGCCCAGTTTTCATCGGTTTCGGTCTCTTGACCATGTTCTACGGAGCCATAGTCGCGATGGTTCAGCAGGACTTCAAGCGGATGGTTGCGTTGACGAGTATCAACCACATGGGCTACATCTTGCTCGGGGCGTTCACACTGACCACGCCCGGCATCAGCGGCGCAGTTTTCCAAATGTTCAATCATGCTTGCGCCATTGGGGCCTTGTTCCTGATGTCAGGCGTAATCCATGAGCACATGGGAACACGAACCATTCGAGAGCTATCCGGCCTCGGAAGCGCGATGCCCAAGACGAGTTTCCTGCTCGTCCTGGCCTCACTGGGCGCGATGGGATTCCCTGGCTTCAGTAATTTCATCAGCGAATATACAATAATCCTAGCGGGCATCTCTGTTAACGCCCTCTACGCTGTCGCGGTCCTCGTTCCAGGGATAACTGCCGGTTACTTCGTTTGGATGCTTCGCAGAGTCCTATTGGCGCCCGGGGCGAGAGCGATAGGTTCGAGGGAGGCGCCTTACTACACACTGATAACTCTAGCCATGTTTCTGGTTCCGCTGCTAATCCTCGGGCTCTATCCGGCCCCGCTACTTGGGGTAATCCTCCCGGCCGTGCAATCCGTACTCCACTAAAGCCGTCTATGTTGCCGCTTCAAGGATACGGTAAAAGTCGTCCAAGTTAATCTCGTTTAGTGTCTGTGCCCTAACCTCGAGGTTCGTGACAAATTCGTCGGGTGTTTGGAGAGTTTTGCCTCTCCATCTGAGACCATACCCGTATACTTTGAGTGATTCAACGACCCCTGCGTAGAAGAGTTCGTCGATTGGTGGGTTAGGTGAGTCTGCAAACGCTTCACCACCGAAATTTATTGTAAACACTAGCCCTTCTTGATTACTTCGCAGATTGGAATAATGCAGATGCAGCTTTGCAGCGAAACGGACTGCGAATCGATTGGCCTTTTCCTTCGCTTTGGACTGCAATATTTCGGTGTATGGTGGTTTGAGCTGGTAAGCCAGGTCGTCAGCGAGCTCACTGAGCGCTTTGGTCAACGCGGCCAGTGACTTACTTTGGACGGCTTCTCTGAGTTTCGAGACGCCTTTCATGGCGTCGAAGTCAGCGTCGCCGGCCGTGTAAAAGAGTTTAGCGAAACGTTTCCAGGTCCTTAGATCCTTGAGTAGATAATGAAGAACATCGCCAAGCCATAGATCGCGATAGCTTCGATCAGCACGACGAACAACAAAGTTCTACCGAGCATTTCAGGTTTCTCAGCAATCGCTCCAATTGCTGCTGCGCTAGCTGTGCCCAAACCTATGCCAGCACCGCAAGATGCTAAGCCGGCGGCTATTCCAGCGCCAACAAGGAATAGGCCTTTCTCGCTTGCGAGCGCCTCCGGCGTTTGGCTGGGACCTTGGGAGAAGGCGACCACGACCATCGATGAGATCGTGACCACACCTACAGCCATCAACAAGAGGCTCAAGATCAGCTGGTGTTTGGGCTTCACTACTATTCAGCACCTTTGGCGTGCGCTAAGAACCTAGTAAGGGATTATAATGCTTTCAGTCACCGAAGAGCGATTTTCCCGCTTCGATGAGTAACTTCGATTCTAGGGCCTCGAATCTCTGGTCCAAGGTATTCACTATTCTTGTCTTGCCGTCATTGCTGGAGATAATTACGCCGCCCGATGTTTCCAGTGGTTCTTTCGCCCATTCGATCTTAACGGGCTTCCCCAATTTCTTGGTGACTTCTCGCTCAAGTTTGCCCTTGTCAATTCGTTTAAGGTCGTTGGCATTAAAATGGATCAGTACGTTCTCAATTCCTAGTTCGCGAATGCCACTTTCGACAAAGCCCACCAAATACGGGAAGTACTTGCCTTCATCATCTGCAATCTCAATGATACGCTTCTTGGTCCGTTCGAGAACTTCGGACAGTATCTTGCTCTTCTCTTGCTGCTCTTGAAGCTTCAACCTGTGGCGAACTTCACTCATTTGCCGTCGCTTGACACTCTCTGCCTCTGTTCGGGCATTGCGAATTATATCGTCAGCCTCTCTGGAGAGGTGAGTTTTTGCTTCCTCCAAGGCTCGTTGAGTTTCTGTTTCAGCGTCGGTGACGATGTTTTGAGCCTTCTCCTTTGCCGCCGTCAATATGTCCTCAGTGAACTTGCTTGTCTCAGACAATAGGCTTAACCCTCCAAGACTATGCTGACGAGCTTGTCAACCGCTGCATTTTTCTTCGTCGAGGCCTTGCTGACGAGCTGCCGGATTCTTTCGCCAGATTCCTTTTCGTAACTCGCAGACTCAAGTTTTCCCTCTTCCTCAGCGCGCTGCAGAATAACCGCGGTTTCTTTCTCGGCCGATCTCAACGTTTCCTCGCGCTGGTCCTGGATCAATAGGTCCAGTCTCTTCCGTATCTCAGAAGCCTTGGTCTGGGCGTCTTCCAAGATCTTCGCGGCTTCCTTCTCAGCCTCGACAATTATCTTGACCGTCTCGATTCCTGACATCTGTTACTCACAAGTTTCCGGAAGTCGCATTGAATCGTGAGGTCAGCAAGAAAAACGTTTGCTCCTTCTGCGAAACGTTATTTACGTGAACGAATTTCAACTAGGGCGCTCTCGGAAAGGCGAAGCCGATGTACTTAACCGCCGCTCTGCTCTACACGCTGCCACTCTTCAGCATCCTTGTCCCGTTGGTTCAGGGGCTGTCGAACCGGTTACATCGGCGAACAATCGTTCCCTACTGGTCAATCCTCGGTCTGCTCATAACCTTAGGAGCTGTTGCACTAATTTTGAGTGGGGGGCTTCCGGGAACCCAACTAATTTACGGTGTCCTCTCAATCGACAGCTTCTCGGTCTATTTCACGGCCGTGTTTGTCGGAATCACGCTGCTAATCGCTATCGCTTCCATCTACTATATGCGTGCGAACAAGAACCTTGACACTTACTACGGGTTGCTTCTCCTGGCAACCTTCGGAATGATCTTGGTTTCATTCTCAATCGACCTAGTCGCACTGTTTCTTGCGTGGGAATTGATGAATATCCCCACATACGTCCTCACTGGAATTCAGAAGGACGACCCGATTTCAAATGAAGCCGCCCTGAAGTTCTTCATTCTGAGCGCACTATCCTCTGCCCTAATTGTTTATGCAATTTCGTTAACCTTCGGAATAACAGGCACGACGAACATTTACTTGGTCGCAAAGGGCTTAGGCACAGCACTGCCGAAGCTCGACCCGCTCGCGCTCCTTGCTATGGTACTGTTCGTCGCCGGGTTCGGCATGAAGGTCGGGGCAGTTCCTTTCCACATGTGGATTCCTGACGCTTACGAGGGAGCGCCTATCACGATAGGGGCATTCTTGGCTGCTGGAACAAAGAATGGGGGTTTCGCGGCGCTCTTCCGCGTGTTCGCAGTCGCACTGATTGCGCTTCGATTGGATTGGTCTGGAACATTCGCGGTCATAGCGATCCTAACGATGACGCTTGGCAACGTCGCCGCCCTCATGCAGAAGAGTTTCACCAGGATGCTAGCATACTCAAGCATAGCCCAAGCAGGATACATCCTCATAGGCCTCGCAGCGCCCAACCCTCTCGGCATAGCTGGCGCGTTGTTCCATGTTCTGAATCATGGCGTCATGAAGACAGCAGCCTTTGTTGCGGCCGCTGCGGTGTACAGTAGAATCTCAACGACTTCGTTGGATTCGTATGCGGGTTTGGGGGGTAGGATGCCTATCACAGCCTTTACGCTCACAATCTCGCTTTTTGCGCTCGCTGGAGTTCCACCCCTAAGCGGTTTCATGAGCAAGCTTGTCCTCTTCACTGCCGCTGTAGACGGCCAGCTATGGTGGTTAGCCTTGGCAGGCGTACTCAATAGTGCATTTTCAATGGCGTACTACGGTTGGGTTGTGAAGCGAATGTACTTCGATGAGCCGCCAGTCGCAGATAGACTGAGCGAACCAGCTTCACTTGTCACGGTCCTTGTCGCATCTTCAATAATCATAGTGGTCGTCGGGTTATACCCAGAGCCCATTCTCAACTACCTCTTCCAAGTTGCAAACTACCTATTGCCGGCGAATGTTAGCCTTAGCCCCTAGACCGTGACCAAATCGTTTTATTGACGCCTCTAGGCGTTCAATGAACTGAATTCGCGTGCGTCGGAGAACTTGCGGAAAGAAGTTGACCTCGTAGTCGCTGGTGCTGGGCCAGGCGGTCTCTACGCGGCCGTGGAAGCACTCAAACGCGGCCTAACAGTACACATCTTCGACAAGAAAACAGTTGTCGGCGTCCCAGTGAAGTGTGGGGAATACTTCCCCGTGCGAAAGGAGATGGAGTACCTGCTTCCGAGCGCTGGTGAGTACATGCATGTCTTCGATGTTCCGCAAGAGTCGGTCGACAACGTATGTAAGACGATTCGTGTTATATCACCCAGGGGCAGCGAGTACGAATTCGACTTTGAAGCCTACATTCTCGATCGGACCGCCTTGGAGCAGCATATGGCGAAGGAGGTCGAGAGATTGGGAGGAACGATTCAACTGCAAACCCCCGTCGACCTATTCACCAGAAACGGCGACCTGTTGGTCGGCAGAAGCCCCGCTGAGTGTGTCAGGGCAAAGGTGGTCATCGCGGCCGATGGGTTCCCCTCAAAGGTGGCAAAGTCAGCTGAAATTCTAACCGAGGACTACATGACTCCTAACAATGTCGCGATAAATTACGAATATTTGATGACCGATCTATCCGTTGACCAGAGCGTCACCGAGATGTATCTGGGAACCGACTTCGCCCCAGGCGGTTATGGCTGGATTATTCCGAAAGGAAATCGGTCTGCAAACGTCGGCATCGGAATTAGAACCTCGTATTCTAAGAAGAACGACGGGAGAGACTACCTTCAGTTTTTCCTCGACCGATGTCCGCTCACAAGAACGAAGCTTAAGGGCGGCAAATCAGGGCCCATGATTGCGGATGTTCTGCCGGTTGACGGACCTTTGAAGAGGACTTACTCGAAGGGTGTAATGGCCGTGGGCGACGCGGCTGGCATGGTCATGCCCACGAACGGAGGTGGCATTGCCACTGCGATGATTACTGGTGAGATCGCTGGACAAGTCGCGGCTGACTATGTTCAGAAGGGGGTGGCCCTTTCGGAATACGAAAAAAAGTGGAAACAGGTCATGGGTAAGGAGTTGTATGTTTCCACAAGACTGAGAAGGTTGGCTGACCGCTTTATGGGAAACGACTTCCTCTTCCATAACCTTCTGCGTATCCTCGGAACGAAGGGGATTAAGGACGTGATTACTTGCAGGGCACCAAAGGGCTTGAGACCGTTTGTTTCTTAACAGCCTACGCGACTCGGATCAGCGTGTCAACGATCATTGCGAAGAATAGGGCAAACAGGTAAGGGCTTGAAACCTTGAACGCCTTGTACGCCATTTTGTTGTCTGGACGAAGGAACAGTTTGAGGTTAATGTAGAGGACCCAAAGGCCGAAGACGCCTGCCACTGCTAAATAGACCCATCCGAAACCCCCTTCAAAATAGATCCAAAGAGAGAAGGGGATCATCAAGACGACTGTTGACACGATGCATCTCAAAGCGGTTCTGAGTTTTGTGACGACCGGCAACATTGGCACTCGAGCCCGCTTGTAGTCCTCTCTTGTGAATATCGTTAAGCTCCAAATGTGGCCTGGAATCCAGAGTACGACCAAGGCGGCAAGCAGGACAGGCAGCAGTTCCACTCCATTTGTCACGGCGCTCCACCCAAACATCACAGGCAGCCCGCCGCTTATTCCACCCAAGATGATGTTCAAGGGGTTGCGTCGTTTTAGAAGAAGGCTGTAAACAACGACGTTGTCAATGACTCCCAATGCAATCCAGATGAATGATAACAGGTTGATCCAGTAAGCCAAGCCGAGGCCGACGGCCGCGAGGAACAAACCCCAGACGAGGGCTTTTCTTGGAGCGATCCGCCCGCTGGGTATTGGTCGATGCTTGGTGCGGTACATTATGGCGTCAATGTCCCTATCCACATAGGATGTGAGCGTATCACATCCCGCACTTGCAGTCGTTATCGCCACCGTGGCTACAATGAAGAGCGTTGGCGTGAGCGGGAGGAAAGTATGTTTCCAAGCGACCATCATAGTAGCAAGGGAGGTGAAGACGAGGAGAAAGACGATCGGCGGTTTCGTAACCTCAACGTAATTTCTTAGGGTCCGTGTTGCGGTAATCTGCAATCCTTGGTACTCCTAGGGGAGGACTTCTAGGAGCCCATGCATATTACCGTGGCCCGCCCCACAGAAGATTGTGCAGATGATTGTGTATTCCCCGGCCTGGGTGGGCACAAGGTTGACTGTTATGTCATGCGAGGCTGGGACCGTCACGGACACTTCCATCAAGCCTTGGATGAAGAACCCATGTTCGTTGAAGGACGGGTCCTGCTGGAAGATCGCGTTCACATGAAACGTCACATTGTCACCCACATGAACAACAACCGGCGTGGTGTGCGTATCGATGGTTCCTTTAATCATGAAGGCCCACTGTTCTGCGACAATATCGATTGTGATGTTCTGTGGTACGTGTGGTGGCCCTACTTGGGCGGGAAGTACGTAGAATTGGTAGTAGAACATTCCAGTCCCCATCAGTATGACTAACAGTATTGCTGTCGCTCCCACCAATGGTCCTTGTACAACTCTTGGTTGTGACATTGCATACTCCTCTTACTTTGAGTCAGCTCCAAGGCGGTAAAGGTGAACCAGTATACCGAATGCTATCAACCCCACTCCGATCTGGAGAAGGACTATGTTCTTGAAACCAGCCAGAAATGCTTGCGACGAGAAAATATCAAACAGCACTTGTAACCCAAGCAGTGAGAGAACGACGGCACGCCACTCGTTCGACGTCATCTTGTTTCCGCAGCAATTCGCGAAATCTTCGCAGGAGAGACATGCACTTGAGAAACTTTGACCCTTGTGCATGAATGTTCTTTGGAGAGCAGGGGTTCGGTAACTGGGGGTCATCAGCTTCACCGTTTCAGCGGTTTGTTCGGAAAGTTTTCTTCGAGTAACAAAAGATGATGTGATTTAAGTCTTTCAGCAAATCAACGACTCGTTCCCAAGGCTGGAAATCGTCGTGCCATATATCTGTCGCCACGATCACATCACGGTACTTTGTGGCTACTCCACAGGGACCTGCTTAGCTGCTCTAATTTAGAGCTCAGTTTGACCGGCGATTTCGTCGAACCTGTGAAGCTCTTGTACTTGGCAGGGAGACGAGCAATCTCTTTCTCCGTTCTCTCTCGAACTGCGTCAATACTCGGGAAATTGTAAGCAAGCTTTCCACGATCGAAGACTTTGAGCAATAAGGGCTCTGCACCAACAGGCGCCTCCTCATCCTCCAGTGCGATGATATCCTCCCGAATTTCACCCGTTCGGGAGTATGTCCTGTACACTTGTTTGGCACCGGGAATAGTTCGCTTCCCCTCGCTCGTCTTCGCGTGGTAGCTAGTCCTACCGTTTCGCCTCGTTGCGACTATTTTGTAGATTCCTTGGAGAGCTGGGTCATCACGCGAAGTCACGAGTTCAGTACCCACTCCGAATGAGTCGATCGGCGCCCTTCGAGACGTCAAGTCGTCTAGGACAAATTCGTTGAGGTCGCCGCTTACAAATATCTTCGTTCGCTTGAGACCTGCCTCGTCGAGAATTTTTCTGACCTTGATACTGAGGTCGTACCGGTCGCCGCTGTCAAGCCTGACAAGAGATGGTGCAATCTTCAACGACACAGCCTTCTTTGCTCCTTCTACGGTGTCGTATGTGTCCAAGAGGAGTGCCGCGTTGGAAGGAAAGACCTTGCAGAACCTCTCGAAGGCCTCTTCATCTGAATCGTAGTTCATGACGAAAGAATGGGCCATTGTACCATAGGTTGGAATGCCAAACAAGTACCCTGCCAGCACATTTGATGTACCAATACAACCCCCTATGTAGCTAGCCCTGGCAGCAAGGACGGCTGCATCAGGCCCGTGGGCGCGTCGACCTCCAAACTCCACCACCCCTCTTCCACGCGCGCTCTGAACAATCCTGGAGGCCTTGGTCGCAATCAGCGTTTGGAAGTTGATCATGGAAAGCAGGTAGGTCTCTACAATCTGGGCTTCTATGATTGGCGCCGTAACCCGCATGATTGGTTCATCTGTGAAGAACACTGTACCCTCTGGGACAGCCCATACGTCTCCGTTGAACCTGAACCGCCTAAGATAGTCAAAGAACTCGTTGCTGACATCCTTGAAGCTGGGATGCTTCCTGAGAAAGTCGATATGATCCTCTTTGAACCGTAAACGTTGCAAGTAGTCTGCCGCCTGTTCCAGCCCGGCAGCGATAAGGTAGGAACGATTCTTCGGGAAGTTTCTCACAAAGAGCTCGAAGGTGGCGTCGGCTTTCTCTTTATTCTCGAAGTACGCGGCGGCCATTGTCAGTTCATAGAGATCGGTTGCCAGTGCAATATCCTCAGGCAACAAGGGAACACAATTCCTTGAGTCAATAACGGGTCTTTGGTTTGCTCAGTGATAATAACCGTTCTTCCTTCGGGTGTCAAAGAGGGGTTTGCCGGTTGGAAAGGTATAATTACGAGCTGGTTTCAACGCTACCGAAAATCCTTCACAGGGTACGAGAAGTGGTTCTTTGAAGCGCACCGCTGCCGCCTTCACTCTACTTGTTGGGTTGACGGCGATCATGATTGGGCTGTACATCAACGAATTCAAGACGCTCTCTGAAATTCTCCGCGCGTACATCGTCCTGTTTCCATGAGGTCTCATAAGTGGCGCAGACACAGCCAGAAGAAGACCTGAGAAGATTCAAGTTCAAGTGGACCCTCCCGCGCATGATCGTTCAGCTAATTTCCTTGCTGGCGGTGAACGTGATTGCCTTCACCCAGATCTTTCCCTACCTGAAGCTCCGACCCATCTCATTCGGGCTACCGATCTTGGCGAGTGTCAACTCTCATTTTACGGCAGTTTACAGTTCCCTCGACCTCATTCAGGTCGAATTGTCACAACCAGAGTTTCCTTGGATTGTGCTTGGGAGTGTGTTGTTGATAGGGGCGGTCGCGGGCCGCGCTTTTTGTGGTTGGGTGTGCCCAGTCGGTTTCATACAGGATACCATTACGAATCTGAAGGGCCGGTTGGACTTCGTCACGCCGCGAACTCATAAGAGTGCTAGGAAGCTCAAGTACCTGTTTCTATTGGGCACGCTTACGATTAGCGGAACACTAGGCTTAGCACTGTACTTAGGAATTGGCGCCGATTACAAGGCTGCGCTTGGGGTCGCAGCCTCGGGGCCGTTTATTCCAATCTCGCCCGACGGCACCTTATTTGGAGTTGTTCCGACTTTGCTGGGTATGGCTCGCGAGAACTTCGCAGCCTTCCTGGCAAGGCCTCCAACAATTCAAGATGTGTGGGCTCAACTGATTCGCGTCCCGACCCTCCTCGCGCTTCGAATATTGATCCTTGTTGGGTTCTTCGCAGCCGCTTGGAAAGTTCCGCGGTTCTGGTGCCGCTACGCCTGTCCAACTGGCGCCATGATGGCAGTCTTCCAGAAGTACAGCTTGGCGGGAATGAAGAGAGACCCCGTAAAATGCACCAAATGCCCGCATTGTGAGGTCAAGTGTCCAATGCAGATCAACATCCTCGACCTACCGTGGGAGAAGTTCAACGACCCAGAGTGCATTCTCTGTATGGAATGTGTGGACGCCTGTCCGCATGGATCGCTGAGCCCCAAGTTTCCATGAGATTATTTCGTGCGCCTCAACCGCGTTCTTGTTGAATTCGGCGTAGGAATCTGAGGGGCGGGAGCATCAAACCCGGCTCATTTCTCACGCGTGGCAAGACTGCCCGGCAGGGACAGACACACACGCCCCTACCCCTGTTGTATCACACCGACCCTAGGACTGTATTACAGATTTAGGGCTTGAACCGATTCAAAAGTAGAGAGTTGCCGACCACCGTAACGGAACTTGTAGCCATTGCACCCGCTGCCAAGAACGGTAAATACTCATACACTCCGGCGCCGAGGAACGGGACCAGGGCGCCTGCTGCTATTGGAATGAGGGCGACGTTGTAGCAGAATGCCCAGAAAAGATTCTGCTTGATCTTCCGGACCGTCGCCTTGCTGAGTTCAATCGAAGTCACGACGTCTTTCAGGTTGTCCCTGATTAAGACGATTCCTCCTGTTTCTACTGCTACATCTGTTCCACTGCCGATGGCTATACCGACGTTGGCCGCCGCTAAGGCGGGGGCGTCATTAATGCCATCGCCGACCATTCCAACAATCTTGCCTTCCTTTTGTAGCTCCTTGATGATCTCTTCCTTTTGTTCAGGAAGAACATCAGCGATTACCCTGCTTATGCTCAACTTTCCGGCTATAGCCTTGGCCGTGCGCGAATTGTCGCCAGTCAACATTATAACCTCGATTTTCATTCGCTGTAGTTGCCTAACCGCTTCCGGAGCTTCCTCCTTCAGCGTATCTGCCAAACCTATCACGCCAAGTGGTTCTTTCTCGGAGCTTAGAACCATGACAGTCTTGCCTTCAGCTTCGAGCCTCGAGATTTCAGTTTCAACTGATTTAAAGTTCAGATTGTATTTCGCCATCAGCTTGCGGTTCCCCAGCAAGAGAGTTCTGCCGTTGTACTCAACAACCACACCTTGACCTGGGACGGCCTTGAAGGAGCTGGCGGCAGGAATGTTCAGAGATTTTGCTTCCGCGGCTTGGACAACAGCTCGACCGAGAGGATGTTCTGATCCTTTTTCGGCGACTGCGGCGAGTTGCAGAACTTCTTCGGCCGAGTGTGGGTTTGCAGGTAAGACATCCGTCACCGCCGGCTTACCTCGAGTCAGTGTTCCGGTCTTGTCAAAGACGATCGCCTTCAGCTTATGGGCCGTCTCTAGGTATTCTCCACCCTTGATCAGTATACCATTCTGTGCTCCTTTGGCCGTGCCGACCAAGATCGCCGCCGGGGTGGCAATTCCGAGGGCACAAGGACATGCAATTATGATTACGGACACGAACGCTAGGACTGCGAAGTTTAGCGGAAGGCCTCCTAGAAAGTACCATCCCAATGCCGACGCTGTGGCAATCAGGATCACTGCAGGCACGAAATATGCCGACACTCTGTCGGCGAGTCGCTGAATTGGGGCGCGTGCCATCTGCGCCTCTTCAACCAGGCGCACAATCTTCGACAAAACGGTATCTGCGCCAACTTTCGACGCTCTAACTTTCAGAAGGCCCGAGGTGTTTATTGTGGCGCCAATAACCTCGTCGCCCACGGTCTTCTCAACTGGTATGCTCTCACCGGTTATCGCTGATTGGTCTATGGCCGAATTGCCTTCGGTGACGACTCCGTCTACCGGTATGCGCTCGCCGGGGCGGATGACCAGAAGATCTTCAACTTTGACCGATTCGACAGGAACATCGACCTCCGAACCGTCACGGATCACGTGTGCCATTCTAGGCTGCAAATCAAGCAGTTTCCGGACGGCTTCAGATGCGCGGCCCTTGGTGATGTGTTCAAGCAGGTTACCCAAAAGGATCAAAGTGATGATTATTCCCGCGGTTTCGAAATAGGCACCACTGGCAGGAAAGGCCGACGGGAAGAATGTGACTACACTACTGTATGCCCAAGCGGCAGTTGTTCCGATCGCAATGAGCAGATCCATGTTGCCCATGCGAATCCTAATGGCGTCGTAAGCGCCGCGGTAAAAACGCCAACCAACGATGAATTGTACTGGCGTCTCTAGGAGGAAGAGCACATAATTGTTGATGTCTGCGGGAAGTATAGCGATGTACGTGAAGATTGTAGTAGGCGCAGTAAGTACCGCGCCTACGATAACCAGTAGCTTGAGGCGCTTGATCTCAACCTCAGGTTTCTCGAAAGTTTTCGCGCAGGTTTCACTGCAGAAATACCACTTGGTTCCCCGGATAGTTCGGGTTATTGTTGCGGTCTTCTCATCCACAAACATCCCGCAAACAGGGTCTTTGGCCACTCTAGTTCGCTATCCTCCTAAGACTTGACACGACTTCCTGCAGACTTCTAATGATATCTCTTAAATCAGGTGTCCACTTTGAAACACAAAGTGTTGCGGAACACAAAAACCACAAGGGGAAGAGGATTTCTGCATTTCTTGAGGAGCTGGAGCTTGCATGTATGACCTGATCGTAGTTGGAGCTGGTCCGGCGGGGGCCTCAGCTGCGAGGACAGCGGCCCAGCTCGGGTTGAAGACCCTGCTGCTCGAGAAGGAGAAGATACCTAGGAGCAAGCTTTGCGGCGGAGGCGTAACGCCAAAAGTTCTCAAATTGCTCGATTTCAGCCTGCCGAGCGAACTCATCGAGTGCACTGTTCGATCAACTCGAATTCACGTTGGCGAACGCTGCTACAACCTTGAGACCGACCGCACCCTCGTCTACATGACCTCGCGGTCCGAGTTTGACAGTTTTCTAACCAACAAGGCCCTCGAGGCAGGAGTGGAATTGAGGGACGGAACGCTGGTCTACAAAGCAGCGGCAACTGATTCCTACGCCGAGGTTAAGACGGCCGATCGTTCGTTTCAATCCAAGGTGTTAATCGGTGCTGACGGCATGGGCGGCCCAACAGCGAGCGGTGGACGTTTCTATGAGCGCTGGAAACCAGACCAAGTCACATACGCCATCGAGAGCGAAGTCCTGGTCGGAGAGAAAGGCATCCAAGATTTCATAGGAGAGCGATCTTACTTTGACATTTACTTCGGAGTCTCACCCGCTGGTTATGGGTGGGTCTTCCCAAAGGACGACCACTTGACGGTTTGTGTTGGTTGCAGGTTGAGCAGGCTTCGCGACGCACACGAACTTTTCAATGGATTTGTGAAGCGTATCCCCGAACTTCAGGGTTACGAGATTCCAAAACCTCAAGCTCATCTAATCCCCCTGGGCGGTGCGGCGAAAGTTCCATCGGTCGCCGACAGAATGTTGCTTGCTGGTGACTGTGCGGGGTTTGCCGAGCCTTTGCTCGGGGAAGGGATATACTTCTCGATCTTGGGTGCACAGATAGCCGCACAGGTAGCCGCACAGGCCTGCCAGAAGGAAAAATTTGACAAGGAATTTCTCAGCCCATACGAGCAACGTTGCAGGAAAGCCTTTGGAGCTGATTTCGACGTGGTCTACAGAGTGGCCCGCTTCAGCTACCTGGAACAATACGATATGGACCGGGTTGCACGATTCTTCTTTGCCGAAAGGTAAGTGCAGGAATGCATGGTCGGTTTGATGGACGGACCCCTACGTTACAGGGATGCGCAAATCAGGTTAGCTTTGCCTTGCTTCAAATACCGTCTCGCGAAGCTAGGGTTGCCATTTTACTCCTAGTACCGCCCATACGCTGAAAGCTCTCGTTGCCCATCTAGACCACGAGAGCAACATGAAATCACAGTTTGACAAGACCGAGTTCTACAGCCGCCAGACCGTCCTGAACGAACTTGGCGTCAGCGGACAGGAGAAGCTCAGACACTCTAAGGTCACCATTGTCGGCTTGGGTGGTTTGGGAAGCGTCTCTGCACTATACCTTGCTCTAGCAGGCGTGGGAAAACTAACCCTCGTGGACCAGGACACTGTTGAAATGAACAACTTGCATAGGCAGGTCCTCTACACGCTCGCCGACATCAGATATCCGAAGGTTGAGGCAGCATCACACAGGATTAATGAAATCAACCCAGAGACGAAGATCGACCCCGTCCCTGAGGATCTGGAATCCGAAAACGTCTCATCGATACTTGCTGAATCAGATTGCGTCGTTGATGGCTTGGACAACATGCAAACCCGCTACTTGATCAACCGTTACTGTGTCGAAAAGCAGATCCCGTTCGTCTTCGGGGGCGCGATCGGTCTGGAAGGAAACCTAGCGGTGCTCAAGAGCCCTGAAACCCCCTGCTTAGAGTGCATTTTACCCGGGCTCAAAGACATGG
>Ga0315280_10005035_pt1 | contig 19121 bp, 18 predicted proteins | sample YL17G06_40_MG_FD_203697 | JGI IMG/M metagenome (GOLD analysis project Ga0315280, IMG submission 203697) | Sediment microbial communities from Yellowstone Lake, YNP, Wyoming, USA - YL17G06_40 | ecosystem: Environmental > Aquatic > Freshwater > Lake > Sediment | place: USA: Wyoming | collected... | reverse complement strand
ATCCTCCTCTATGGCCTGAAGAAACCTATTTTTGTTGTCGATGCCTATACCAAACGGATCCTTTCTCGGCATCGGATGATTTCAGAGAATGCCTCCTACGAAGAAGTTCAGAAACTCTTTATGGATCATCTTTCCCTTGATGAAAAATTATTCAATGAATACCATGCCCTCTTGGTTCATCTTGGTAAGACAGTGTGTAAAAAGATCCCGAGATGCGAGATCTGCCCACTCAAGGGCATAGAGCATAGGGCATAGCGCATAGTCCGTAACTCAGCCCTTTAGGGCTGACGTGTCAGGGCTAAAGCCCTGAGATACGAAACTCTATGCTCTATGCGCTTTGCGGGTATTTAAGTCATGGCTTACTGGGAAAAAGAAATTCGAAGTTTGATGGGGAAAGCGATCCATTGTTATGGTTTGGTCCAGGAGGGAGACCGCATTCTGGTAGGGGTCTCTGGAGGAAAAGATAGCCTGACGCTTCTCCACCTCCTCCATGAACGGAGCCAACGAGTTCCCATCCATTACGAACTCATGCCGGTTTACATTGATCTCGGCTTTGACCATTCGACTGCGCCAAGCCCTGCTCTTGAGAGCAGGTTCAAAGACGCGCTCATGGTCAACCCTGAGCCCCTCGGCCTGAGCGGCTCGACTGAGCTCGCCGAAGTCTCGGGTCGAAGGCAAGCTCCAGCCTTCAGGCTGGAGAGTCGAAGGGTTGATTCTGGGCGGGTAGCAATCCTGAAGAATTTTTTTGAAATGAAAGGACTCCCTTATCACATTGAGTTCACGGATATCGGGATAAGGGCGAACAGTTCTGAGAATCGAGAAAACCCCTGTTTCCTCTGTTCCTGGGAAAGAAGAAAACGCCTGTTCCATCTCGCCCATCGTTTCAAATGTAACAAAATCGCCCTCGGTCATCACAAAGACGATATCATTGAGACCCTGCTCCTTAATATTTTTTACAGCGCTGAGATCAGTACCATGGTTCCCCTTCAAGCCCTCTTTAAGGGAAAGATTACTCTGATTCGTCCCTTGGCTTTATTGGAGGAGAAGAAGATTGAGAGATTTGCCCGGGAGATGGGGTTGCCCTTTGGTCCGAGCGGTTGTCCGAGCGCGGGGAAGACGAAAAGAAAAGTGGTGAAGGATTTGATAGAAGCTTTAAGTAAAAAAGACCGTCGAGTTAAGGGGAATATCTTTCGCGCTCTCTCCAACATTAAATTGGATTACACCCTGACCCCTAAAGGTCATTCTTGCGAAAATGGGAATGTGTGATCGCAAGACCAGACCCTCAATCAATTTTTTCCGCTTGACAAATTTTGAGTAATTAAGTATTTGTTAATGAGGTGTAATTATATTTAATTTCTTCTCATGAAAGAGATTGCCGAAAAACTGAAGGCTTTCCGCCTGGCAAACCGAATGACCCTCAAACAACTGGCCGCAAAAGCTGGTTGCACAGACGCCTACCTCTCCCAACTGGAGAGGGGCCGCGCGAACCCTTCCATCATGATCCTCAAAAAGATTGCCTCTGCCCTTCAGATGAAGGTCGTTGATTTCTTCCTCGAACCTGAGGTCAATGAGAATGGGATCGTCGTGAAGGAGGAAGAAAGGGTCAATATCAATTTTAAAAGAGGGGATGCGAAGATCCAGATGCTGGTTCGGAATATCCAGAATAAACGTATGCAACCTTTTTATACGACGATTGAGCCCGGGGGGGGATCAAAAGGGTCTTACTCCCATATTGGAGAAGAATTTGGGATTGTGTTACAAGGGGAGTTGGAGGTCAATCTGAATGGGAAATCCTATCGGGTGAAAAAGAATGAGAGCTTTTATTTCTCATCTCAGGAGCCTCATAGCTGGTTAAACCCCTGCAAAAAGAAGACGGTCGTAATATGGGTGGTAAGCCCACCCACTTTTTAATGAATAGGGGAAAGCAATAGCGAAGGGAGGTGAAGAATTAATCCATTAATTAAATTAACCCATTACGTGATTCTTTGAAAGGAGGGATCTTATGAAGAAGTTATTTCTCGGAACTATAATTGTCAGTCTTGCGATCGTTTTGGTTTCTGGAGTTGCGTTGGCTCAACAGAAATTTAGGATCGGGTATGCCGTTCCTCTCACGGGGACATTCGGAAGGGATGGAAATCTGGTGAAAGATGCTTACGCCTTTTGGACGGACCTCGTCAATGCAAAGGGAGGAATCGAGGTCAAAGGGAAGAAATATCCGATTGAACTCATCTTCATTGATGATAAATCGATTGCTGCCGAAAATGCCAAATTTACGGAGAAGTTGATTACCGAGGATAAGGTGGATTTGGTCCTTGGTGGGTTTGGAAGCGATTCTGTCTTTGCAGGGAGTGCTGTAGCTGAGAAGTATAAATATCCTTTGACCAGTGGAGCGGCCAGTTCCAACAAACTTTTCGAACGGGGATTCAAATACTATTTCTCCACTTTGGGGAAAGCGACAGAGGAGGTTCGGGGTTGTGTAGAGATCGTCCAAAATCTTTCCCCTAGGCCCAAGACCGGGGCCATCATTGGATCGGACATCCTTTTTACCTCCTTGGCTTGCGAAGGGTATAAAAAATATGCTGCTCAAAATGGGATCGAAATTATCCTCTTTGAGCTCTTTCCCATTACCCTTCAAGATTACAATTCCATGCTCCTTAAGGTGAAGCAAAAGAATCCGGATATTCTGTTTGTAGGGTCGCACCTGATGGTGGCCATGAAGATGATTAAAGCGATGAAGGAGATTGATTTTACACCCAAGATGGTGACCTTCAGCTACGGTCCAACGGTTCCGGACTTTGTCAAAAATTTAGGCAAAGACGCCGAGTATGTCGTCGCCGCGTCTGAATGGGCCCCAAACTTACCCTATAAGGATCCGCTGTTTGGAACAGCTAAACAATTCAATGAAAACTACTTCAAGAAGTACGGACGTCACCCTGACTATGTTGAGGCAGCATCGGCAGCAGGCGCTTATGCAATGCAGGTGGCCATCGAGAAATTGGGAATCACACCTCCTGTAAAGGAAGAAGACCGTGTCAGGTTGATGGAGGAACTTCATAAGCAAAATTTGATGACTTTCTATGGAGTCGTCAAATTTGGAGTGGATGGAGCCAATGAAGCCCATCCCCCCGTGGCCGTTCAGATCCAAAATGGGAAATTGATCAACGTATTCCCCAAGGAGGCAGCATCGGCAAGCCCTTGGTATCCCATGAAACCCTGGAAAGAGAGATAAGAGATTCCAAGAACTGATCACGGCTCCTCTGTATTTTGAAGAGCGAAGTGGGGTGGGTTTTAAACCCGCCCCCCGCGACAATTTATAGTAGAAAGATGCTTCTATTCTTACAGTCTTTACTAAACGGTATTCTTCTCGGAGGAATTTATGCCTCCTATTCAGCCGGGTTCTCACTGATCTTCGGGGTGATGGGGGTGATCAACATCTTCCATGGTGAAATGGTGATGTTAGGAGCCTTCCTCACCTACTGGATTTTTACTTTATTCCATATCGATCCATTTTTGACCATCCCTTTTTCGATTGTCTCACTTTTCATCTTCGGTTATCTGGTTCAGAGATTCGTAATTAACAGGGTGGTTGAGGCACCCCCCATGATTTCTTACATCCTCACGTTTGGAATTCATCTAATTATCGCCTATACTGCCCTATGGGTCTGGACTGCCGATTTCAGAACGGTGACAACCAGCTACTCAGGATTTAATGCGAACATTGGTGGAATTATCGTCCCTTACGCCAGGTTAGCAACCTTCGGATTAGCCCTCTTTGTCGTGGTCGGGCTCTACATTCTTCTGTATAAGAGTGAAGTGGGAAGAGCTATCCAGGCGACAGCCCAGGATAAGGAAGTGGCCCGCCTGATGGGGGTCAATATCAATCGAATTTATGCCATCACGTTTGGGGTCGGGGCAGCTATTACAGGTATTGCCGGTTCATTAATCTCCACATACTTCATCGTTTATCCACAAATGGGACTTCCTTATACGATCATTGCCTTCTGTGTGGTTGTTTTGGGAGGGATGGGATACATCCCAGGCGCCCTCTGGGGAGGGTTGATCTTGGGAGTGGTTCAATCTCTCACTGCTACCTATCTTAATGCAGGGTTGTCAGGGGCCTTCACGTTCATCCTGCTCTTCATTATGTTGATCGTACGACCTGCAGGCATCGTGGGAAAGGGAATTGTTGAGTAGGTCTATGCTACGGAAATTATCCCCAACTCTCATCATAGCAATCATGATCGGTCTTCTCATTGTTCCTTTTATAGGGGTTTCAGGATATCTTATCCGGCTTCTCGCCATGATCTTTTTCTGGATTGGAAAGACAGGTTGTTGGAATATCATCTCTGGATATACGGGTTATATCGATTTTGGTGCCGTAGGGTATTATGGAATCGGTTCTTATGTTACAGCGATGCTCATGTCGAAAGGACATGTCCCGTTTCTGGTCTCGATTTTCATCAGTGGTGCCGTTTCAGGGTTAGTCGCGTTGCCCATTGGTTTACCCACACTTCGATTGAAAGGCGCTTATTTTGGGATTGCAACGCTCGCCTTCGCCGAAGCGATGAAGCAGATCATCCTTGAATTCGACAAGACCGTCGGTGTTAACCTTTTTGAGGGTCCCCATGGAATCACGTTGCCGATAGGTCCCAAAAACGAATTCTTTTATTATATTGGTTTGGGGGTCATGGTTGCTGTGATTGGAATCACCTATTGGATTAGACGATCCAAATTCGGCTATGCCCTTCGAGCTATTCATGAAGCTGAGCATGCCGCAGAACTTTCGGGTGTGGATACGTTAAGGGCAAAAATCAAAGCCTATATGATCAGTGCCTTCTTTTTAGGTCTGATCGGAGGGGTTGAGGCTTATTGGCTCACTTACATAACACCCCATATGGTCTTTGACGTCCTCATTACGATTCAGATGGTTGTAATGTCCCTGTTAGGAGGAATGGGGACTGTGTTCGGCCCTGTAGTCGGCGCTTCCTTCCTGACCATTATTTATGAACTACTACACAGGGACTTTCCATACACCTATGCAATCATCGTCGGGTTTATTGTAGTCGTGGTGGTTCTTCTTATGCCAAAGGGGATTGTGGGAACCTTACAGACAAAACTGGTAACTCAGAAAACTCGACTAACGCAATAAACTCTCTATAAACTCATATGGCGATACTTGAAGGAAGGAATTTAACGAAATATTATGGGGCTCTCGCCGCCGTCAACTCCGTAGATTTCTCAGTGGAAAAAGGGGAGATCTTAGGGATGATTGGACCAAACGGAGCCGGAAAATCAACCCTCTTCAATGTGATCATGGGAGTCTATAAACCTGATAAGGGCGAAGTGGTTTTTAAGGGAAAAAAAATTTCAGGATTAAGACCTCACAAAATTTGCAGGATGGGAATTGCCAAAACTTCCCAGATCGTTCAACCTTTTACCCGGATGACCGTTCTTGAGAACGTCTTGGTGGGTGGGCTTCATGGGAAGAACCTTTCCTTTATAAATGCAACTCTGGAGGCGGAAGAGATTTTAGAGTTCTTTGGCCTTGGAGGTTTGAAAGGGATGGCTTCCGGTTCCATCACTGTACCAGATCGAAGACGGCTGGAACTTGCGAGAGCAATCGCAACAGGCGCAGAAATCATCCTCCTAGACGAGAATATGGCAGGGCTGAATCCAACAGAGATCGAAGAGGTTCTGAAACTTTTAAGAGAAATTCGAAATCAGGGCAAGACCCTGATTGTGGTGGAACATATTATGCGTGTCGTCATGGGAATTTCAGATCGGATCATCGTTCTCAACTATGGAGAAAAGATCGCCGAAGGGACCCCTTCTGAGGTAGCGAATAATGAAAAGGTTATCGAGACCTATTTAGGCGAAAAAGTATGCTTCGTGTAGATAAAATTAAAGTGTTTTATGGAGATGTTCAAGTTTTATGGGATGTTTCTTTAAAAGTTGATGAAGGGGAAATTGTCACTGTAGTAGGGCCCAATGGTTCCGGCAAGTCAACCCTCCTCCACACGATTGTCAACTTGAATCATTCCAAAAAAACCGATCAAATGGATTCAGGTATTTTTTATCGAGGTAACAGGATGGATGGTTTTTCCCCCGAGGAAACGGTGAAGCTTGGAATTGCCATTGTTCCGGAAGGGGCGAGGGTTTTCCCCGAAATGAGCGTGCTCGATAACTTGAAGATGGGATCTTATATCAAGAAGGCAAGGGAGGTTCGAGAAAAAACCTTAGAAGAGGTTTATACTCTTTTCCCAAGGTTGAAAGAGAGGGAATTTCAGAAGGCAAAGACATTAAGTGGAGGGGAGCGACAGATGTTGGCCGTAGGAAGGGCGCTCATGTCAAAACCAGACCTTCTTCTTCTGGATGAGCCTTCTTTAGGGCTTCAACCCGTGTTGGTCACCCGGACCTTCGAAGCCATCCGAGAGATTAACCGGAAAGGGGTTACTATTCTTTTGGTGGAGCAGAATGTCAACTACTCCCTTGAGATCAGCCATCGAGCCTATGTCCTTGAAAATGGAAGGATCGTATTGGAGGGGAAAGGGACCGAACTCCTTAAGAACCAACATGTGAAAAAAGTGTATCTAGCTATGTAAACGGCTTATACATCCAATAAATTTAGAAAGGATCTGAGATGAAGGTTAAAAAACTCAAAAATTACATTAATGGGCAATGGATGGAGATTTAGATCTCAGAAATTAAATGGGAAGAAAATAATTAATAAAAAGGAGAGTTAGGAAATGGCATTGCTGCCCGAGGTTAAGAAACATTATGGAAACCAAAAATTTTTTATTGATGGAGAATGGATTGAATCGAGGTCTACCGTAGGTAATCAAAACACGAACCCTGCCACGGATGAGGTCATCTCAGAATTCCCCGAGGCAACAATGGGAGAAGCACGCTCTGCAGTTGAGGCCGCCCACAGGGCATTTAAGGGATGGAGGGAAGTCCCCCTCCGGGATAGGGCCCGTTATCTATTCGATATGAGGGCAAAATTTGAGGAACGTTTTGAAGAATTGAGCCGCATCCTCACCCAAGACCATGGAAGGACGATTGAGGAGGCGAGAGGTTCTGTGAGGAGGGTCATTGAGAATATCGAATCCGCCTGCTCAGCCCTCTATGAATTAAGAAACCGGAATGAACATATGGATCAGGTGGCCAATGGGATTGATCAATATCTCGTCTGGGAACCTCTGGGTGTTTTCCTTATCATTACGCCAGGCAATATTCCAATGCATGCCTGGTCATCTTTTGTTCCATACGGTCTTGCGGCTGGATGTACAATCGTTGTGAGTCCAAGCAGGCAATGCCCAATTGCGTCGGAAGCCGTCTGCAGGGTGGCACAGGAAGCAGGTTTCCCACCGGGCGTATTAAATTTAATTCATGGAGGCAGGACAATCAACAGAGATATATTATCGCAGCCTGAAGTAAAGGGTGTGGGTTTTATAGGATCCAATCGAGCGGGCCGGGAGCTTTTCGAGCTTTGTTGTAAATTAGGGAAAACCTCCTCCATCAATGGAAATGGCAAGAACCATGTTGTCATTATGCCCGATGCTGATCTTGATTCTGGAATTCAATGGCTTCTCAGGGGTTGTTTTGGAATGTCGGGCCAGCGATGTCTTGGGGTGGACAATGTGATCATCATTGGAAATATTTACGACGAGGTTAAAAAGAAGTTCAGAGAAGCCGCCTCAACCATGAAGCTTGGTTATGGACTGGATACGGAGACTGAGCTCGGACCGATGACCACCCAGGGTGGCAAGGAGAAGGTTTTGAGATGGATTGACCGGTCTATGGCAGAGGGAGCAAAGATGGCTCTTGATGGAAGGACGGCGAGGGTGAAGGATTATCCAAATGGCTATTTCCTTGGTCCTACTATTCTTGAAGACGTTCATGTTGATATGTCCATGGCGAAGGAGGAGGCTTTTGGACCAGTAGCTGCTCTTATTCGAGGGGAGGGCCTTGATCAGGCCATCGAGTGGATCAACACAAAAACAAACCTCGGACATTCCGCATGCATCATGACCACAGATGGAAGGAACGCAAGGAAATTTATTCGAGAGGTCAATGTCGGCAATGTAGGTGTGAATCTGGGTGTTGCACAACCCTATGCCTTCTTCCCGCTGGGATCAAGAAGGGAATCGTTTGTTGGCACAGCTAAATCGCGGATGGCCTCGATGAAAATGTTTATGGACGAGAAGATGGTCGTTACAAGGTGGATTTAAATGATCAAGTTCATTTTGAATGGTAAATCTGTTCACGTTGATGTGCCCGTTCACTGGACACTGCTGAAGCTCCTTCGAGAGAAGCTTGGTTTCACCGGCGCGAAAGAAGGTTGTGGAATTGGTGAATGCGGGGCCTGCACAGTATTATTAGATGGCATGCCTGTTAATGCCTGTCTGGTCTTGGCTCCAAAAGTGGAGGGAAGAAAAGTTGAGACCGTAGAAGGTCTTGGGAGTCGAGAATCCCTGCATCCATTACAAAAATCTTTTATTGACCATGGGGCGATCCAATGTGGTTTTTGCACCCCAGGGATATTGATGTCCTCAAAAGCATTGTTGGAGAAGAATTCAAATCCCAACCATGAGGAGATTAAGGAGGCGATCTCAGGCCATCTCTGCCGATGCACGGGTTATCACCAGATTATCGAAGCCATTGAAGCCTTAAAAGAATAAATAAAAATGTCAAAGTTCAAAATCCCTGCCTACCGGCAGGCAGGCAAATGTCAAATGAATGCCAAAAATCAGAATAGGATTCTGAAACGAGTTCAGAATGACTTCTGGTCATGCCGAACTTGTTTCGGCATCTCGTTTGAGCTTTGGATTTGATTTGAAATTTGAACTTTGTCATTTGGCATTTTCGATATGATTCCTCCTTTTAATTACAAAGTTCCAAATACGATTGAAGAAGCGATCGAGCTTCTGTGGCAGGCTGGGGGGAAAGCAAAGATCATTGCTGGAGGGACGGATCTGGTGATCGGCCTCCGGAACGGAGATCTGAGCCCTCAGTTCATCATTGACATCACAAAAATAGAAGACCTTCGGAAGATTGTAGAAAAGAATGGAACGGTTTCTATTGGCGCTGCAGTCACCCATTCTGAAATTGCTTCGTCTTCTTTAGTGAAGAAATATGGAAAGGTATTATCCGATGCCGCTTCAGAAATTGGTTCTCCCCAGATTAGAAACATGGGGACCATTGGAGGAAATATCATCAATGCCTCTCCAGCAGCAGATACCATTCCTCCTCTGATGGTATTGAATGCCATGGGAAGGGTGGTGTCCAAGGAGGGAGAAAGGGAAGTTCCACTGGGTCAACTGTTTAAAGGTCCCTATAAAACAAACTTAAAGCCCCATGACCTTCTGGTTCAAATTACATTTCAAAAACTTCCTCCTGAAACCAAAAGCAGTTTTGTCCGGCTGGCCAGAAGGGATGCCATGGCCATAGCCAGGATGAGCGTGGCCATTGTCCTTCAGATGGAAAAAAGAAAAAGTCGAATCAAAGATATCCGCATCTCTGCTGGGTCAGTGACCCCCACCCCTCAAAGGATGTCAGAGGCAGAGACCTTTTTAAAAGGAAAATCACCCGATGAAGAGTCTTTGCAAAAAGCTTCCCTCAAGGTTTCTGAGGCAATGATCAAGCGAAGCGGGATTCGGGCTTCAACCGCCTATAAAAGGCCGGTGGTAGAGGCTTTATTCATGAGAGCGATGAGAAAGGCCCTGGAAGGCTGATCATGAAACAAGTCGGGATTGAGATCCCCAAGGTGGATGTTATAGAAAAAGCTCTGGGCGAGGCAAAGTATGGTGCGGATTTACCTTTTAGAGGGCCCCTTCACCTCAAAGTCCTCCGCAGTCCAAAACCTCATGCCAAAATTGTGAGAATCGAGAAAGATGAAGCCCTCAGGATTCCAGGCGTGGAGAGAATCTTTACAGCAAAAGATATTCCTGGAAAGAATCTGGTCGGAACCATTAACAAAGATCAACCCATTCTGGCTTCGGGTCGGGTGAGGTATATTGGTGATCCAGTTGCATTGATCGCCGCAAAAACAGAAGAGGTTGCCGAAGAGGCTTCAAAAAAGCTGGCGGTGGTCTATGAAGATCTTCCTTCCGTTTTCCATCCGGAAGAAGCCCTTCAACCTTATGCCCCTTTGATTCACGAAAAGGGAAACTTACTCCTGGAATTTAATGTGATTAAAGGGGATAGCCAGAGAGGATTTAAAAAAGCAGAAGTCATCGTTGAAGAGACCTATAAGACTACATGGGTTGACCATGCCTATTTGGAACCCGATGCGGGGATTTCCTATCTGGATGAAGAAGGAAGGATTACAGTCGTCTGCCCGACACAGAATGTTCATTACGATCAGAAGGAGATGGCTTCTGCTCTCTCCTTGCCATTGGATCAGGTAAGGGTCATCCAATGTGCGACCGGGGGAGGGTTTGGAGGAAGGCTGGACATCACGGTCCAGTGTTTGCTGGCATTGGCTGTTTTCCATCTCAAAAAGCCTGTGAAAATTATTTACTCCCGAGAGGAAGTTTTTCAGGTTACATCTAAACGTCATCCCTTAAAGATTCGATATAAAAGCGGTGCGAAGAAAGATGGAATGCTCACCGCCGTGGAAGTGGACATTTTAGGAGATACAGGCGCCTATGCTTCATATGGTGCAACCGTAGCCATTCGATCTGCTGTCCATGCTACCGGACCCTACCAGGTTCCCAACGTGAAGGTGAGGAGCCGGATGGTCTATACCAACAATCCCTGGTCTGGCGCCATGCGGGGATTTGGAGTTCCTCAAATGGCTTTTGCTCACGAATCTCAGATGGATCTCCTCGCCCAAGCTTTGAAGATGGATCCCATCGAGATTCGCCTTAAAAATTCTCTTCGGGTAGGTTCTGAGACAGCGACCGGTCAAACCTTGATGGCCAGTGTTGGAATAGGGGAGACGTTGAAAAAAGTGAAGGAATGGAGAGATCGTGGGGCCATCTCCAAAAACGATTCAAAAAAACCATTTATCAAGAAAGGGATTGGGATTGGGTCGATGTGGTATGGAATTGGCAATACCGGGATCGCCAACCCTTCCACGGCGCAGATGGAGATCGGTCCAGATGGGGAGATTCGACTTTTCACAGGGGTAGCTGATATTGGCCAGGGTTCTGATACGATCCTTCTTCAGATTGCTTCTGAGGGGATAGGGATTTCTTTAAAAGAGATCCGTCTGATTCGAGCGGATACAGCCCTGACCACGGATGCTGGCGCTACCTCAGCCAGTCGCCAGACTTATATCTCCGGGAATGCCATTCTTAGTGCAATCAAAAATTTGAAACAGGAGGTCATCAAGGAAGCAAGTCAACTATTAAACCTCGATGAAAAGGATCTCTTCTTTGAAGAAGGAAAAGTCAAATCAAGGACCTGTTTGACAACCTCCATTCCAATTAAAGAAGTGGCAAAGAGATGTGGAAAAATATTAAAGGGGGAAGGACGTTTCGATCCGGAGACAACCCGGCTCGATCCCGAGACCGGGCAAGGGGCTCCTTATGCCACTTATGCCTTTGCCACCCACCTGGCAGAAGTGGAGGTGGATACAGAAACGGGAAAGGTGAAGGTCAATCGGGTGATCGCCAGTCACGATGTCGGGAAGGCCATCCACCCAATGAATGTGATTGGCCAGATCATGGGGGGGGTAGCCATGGGGACGGGATTTGCTTTAATGGAAGAATTCGTTCCGGGAGAGACAACCTCTTTCGTCAATTATCTCATCCCGACATCAAAGGATATTCCAGAGGTCATTCCTATCATTGTTGAAGAGGAGGAGCCCACTGGTCCATTTGGAGCGAAAGGTGTTGGAGAGCCAGCTCTCATCCCATCTGCGCCAGCGATTTTGAATGCCATTGCAGATGCCATTGGGCAGAGAATTTATCATCTTCCAGCAAACTTAGAAAGAGTGTTGGAAACCGTTCAAAAAAGACAATCAATTACCAATGATCAATTAGCAAGGATCAATGACCATTGACAATTTACCATTGATCATTAAATTTTTTCGCTATGCTCTATGCGCTATGCGCTTTGCGATTTTTATGAAAGGGGAGGTTCGAAATGGCTAAACTGATGATCAAGAATATTGGCGCCTTGGTTTCAGGGAATATTTCTAATCCTGTCTTGAATGCGGACACCCTTATGATAGAGGGAGGATTGATTCAAGCCGTCGGCAAGGAGAAGAGCCTTGACTCCAAAGGAGTAGACCAGGTGATGGATATTGGAGGGATGACCATTACCCCCGGGCTCATTGATTCACACTGCCATCCTGTTCTCGGAGATTTTACACCCAGGCAAAAGATGCTGGACTTTATTGAATCTTCGCTCCACGGAGGAGTCACCACCCTTATCTCAGCAGGGGAGGTTCATCTTGCTGGAAGGCCGAAGGATGTTGCAGGAACGAAGGCCCTGGCGATCCTTGCTGCTAAGTCATTTGCCAGTGCCAGACCTGCAGGTGTAAAGGTATTGGGTGGAGGCCTTATTCTTGAGCCTGGTTTGCAGGAGAAAGATTTTGAGGAATTGGCAAGAGAAGGCGTGAAGGTGGTAGGGGAAATCGGCTTGGGGGGGGTGAAGAGGCCCAAAGATGCAGCGCCCATGGTCAAATGGGCGAAGAAATATGGGATGGTGGTGATGATGCATACCGGCGGAACTTCCATTCCCGGAAGCACAACCGTTCCTGCTGATGATGTGATCGCTACCGATCCAGATATCGTTTCCCATATTAATGGAGGTCCCACGGCTATCTCTCTTCTGGAAGCAGAAAAATTGATTCGAAAAACATCTCTTATTCTGGAAATTGTCCATTGTGGAAATTCAAAGATGATTGTGGATGTGATGAAGATTGTGAAAGAGGCGAAGGCATACTCCAGAATCATCATTGGAAATGACGCCCCCTCTGGAACGGGTGTGATTCCTCTCGGAATTCTCAGGGTGATCAACTTTTTGGCATCCCTCTGCGGTGTAAAAGCGGAGAAAGCCATTGCCATGGCCACTGGCAACACCGCCAAAGTTTACAAATTGAATAGAGGAGTGGTTGAAGCTGGAAAGGAAGCTGACCTGGTAATCATGGATGCACCCATGGGATCGGTTGGCAAAGATGCCCTCTCGGCGATTGAAGCAGGTGATATCCCAGGAATTGCCGGAGTGCTGATTGATGGTGTGATGAAGATTGGAGTAAGTAGAAATACTCCACCCCCTAATCGCAAAATCGTTAGTGGTAAGCCTCAATAAAATGGGTTCTAGGGGTCAAGGGTTCAAGGGGTCGAGTTAGGCATTTTTTAACCTTAAAAATTTTCTCATAACTTGAACCCACGAACCCTCGAATCCTTGAACCCACAAGGATTTAGCCTATGATTGTTGATTGGGAAACCTGTGTCGGATGTGGCTTGTGTATAGAGGTTTGTCCTCTCCAGGCCATTTCCATGGCGCCGGAAAAGAAAGCCTCTATCTCTGAAATCTGCGTGGATTGCCAGGCTTGCACCAAAGTTTGCCCAAAGGAGGCAATCGGGCCTTCGCCAGAACCGAGAGAGGAGGGCGTTAAATGTCCATCGTGCCCGATCTCCTGCACTATCAAGGTTGGGAACACAGGAGCCTGTCAACGATTCGTCAATCGAGATGGAGAGCTAATTCGTAACATTCCACTCCAGAGTTATGAAGATGTTAAGGAGATCGTCGGTGAAGATCATGAGGAGGTCATTCGTAGACCGTTGATTACAGGCATTGGAGCTGGAACCACTTACCCCGATGCCAAACCTGCTCCATATATTGTCCAATCTCGGTTGAAGGGGATTGATGTGGTTACAGTCGTCACAGAGGCGCCGTTAAGTTACAGCGGCATCAAAGTGAAAGTCGATACAGATCTGCATATGGGCAATGAGGGCGCCCCTGTGCTGATAGGGAAGAAGAAGGTTGGACATCTCTGCACAGAGGAATATGGGTCTAAAATTCTTTCCTTGGGAGGAGTTAATCTCTTAACTGGGAAAGACGGCATCGCTGTAGCTAAACTGATTGTTGACATTGCCAATCAAAAAGAAATCCATCTTAAAGTAGAGGATGGCGCTGAAATGGTTCTTCAGGTGGGGAAAGCTCCTGTCATTGATGGTGAGACGGGAAAGAGGATGAGAGTGGGTTGTGGCAGCGCCTCCATGGGTCTTTTCGGCAGATATTTTTTAGGCGCTGCAGATGAGGTGATTGTCCTCGATGCTCATCTGATCGGGCAATTCACAGAGCATGCCGCAGGAAGAGAGCTGGGTGCAAAATATAGTGGCATACGATTGAAAGCGAGGCGATCTACCCCCGGCAGATATTTTGGAGAGCATGGTCGGGGTTGGGGAGGAACACCCATTGAGGATCCCCTTGAGATTATAGAAGGGTTTAACATAAAGATTACGAAACCAGGGATGACCGTCCTGATCACAGAGACGACGGCTGAAAGAGCAGCCATGTTTCGTCTGGGAAAGGATAGGAAGTTTACCCAGATTGAATTGAGTCCGAAAGCGAAAATGGCAGTGGAGATGATTGCCTCTAACTGTCAGCCATCAAGAGTTTCAGCGGTTTTTATTGGTGGGTCGGGTGGGAGTGCAAGGGCAGGGGTTACGAAGATACCCGTTAAACTCAACCAGGCCATTCATCAAAACCGGGCGAAGTTGACCGTGGGCGGAGCGCCAGCCTATATCCTTCCAGGCGGAGGAATCACTTTCTTAGTGGATGTCGAGAAGGTGATGGTCAGAGCTTTTACCTATGTTCCCACTCCAGCGACTGTTGTTCCTCTTGAATATACAATGCGTTTGAAAGAATATTTGGAGATAGGGGGTCATAAAGAGAAGATCCGAAAACTGAAAGATGTCCTGAAGGGGATAAGGAGGGATTTTTAAAAGTGTATTCCAACAGTTGTTGTGGTTTGGCAGATATGAGTATCCAGTCGGCCGAGAAAATATACACACATAATCCTATTCAAACTTTATCCAACGGCACCGTCCTCGTTGACTACGGCCCGATGCGGATGTTCATCAGCGTCTTCGAGAAGGGAAAACCTCTTGTCACATTAGCGAAAGAGGGGGCGCATCTGGCGATGGGGGTCCTTGAGGACTTAGCAAAATTTCTTCCTCTAATCAAAAGGAAATCAAAGGAGTTTGAAATTGAGGATACCTTCCCCGAGATTGTTCGAAGAATGATTGAAGCGACAAAGAAGATGGAGGAACCAGATTTAACTCCTCTTGCTGCAGTGGCTGGAACAGCCTCTGATATGGTTGCTGATTTTATATTCAGCCGGGGTGGAACAAAAATCATCGTGGATAATGGAGGAGATATTGCCATTCGATTGAGAGAAGGGGAAGTGGCAAGAGTAGGAGTAAAAATGGAGATCGATGCAAAACAACCTACTTATCTCATTTCAATTGATCCCACCATGGGGATAGGTGGAGTGGCAACCAGTGGACTCGGAGGAAGGAGTTTTACCAAGGGAATAGCTTCGGCGGCAACGGCCCTCTCTCAGACAGCGGCCTTTTCCGATGCGGCAGCCACGGTTATTGGAAACTTCACCAATGTCGAAGATCCGAATATCGCGAGGTCTCTGGCAGAAAAGATCTACCCGGATACCGATATCGCTGGAGAATGGGTCACCGTCAAAGTTGGAAAATTATCTCAGGAAAAGATTGAAGAGGCGTTGAATAAGGGTCTGTCAAAGGCATACTCGATCTGCCAGAAGGGATTGATAAAAGGCGCACTCGTTGCCTTACAAGGGAACGTGGTCTGGACAGATTCATTGGGGTCCTTATTAAGAAAATTGGAGTGATATTTAAGACATTTTAAATTCGAAGCACGAAATCCGGGCGGAGCGTCCAGCAGGACCAATTCGAAACAAGCACAAATGCTCGAAATACAAATGACCCAAACAAAACGAAATAGTTTTAAATTTTGAAATTTGAATTTTGAATTTGCCTGCCCTGTTAAGTAGGTTTTGAGTAACTTCTGCTTTGATGTGTCATGATACGTCCGGGACAAGTAAAGTCGACTTCGGGCGAAATTACTTAACAGGGTAAAGATTTCGATATTCGGATTTCGAATTTATTAACTTAAAGGGAGGTGTAAACATGGAAGTCAGAAAATATGTAACCATCGTAGAGGAGACGGCGATCGAGGGGGGAAAGAAGGTTGATCCACCGACTCGAAAAGCCGCTGCTATCGCAGTGATTAAGAATCCCTTTGCGGGGAAGTATGTAGAGAAATTGGATGAACTCATCGATATCGGTGAGGAGTTAGGAGGCATATTGGGGAAGAAGGCTGTCGAGGCGTTGAAAATACCTTCTAAGAATGCCGAGAGTTACGGAAAGGCAGCCATCGTGGGAGTGGATGGTGAGCTGGAGCACGCTGCAGCCATCTTGCACCCCAAACTGGGGACACCTTTGCGGGAGGAAGTAGGGGGAGGGAAGGCGATCATTCCTTCCGCCAAGAAAATGGGAGGCCCAGGAACAGAGGTTGATGTCCCTCTCCATTACAAGGATGCAGCTTTTGTCCGGTCTCACTTTGATGCAATGACGGTGAGAGTCCCGGATGCGCCCAGATCCGATGAGATCCTTGTAGCGATCGTTGTCACAAATTCAGGCCGACCGCATCCAAGAATTGGTGGTTTAAAAAAAGACGAGGCTAAAAAAGAAGACGGCCTGAGGTAATTCTCATCCCCTCACTCTTCCATTTTCCGGTAATTCCCTGTAGCATCTCCAGAAACGATCTGTTGTTCGGGAGGGCATAACGTTTTAGTGTCCAAAGGCTTTGTTTTACCCTGCCTATGAGCTTCGAGGGCTTCATTGGCAAGACTATCCAGAATATCTTCAGACCCAGCAAACATTTTCTCCCATTTTTTGTCTGCCTCAAGTTCTTCCAACAACCACTTTGCCAGGGTATTTTGCTGAATCTCTGGAAGTCTCGATGCTTCTTTAAAGGCCTTTTCTAATAACTTCGTCATTTTTCACCTCTTTTATACTTTTGGCTACATATATTTTAGCATACTTGGACTGAACGTCGTGTAAAGAAAGTTTATCAGTTTTTTATGCCTAACGATGGCCTTAACCAGCGCGGGCAAGTAGCATCGCAAAAATCAAACAAAATTTATTCCGCGTCTGGTTGAAGGCGGTGTTATGCCTGTCAATCTGCCGTCTTTAAGGGCTCGATTATTTCTTCCTGTATTTTGTTTGATAGTTTCGGATCCATCTTTTCAATATTCATAATTTTCATCTCCCTGAATAATTCTTTTGATTTAAATTTGATGCTCATAAGCAGGTTTCGGTGAATTACTGAAACCAGACGGTTTTTGTATAGAATTAACTGAAGTCTAGGCATAGGAGAAGGATCATAGATTCCGCTTTCGTATATGAAATAGTCTTCTAAATCTTTCTCTCTTATTAACGGCCATTTTTCAAAGTTGTATTTATTAAGAAGGCTTTTAAAATTATCTTTAAGAAATGGAGCCTCTGTGGTATCCAACAAATTCTCAAGCTCGTATTCTGGAATAGTATCTGCCCGAATATTGCCTTTGTGAGTATAAACATCTTCAATTACTATTCCTACGCGACCATTTTCGCTTCCTATATCCCAGCCTATTTTAAATGTCTCCATTGTCTTGCCAATAATCCCGCCTTGTTTGTCGTATAAAAGATAATTACCTTTTACCTCCAGCTTTTTAGGATTATTAATAAATGCCTCCTTCTCAACATAGGCAACAAATCCAACCGAAAGCCATGATTTGCCCCATATATACGGAGGCACCATGTCAACTTTCGCCCCATCATTCAAAACCGCAATGATTCTGCCTTCAGGTTTTTCTCTTATATTTGCAGGACCATCAATTATCTCTGCATATACACAAGAAACGAGAGAAAAGAATAGAAGTACTGTCAAGAGCTTAGTCACGAGGAAATCATGGGTATTGGGAGTGAATGTATTAGTCATTGTCCTTTTCATTTTTGGCCTAACTATTTAGGTCAGCGGTGGCTGTAAGCCATCCGCTGCAGTGGTTAGGTCTCATTGAGAATCAGCCATCTCAAGAAACTTCGGATCAACCTTATACAAGAATGGATTCGACCAAGGGTCAGGATCTGAAATGCCATTAAGGGTGGCCTCTTCGTTTGCAAATGGCCCCTTAAGGATTCTTCCGCAAGCAAATATCGCACGCCCTACGGGGGTAGTTTGGTCAACGAATCGTTCAAAACGGATAAGTGTGCCTTGAGGAATAACAACGAAATTCTTCATATAAGGTTTCGTACCCGCTTCCACGTCAGCAATGGTCGTGAATCTGTCTGGTGGGCGTATATCCAGCACATTGAAACGCTTCTGGAGTAATGGATAGTGGAACCAATTTGCCCTCTGGGCGATTAACACCACCTTTGTACGATAAACTGCGCCGATCACGTAGTCGGATGGATACTGAGTGCCGGGCCTTAAATCGCTGCGTATGGCACAACCGATAGTAAAGAGGGTTGCCGACAAAACGACCACTGTCAAGACCCGCTTTTGAAGTATCTTTAGCATGAGACCTAACACGGTGGTCACTGGCGTGGCGAGCTGTTTCGCCACGTCCGGTGCACCTACTTGTTCAAGTAAGCCGCTACGCGGCAGATAACTGCTTTTGTAGCTCTTCCTAAGAACTCTTTTCAGAAGTCCTTTCGATAGGCCTTATACCGTTCTGTCAAGTATGATACGTCCAAACCCCTCCTCATTGAAAGGGGTAAGCCCTCGTTTTGAAGAAAGGAGAAGTATCATGAAGACAGAGTGGTATGACAGAACGATCCAAGCCCTTCAACTCAATGGCAAGGGGGAACGCACTCAGCGATAAGACTTCTGGCCCGGCGAATCGCTCAGCCTGAGTAAGAAGCGCCGCCTTAATTCCGATTTCCCCCTATTCGGGCTGGGACTCTCATGGTTCCCAGTTTCTCCCTCTAATTGATCAACAGAAGCAATACCCTTATAACGGATGTTCACCCCTAATGAAAGAGAGGCGCAAGGGTCCTAATGGTTGTATTTTAAGGTATTCTACGTTGTTCAGGTAGTTTTTTTCTGGTGACTACACGTACCTCCCGATGAGGTAAAGCCAT
>Ga0315280_10005034_pt1 | contig 19121 bp, 21 predicted proteins | sample YL17G06_40_MG_FD_203697 | JGI IMG/M metagenome (GOLD analysis project Ga0315280, IMG submission 203697) | Sediment microbial communities from Yellowstone Lake, YNP, Wyoming, USA - YL17G06_40 | ecosystem: Environmental > Aquatic > Freshwater > Lake > Sediment | place: USA: Wyoming | collected... | reverse complement strand
AACGTGGAGACGAGCTCTGCGGAGTAATCGTCTACTGCTATCCGCCACCCACATGTTTCGGGCGAAGGCTTGTCATGCCAAAAATGACCATGAAAGAATTGAATGAAAAATTAAGCATCATCAGCCGTGTTGTTGTTCATCCCAAATACCGGACCATAGGTTTAGGCGCAAAACTCGTAAAGGAAACATTAGCAAAAGCTGGAACCCCCTATGTGGAAATGCCAGCAGTCATGGCGAAATACAACCCCTTCGCCGAAAAAGCAGGAATGCAGAAAATAGTGGAGCAGCCTCCGCCCAAAGAGGCTTTAAGGGTTGCAGAGACACTGCAGCACTTAGGCTTTAACGTCCAGCTTTTAAGCAGTGAAAAATACGTTTTGAAAAAGCTGCAGGCCTTAAGAGGCGAAGACCTGACAAAATTAAGGGAGGCATTCATTAAACATAGCCACTTACGGTTTATGAAATACTTTTTCTGCCACATTCCCTTCGGAAAAAAGCAAGCTTATGCAGAAGATGTAGAGAAAGCCGGCCTCGAAAGGCTTGCACACTTAATCAAAGTCTGTGGCTTCCTAATGCAAACAAAAGTTTACCTGTTTTGGAATTGAAGAGAAAAACAAGTGGTTAAGCCTTATCAAGAAAGCTAGTCTTTCTTCTCCCCACCAAATAAAGCCGCTAGAACACCCAACAAAAACAAAATCAACAACCCTAGAAGAATAGCACCACCAATATCCCCTCTTGTTTCATGTTCCCTCTTTTGTTCATCTAGTAGTTTTTGCAACTCTTGCCCTTCTCTGTATGATATTGTTCTTGAACGGGCTTTTTCTAAAAGCTCCTTTTTCCTTTGTTCCCTATCGAGGCTCGGGTTACCCTTTCCATACTCCGAGAAATATAAGTCCTTTACACTACCTTCAACGCCTTCTGAAGCCTCAGTGAAAGCATTAACCATGGAATCGATAGTAACTACCTCACGGTTTGACAACTTTTTCCGTAACTCGATAAATGTGTCAACAATGGTCTTGGTTACTAAAGAATGAGCCTTTAGATCACGGTTAACAGCGGCTATTCGGTCTTCAACCTTATCTATTCGACTATCAATTCCCTTAGTCCATCGTCCAATCTTGTAAACAACTCCCACAATAGTTAAAATGGTAGCAATAAAACCAACAATTGCGATAATGGTGTTTAAAGATAGATCAACCATCAATTTCCTTTACCTCTATATATAATATGATTTATATCACTTAAAAATCAACTGTTTGCATGAACCAAAATCGCCTTGAGACGAAAGACCGACCCGAATTGAACGACCCCAAATGACCAACCCCGTTTTAACCAGAACCCTTCTACATAGCCAAACTGATTGTTTTGCGGAACCTTTGGCGGGAAAAGAAAGGCTTGGCAAGCGTTGAAGAGGAGGAAGCGATGCATGCCTGTAATAGTGAATGAAGACGAAACTGACGCTCAGTATATGTGCGACATTTGCGGTGTTGAAATTCAGGACCAGATGGAAGGAACATGTTGCCCTACGTGTGGGCGGATTTTAGGTAAAGTTTAGTCTGCAACAGAAAACCCCACACCTTGATTAAAAGCCTAAATTTCCGCACTCTTCAGGTTCTGTTAACTTTCGGGGTAGCCAGCACAAGTGGTCAGCTTCAGCATGTTGGTTACTTGGTCGGCAGTAACCATCCTTCAGGGAAAACGATCTCTTGGAGACAAGTAGGACATTTAATCTTCTCGCCTTTTTTTATTTTGGTATGAAGGTTGAATTTAGCCCCACAATTCTCGTGTGGACACGAAAGGCCTCTGTCATATATACCAAAATGGTATCGCTCTCCACCCAGATAATGTCTCAAGACGCTTCTTGCAAACTTGAATTTATTGGTTTCAATTTTACGTACAGAATAGTTGTTGAAATATGGAACAGGAAAGTTAATTTCTACATCATCGCAAGTAACCCAAACATCAATCCCAAGAGCACAAGCCAGCCCTACTTCATAAGCTATCCAGTTTTGTGTGAATTTCCAGTCGTTAGCCACTGCTTGTTCTTGAGATTTCACTAGCTCTGGACCAACCAGAAGAAACAACGCCACTGAGCGTTTCATCTCCTTCTTTATAGTTTCCCATGCAGGAGGATCAATTGATTCATATTCAGACCTAAACACTTTTATTCCTTCACGTGCTGCTGCAATGTCAAACTTGTTGCATGTTACTTCATCCAGCTTTGTATGAGATTCAAAAACTTGAACAGGCCTTTTTGGCATTATTCCATCACATCTGTAAGCGTTAATCCTCTATTATCCCAGAGGACTAATATCATTTTCTAGTGTGGGTTTTGTAAAGTCTTACGAGTATGAGAACTATGTGTTTTATGAAAATTCTCTCAAGAAAGGATTGCTACTTCAAAAGCCCTGCTGGTTAACAAGCCTGTCCAAAACTCACCTAAGACCCGAAGAGTTAACAGAACCACTCTTTACAATCTTTATAAGCTCTTTTGGCTGAGCGATGACTTCGCCACATTTCTCACATTTAGAAGCCTGCAAAGGCAAATACATGGGAATGAAAACTTTAACCTTAGGCTCTGGAGAATTCCCCTCTACGACAATCTTATTTACTGTAACGCGGTTCCAATGACCGCAGCCAGAGCATTTCATTCGAAGTCTTTTTTTCATTCCAATTCAACGACCTGGTCTTAAATCTTGACAGAGTTGTGTAGTTTAGATTGGTTAGCTTACGCGCGCGCTCTCTTTGAAGTGTGAATTTGGAATATGAGGTGGTCATAACCTATTTACGCTTAAAGCATATCATTTCAGCACAAGGTCACCGGGAGCCGAGAACTGTTTTCATACGCATATTTGAGCTTTGTGCAATGATTTTCTCACTAAGGGAATTAATTTCACCCTCTACTTTCAACTGCTCATCTTCTTCTTGTTTGCCTGTTAATCTGCTCGCTTCTTTAGCCAAATTGCATAATGTTTCATGGTCTGCGTTTTCTGGATTAAACTTTGGAAGGGGTAACTGCTTAATGAGTTCAACTGATACCCCCCATTTACTTTTTGTGGACTTGTATGCTATCATCGACTTAATATATGATGAGTTTAAAAGTGCGCATAGGAAGTACGCTTCATCAGACGAGTCCAGCGGTATGTAGCCAATGGTGTTATCTGGAATAAGGACTTTTCCACCAAGATAGGCATCAACAACCGAATTTGCGACGGCAAAATCTGGTAAGTATCCAATAGCACTCCAAACAACTTTGTAGGGCTTGAATGTATACTCGCCGAGACCAAAGACTGTGTAGAAGGGTCTTCCTTTAAACCAACGTGAGGCTCTTTTTTCAAGCTCTGATTTAAAATCCAATAAGTAGCGATAGGTGTAGGGGTTATTGGTACTTAATTCCTGCTCATTATTCTGACCATACTTGCGCTGTGGTAATATAACATAGTCGTACCCAATGATTTTCCATCTCTTAACATAGGCTGGTTTGAGAAGCGGGTAAACAAGGTTAGGCTCTACCTCTCTGATAACCTGCCTTACCTTTGTCTTGCCCCTCAATGCGTTCTGGATACGTAGCAGACCAGTTGGAGTTTTCTCCAGGATTTTCACCTGGAATACTTGGTCAAGGTCATCCGCAATGCCATGTCGAACCTCGTAAGGGTTAATGCCAAATGGTAGTTGCTGAGGTTTCTCACCTTTTGGAACAGTGACCCAAGGCGCTGTGCTGTCGCCAAGCGATGGTTCAGGATAGGCATCACGCTCAACTATGTTAATAAGCTTCAAAACTTTCGCCAAATCAAAATCATCAGATATTTCGGAAGGACTCTTGCCATTCTCCATCTCCCAAATGAGGTAGGGAACTGGGTATGTTGTCTGTGCACCTTTTTGGATTATTATCAGAGATGTTTCAGATTGCGTGTAACGAAATGGACTTATCTTTACAAGGTCGTGCACTTTAAGTGCTTGCACCGGTATGTTGCCTGTGATTTTCTCTACGCTGAATTTTCTGAACTCCTTGCCAGCCAACGATTTATAAAGCGTTTGTTTTAGGAGGAATGCAAGCTTTCCGCCGAGCTTCAAATATTTATCAAGTGCAACGTAGGTGAATACTATTGATATATCATCATGTGCATATCCTATTGCAGCTCTCATGCCGTGATGAGAGAACAGTTTGTAAATCTTCAGGTAAAGCACTCCAAGCTTTTTCTTATATTCCTCGGCCAAAAACTCCCATTTTATCCATGGAGGATTGCCGACGACAAAGTCCACCGAGTTTAGATATCTCAGCGGTGCAAAGAAGCTCTCTATGCCCGTAACAATCGCGTTGTATTCATGCCTGTGAACCTTGCTTAATCCTTCATAGAATCTCCAAAAAGCCTGAGTGTTCTCATCTGATACGTCTGGGAATTCTCGAGCTATTGTGTCAGTGATAATATTCTTGTCTTGTACAGGGCTGGTCAACTGTCTAAGCAAACCAGCCGTTTTAGTGAGATTTTCTTTCTCAACGAAGAACTTTGGAAGTTTAAGTACACTGCTACTTGTAGAGATTTTGTAGTCTTCAATGCTTGGCTGGGTGTCTTCAGTTGTAGGGGTCAGTATGGAATCCGTCATAAAAATAGGTATAGTGACAGGGTGGTTCAACTTTTGTATGGCCGGTAAAACAGGTGAAAGCGCGATTAGGTAATTCGTTCTTGCTGTAAGCACCCCTATTGGATTAATATCAAAGCCGACTATGTTATGTAAAATCTTCTGAAGAAGAGTTGCATCATCTAATCTATTACGGTTGATTTTGATTATTCGAGAGATGGCCTCGGACAGAAAAACTCCACGCCCGCATCCTGGGTCCAGCAGTGTATGGTCTATGTTGCCATCGTATCCTGCCTCATTGAGAGCAAGCTCAACGAGCCATTCAGGCGTAAAAACCTCACCTAAATCATGCCTTATTTCAGGCGGAACAATCCTTTCATAAAGCCCCTTGAGCACATCTCTCGAGGTTAAACCAGCCACGACCAAGAAATCGAACTCACATATCTTCATCAGTATTGGTTCAATTGCTTTTTCAATAGAATTGTCCCACACATCCAAGAACCAAAAAAAGTCAGAAAGGTCTTCCAAGTAATTACCGAGGTTAAAGTTCTGTCTGAAGAAGTCGCCTCTCAAAACATTCTCAAGCTCGCTTTTTTGTTGCCAGAGGTTACCAACTGCCTTGAAATGCTCGGGCGTTGCCAGCAGGCGCTTAACACCTCAGCGCAGATTAGGGCAATAATATTCGCATAGTAAGTGAAAAGCACGAAGAGAAACGGTGCTGGCTCTGGGTCACCTGTTAGAAGGTCTTTTGCTACCTCTGCGAAATCTTTCTTGATTTTTTTTCCACTAAGAACGCTGCCATAAAGGAACATGAATTTATCATGCCATTGATTATAATGGGTAACTGTTGAAGTTTCGTTGTTCTGAAGAGCGGTCTTCAACCTGGTATAAAGCATATTAATAAAAGACTTGGCAAAGCCTCTATCTAATGAGAAAGCTTGGTTTAGCAATCTACCGGAAGGGTTCTTGGCCAGGGAGTCTTTTAACCACTCAAGCCACTTACGCAGACTTTGTTTCGAGAAATCCTCGACAACAATAGATTTCTGTTGCGTCTGCTCATTCCACTCTATGAAAACGAATTTTCTTCCATCAAAGAGCATCCCTTTAAAGAATTTCCGCATGTAGATGGGGATGACATCATAGTACTTTTTGCAAAACTCCTCGGTCTTACTCTGTCTCGAAGTGCTTTCCACAAGTTCTCCGACAGCTTTGTAGTCAATTATGAGTTTTCCATAAATTGCATCTGGCGCACCTTCAAGTTTAATCGTTCCAATCTCATCATAATCATGGAGCCCATAAGTTGTAAGATTAAGATTGAAACGAGTCTCAAAGAATGTGTGTAACCATTGTTCCAACCGTACTCTAAAAGTCATCTCAGGGAAGCCATTGCAGTTTTCTATGATTTTCTGGAATTTTTCAAAGAGAAGTTGAATGTCTGAGTCTGTAAAAACTATGTCCATTTAACTTCCCATTTTCGAAAGTTTGAAATATTTATTTTTCTTCACTACTTCCAGCTGGACTTCATCTCCAACTTTCAAGTTATTTGTTTCCACCCATTCTAATAACATATTTGCTGTGACTGTATCCGGCTTCTCGTATATTTTTCTTATTTGCATAACATTTCCAAAGAAATCATTAGTTAAAGTTGTGTAATACTTGGTTCCATCAATTTCGATAATAATTCGTTTATTGCTCGGTGAGAAATAGAGGTCTCTGTCGCTTTTTCTGATATGTAACGATGGCTTACGACCAGCCCCGTGGTAGACAATCCTGCTATTTATTTTCATTTACCCTTCTCCGTGGAAAACTATACCGTGAATGATTAACTAATTGACTCCTTATATCTTTTGCTCAGCATGAATAAGGCATGGACTTTTTGATATATTGGGCGACTACTACGCCGCATTTAGGACAGTGCACATGAACTCCGTAAGGATGGGAATTATCAGGCCATCCACTCGGTTTAGTCTCCCTTTTTGGCCAGCTATAACCGCAGCGTGAGCATTTGTAATAATCTCTTCGGAAGCGCCACCAGGATAATAGACGGCTAAATGGATTTCTCAATCTCTACTTCTCTCTATTCGATTTTCCAGCCTTACTTCTTTCGTCTTTTTTCTTCTTGCCACTTGCCATATTCGGATTCTTCTCTGAAAAACTTTAGTCGCAATCTTGCAGCATCGCGTATGAACTCTTCTCTTGTCGTAAAGCCTAAGCGCTTGTTTTCTTCTATGAATTTTTCAATTTCTGCAAGCAGTTCTGTGGGCAGTATAACTGAACGGGTGAGCATGGCTTCTATAGCGTCTTGGTATGTCTGCATCTTGCCTGTTTGCGCCATAAGCGTTCCAACAGTTGCTGTCATTTTTCTGTGGATGCCATCTGAAATTCTAAGCGTCTTCATTCCTCTATCCAGCCTTTATCAAGTAGCGTCTTCCAGACCGATTTATAGTAGTCTTATAAATTTAATAAGCCTTGCATAAAATGGGTGGAAAATCTATTTGGAAGGTTCTTTTTAGTTTAACTCATCTCTCTCCACTAGGCGAGAGTGTCGTTTCAGCAGTTGACTTTTATAAAGTTAAAGACAAAGCACAGTTTTTGTACGGAGGCTGTCCAGAATTGGTTAGAATTCAGCGCAGAGTCTCTAGGAAACGGTATCTCGGAAGCAAATACATATACGAGTATGAGCGCATATCCATGCCCATTCCCCGCAAATTCCACAAAACAGTTAAGCCCTTCCTAAAACAAGACCTAAACATGGACATAAGCATAAAAGTCCCCGCATCATGAGCTAAGGAAACGCTTCCCTTGACATTTGAGCCTTACGTAGAAACAAGGGTAGTCATAATCCGTTTTTGAAAAGTGAAAACAGATGCCACAGGCAGATACTGTCCAGTTTGCTTTGACCTACGCAAGGCGCCGCAAAAAACCGCTTAAAACCATTTTTTATTTGATTTCTTCAGCTGTAATTTCTCAAAGCAACCCATATCAAAAACTTAAGAATCTTAACATTCATCCTCATAAACCAACCAAACCCAACAAAACATATTCAGCTCCAAATAGAGGAGCTAGAAACCATTGCACGCACACACACACAAAAAACAGTACATATCCAAAAACAAGCCAACACCAAGACAAAACCAAAAGAAAACAAAGCAATAACAACACCAATTACAAAACCAAAGTATATCCCCCCGCAAATCCTTTCTATCTTATGGGCATACAGGAGAAAAAGAAAAAGAAACGATGAGAAATTATAGTTTGATTGATTGATTTTTTAAGTCAAAACATATTGGACAGTATCTGCCAGTAGGGTCAATGTTGGCGCATCGATCACATACTAGGTTTCCGCATCGTTCACAGAGTTTGTCTCCCGTCGTAAGTTTTCCAAAGTTCGCATGGTTGTTCCACAATTTCTATGGTGATTGTTGCTTTAGCTTTATGGTTAACATCAATCCCAATTGTTTTTGCTAGGTTTGCTAAATTAAAGTCCTTTGCATCCAGCCACTCGATTGTACTGTCATTTATTGTTATAATATTGCATGTTAGGATTCCCGTTGCCGAAATCTTCTGTTTCTTCTCAGCTAACACTCGCTCCACACCCTTTCAAGCAAAAGTTATCTTCAGAATAAGATTCGAAATGCTTATTTTACTTTTGGTTCAAAAATGTGAGAAATACGACAAAAAGTAAAAATCACATGGATGCTGCGCACTTCTTGAGAGTTGCCTGCATGTTTTCCAAGTATTTTTTATGGTCGTATTCCCAGTTATTGTCTTTGAAATATTCATAAGAAATTGTTTGTCTTTCTTTTTTGGTTGGATCCATGATCATGTATTCGTAGGTGTTTAGGAACCTGGTTTTAATCAGTTTTGAAAGTGCTTCAATGAAGTTTCTCAGTTGTTGTCTTGGGAGGTAGATTTGGACGAGGAGTTGGTTCTCCCTATACGTCTTCCCAATAGCCCTCACGAATGGTTTGTTCATCAATGAATTGGCGAATTTACTCAAGTTTTCGTAATTCTGGAAGACGAATCGGAAATAGTACATATCAGGAGACAGTTCCTTGTAATGGTTTGCAATTATCTGGGGTCCTTCAAACATTTGTTCTCTGATAACGTGATTCTCAAAATGGTATTTTAGTGCTTGCAGGCTTAGATTGAGCTTCTTGGCTATTTCTTTTAACTTGATTGCGCTGTTTTTTTCCAGCTCCTTCAATATCATAATGTCTATCCAATCTGCTTTTTGAACATATCCGTCAGGCTCTCTGAGTGTGCTTGGTAGCTCCTCATGATTGGACTGCACTTCCTTCAGCCATGAATCCCATGGAAAAATCCATTCCTCAGAACTCTTATCAAACCACGTGCTTGTAGCGTTAACACTCTGGATGCACGTGGACCAAACGAAATTCAAGTTGCGTACTTGTTCTATTTCTCTAAGCTTGCGTACGAATTCTTCAAACTCTGGCTCTTTTCCAGCTGGTATTCCGTAGATCGCTAGGCATTTGGGGATTCCGATGCATTGCTCCACCCATAGCCAGTAATCATTCGATTTCAAGCATTCATAGAGTAAGTTTTCATATCCAGGTTTCGATTCTGCAAAAACAAAGACTTTTCTGAGTCCGATGTTTGTGTGATACGGATTTCCCAGCAAGTATAAAGAAAAATGAGAACGTAAATATTTGATTCTGCGCCTCAAGATTCCAGGTGAAATATTAAGTTTAGCTGATAGTTTTGTCATGTTTCTAACACCATACAGGGCTAGGCCTTCCAAGATTGCTATATCGATGTTTCGTAGTTTGGGTTGTTCAGGTGATTTTCTTGCTTTGCTCAATGGCGCGTCGTTTATTCTCTTTACTTGGGAGTTTTTAGAGCTTTTGCTTTAACGAGTTTGATTTTCACAGCGCGGCCATCCACCTGGGGGTACTGGGTCGCCAATCAGCATGACGCTTGGATGCCCGTTATCATTAGGATGGGAACTGCTTTTTATGGTGGTAGCGCTTATCTGATACAAATTTGTGGATGTTAATGTTGCAGCAATGACTATAGAGCAAAACAACGCAGAAAGCAGCAGAAATTTAATAACTTTAAAACTCATTGTTTATCACCTCCTTTACTTTTTGTCATTTTTTAATCACTCTTTGACCAAAAATAAAAAGACTATGAATTGCTACTCAGAATTTGAAAAGCGAATAAGAAATCACATTACCCGTAACAAAACATATTTGGCTCCAAATAGAGGAGCTAGAAACCGTTGCACGCACACACACAAAAAACAGTACATATACAAAACCAAACACAAACATTACCTAATTTCTGAAGGCAACACAACATGAAGCTTAGGTATCCGCATAAAATGCTCCTTATTATGAGTAACCACCGTAAACCCTTTACTGACAGCAATACACCCAATAAAAAGGTCCCGCACATCAATATCCTGCCCTTCAGACTCAAGCTCCGCCAAAACCTGCCCAGCCAACTCTTGCTTTCAGGTCTTTTATTCTTGCTTTGAAGAGGGTTTGGCTTTTTCTTGGACTCTGTAGAGTATATAGAGGGCGGCCGTTCCGGCTAGAATCCACATGATTCCTATGAACTTCCAGGTGTTGGTTTGTGCACTCCAATCCCATGTTGTGTAGTCTACGGTTAGTGGGTTGCCAAAGGGTAAGAGCGCCATCTCAAAGAGCATGCTGAGGAAAATGAGCCCTACGCCAAATCCGATTGCGCAGCCGCCGGCTATTAACCATTTGTGCATGATAGGAGGTGACTTCTTGGAATCTAATAAGGCTTTTTCGGAAGCTTGAAGGAGGCGTGCGCGATTTTTACCGATCTCTCTTATCCTGATGCCTCTTCTTGTATTTCTGTGGAATCCCGTCTTCGTTAGCGTCTATCGAGTGGCGCGTGCGCTTAGTTCTGGGGCAGAAGGTGTGGATCCTGGAAGGCTACTCCAGCTGGAAAAGCGTCCAGTAGATAACTCAATGTAGCCATGCCAGAGACCGCCATCCAAGCCTATAACAACAATTTGTAGTTTGCCACAGCAGACAGCAGCAGCTGGGACATCATTAGTTGCGCCAAGCAGAGAGGTCCAACCGGCCCAGCCAGCACCACTTGTCCAATTGCTATAATAGATGCGGTCGTCCATGCCTCTGACGACTAGGAAGAGGTTGGTGGTTGAGGCTGCCAGTTCAGGTGCAGATGGTGTTGCGCCGGGTATCCGAGTCCAGCCAGAAAAGGCCTCGGAAGACAAATTGACAATGCCATGCCACAGGCTGGCGCCATCCATGCCTCGAACAACTATGTGGAGGTTGTTTTCCAGAATAGCTGCTGCAGGGCGGTCAAGGGTAGTTCCTGAGGGTAGATACTTCCAGCTCCCCCAGTTGCTGTCACACATCCGATTCATGTAAGAGATGCGGTCGTCCATGCCTCTAACAACAAGGAAGCATGTAGTGCGGTTTGATGTGAGAGTTGGTGCGGATGGCGTGTCTCCGGGAAGAAGGCTCCAATCGGAAAAGTCTCCAGTAGACAGATCAACGAAGCCATACCATATGCCTCCGGTCATTCCTCTCACTGTTATATGTAACTTGTTGCAGCAGACAGTGGCAGCTGGGGCATCGTTAGTCGCGCCTGTTGGCAGAAAGATCCAACCGTCCCAGGATTCTTTTTCACAATCCCAGACATTATAGTAAATTCGGTTATCCATGCCTCGAACGATTAGGTGCATTTTTTCTTTTGGTGTGTATATTGCTGGGTAGTAAAATGGCTGGCTTTTCTCTAGGTTTGCCATGAGTTCTATGTAGAAACGTTCATGCGTCTTAACTGCGTTGGCATAGAAGGAAACGTATACGTAGAATATGTAGTATTCTTCTTTTTGGCATGGTGTTGAGCTGTTGAGTTTTAGATGGAAGGAGTCGAAGGGTGTTATGGGTGTGAGTTCCACTATCCATGTTGGATGGCCAGTGATCGCGTCGAATATGCTGTTTTGTCCCTCTGGTCCAATGTATTGCCCTCCAGTAATGTTAGCATAGTACTGTAGCTGTTCGTTTTCTGGAGTCTCGTCGGGCCCGCAGAGCACAGAGTTGATCTTGATTGCTCTCTCTGCCAAGGCATCTGCTTCTTTTTTGGCTTCAGTGAAGGATGGTGCGTTATTGAATCCAGCCTCGGCATCTGAAATGAATAGTATTACTTTCTCAATTTCTATTGCGCTGTTTGCGTCAAATTCGTCTTTTGCTGCTTTTAACCCCCAACAATGGCCTTCAGGGATGGGTATGCTGTGGAAGACAGTTAAGTCATCTATGAATTCTTTAACTGCTACATAGTTATTTGTCAGAGGAAGACTACTCGTTTCGCCTGAGTAGTCTCTGAATGATACGGCTCCGAATCTTAGTGGAGCCTTGTAGGTGAGGGATAGTATGTTCACTATTTCTGCAAGGTTCTCTTTCACTGCGCCCATATATGGACCCATGCTTTCAGTGATATCGATGACAAATATCATATCTAGGGGTTGGCATATTTTTACTGTGAATTCAAAGAAGTTTGAGACGATTTGGCTCAATTGGGCTAGTTGTAATATGAGTTCTGTGTCGTTGCTGTATGTCCAAGCGTGGATTTGTCCGAGGTAGTCTTCTCGGGCTTCTAGGCCTTCTATGGGGGGCATTTGTTTTATGTCGATTTCTACTTCGCCTAGTGGGTGTATGTCGCCGTATATTTCGACGTAGGATTTGTAGGTTAGGTATGCGCCGAAGGCGGTTCCTGCCAGTGTTGACACTAATAAGAGGGTGAGAATAAGTGTAATTGCTCTTCTTTTCGTCATGTTTTTTATCACTTTATTATTTAGCGGAATGTGTAAAGAAAAGAGGGGAGAGGAGGGGAGGGTTATTTGGTTTTCCACTTGTTCAGCCTCCTAGTCTAGTCAGTACACTGTGAATGATGTGAATGTGCCTGCTATGTACGTGGTACCTAGATATGTGTAGTAGTAGGTAACCATGATCCACCATGTGCCTGTTGGAGGCGTTGCTGTCCAGATATAAGTTCCTTTATAGTCGGTAGGGAAGTTCGTTGCAGTGTATACTACATTTGAGGGGGGAAAGGTGGGATCTAAAGCTAATTCTATCTTCTGTGGCTCAAGTTCGGGCAGTATTGTAAGGACCTCCCACGAGAATGCTATGTCGCTACCAACCTTTTGGTAGATTGGTACAACGCTCATCCAGACTTTAACTGGCGGAGGCGGCAATGGTGCGGGGATTTTTTGGTTTCCGTAAAGGACGCTATGTGTCTCACCTGAATTGATTTCAACAGTCACCGTTATCGTGGGAGGGTCTTTGTAGATACCGTCGACTTCGACAGCTGTTTGCTTCCAGTCGCCAGGTAAATCTTCAGTGATCGTGTAGGCTCCGAAGTCAGTTATTTCCAAGATTTTAGGCGTGAGGTAGGTGATGGTCGCTCCATGGGGATCCGTTACGTCGATTTTCCAATTGGCAATCTTCACGTCACCTGCGTCGTATATGCCGTTGCCGTTGGTATCATTGAATTTGTCAAGGATTAGTTTAGCTGGAGGCGGGGGAAGTTTTCTGTTTCCGTAGAGGACGCTGTGTGTTCCTCCATTCGGGATATTTACATTCACTGTGACCTTAGGGGGCACTATGTAAACCCCGTTGACGGCGACAGCTGTTTGTTCCCATCCAGCTGGTAATTCTTCGGTGGCGGTGTAGGTTCCTGGGTTGCCAGTAACGTCTATGATTTTAGGTGTGTAGTAGGTGTTGGTTACTCCTAGTGGGTCTTTTACGTCGATTCGCCAACCTGTGATGAGGTAATCTCCATCGTCGTAAATGCCGTTGTTGTTTACATCGTAGAATTTGTCAAGGGTGAGTGTTACTTGTTTTGGTATCCGGACTTTGTAGTTGTCGGTTTTTGAGTATTTTGGAATGAATCCCCAGAAGGAATGTGAATCTTTTGGATCATAATCTTCCACGGGTGTTGCCCAAGCCTTGTAGACTCCGCCTTTGTTTGGAGTTTTGTCGAATGGCCAGAGCTGAATTACTATTGCGCCTGGAATTTCGGGTACTGCATTCCATTTGTGAGTTGTCCCTAAGTATTTAGTGATGATGCCACCTTCAACCAGAAACTTTCTTTCTTTGATGTCATCTGTGCTTAGGAGTTTCTTTCCTGGGGGGTCTGTTACTTGGAAGTAGTATTCGGCATCTGGAAGTCCTGCTGCGGTTGGTGGGGCGTTTGGTCCGGGTCCGCCGCTTAAGTAGACGTCTGTTCCGTATTCGTAGATGTTGCCGTTGACTAATAGGCCTGTTTTATCTGTGGTGAATATGGCTCCTGTTACGGGGGCAACGTATGACATGCAATTTGGTATTATTTGTCCTATTAGGATGGATAGAGTTAGGGCTATGACTATTGGTACCGTTATGTAAGTTTTCTTCATTTCTTTTTCCTCTTTCTATTCTATTCGTTTTCTATTTTTACGTGTTGGATAGGTTTCCCAAAAAGGGGGGAGTTGGAAAGATTTTTTGCTTATCAGCCTTGCCTGTCTAAGGAGTAACAGTGAACATTGCGAAAGCGCCCGTAGTGTATTCTGGATCTGCCCATTCAAAGGTGTAGTATAGCCAGACAAACCATGTGCCTGCTGGTACTGTTGCCGTATAGGTTTTCGAGCCTGTGTAATCGGTGGGGAAACTAGTGCCAGTGTATAGTAGTGTGCCCGGTGCTGGTGTGGTAGGATCTTGCCAGTACAATTTCACTGATGTAGGCGTAAACCCTGCTACTGCTGGAATTGTCCAAGTGAAGGTTATGGATGAGCCAACCTTGACGCTGATGGGACTACAGCCTAAAGTAATTTCGATTGGTGGAACCACTTTGGTTGGTGGTGTCGGTGGTGTATAGGGTGGTAGTTCTGCGTGCTCTAAGTGAGCTGATAGTTCACACATGAAGTATTCATGCCAAGGAACTGCCTTGCAGAAGTAGTCAACCCAGATCTGGAAGCTATAGTAGCCCTTCTTCTCTGTTGGCGGTGAGCTAGCAAGTTTCATTCTGAAAGAGTCAAATGGTGTTATTGGCGTCAGCTTTACTATCCATGTCGGATCCCTAGTAACTCCTGGAACAATACGGTCTGCACCAACAATGAAGTTTCCAGCACTAATAGCAGAGTAATACTGCAATTCAGAGAGTTCCGGTTCTTCTTCAGGTCCGCAAAGCACTGAGTGGATTTTGACGCCTTCGTCTGCTAAGGCCCAAGCAGCAGCCTCAGCATGAGGCCACTCTGGCAAATCGTTGTATCCAGCCTGAGCATCCGAGACGAAAACCACTGCTCTGTCGTATGTCAACCAGCCCTCATTCCTATGGAACAGTTCTAAGGCTTTCTCAAAGCCAAGATAATGACTCTGAGGGATGCCCGCTCCGCCCCCAGCTGTTAGTCCATTTATGAAAGTTTCAACGGCTGCATAGTTGTCTGTGAGAGCAATCGATGTTGTCTGAGGCTCATAGTCCATGAAAGCCACAACTCCAACCTCCACTGGACACGGGTTCATTGCATCTAGAACACCCATCAACTCTATTAGCTTCGCTTTCACCGTATCAATGTACAACCCCATGCTACCAGTGACGTCGACCACAAATATGATTTTCAATGGTAGAGCCACCTTCACTGTGAAACCTCTGAAGTTCGTTACGATTTGACTCAACTGCATCAACTGCAATATCATTTCTGAGTCATTGCTGTACGTCCAGACACGTATCTCTCCAATGTTCTGTTCGCCAGCCTCAAGACCCTCAATAGGGTTCAGGCCATGCGTTTCAAGTTCAACTATGCCAAGCGGATACTTTGTGCCATAGATTTCAACGAAAGCCTTGTAGCTTAAGAACGCACCGTAAACAGTACCTATCGCCATAACCGCAATTAGAAACGCCGGAATCAGCAACTTCTTACTCATCTTCATCTTATTATTTCACCTCCTTTTTCTTTACGGGTTATCATCGGGCTATTCACCCTTTAACGGGGGCTCCCAAGTTTAGTCCCCCGGACCATGAATGTTTAACGTGCCCCAAGTCAAGGCACGGGCTAGACCGGCCTAACCAAGCTTACACCAAGCTTAGCACACATAGCCGGGCTAGACGCCTCTAACCAATTTCTGTATATCCAGACCTGAAAACATATAAAACCCCATGAACCAAAAGACCAGACGAAAAGACTATAACAAAAACACATCACACGCCCGAAATCAGACCACAGCCTACAACCAGAAACCAGCACAAACAAAATCAAGTAGGCAAAAACTCGTTGGCTTTACACAAAATCCTAAGCAGTTCACGCCCCTTAACCGTGGTTCTGTACAAGACTACGCCTTCCGGATTCGCTTCTATACATTTGAGTAAGCCAGCATCCAACAACTTCCTCAAGTAACGGCTAAATCGAACAAGATTCAGATTGCAACGATACATAAGCCTCGTCTTATTCACACCACTCAAGGCTTCGGTGAGAATATCAAAAACAATTTCATTACGACTACGCCTACGATTACCCCTAGGAAACGCTTCGTATCCAATAGCATATATCTTCTTTTTCATCAAGATATGCATCCGACTCTAAATAGAACTAATTATTGTATCTGTTTCAGCGCCTTATTTTACTTTTGGTCAAAAAAACGATAAAAACGATAAAAAAATAAAAACTAAAAACTAAGCAGCTCCCACAAACTGCTTCACGGTAGAATGCAATTTCTTTAAGCATTTCTCAGGGTCATATAACCAACCGTTATCCTTGAAAAATTCGTAAGAGATCGTTTGTCTCTCTGCCCCAGCTAAGTCTTGAACAATATACTCATAAGTATCCAAAAACCCAGTCTTTACCAGTTTTGAAAGCGTTTCAATAAAACTTCTTAACTCTTGTCTCGGTAAATACACTTGAACAAATAGCTGATTCCTGCCCTGTGCTTTCCCCATGGCTCTGGCAAACGGCTTATTCATCAACGAACAAGCGAATCCAGTAAGATTCTCGCAATTATTAAAAACAAATCTGAACCAATACGTGCCAGGAGACAACCCCTTATAATGCTCTGCTAATATTTGGGGGCCTTCAAACATTTTCTTTTTAATAACATGACTCTCGAAATGATATTTTACCCTTTGCAGGCTCATGCCAAGCATCTTAGCAATATCCTTTAACTTAATTGCACAATTCTTTTCCAATTCCTTTAAGATCATAATGTCTATCCAATCTGCCTTTTGAGAATAATCATCAGTTTCTTTAAGTGTACAAGGCAGCTTTCCTTTTTTCGTCAGTACTTCTTCCAACCATGAAACCCATGGAAAGACCCATTCTTCAGATACTTCGTCAAACCACGCACTTGTCACGTTTATATTTTGGAAGCACGTAGACCAAAAGAACCTAGCATTACAGATCAAATCTAATTCTTCAAGCTTACTTAGAAACTCTTCAAATTCTCTTTCTTTTCCCGCGGGAATTCCGTACATCGCCAAGCATTTTGGGGCTCCAACGCATTGACTTACGTATAGCCAATAATCATTGGATTTCATGCATTGAAAAAGAAGCCCTTCATAACCTGGTTTCGATTCTACAAAAACTACGACTTTTCTAAGCCCGATACGAGTATGGTAGATGTTTCCTTGAAAAAATAGAGAAAAATGGGAGCGTAAGTGGTTGATTCTACGGCGCAGAGTTGTGTGGGGCATGTCAAGTTCAGCTGCAAGTTTTGAAATGTTTCTTGGACCATGTAACGCTAATCCTTCCAGAATTTTCACGTCGATAGTGTACAGTTTATCTTGCTTGCTGGAACTCACTCGTTTCATCAAGGACCATCACTGTATTTATACGACAGGTAATTTTTAGGACTTTCGTTCAAATGGTCTGATTTCAGCATGGAACGCCGCCGCCAGGTACTGGGTCTCCGCACGGTGTATACTCGCCGTCAATAGTGCCACTGAGGTATATCAGGGTTGCCGTGTTTTCGTTATACATGTAGTTTGTGCAATTGTCTGCTATCGTACAAGCCGCATACAAATCCGCGGAGATTACAGTGAGGGCAAAGATTGCTGAGCAGAACAAAGTGAAAAGCAATAGGGATTTAACAGTTTTCAAATCCATTACATTCCTCACCTCCTTTATTTTTTACTCAAGAATATATTATAAAGCGGAAAAAAATAAAAAGATTTGCATGAAGCACGGAACCAAAATCAGAACACACGCAAATGCTAATGGAACAAAAATCTATACCAAAAACGTAATAAAAAGTATATATTCGAAACCAGACCAATGGTCTAGCCTAAAAGTTCCAAACACATATAAACACAAAACTAAAACTAACAAACACCTTCCTATCAGACAGAAGGAACCATGCATTGTCCGCAAAACTTGAAAAACTTCTAAGCCTGTTAGGTGACAATGTATGGCACAATATAGACGAAATGGCAAAAACGCTGGAAATCCCACAAACCAAACTGCAACAAATACTAGCATTCCTAACTGAAACAGAACTAATCCAACATAACTCCGCAACAAACCAGATAAAACTAGATCAAAACTGGAAAACACTAATCATAAACCAAAAAGAAACAGAAGCACAACCAGAAAAAAACAGCCGTCGGCACAATAATAATACCGCCACAAAAAACTCTCATAATCCAATGCACACGCATAACAAACCTAACAGACAACAGCCTAGAACTAGAAATCCGCATAAACAAAAAACTAAACGAAATAGCCATAAACACAATCAAATAGACAACTATCTTCCATAAACTTCCCGACGATGCCCAACACTACGAACAATCACCTTATTCCCAGACAAACTGTAAATAACCCTAAACTCTCCGACACGAAAAGAAAACAACCCGCTTAAACGCCCCAACAAACGCTTACCGCAAAAAGGATTACCTTCTAAAACCTTCAACTCCCTCAAAATCCTGATCTGCACCTGCTTATCTAATCTTCTCAATCTTCTTAAAAATTCCCTAGTAAACAATAACTCAGACTTCTTTTTCATTCAAGCCCAACTCTTTCAGAAGCCCCTTAAACCCCAACAATCTACCTTCACGGACGTCCTTTTCACTTGCCTTAATACTTTTCAAAAGCCCCTCGTCACCCAAAACATCAATAGTTTCTAAAAGCTCCTCTATGATGACGCGCAACTTTGGCATCTCCTCAGCCAAAGTCCGCAAATATTTCCTATCCTCTTCAGTAAAAGCCACTTCAACCAAATCCAATCACCAACTCAAAATACCACTTCGCCTCTATTAAAATTTCTCAAAAATTAAACGAAATAGCCATAAACAAAATCAAATAGACATCAAATCATTCGCCTTACGCAAAACCCTAATCAATTCACGTCTCTTATCCGAAGTTTTGTATAAAACTACGTCCTCAGGATTAGAGCTCACAGACTCGAGTAAACCAGCATCCAACAGCTCCTGCAAATAACGATTAAATCGCATAAAATTCAAATTACAATGATACATAAGCCTAGTCTTATTCGCACCCCCCAAAGCCTCGCTCAGAATATCGCAAATAACTTCAATACGACTTCTCCTACGTCTAGCCC
>Ga0315280_10005033_pt1 | contig 19126 bp, 15 predicted proteins | sample YL17G06_40_MG_FD_203697 | JGI IMG/M metagenome (GOLD analysis project Ga0315280, IMG submission 203697) | Sediment microbial communities from Yellowstone Lake, YNP, Wyoming, USA - YL17G06_40 | ecosystem: Environmental > Aquatic > Freshwater > Lake > Sediment | place: USA: Wyoming | collected... | reverse complement strand
CAAGAAGTTTGATTCTCCTATGAAGTTAGCTACAAAGACGTTTTGTGGAGCCATGTAAAGCTCGCTCGGGGTTCCAACCTGCTTAATCGTTCCTTTCTTCATAACGGCGATCCTGTCAGAGATTGCCATGGCTTCAGACTGGTCATGCGTTACATGTATGGCCGTCAACCCTAAATCCTTGGACATCCTCCTTATTTCGTACCTTAACTCGTTTCTGACCTTTGCATCCAATTGTCCGAGCGGTTCATCTAGAAGTAGCAGCTTGGCGCCTGCAGCTAAGGCTCTTGCCACGGCTATCCTTTGCATCATTCCGCCGCTTAATTCATTTGGAAAAGCATCTAACCTTTCATGCAGCCTGACCATTTCAAGCACTTCATGTCCTATTGTCCCTGCCTTTTTCATGTCAAAGCCTTTGACTCTTGGACCATAGATCACGTTATTCCAAGCGTTCATGTGCGGAAACAGAGCGAAAGTTTGGAAGACAAAACCAATGTCTCTGTCTTCAGGGGGAACATCGTTGACAAGCTTGTCTCCGATGTAAATTTTTCCTTCATCAGGTTGAATCAATCCTGCAATAAGCCTAAGCAGAGTCGTTTTTCCACATCCGCTAGGTCCAAGCAATGCGAAATATTCCTTGTCGTGAATGTGGAGGCTCACGTTGTTAACAGCGACAATTTTTCCAAATCTCTTCGTAACGTTGTCTACCCGGACATCAGGCATTGAGCGAGTTTCCTCCACATTTTCCTTGCGATTGTGTGAAGATATTGATAGATTGAAGGTTGTTTATTAAGCGTGTCAATATCTTCCTTTTCCTTTGACAATAAGTCGCAGTGTCAAGAGGATTATGAAAGAGAACAGTATCAAGAAGCCGCAGCCTAAGCCAATTTCCAATGATGTGGCGGGCACTCTCTGTGTTACCCAATTGACAATGACCACGGGCACCGTTCGAAGCGTAGTCACAACTGCCAATGTGGCGCCGGTCTCGCTTACGCTTCTGGTGAAGACCAGTATTGCGCCTGAAAGTATTGAGTATTTGGTTAACGGCAAAATTATTGTTCTGAAAACTCCTAATGGCTTAGCCCCAAGTGTTCTTGAGGCTTCTTCTAGGTCCACACCTATTCTTTCAACTGCTGCTGACATTGATCTTACAAAATAGGGATACGTTATTGCTAGATGGGCGAAGATTAACAGCCAGATTTCAGGTATGAAAGTGAAGTTTTGTTTCCAGAAGATTGCAAGAGAGACACCTAAGGCGATTGATGGAACGATTAATGGAATGTTGACAAGCACGTCTAGTATTGCTGATGGCACGGTTCCAAACTTTCTTCTCGCAACAATGATTGCCATCGGCAATCCTATTAGAACGTTTAGAACTGTGACTACAGCTGCTAGAAAGTATGAGAGAATGAGGCTTTGCCAATATTCTCCCCAAATGCTTGTGCCTGACAGCGAGTTGGAGAGCGTGTTCGTGAAGATGGCTTCAAATGCTGGGAGCGCAACGAATAGGGATGGAATGAGTACAATTGCAAAAAAGATTAGGAGGGTGATGCTGTCTCTTGAAGTTGTGGCTGTCGAGTAGCTTAGTTTTCTTTCAAAGGTCGGCCAGATTCTTTTCACGGGCAATTTGAGTCTCGGGCCAAAGACGCGAATTATCATAAAAATTGTGACCGCAACTGCTATAAGTATGAAGCTTGCAAAAACAATTGACCCCTCATAGGTGGCTTGGGTAACCTTTCCATCTATGAAGTCGTCTTTAATTCTTTGTATGAAAACAGGGCCATTTTCAAAGGCTCCAGCAATTATGAACGTTGCCCCTGTTTCTGAAACTGATCTTGAGAATGCAAGTATGAAAGCCGCTATTATTGAGGGTTTTATGATGGGAAACGTGACTGTTCTCGATACCGTAAAAGGAGACGCGCCTAGGGTTCTTGATGCATTCTCGTATTCTCTCTTGTAATCAAGCAACGCGCCTACAACAACTCTGACTACTACGGGATAGGAAAATGCGAAGTGAAGCAACACGACAAGAAGCCAGCCTGGCGAAATGAGTGGATTTCCGAAAAGCGAGGATACTCCTTCAGGGCCGTTCCAAAACAGGAGCAGTGAATAGCCAAGCGCTGCCGTAGGTACGATGAATGGAATGTCGGACATTGTGTCCAGAATGTTTATCCATCTTGACTTTCTGCGGGCGATGAGCCATGCCATCGGAACTCCGGTAACAATATCTATGGTGGAGACAAGTAAACCTATTGCAAAGGAGTTTTCAACCGCGTTTAATGCACGTGAAATAAGCTCCGGTTGGCTTAGAACTTGTTGCATGGTATTCCATTTTATTATTATTCCCAATATTGGCGGTAGCAATATCAAAGCAAAGAACACTATTGCAGCGATCAAGTATACTGCATACTTGATGCTTTTTCTTGCTGAAAGGGTATCCAAAACCGCTGTGATTTTTGGTTTGGGCAAGTTTAGTCTTTCCGTGTATGTTTAGCTTCCATAGTTTCAACACTGCTTTCCCTTTTCCACTTGTGGCTTCTGTTCATGTTTTTCCGTATGAGAATGTGTCAGTTCGCCCGTCGAGTCATATCACTGCTCAAGCTCCATTGACTCTCGCTTTCATCATCCAGACAGAAGTGAGGCCGTAACAAGACTTAAGGCTTTTGCATTGAAATTATTTAGCTTGGAATTGAAGGTGAAGCCATGGATGTTTTAGAAGCTATTAAGGGAAGGAGAAGCGTAAGAGCCTTCAAAAATGAAGATGTCTCGGAGGAAATTGTTGAAAAACTTGTTGATGCAGCACGGTGCGCGCCTTCGGCGGGAAACATTCAGCCATGGGAATTCATAATCATTAGAAAGGCAGAAATCAAAAGAAGACTTGCTGAAGCGGCTCTATGGCAATCCTTCATCGAGGAAGCACCAGTTGTAATCGTTGTTTGCGCAGATGAAACTCGTTCTTCTCATGGTTATGGAGCGCGAGGAAAAACATTGTACTGCATACAGGACACGGCTGCTGCCATACAAAACATCCTTTTGGCTGCCTACTCATTTGGACTAGGCACGTGCTGGGTTGGCGCATTCAAAGAGGAAGAAGCAAGAGAAACCTTGAAGATTCCGCAAGGAATAAGACCGGTAGCCATAGTTCCAGTAGGTCACCCTGCTGAATCTCCTTCACCGCGGAGCAAGCGACCTTTGGCACATGTGGTTCATTATGAGACCTTTTAAGGAAGACGAAGACGACCTGCTTGAGAGCTAGACATCAAGATACGTTGCTCATTTTTCTGATAAGAGCTACATTGTGAAGTTTTAATATCTGGAACACCTGCATTTTATCTATGAGGCGCGGTTGTTGAAATACAGCGTGATTGCTGATGCTTACGAAAGAATAGAGGCTACGACCAAAAGATTAGAAATGACCGACTTGCTTGTTGAGCTTCTGAAGAATACTCCGAAAGAGGTCATAGATAAGGTGGCGTATTTGACTCAAGGCAGAATATATCCTGATTTTGTTGGCATTGAGATTGGTGTTGCCGAAAAACTCGCAATCAGAGCCCTGGCAAGAGCGTCTGGGAGAAAGGATGGCGAAATCGAAGAAGATGTGAAGAAGACAGGGGACATAGGTGAAACGGCTCAGAAGTTCATAGCCAACAAGAGACAAGTGACCTTTTTCCAGCAGCCTTTAACAGTTCAAAAAGTTTATGAGACGCTTGACAAGGTGGCTAAGACTTCAGGTTCAGGTGCAGTTAACCTTAAACTCGCACTATTGGCCGGACTTCTGGCTGCTGGCACTCCAAAAGAAGCCAAATACATAATGAGAACTGTTACTGGGAACCTGCGGTTAGGCATAGCTGACATGACAGTTCTTGACGCTTTAGCAATAGCCTATGCTGGTGGAAAAGATGCCCGCGAACACATTGAACGGGCCTATAACATCTGCTCAGACCTCGGCAGAGTGGCTAAGACTGTTGCTGAACAGGGACTTGGGGGGATTAAAGGGTTTCAAGTTTCCATTAATGAGCCTATAAGGCCTATGTTGGCTGAGCGGCTTTCATCTGCTGAAGAGATTCTTGAGAAACTTGGCGGAAAATGTATAGCTGAATACAAGTATGACGGGGAACGCCTTCAAGCGCACAAGCAAGGCGAAAGCGTAACACTTTATTCTAGGCGTTTGGAAAACATTTCCAGTCAATATCCAGACGCTGTTGAACTTTTCAGGAGATACGTTAGGGCGAAAGAGGCGATTCTTGAATGTGAATGCGTCGCAGTTGATTCTGATACTGGCGAGATGCGTCCCTTCCAAGAGCTTATGCATCGCAGACGCAAGTATGAAATTGAGAAAGCCATTGAAGACTACCCGGTTTCACTTTTCATGTTTGAAGCACTTTATGTGGATGGAAGAGATCTGACGTTGGAGCCCTATCTTGTGAGAAGGAAAATGCTTATGAAAACTGTTAAGGAAAGTGACCGGGTGAAAATAGCTAATTACATAATCACCGACAATGTGGCTGAACTTGAAAAATTCTTTTTAGAAGCCATAGAAAATGGCTGTGAAGGCTTAGTTTGTAAATCAATCACTAAAGACTCGGTGTATCAAGCTGGAGCCCGCGGTTGGCTATGGATAAAATACAAGCGTGATTACAAGAGCGAAATGACAGATACCGTGGACTTGGTCGTCGTCGGGGCTTTTCATGGAAGGGGAAAAAGGGCCGGAACCTACGGCGCTCTGCTTCTGGGCGCTTACAATGCCGAAAACGACACTTTTGAAACTGTCACGAAGTGTGGAACGGGGTTTACTGATGAGGACTTGGCGAAACTTCCGAAGATGATGCAGAAACACGTGGTCCCGCATAAACATGCAAGGGTTAACTCGATGCTTGAAGCCGATGTGTGGTTCGAACCTGCGGTGGCGATTGAAATCTTGGGCGCAGAAATTACTTTGAGCCCGATTCACACCTGCGCTATGGATTCCATCCGCAAAGGAAGCGGTCTTGCAATCCGTTTCCCCCGTTTCACAGGAAACTATAGACTCGACAAGGCAGCCGAAGATGCGACGACAGTTAGCGAGATTATAGAAATGTATCGGAAACAGCTAAAGAAAATTAGTGAAAGTTAAATCTGTAGAAACACCTTTTTCGAACATTGTTTGCCTATTTGTTGTCATGTTTATGAAGATGCGTACTAGCAGATTATGGAATGACCGAACCAGTGGCACCTTGGCCTTCAGTACGGGTTCAGATCAATAACTAGAACCACCCCATGTGAACTGCGCACGCTTCAACTTTTTGTTGTCCTATTTGCATATGTATCAATAAATCACAAACATATTCGATGGGACCAAATCAACGTTTTAGCCAGTACATCACACTCGATTTATCGTCTGCACTGGGCTCTGCATGGTGCGGTCTTTACAATAGGACAATGCAATCCTTAGGATTCAAGGTTAGGGAAGAATAATCCCAATGCTTGAAGTGGAAGTGATCATACTAACCATACATGAAGAAAAAGTGTAGGGATAGTGTAGTTTGCCAAGGTCTATTCTAGATTTACGAACAATTTCCGTTGCACCATGAGATCCATGGGCAATAACCTTGGCTTCAATGTTCGGTCAGATTGTATTAGACGAATCCTATTTTCAGGAAAAGAATTTCCACAAAGCTTATGCAAGTCCCAAATTCATAATTACAACAAGAAAGTGTGATTGATGAAAAGCAGAAACATTATGTTGCTATTTCTTGTTTCAATATTGGTCGTAACATTATTTGCTCTAGCAAACTTTTCGAACTTGACGGCAGGTAATGTTGAAGGAGTCCGCGATGCTTATTTTACGAAAGTCAGACATGGGGCAACTGCTTACGAAGGAAGTAATTTCACCTGGAGTTTAACAATATACAACAAAAACTGTTCAACAGACAGTGAAGGCGAAGCCTACTTCTATTTCGTGTTCTACCTTGACGATGACCTTTGGTGGGATGAGTATAACAATACAGACTACCAAATCTGGCAATGTAACAAGGGAGACTCAACCACACGAAGTTATGGCGTCTCATCATGGCATACTATAAAACCTGTTGCTCATGAGCTGAGAATTGAGTTATACTGGTATGACGGAAACGCTTCTCAGCTTGAGGACTTTTCTTCATTCCCAGTGCCAGTCGCAGTTCATGCTGAGCCTGCCAGTCTCATGGTTACTAGTTACCTGTTCATCTACCTAATAACGACATTCTTTCTGGCGTTTTACATAGTAATTGCAGAACCTATCAAAATTTTTTCCATTTCTCCAAACTCTACCCTTGTCTCTGGTAAGAAAACAATTCAACCGGCCGGCTTCTTGTCTAAAGTGCGCAGAGAACTTTTTCTATTTTTTTTCCTGTTGATTTTTGTGTCACTGCAAACGATTAGTGCAATATTTTACACATTTTCCGTTCCGGAAGAGCTTCGCCTTCCTGCGTATTTAACGGCCCAGATCACCTATATCATTGTACTTGTCTTATTAATTAGAAAGGAAAACTCGAATTTTAGAGAATATGGTTTCTTGTGGCCTGAGGAGACTAGGAAATATATGGCCATTAGCCTATTGCTTGCAGTGTTGTATAGTTTTGTGACCATTTTTGTACCCGGCTTTTTCGCAGGCTACGATGTTTTTCCATCTTCATTTTCCACTGAGGCTTTTTCTCCGGTTTTGCTCGCGTTGGTTGCTGTCATTGCAAGCGAAACAATTTTCCGTGGATACATTCAGAGCAAGCTCACGAAACTGAGTGGATTTTCAAGTGCGTTGCTTACAACTTCTGTAATGTTTACCTTGTACGAGCTTCCATTCTGGCCTTTTAATCTGTTTCGCTTCTTCCCCGAATTTCTATCCCTTTTCGCTCTAGGCATTTTCCTTGGAATCTTGCTCTATCGAACCAAGACTCTGTTATGTCCTGTAATTTTCTATTTCACGTTCTCAGTGCTTAAACTTTTTACGCCTCTTAGGGCTATAGCGTCAGAGTATTCAGAGCTATTGGTGCAATTTCTCGCTCTGGCTTTATCATTAGTTATTTTAATCGTTATTGCGGAGAAAGAAAAGCCATTAACATCAGATGAGGAAAATATGCTTTTCGAAGAAAATTAGAGCTTAGGCGTTCTTTTGAATCTTAAATTCCTATTGACCACTATAGAACTTCAGAATCAGGTTAAAGTATTGGAGTTTCATCCCAAACTTTTCAACATAGTTTTTCATTAAGGAATTGAAATTTTGCACTTCGAGTTGATCGAAGAATTCTTGGGAAACTGATTTAGTGTTCTACTCTTCTTTTTGTTGATTTTCTGTGCCCTGCTTTCATGAGAACTAGAGGTTATTGGTTCAATTTCAACGCCAAGAAGATAACGTACAGAAACAATTAGCCAAATAAGTAGGTTGTTGATAAGTAGATTGTCTACAAGGGGCAAGTTTCCACGAAAAAAATATTTGAAGACATTGGATACTACATGCATGAGAAGGAACTTGTCATCAGTTTTCTGTTGATGGTCATGTTCCTGTTCTTATCTTTTGTTGGACACACTAGGCTTTCGACAATTGAAACTGTGGATAAATGGGGGGAATCACATGTAATTCATATCGCATATTATGGTTTCCCCTTTGAGATGATAGCGATATTGAATCCTATCGGAATGATGGAAGAATATTGGATAAACAATTCTGGAGAAAGTCTGATCCGAATGGTGGGAGGCGGATTATTTCTAAACTTCATTCTGTATTTTTTGTTGGCATTCGTCATCGTGTACATATTCAAAAGATTAAGAAGCTGACAAATCATAACTTGAAAGTTGCCTTAAATAAGTCGTCGATGCCATTAGGCTGCGTTTTCTCTAAAGAAACTGCAAAGTTGCTGGAATCCCCTTAGTCTTGAAGCCAATCCCATCACGCCGAAAATAAACATATCAAGAAAATAAGTTGAACCCAAACGAGATGACAGTAAAAGATCATGTATCCGAACCCCCTAACGATAAGATCCAGGCTCATGTTAAGCCATAGATATGAGGATATCAGAGCGCCCTAACTGTTTACTCGGTTGATGTAAAGAAATTTTCTCCAAGAAGTTTAAGAAATAGTTCTTCGGCTTTCAAAGCAAGATTAATGAAGAGGGGTTTCCTAAAAATAATATTAATTAATAAATGTCAGTGATGGAGGCAGAGTTCAAGCTTGCGTAAAGCCTTAGTCTTCTTTGGATTGATCATTTTGCTAGCCGGCTTAGCTTCTATAGTTATTGGTTCAATCAGGAACACGAGGTTGGAACCTTTAAAGAATTCGACTGAGAGTTGGGAAATTTCCGAAAACCTTTCGAAGGGTAATACCTACGTTTTAGACATTATGTCCAGTTACGTGTGGAGAGATGATTATACAGCAGGCGCTTATTTAACACCGCAAATAGTTGACGTGGTTATAATTTCGCCTGATGACGGCAGAACCAAACTTCAAGGCTTCTTCCTCGCTCAACTTCCTTCAACCCCCGGGTACAAGAGCACTTTTCCTTCGCTTGTCCATGTAGAATATGAGAGCGTGGATTCAGACAGTCTAGATGTAGATGAATCTTATCCGCAGGTTCGCTTCACTGCGAAACTGGGAGGCAACTATACTGCAAGCATCATGTCAGAAACACTGAACTGGACCAGCGGACCACCGAGAGAAATGATTTTCTACCAAGTTGTCGAAGATCAGAGCTCATCTATGGTTTTCCTTCAAGGCGGAGGTGCGGTTTGTTTCTTCACCGGCGCCGTCATCTCGGCATGGGGAGTCAGAACCACTAAAAGATTTAAGGTCAAGACAAGAAGGAAGGCCAAGAAATGATCCAGTTCAAGCTGAACGCTTTCAATCAGTGATTATCGCGAAGAAGAGCCCCTTAGGACTCGGTTCAATTGCTTATGCAGATTGAAAATTGATCAACAGCGAAACGTTTGCAGATGACTGACGTCGTGGTTGAGCTTACTAGAAGTTTAAAAGAGAAAATTGACATTGTCTATCTGACCAGATCTTCTAATTCAGTCTCTTCCTTGATTTCTTCTTCAGAACGCAATCGCCACCATCTAACTATGAGGAAAATTGCTAACACGACAACTACAATTTCGACAATTATGATACCCAATGTAGCTTGGAACCAAAGTTCCGTCCATATTCCTGGTGGTCCACCGGAGGTTACCACACCATCAATGTCTCGGTGCAGAACCTGTTCACCTGTGCTGCTCTGCATTGAGCTTTGTCCTTGCCTTGGGCCTACTATCCTTATAGTTGTCGTGCCTGGGTTGACGCAGGTGAAGTTTATGGTTGCGATGACGCCTGATCCAGTTGCAGTTACGTTTGTCGTAGTGATAGCGTTGTAAAGAGCAGTAATATTGCCCCCATTATTGTTCACATCATTAATTATGAAGATCGTTGAGTTAGTGAAGCTCTTGAGGAAGGATCCCTCGTATATGTTGTATTTGACTCCTGTGATCTCATCCGTCCAGCCTCCCGGGTCTCCGGTTGTTACCTTAAGCACTTTGGGATCCCATGCTAGGTTGACACGAAGACTAGTCATGTCGGACAGATCGGAAACTGTTACGTTAACTCCAACAGTATCCCCACTTCCAAGGTTTAAACTGTAAAGCTTCGATATCGAAACGGTTGGACCCGATTGACCCATTAGCAGATATGGAACAACAGGTACGATTATAGCAACCAACACGAGGAATAGCAGTTTTTCCTTCAAGCCTATTCACCTTGTCTTATGCTGATTATTTTGGACGGTATTTTTAGTCTTCACCTAAAGATAAAGCTTGTTATAGTGCTTTTCCAGATTCTTCAGAGCAATTAGAATTGCCAAGATGTCTGACAGTCTTGATTTCGGCTTGAACAAAGTGTCATTGCTCTGAGCTGGAATGAAACTTTGGGGGTGCAAGAGGGCTTTCTCCTCTCTAAACTCACGGCATAGCAGTGTTGAACCTTTGGCATCTTTCAGTTACAGGTCAAGTTGTTTAGACGAGCAAAAGGAATTACCCAGGTAGAGCATAACGTTGTCCAAATGTGTCCGAAACTCTTTTTCCAATTTCATCCAGTCTTCTTCCGACCTAAGTCTTCTAGTAAGAAAATATCCGCCCAGGAACATCGTAGTCAATAGGACAGGTGCAAGAGAACGCTTTTTCCCCTCATTGCAGAGTTCAAGCTTTACGGCGAAGTCATTCGGTTTTCCTTCGATTGCAACACTCACATAACCAACTAGCTTAAAATCTGGCGAATTCTCTGCGAAGATATGGTACCCCGTGGGTGTTTCTCCCTTTATCACCTCAAAATCTCTTTCCTTGAAGAAGTTTCCTATTTGAGTTGCGAGTAAAACCAAGTCGACGTTTTTGTTTGTCCATCTCTTTTCCATTTGTGGTCTGTATTTGATTTATCTCTCCGATTTAAAGGGCTATCGGATTCTTTCGATATCTTCAGCTAGCGCGCTAGGGTGTTGCTAAATTCAGACTTTAATAGATTTTATTCAGCAAATATCTTCCCGTCAAAACATCGAGACACATGCCAACAAAAAAAACCAGACCTATTAAAATCCATTTTTGTCCAAATTTAGCAACGGCCTAGCGCGCTAGCTATGAATCGGGATTATGCCAATTCCTAGACTAGCATTCTTATCCGGACTATTTCTTTCAGCATTCCTTTTTCACGGAAGTAATCAATTAAATAATTCTTGGCTTCATCATGGCTTACATTTCTACCAACATACAGGCGGCCTATTTCACCCCGTGTAGGCTTGGTTCTTAGCTTGGGCTTTATTTCATCGGAGGCTATGTTAAACCGTTTTATTAGCTTAACTCTAAAACGTTCAAAACCATGTTGGGGGCACATCATTTCCACTTGGATACAAACCAATCTTGCTCACCCTGTGCCTTCTCTCATGTTCCTTTCTCTCTTTCTTCAATAAATACTTTATGAAACATTTTTCTGCCAAGAAAAAAGTCGAGATATAGAAGATTTAAGAGTCGTAAGTTGTTCTCTTTATACCAATACTTTGTTTCAAAAAAGAGGAACAATGGAGAGTCTACGTCAAGGGCTTTTCCGAAATCTAAAGATGGGAAAAAAGCTTTTCTTAATGGAAGACCAAGTGACATGCAACTAAATGTCCGTTTCCTATATCTCTAAGCTCGGGTTCCTCTTTTGTACATATTTCTGTAGCCTCAGAGCATCTAGGATGAAATCTGCAACCTAACGGGGGATTAACAGGACTTGGCACCTCTCCTGTAAGTACGATCTGTCTCTTCTTCACCGTCGGATCAGGAATCGGGATAGAAGCGAACAGGGCTTGGGAATAGGGATGAACAGGATTTTTGTACAGCTCCTCTGTTTGTGCCAGTTCTACTATCTTTCCAAGGTACATAACTGCAACTCGGTGGGCAATACATTCTACAACACTCAAGTCGTGACTGACGAAGATGTAGGTTAAGTTTAAGTCTTTCTGCAGATCTTGGAACAGATTGAGCAATTGAGCACGCACGGAAACATCAACTGAAGATGTCGGCTCGTCTAGGACTACAAATTCCGGGTTGGTCACAAGCGCTCTTGCTACAGCAATTCTCTGTCTTTGTCCTCCGCTAAACTCGTGAGGGTACCTGTAAAGATGCCTCTCCGTAAGTTTTACCTTATAGAGAATCTCTAAGACCCTTTTTTTGGCATCCTGCCCTTTGGCTAGTCCCTGTACAATCAACGGTTCTGAAACAATGTCCTTCACAAGCATCCTTGGATTTAGAGATGTTGTTGGGTCCTGATAGACTATCTGCATTTTTCTTCTTATTGAGTTCAGCTTTGCTCCTTTATATGTGGCAAGGTCATATTTTTTCCTGATGTCCTTCAATATGCGAGAGCCTTCTAGCTCTCCAGAGTTTTCCAGTTCATTTATCTTTTCTCTGATGTCATCTGGAACTTCAAAATAGATGCTACCTGTTGTGGGGTCAAGTATTCGAATGAGGGTTTTGCCAAGTGTTGTCTTACCACAGCCTGACTCTCCAACTAAACCAAAACACTCTCCCTTGAATATTCTGAAATCCACTCCATCTATAGCCTTGACTTCAGCCACTTTCCTTCTCAAGACTCCTCCGAACACAGGATAGTATTTTCTCAAGTTTCTGACTTCTATCAGAGTGTTCACGCTGTTCACCTTCAGACTACTGATGTAGGAAACATTCGACGAAATGGTCTTTCTCAGCTTCCACCATTTCAGGTTTCACCTTGGTACATATGTCCATAGCGTAGCGGCATCTGTTATGAAACCTGCATCCCTTAGGGGGGTTTATCAAGCTTGGCACCGTACCTTCTATGGATATGAATGGAACTCCAGGTCTTGGGATGGATTCCAGTAAGCCTTGTGTGTATGGATGGATGGGATTCTTGAAGATTTCCAATACCTTCCCAAGCTCTACGACATTTCCTGCATACATGACAGCCACGCGGTCGCACATTTCAGCGATAATGCCCATGTCATGCGTCACATAAATGACGGATGAGGCAAATTTCTCTTTGAGTTCCTTTATCAAGTGTAGAATTTGAAGCTGAATGGTTACGTCAAGGTTGGTTGTAGGTTCGTCTGCTATCAAGATCTCAGGGTTGCACGCAAGTGCTATGGCTATTACTACACGTTGCGCCATGCCTCCGCTGAGTTCGTGTGGATACATGTCTACAACTCTTTCAGGGTCAGGTATCCTCATGATTCTAAGCATGTTGACGGCTTCTTTTTTTGCTTCATCATTTAATATTCGCTTATACCTTCTAACGATCGGGATTCTTGAAAGGATTTGCAGAGTTGCCGCTCTTGGATTTGATAACATCTTCTCATAAATTTTTTTGTAATACCCAGCTAGGAAGCTGGCTCTTCCGCTCTTGATTTCTTCGTCCATTCGTTCAAGGGCCCTTTGAATCAGTTCTTTTCTCTTGTGATTAAGAATTACTTCAGAGATTTGATCTCCTGCGGTATACACCGGGTTCAGAGCGGATCTTGGGTCTTGGAAGATCATAGAAACAAATTCCCCCCTGATTCTTCTCAAAATGGCTTCTCTGGTGCGTAGCAAATCTATGGGTCTTCCCTTCGGGCTAAAAAGGACCTTTCCCCCTTCTACTCTTCCAGGTGGGGGCACTATGACTAAAACTGATAACCCTGTGACAGATTTTCCACAACCAGTTTCGCCAACTATGCCTAGTGTTTCCCCTCTTCTGAGGTTTAGATCTACTCCGTCTAGTGCTTGAACCACTCCTTCGTAAGTGTAGAAGTTCAGTCGAAGGTCCTCGATCTTAAGAATATCTTCTGTCATCTTATCTCCTTCTAAGTGTTGGATCTAGTATATCTCTGAAAGCGTCGCCCAGCAAGTTCCATCCCAATACGAAGACGAATATGAACAAGCCTGGTATGGTGAATGTGTACCAGTACTGCCACGGATTTTCAATTCCGGCCCAGATCCAGTTTCTCGCGAAGCTAATCATCTGCCCCCAGTCTGCATACCCAACAGGAGCCCCTATTCCCAAGAAGCTCAATGCTGCGGCCGTCAACACTATTGCTCCTATGTCAAGTGAGGCTATGATTACGACGGAATAGATTGCGTTGGGCAAAATGTGTCTGACGACTATTCTGAAATCTGAGCAGCCAACAGCTCTAGCAGCTTCAACATAATCCTCGTGTCTAACTCTGAGTATTTCTCCTCGGATGACCCTGGTGTAGCTTGGCCATCCGACCAAGGCCAGGGCTATTAGAACCTTGTCTAGATTGCCTAGATTCAGTGTTTGCACCCATATCGGAGGCGTTCCCAAAACCCACGTGTACAGAGTTCCGAAAGCCGCGAAACCTAAAACGGCGAGCATAAACGTCCATATGCCTTGAAGTTTCTTGGATCGTCCTATAAATATTAGAGCGAGAAAAATCACTATTGCGAGACCTACAAATCCAAAGTCAATTGACCAGGCTGGTGGTAAAGCTATTACGAGTGCCATCGCGAGGATCAAGCCTGGAAAAGCCAATACTATGTCTGTGAAACGCATCAAGATTTCATCAATTACCCCTCCATAATATCCGGCTAAACATCCTGTCAAGAGTCCGACCGCAAGTGAAACTGCCACTACCAAGAGTCCTATACGGAAGGCTGTCTGAGTTCCCCAAATACATCCGTAGTATATGTCCAGCTGGCCTTCCGCTGTGCCAAAATAGTGTGTTGTCCATCCTAGGTCACGCACATAACTGTCTTCGACTGGAGATCCAGGCGGTCTTGGGGTTGGTCCGTATCCATCATGAAAGATCGAGAAAGGATCATGAGGATCCGTGGGAGGAGCTAGTATTGGCGCAAAAATGGCGATCGCAACGAAGAATCCAATAAGAACCATGCCAACTATCGAAAGTGGGCTCCTCCTGATTCTTCTCAAGGTGAATTTTAACTCATCCAGCGTAGGTTTTATTCCAAGCCGGAATTCTTTCCATCTGGATCTTATGCTCATTTTTATCCAAGCCTTATTCGAGGATCAATATACGCGTACAGCACGTCTACTATGAGATTTGTAATTACGTAAACGATGCCTGCGAAAAGGGCAAAACCTAGAACCGCAGGGACGTCAGGAACTGTGCCTCCTCCTCCTGCCGCAACAGCCGCCCATCTTCCGAGACCGTCAATATTAAAAACTGTTTCTGTTATTGTTACGCCAGTTAGCACGCCTGCTGTTAATAGTCCTGCAACAGTCATTGTAGGGATTAAAGCGTTTCTTCTGGCGTGTTTGTTGATGACTTGGGTGTTGGTCAAACCTTTCGCCTTGGCTGCCGTGACGTAGCCTTTGCCGAGAGCTTCCAACATGCTTGAGCGCATCACTCTAATGATTAGAGCTATCTGAATCGTGACTAGCGTGGCTGTTGGGAGCACCATATGTTTTAGAACATCAAGGCTTATCCATGGCTGTCCGTTCAACAGGCCGTCTATTGTCAACAGACCTGTATAGTACCGCCAATGGCCGGACAAATAAATGTAGTTGAATGCTTGCGCTCCTGTCCTTTCTGGTGGGAACCAGCCTAGACCGGAGAAGAATATCGCGATCAGCATTATGCCCAACCAGAAGGTCGGAAGCGAATAGCCGATTATCGACACTGTTCTAGTCACGTGGTCAGGGAGTTGATCTCGGTGTACGGCCGACTGTATACCCAAATACGTGCCTAAGAGAATGGTTATTGGAATCGACCATATGACAAGTTCAAATGTGGCCGGTAGTTTTCGAAGCATGACTTGCAAGACTGGTCCGCCACCAGTTCTTGAATATCCTAGGTTGCCTTGCAGAACCTGTGAAAACCAGTCGGAAAACTGCAGAAGAACGGACTCATTGAGGTGGTATTGCCTGATTATGTCAGGAATCCGGGACATCTGTTTCTCTGACGTTATGTAGAGTGTTGCTCTCTGACCAGGTGTAAACAGTTGTGTAACTGCAAATATAAGCAACACAACGCCTATAAGGGTTGGTATCATTAATAGTATTCTTCTGATTACGAATTCCCTCAAGCCCATTCGGCTTTCACTGCCTATGCAGAAGGAGGAAGGATGTTTATAACTTTGTCGATTAGCGTAAATCTTGGCAGCACTCTGACTTTTGAAAGAGCATGACGTGTGCCCACGTTTGGTTAGGCTGAACAAATGTTCCACAAACATTAAATATCGGTCTGCTGACTCGTTAATTGACGAATATTTAGGAGAAAGGGAAAAATGGATCGAAAAACAGTATCCGTTGCTTTGATGTTGTCAATGACGTTAATGATGCTGATTTCTCTGGCTTCTGTCAGTGGTGCAGGGATACCCAACCCTGACACTATAACCTCCATCTCGTTTGGTGCCCCTGAGACTGTTGACCCCGGCTGGGCTTACGACACGGCGAGTGCCGGGACTATTCAGAACATCTTTGAACCGCTGTTCATGTACGATAAAATGTCGATTGCCGATTTCGTTCCGTTGCTTGCTGACACGTGGCCTGGATTCGGAGTGAACCCAGGCAACTGGATTTCACCTTCGCCGCCAGATCCGACTGCACCGGCAGGAACGAATCAGACTTGGTACTACCACATAAGGGCGAACGTTCCGTGGCAGGATTCAAAATACGGCACGCTCAAACCTTCAGACGTCGAGTACAGTCTTGAGAGAGAGATGCTGATGGACCATTCGGGTGGTCCTGCCATCTTGATCTACATGCCGCTGCTTTCTGCGGGTAGCTCGACGGATTGGGATGCGAACGAAGACGGAACATTAGATGCAACCGAGTACGCGAAGCTGGACCAGGACATTGACGGTTCAATAGGTTCGAATGCGACTCATGTTTGGTTCAACCTTCCAAAGCCGTTTCCAGGGTTGATGCAGATTCTGACCCAATCATGGGGCATGATTATGTGCCAGCAATGGGCCGCAGAACACGGCTGCTGGAACGGGCAACATGGAAACTTCGCAGAATTTCAGCGACAGTATGATCCGCCATCACCAGGACCATTGATGACAGGTGCACCTGCAGCTATGGGGACAGGCCCATACAAGCTGGCTGCTATGAACACAGATCCCCACACCGGCTTTGAACTTTTTGAAAAGTTTGACAACTATTGGCGAGGCTGGCCTGCTCCAGGTGCCGCAGGGTTTGCTAAGTACGCGTTGCAGAAGAATGTTGAGGAGTGGGCTAATCGGAAGGCGCAGTTCTTGTCGACAGATCCAGGTCTTCAGGCGGACTATGCCGAGGTTCCAAGGGCAAACGTGCCAGAAATGCACATAGGTGGAAACAAGGACGGAGCGGCGTATCCGGGCTTCAGATACGTGGTATATCCGTCTGTTTCGATAGGCAATCTGTTCTTCAACTACTACATAACGCAGCCAAGCGACTACACTCCAAAACTTGGGACTGAGAACAAACCAGACCTGTTCAGCGACAGAGACCTAAGGTTGGCCTTCATGTACTGCTTCAACGCCACTCAATTCATGGCGCAGTACTTTTTGGGCGAAGGCGTTCAGCCAAAAACATGTGAGGACATAGGAGGAGCCTACTATAATGATTCAAAAATAGTCCGTAACATCGACCTTGCGAAGGCAACAGCACACTTCCAAGCTGCTTGGGGTGGACAAGTCTGGAGCAAAGGAATAACGCTTAAGCTCACTTACAACACAGGAAACAGGGCGAGACAAACCGAGGCTGAGATGTTTACGGACATCATCTTGCACCGCATCTCGTGGCCGTCCAGCGCAAAGGTTGACATCGCTCCCCTTGGAGTTCCATGGTCCAATTATATACCTGACATGACTAGTGGCAAGCTCTGCGCGTTCTTCATAGGATGGCAAGCAGACTATCCTGACCCCGACGACTGGTACAGACCATACATGGACCCCGACGCCGGAGACTACGCTGAAGTAGCACAGAATGTCGTCTACGGTTTGGGCAACATAAATGCGGAATGGATGGCAGGCGCCTCCTACGGCCCGCCGCCATACACAAACGCTCTCGGGGAAAAGGTTACAGCGATCAACAACACCTATGTTAGGCACATACTCGACGTGGCCGTAGCTTCGCTTTCTGCAATGAGAGAGAAGCTGTACAACGAGTTGATGGACATATACTATGCTGAGGGCTTATCGCTTCCAACATATCAAGCGCTTAATCGGCACTATGAAAGAACGTGGCTCAATGGCTGGGTTGGAGAGTACAACAATAACCCGTACATCCCAGCTCCTGCGTGGTATTGGTACACTATGTACAAAGCTGCCGCAGGAACAGTCCATAACGTGGATCTCTCAGCCGTGGGTTCAATAACCAACATAACAACGGTCTACCCGTACGTAGAAGTGTACAATGGTGAAATGAGAGTAACCGGCAAACCAGCAAGGATAAACTACACTCTGCACGTGAAATATGTCACTGGAACCGTGGACATATTCGTGGAAATCGCTCTTCTGAGGAACAGCACAACGGGCACGTATTACTTCCCAATAATCCTCACTAAATCCATGGGTCCCGGCGAAGACTATTCAGTAGATGTTTCGTGGTACGAGTCATCAACGACGACTGTAGGCAACTGGACGATAAGCCTCTACGTGACTCCAATGGGCACAGCTGCAGGCGAAGTGACAGACACGGACTTAACTAACAACAAGATAGACCATCCACTCATAGTCAAGACAAGAATATGGCCTGTAGACCTAGACGGCAGTGGCGACATTAAAATCTTGGACATATCTGTATGTGGAAAGGCCTACGGCAGCGTGCCAGGCCAACCGAGATGGGACGCGAGAGCGGACATTAACGGCGACGGAAAAATCACCATCATAGACATGGCTAAAATCGCGAAGCAGTTCGGAAAGACCTTCTTGCAAGTCGCAGCCACTCTTTGATAAGAACCTTTAAGATACGATCTATCCCCCTCTTTTTTTATTCAATCGAAAAATGGAAAGTGATAAGATTCTATGGAGCGTACTTGACCTGGGCACATGCTGAAGAGATCGTCGCAAACCAACATCGTCTAGGATTAAGAATAATAGAACTTGTGAAACTGCGGCCTAATAAAATATGTAGATATAAGAGCGGTTCGGATTCGGTGTTAGCTGCAAGCCTAATTCTCTGTCCATCACACCTTTGATATTGTAACAATAGCGATTATCCGTATGCATTACAGCCAAAATGACTGGACCTGCTTGCGGGTAGTAAAACCAAGAGAATCCGAAGAAATGAGATAAGATTCCTTCTGAACAAATACGTGGGATCTATGCATACCTTCTCTTCGCATTGAAGATGCAAGTTTCGTCCAAAATGAATTCTTTATTCCAGAAATGCCATGTTTAAAACGCGAATTCAGCAAAACCTTGCAAATCACGGTTCGTGTTGTTTTTGCTTACCTACTTTTTATTAGTTAACCATCCAGTTACGGAATAGAACATAATTCCGGAATGCTTAAATTCCCAAACAAGCACAACGTATTTGCAGAAAGGAGAAAGGAGAACAGGATATGAACAGAAATAGATTGAAGCTTTCATGTGTAACTTTGGCTTTGATGGTTACTTTGAGTTCTTTAGCGTTTTTGGGAAGTGTTGGCGGTCAGGCAAAGCCTTGGGTTCGTATGGAACCTAAGGACAATGTTTTCTTTAC
>Ga0315280_10005032_pt1 | contig 19127 bp, 17 predicted proteins | sample YL17G06_40_MG_FD_203697 | JGI IMG/M metagenome (GOLD analysis project Ga0315280, IMG submission 203697) | Sediment microbial communities from Yellowstone Lake, YNP, Wyoming, USA - YL17G06_40 | ecosystem: Environmental > Aquatic > Freshwater > Lake > Sediment | place: USA: Wyoming | collected... | reverse complement strand
TTTGCTCTTGTCAAATTCATTTCCCCAAGGAAATATGTAGTGTTTTGGTCCTCCTGCAGCATATTCCCATTCCGCTTCCGTTGGCAATCTTAACCCATACTGCGCACAGAAATCCCTTGCTCCAAACCAAGTTATATAAGTAACAGGATGTTTCTCCCATTCGGTATCTGCATAAAATTTGTTTCCACTAATTGTTATGTGTGTATATTTATTCAACATACGTGTAGACTCATCAAACCATGTCCATTGACCCAACTGATTGGTAGTTGGCTGCGTCAGGTTTAAAAACGCTACATACTGCCCAATCGTCACCTCAGTCTCTCCCAACCAAAAGCCATCTACTGTAACTTGATGAGCTGGTTTTTCATCAGCTTCCCCATCATTGCTTCCCATCTGGAAAGTGCCGCCAGGGATGCGCACCAGCTTTATGCCGGGTCCTACTACCTTGGTCTGGGGTCCTTCCGGCTTGGGTTTTGGCTTAACCTTCACCAGCTTCGTCCCCTCTTCCTCGCAATAGACATAATCGTCAGGATAGGTCTTGCCACATGTGGGGCAGACCATGGTGGCTAAGGCTAAGCTAAAGCACAGGAATAAGGTGAGGAATGATATGGTAATTGCTTTTATATGCACCTCCCCTCAGTCCCCCGCCACACGGAACCCGCGGCGGCTGTAGTCCCGGCTGGACGGACCATTCCTGCCGCGAGAGGCACACCGCAAGTACGCAGCATCAAAGAGCCAGGAACCGCCGCGAATTATTTTATAATCACCACTTGTAGAGCCTTGTGGATTATTCTGGGCATAACTACTATAATTGTCATACCAATCGTTGCACCACTCCCATGCATTCCCCGCCATGTCATATAGCCAATAGCCATTTCGGGAAAAATGTCTTACTTCCATCGTGCCAATTGAGCCATTGCCTTTATTATCACTGAAACAGCACTTTTGGCTGCTAAATTCATTACCCCACGGATACTTGTAATGCTTTGGTCCCCCTGCAGCATATTCCCATTCCGCTTCTGTAGGCAGCCTCAATCCATATTGGGCGCAGAAATCCCTTGCCCCATACCAACTTACACTTACTACTGGGTGTTTTTCCCAACCACTATCAGCATAGTAGTTGTTGCCACTTTTTTTTATATGGGCATATTCATCTAAATAAATCCATGGTTCTAATTGGCTGGAACTCGGTTTTACTTCATTTAAAAATTCAACATACTGCCCTATGGTTACCTCTGTTTCCCCCATCCAAAAGCTATCCACTGTTACTGTATGCACCGGTTTCTCGTCTGCATTCCCATCATTGCTGCCCATCTGGAAGGTGCCCCCGGGGATGCGCACCAGCTTTATGCCGTGACCTACTACCTTGGTTTGGGGTCCTTCGGGCGGGGGAGTGGGTGGAACTTTTTTTAATTTCGTTCCACAATCATCGCAGTAATTAGCATCATCAGGGTAAATTAACTTTTTATATAACGAGCAATCCGGGTTGGGACAGTATTTGGTGGCATAAGCAACGTCAATAAGGAAGGATAAAGATAGAACTATGATTAAGAATAAACGCATAACAACCCCTTTTCAATAACTCCTTGCCGCTCGAAAACCTTGGAAGTTGCATTTCATGGATGGCAACAATTCACCATATGTATTACACTTTAGATATGACTCTATTTCAGCCCAAGATCCTCCACGAGATCCTTTTAGTTGCTCCTTCTGTTCTTTACTTAGCTCTTTTACAATCAGGTTATTAATATAAGATAACCTATCAGCACACCATTCCCCTACATTTCCACTCATATTATAAAGTCCATATCCGTCCGGTCTAAAGCTTTTCACTTTCATAGTCGGTGGTTTTCCTGGTCCAGGGTTTCCAGAGAAACAATAATCTTCTGCTACAAACTCATTTCCCAAAGACCACTTTGTTTGCTCTGGGCCACCTGCTGCTACTATCCATTCCTCAGCAGTTGGCAACCTAAGTCCATAATGTGAACAAAACGCTTCCGCTCCATACCAACTCACATTAACAACCGGATTATTCTCCCAATCATCATCCACACAATAATGATCATCTTTATATTTAATGTGGCTGTCTGTGTTTATTCGTTCAACTACTTCCCCATTTTTTACACAAACGCTTTTTTCTCCATTAATAGCAACCCATTTCTGCCTTAACTTTTTCTTCGGTTTTACCTCATTAAGAAAAATCACATATTGTTGTATCGTAACCTCTGTTTCACCCAACCAGAAATTTTTAATTTTGACTCTATTAACCTTCTCACCTTTTTCTATCTCCTCTTCACTTCCTTGTAAAACTTCTCCCTCTGGTATCTTTACTAGAACAATGCCTGGATCAAAAGTCCGTTTTTCTTGTGCTTGTATAAGTGGATATTTTTTTAACAATTTTTCGTTAATAGCATACATTTCTCGAATTCTCTTCTCGCTTTCTAGAGAACTTTTTATACCGTTTAAAATCCCAGCGCAAAGCACTAAAGCAATTCCAAGCCAAAGGATCCACCAAGATCTACGTGGTTTTGGTGGAACCTGCTTGGGATCATCATAATTATTAAAAGACTCAACCACGGTTATTTACCCCCATAGTATAAGGATCGCATTTCTAATTCATCATAACCTTTGATGAACTAATCAGCAACCATCTCCACCTCTACTTCTATGGATTCATTATCAAGGTCTCATCAACCTTTATCTGGTCAGAGGGCAGCCGCAACCGGAAAATGTAATACCCCTTTTGCCTGCCCAAGCGTATCAAATCTGCTAATACGATTATAACTGGTTGGTTACTGGCTATTCTATCCCACATTCTTGGATCGTCTTTAGGTATTTCAATCCATTCCCCTACTCGCTCTTTTGCGATGAATACTCCGTTCGTGCTCCCTAAGTCTGTAATTACCACACGGCGTTCAGAAAGCTTTAGGTTGCAATGGACATGGGAGATAGTGCTTTTATCATGTTGGGGATTATCTTTGTCAGGCAATCCCGGCAGGGTAATATCCACACCAACAGTCCCTTTGCCAATCACCATCTCCGGTTTGGTCAAACCAATGAGTTTACCTTTCATATCGGGGTTATCCGGCGCCTCCAGGATCTCTATGAAGCCCCAGGGTTGCGCAGTGGGTGCAGGCTTGGGTTCATACGGAAAGCCGGAAGGGGCGGGAGAAGGAGCGATAGGCGGAGACGGCGCAGGCTGTTCCGGGGTGATGGGGTAGGATGGACGGGGGGCGACTTCGGTCTCTTCTTCTAGCTGTGGCTCCGGAGTGAAAACATATTGATCAGGTTTAGTAATAGATGGTTGATCAGAAGATCTTTCAATACGAGGATGCTTTCTTCGTCTAAATAAGAAATAGAAAGCGAAGATCAGACCTAAAACCAGGACAGAGATGCCTATTACCAAAGCCCAGTTTATGCCATCTTTATGATTTTTTTCTCCTGGTAGTTCCGGTAATTGTTTAACGCTATAGGAATTAGTGAGGGTTCTTTTCGCTCCGCTCCTATCAGTTACGGTGAGTAGGACAGCTCTGGTTGAGTCTTCCTTAAATCCTGCTGCCGGCTCTTTGGCGCCCTGGGGAAAGATGGTGTTGGTAGGTATCTTGTAGGAAATGTTGTATTCACCGGTGGATTTATCCAACAACCTTTGCATTTCAGAACTTAGCTTTTCCGGATCATCAGAATACATCCTGCCGCCAGTGGCATCGGAAAATGCTTTTAATTTTTCCTTGTCGGCACCCTTACCAATAGGAAATGTGTAGATTTTGATGTCTTTTTTCATATGGGGAGCACAGCATACAAAGAAGCTCGTTGTGCTGCCGATATCCACTCCATCTGTTATTACTATTACAGCACGATTCGGGGATTTGATTCGGTCAAACCTATTAGCAGAGTCTACTATGGCATCATAGAGCTTGGTTTTCCTGCTGTTAACATTGACGTTAATAGGTCCCAATTTATCAACCAACTCTTTTTCGTCGTTGGTAAAACCCACAACTGGTTCTGTATTATCGTGAAAAGTCATTATTAAGACTTGGTCATTAACGCCTTTTTTGTCAATAAAGTTACTCACCGCTGCTTTTGCTTTAACAATCTTGTCTCCCACCTTCATGCTCTTGCTCACATCAAGGAGGATGACCCAATTCCAGGAATCTTGAGGCGCTTTGACAGGGTTGAACTCAAACTTTTCTATTGGGTTACCATCGGTGATAGAGATGTCCTTTTCGGTTAAGTCAGTATAATCATAGAAATCCTTGGTTTGAGCCCAGAGGGTAAAATTCACCTGATATTCCTTCTCCACTGAGAGTTTCTGCTCAATACTGGTGATGACCGCACTGAAAATCCTGTCCTGATCCGGAATAGGCGGAGGTTCATCTTTGGCTTGCAAAACTGAGAGCAAACCGATGGTTAAACACATAGCAAGCAATACATACAAATGGTTAAGGATTTTCATTTGCCTTCCTCCTATAGTTGGCTTAACCTAGAAAGATCAAGCCTTCAGAGACTCAATTATCGCAGGATCAATCCACTTAAAGATGAAAACCTGCTTGCCAAACTCCAGCTTATCTCCGTCGTTGAGTTTGACAGCAGAAAGAAGCGGCTCACCATTAAGTTTGCTTCCATTCAAGCTTCCCAAGTCCCAGGCATAGAAAGCACCATCACGATAGGCAACTGTAGCGTGCATCTCGGATACAAAGGCATCCTTGATGCAAATTTCAGCCTTGTCAATTCTGCCAATCATGTTATTGCGTTGGAGAATTTTTACTTGACCTTTCATATCACCAGCGATGGCTACAAGCCAGGCATAAATATCCTCCCGAAGCTTGGTTGACTCTGCTTCCTCCGTATATAATTCTGTTTGATCGGTAGGAGTTGGCACTGGCTGTGGGGGAACTCCGGAATCAGAACCAGGCACAATGGGATATTGTTGATTCTCTGGTGTAATTGGTTGAAAATCAGCAAAAACACCATCTTTTTTCTCATCATAATTAAATACCTCAGTAGGATCATCCATCTCAAACCTCCTTGTTATCTGTTAGCGAATCCTTCTTTTTCCTTTGATTTTAATGCGATGGCAGCAATTACCAGCATTACTGGAATAAAACCAAAGATTATCAAAGCATTTATTTCCAAGTTTTTATCAGTCTTTGAGTTAGATTTTATCCTTTCCATTTTTTGTTTCAAAATTTCATCTGCATTGATTATTACATCATTCTTTGCTTTATCAATAGCATCAGCATTATCCAATTTGCCGAAACTTATTCCATTGAATATTTTAACCTTCTCTTCATCCGTAAGCTTTTCTACATCATTTTCTATTTCTTTAGGTAGTCCTACATTTATCTCCCTGAGCTCATGAACACCCCAATACGCCACCATACAACGAGATATAGTCATAGTATAGGGATTTTTGTTCATCCTTTCTTCTGGATAAACCATACCGGAGAAAATTATTTGCGGCAAGAGCACTAAAGGCACCAAACTGACCGCCATGTTACTCGTGCTGACCAGGCTGGAAATGGCAAGCCCCATGGATATACCGGCAAGCGAAGAAAGAAAGATAATCAGAAATATCTGGGGGAGATTCTCAGCGATTGTTGGTAGCAATCCAAACACAATCCCCATCATTAGGATGCACTGGAAGAAACAGATAAGGGAAAGAAAAAGGAATTTGGATAGAATGTAGGGACCGAGTTTTAAAAATATCATCCGCTCCCGTTTGAATATCGCCCGCTCTTTGGCTATCTCTCGGGCTGCATTGCTGGTGCCGAACCAAAGTGCCGATAAAACCATTAAAAACATTACGCCTTCGGTGAACGATTCCTGCATACTTTTCGGTAAATTTGTATTTGCTAACTCCTGATAGACTATAACTATGATTAATCCGATGAGCGGGGCTTGCAAGCCAATAATCAAAAGATTGCGCATATCACGAGAAAAAATAGCTGCATACCGTGTTGTCAGAATAACAAGCTGCCGGAGCCATCCAATTATCCTGCTGCCTAAAGCAGGTTTTTTACTTTTGGCGATTTCGGAGGTAGGGCAACTTCCTATCTCCTGGTGGATATAGGAATAGTTTTTAAAAGATGGCCAGGCGTAGTATCTCTTGTACCATTCTTCATACCCACCTTTGAAGGTTTTTATCCGGGAATAGATATCTACAAAATTGTCCGCTTTAAAGTATTCAAGCGCTTCATCCGGTTCACCAAAGAAAGTAAAACATCCTCCCGGTGCCATAATCACTACTTTATCCATCATGCGGATGTTCTCGGTGACGTGGGTGACCATAACCACAGTCTTTTCCTGTTCCTTGGAATATTTCTTGAAAAGAGCCATAGTCTCGCTCTCAAGACCAGGATCAAGACCGGAGGTAGGTTCATCCAAAAAGAAGATGTTTGGATCGGGAATCAGCTCCACCGCAACATTTATGCGCTTTTGTTGCCCGCCACTTAGCTCATTAAACCTGCTGTCAATCTTATCCTCCAGATCAAGAGTGCGCAGAACTCTTCTGATCAGCTCATCCATATCCTCTTCTGTTAGATCTGGCCCCAAACGGAGCCTGGCAGCATAGCTAAGTATCTGGTATACATCCAACTCGCTATGCACGATATCCCTCTGGGGGACATATCCGATCTGCAGGCGGAGCCAGTCATAGTTTGGCAATAGTTTCATGTTATTCAACCAGACACAACCTTCATAATATCTGATAGAGCCATTAAGCATGTTTAAGAGGCTGGTTTTACCACAGCCACTCGTTCCCATAATCCCCACAAATTCACCGGGCAGAAAGGACAGGTTGACAGGTTTAACGATGGCTTTACCGTTGGGAAGGATGTAAGCGAGGTTTCTGCAATCTAACCTTACCCCCCCTTTTACCTGCACTTGTGTCAGAAACCTCTCTGCCTTGATCTCAAACCTTGCCGGTCCGATCCCCAAAATATCGCCTTGGCTAACCACCCCCTGCATTAACCTCTTACCGTTAATAAATGTGCCATTCGTGCTTCCCAGATCCTGCACTTCTATACCGGCAGAGGTGCGGGTCAAGCGGGCATGGTGACGGGATACCTGTGGGCTATCAACAACCAAATCGGCATCTTTTGCCCTTCCGACCACAATGCTCTCGCCTAAAGGGAGATCCAAGGACTTTATGTCAATTGTTTTCGTATCAAATGGACTTGGTTTGCTGGGCTGAACGGGTGTGATTTTTAAACTAGCATAAGGTCCCAAGAGGATTAACGAGTCTGGTTTGACTTTACAGGGCGAGTTCGGTTGAAGACGATTTTGGCGGTCATCAATGAAGGTTCCGTTAGTGCTGCCCAGGTCTTCAACCACGATGCAACCTTCGCTGCGGGATAATACCAGATGCTTGCCGGAAACGGTTTTGGATGGATCAATAATAGTCACATCAGCCTGTGGTGAGGTTCCAACAACGACTTTTCTTCCATCCCAGGGAACCCTGGTTGGTTGCCCTTTGATTGTGAATTCCAGCTGGAAGGTAGCTGGCTTTGCTTGTCCTTCTGAAAGCAGTTGGAATTGATGCGCGCAATGGGGGCACTTGATGAAATCTATGCCCATCATCAATGTCTGATCAATACTGGCATGGCATTTTGGACATATGATAGGCATCGCATCTCCAGTTTCCAAATGAACATGCTTGACAAGCCAAGTTAGCCAAGAACGAACTCGCTGCTATTCTATCCCCTTGCTTGCTTCATTAAGCTAAGGTCTACAACAGCGCTCCCAGAAAGGGGAGTGCTTTACCGATGAAGCTTAGGATGTTTGTATCTTGTGGTCGAATAATTGTGACCTTGATATCGGTCAACTTGCCTACGATGCCTGAAATCTGGTTCAGAAGCGCCGGGTGTTTATCCAGCCAATCCAGGATGGTTATTACACCAGTAGTTATGTTGAGCACATCTGTTGATTCTGTTACCTTTTCTGTATCACTGCTGGTCATTTTGGATTTAACGCTGCTAACAACCTTTGGATCGGTGGAAGGTTCCTGACCCGCATATCCCCCTTTAGCCATCAAGCTGTCAACGAAGTTTTTGGCGCCATCAAAATTCTTAATAGAACTGTTGGAATTGATGGTATTCAAAGCCTCGCTTACGAATGAATTAAGCGTGTTCTGGATAAGATCTTGTGCGCCCGGCAGCTTCATCAGCCCATTCAGGACTTCATTCCAATCCAGTGCGACTGCAGCCGGCGTGGTGAATGGCAGGAGCGCCAGGATTGAGACTAAAAACATAGCTTTTTTCATGTTATCTCCTTTGGAACTTGTTTTTTAGTTCTTACTCCCCAATCTCATGCCAGTGCCCGTAGTAGTCCAGCAGCTTGCCATTGATGAGCATGGGAGCGAAGGAAGGTGATGATCCACCACCATTTGTTAATCTCTTTTGCTCTTTATTCAATATAGCAGAAATGAATATTTCCCAATTCATATTAATATCTGCAACATAAACAATATATTTACCATCTGGCGAAAACTCAGGTTCTTCTTGTGTATTAATTTTATCGCTAATGAGCGATTTGCTTTGATAATCTATTGATCTAATAATTAGTTGATTCGTACTTGAATTTACATATGCAATACAAGAACTAGATGCTGAGAATAATGGATTGATATAGCAACCATAATCATCATCTAACTGAATAGAAGTATTATCTGTAAGATCGGTAATATAAAGATTAGTATAACCATAATCATCTATTTTTGAATATATAAAATCATTACTATTATCTGAAAAGCTAGAACCACAGGTTATATTACCCCACCATGCCGCATTATTTATAGTATTTTCAATATTATTATTGCTAAGATTTAAAATATTAATACTATTAGTCCACTTACCATTGTTGCCTTCTGATGAGACAAAAGCCATCTTATTACCATCATTTGAAAATATTGGTAATCCAAGACCACAGTTTTTATTTATTGTTAATTGTGTTTGATTTGAACCATCAATATCCATTATATATATCTCCCAAGATCCATCTCTATTCGACATGTATGCAATTCTCATTCCGTTAGGTGAGAATTTAGGATAATCATTAAACGCGGAATTATTAGTAAGTTTTATAATGCCACTTCCATCAACATCCATAATATAAATATTACCATTCTTGAAATCAACAGAGTTAAATGCAATTTTCTTTCCATCAGGCGAAAAAACTGGGTGATCGCACTTTTTACCATTCGTTAATTTAGTTTGGTCATTCCCATCCATTCCAACAACCCATATATTTCCTGCCTTAACAAATACAATACTATTCCACCGTTGTAACACCTGCTCTTTTTCTATAGCAATAACGCCGCAAAACATAACGCAAATTAGAAGAAGAACCATTGTTTCTTTCATTCCTATCTCCCCTCCCATACCAACTCAATCTCCGCTGGCACTTTTACTTTTTCGGTTTTGGCAGGGATTGTCTTAATTCCAGGTGGGTTATCCCATACCCAATACTTTACACGCCCAGTTGAAGTGTTTCTATACTCCCAATGCCCTTTTCCTAGTTCATTTACAGTGCGCGCCGGTGTTACTACCCGTTCTTCAACTCGTGCTGCGGTTATCACCTTGGCTTCCCATACTCCAGCGGTCTTATCCAACATTTTATCACTTGGTTCACTTATTTGCTTAACTTTTCCATCAAACAAATCAGATGGAGGTTCTTTAACCTCAAACCCTGCTTTTCTCAATTCATCGTTTGCTTTATCCAATGTTAAACCAACTAATCCGTCCGGCACTTTAACTAGGTTCTTATTCTCTACTGCTGGTGGAATAGGTGGCGGTATCACCCCTACTCCATCTTGTTTATTTAGCTGTTGAATCAAGTAATATCCTCCAACAGAAACCATGATTACTGCAAGCCCTATAAGAACAGGGGTAAGAGCATGCTTTCTTTTCCCCTTACTTATCACTAAATCCACACTTTCCATTGGTGGAATCTTACTCCCCGGCATAGGGTTCTGCTTAATAACTAATCCTTTCACAACCTGTGAATTACGTTCCTCAGTAACCCTACCTATCTTTATTCCCGATATTCTTGCTTCCCTCACTACATCCTGCCGGTTCTTACCGATCCAGTCAGGCACAGTAATTTCATCTGGTTCCGGTATGGGGACAGGCGGAGGTGGTATCCTATCCAATGCTTCAATGAATTCCTTTGCCGTCGCATAGCGATCGCATGTATGAACCGCCATGGCTTTCAGCACAATTCCCTCCAGCCACGGGGGAATCGCCGGGTTCAGCTTGCGCGGTGGATAAAACCGGCGCTTCTGTATGCGCTCTACAAGGTCGGTCTCGCTGGTGACACCCTCAAACGGCACCTTGCCCGTGAGCATCTCATAGAGCAACACTCCCAGGCTATAGAGGTCGCTCTGGAAGCACGCCTTCCCCTGAATATGCTCCAAAGCCATATATGCCGGCGTGCCTATGCGGGTTGAAGCCTCCTGGGAGATCTCCAACAGTCTGGCAATCCCAAAATCACCGAGCTTTACCCCATCGCCGGACAGGAATATGTTGGACGGTTTGATATCCCGGTGGATAACACCCTTGCTATGGGCATAGTCCAAAGCGCTGGCAATATCTTTCGCTATGGTGATTGCTTCCTGGTAGGGGATGGGACCTTTCTTTTGGATACGATCTGCCAGAGTGCCCTCGGGGATAAACTCCATCACCACGTAGAATATCTGATCGTGCACCAACGCCTGATAGCAGCGCAGAATATGGGGATGGTTAAAAGTAAGAAGGATGCGAGCCTCTTCCCGGTAGCGATTGAGGTGCCGGGTGTCCATCGCTTCTTTTGCTGCGATGGGAATACCGGTGAGGGTGTCTTTGCCGCGCCAAACCCTGCCGAAACCACCCGAACCGATGATTTCTTCCAGCAGGTACTGTCCTATTTGCCTAGCCATGTCACCGTGTTCCTTTTGGAACAAGCATTGGACATGAAAAAACTATTATCGTTTATCTAGCTCATAGAATCCAATTATTCTTATCCTTGTCGCAAGAAGCGATTACAGACCCGTGCATTTCTATCTTGTGACTAGACTTTCACTATTAGAGCTCCTTAATTTCCATCAGAAGGTGCAGAATCGGGTAAAGTTGTAGGTGTCTTTTCCTTTACTTTAGTATTTCCCTCTTTCTTCGGTTCCGTTGTCGTTCCCGCCGGCTGAGTCGCTTCCACTTGCCCATTTGCTGGCTTCTGAACTTCTTCTCCAGTTGGCGGCTTGGGTTGTTCTTTCACCGGTGTAGTCACCTTCTCGCCCTTGTCCTTTTGCACCGGCACAATGGGCGGTTGAACTGCCACGCGGGGCTGTTCTGGTGCCGCTAGCACTGTATCGTGGAGTTTTTTTAGCGATGATTGAATCAAATCAATCAACACACTTGCTTTGTGGTAATCGGCTTCATCTTTATCTGAGTATTCTTTTTGCTTAGATAGTCTATCCATAATTGCCTTTGGTTCCGCCAAATTCCCCAGTTCTTTTTTCAATTCATTGCTTTCGACGATCAAGTTCTTACTTGTGCATATTTGCTGAATCTGATTCGCCATATCCATCAGGCTATTAGCTTTATCACGGTAGTCTTGTATCTTCTCTTCCATTGACTTATAGGATTCATCCTCCGGTGTAGTGGGTGGAGGAGCTACTTTAGTTTCTTCCACCTGAACCGGTGAAGGATTAAGCATAGGTATCACAACGAACACGAATAAAAGTGATAGAGACATCGCAGATGCAATCGTTATTAGCCCCATTACTGCCTTTGACTTCTTGCCACGAGCTACAGGTGGACTGACCATCTTGGTTATATCGGATGGTATCTTGACTACGATTGTGGTGGAGTTATCCTTGCCGCCGGCTGCATTTGCCAAATTTATGATTTCCGTTGCGGCGGAGCTTGGATTCACACCATCAATTGTCCTCAAGAGTTTTTTATCGTCCACACCCCGGGAAATGCCATCAGTGATTAGCGCAAAATAGTCACCCGGCTTTATTTCAAACACATTGGTTGCCGGCGATACGCTCTCCCTGTAGCCCACCGCCTGCAAGAGCCTGCCATTGAGTGACTGATCCTGAGTTAGCTGCTTAATTTCCCTATCCCGGATTAAATAGATGCGGGTATCGCCTACATGACCGATGAATCCCCGATTGCCAACCAGCAACAATGCCGACAGCGTAGTGCCCCGGTGCTGCCCAGGTCTCGCGGAAATAGCCTCCAGGTTGAATTCCTCTCCCATAGAGATGGTCTTATCCTGCACATCTTCAAAGCCTTCCCGATAGACGATCTGGTTGGCTTTCTCAATAGTGCTTTTCAGCCATTCTTCCTCATGGTCTATAAAACCTTTTAGGCGAAACGCTTCCAGAATCACATTCACTGCCGATTGACTAGCTTTCTCCCCGGCGGCATGCCCGCCCATGCCGTCCGCGATGATGAATATGCTAGCTTGCTCGCCATTTTCCAGGGGGAGCACATCAATGCCGTAATAGTCCTCATTTAGCTCTCTCGCCAAGCCGACGCTGGTGGCATGACCGAAGACTGGTTTATAGTCAATCATCACTTACTCCTCCAGTAGCATTTCACCCTTTTGATTCCTCTTCAGCTCTTCCAAACACAGCGTTTTCATATTTTCTATGTAAAAAGAAAGCGCTAAAGAAACTGATAATGCCTATTATGGCAATAATAATAAACAATAATTTATTTTGAGCAGGGATATAAATATATATTATATATAAAGAAATACACACCAATATTGCAAAAATTATACTATTGATAAGGGAGGCAATTCTTTTTAAACCTACCGACATAGTGGAGTTCCTTAGGAAATGTGGTTCATCCTTGCATGGCAACCAGTAAAAGTGCTCTTTCAATGAAGGGAATTTTAAACTAAAAAAACAATGAATCTTGTTGATGGCTCGTAAGTATTCAGTGCATCTTATGTGGCGCTTAACCAACCGCTGAAAGGTCATTAGCCCCAAAAACAGGATTATTGAAATGCACCCTAAGGAAATCCAAAGAAATATCTCAATATCATTTATGATTTGATACAGACCAATTAAAAGGGTGGCACCAACTGACAGGACTAAAACTAGCAATTGAATTATTTTCTCCCCCATCTCCTGATCTTGTAAATAAAGTGAAGAGATCCGTTCATGTTCGCGGCACATGACTGTAACCTCATTGTCATTACTGATAGGTTTATCTAAAGGAAAGCTCTCATCCTCAGTCATTCTTACACCTCTTACAACCACGAAGCCAAGCCAACGCTGGTGGCATGACCGAACACCGGGATCATTTTTTGCATCTCTTTATCCCTTGAGTTAGTAGCAACCAACCTATTTACCCCTACCGAGACTCCATCGTTTTTTAAGTATAGCAAATCCGACATAGTTCTTCTCCGATTTGATACAATTTCATTGCTTTGAGGAGGATGAAAATGCAAAGAATATTGCTTTCTCTGGCTTTAATGGTGAATATGACCATGGCAGCCACAGTGCTGGTGGCAACCGATAAAAGCGCCATGCCCAACTGGGACGCCCTGCTGACCGACATCACGCCGCACTTCAGCGAGATTTACTATTATTACGAGGGCGTAGCCCCGGAATTTGCCAAATATTCCCTGGTGATATTGGATGGGAACTACAAGTGGTACACGCCGCAACTCAATAGTGGGCTGGCTCAATATGTCGCTAAGGGCGGTAATGTGATGCTTACCAGCGGGATTCCCTACTTTCTGGCGGGGCAAACCCGAGACCTAAGCTCCATCTCCACCTGGCTGGGTGCGGGATACTATGGAAATATATTTGCGGATAATATCAGTATGATAACGACAGCTAATGCAGGAGAATATGGTGTGAAAGCGGGAGAAAGTCTATATTACCGTGGGAAATATATGGACGGCGGGGCATCTTTGGGCAACCTAGCGGGGAACGCTAAAGCGTTAGCCACCTTTGACCGGGGATACTCTAGTGGAGCAGATTTGGCGATAACCATAAATCAGTATGGCAAAGGGATGGTTTGCTACACCAGCCTGGGTGCGCCGTTTGATGTGGGGGAGGGTGGTGCTACGACAGCAGCGTATGCGAAACTTATTGGGAAGATAATCAAACAGATGGTGTATTAACATAACTTATCCCTGTTCACGAGGTGACTTTAGAGTAAAGAGAAAAATCCATCGTCGTTTCCGTGATGTTACAATAGTAATAATAACCTAGATTTTTTTTTGTTGAAAGTGGGTGAAGAAAAGAACATGTTACTATATATATTACTAGCAGCAGCTCTTGCTCTCATTCCAGCAGCGATAGCCAAGAACAAAGGGAAAAGCTTTTTAGCCTTCTATATTTTTGGCTTCTTCCTGTGGTTGCCGGCATTAATCGTTGCCGCGGTGATGAGTAGTGAGCAGAGGGTTGAATATGTCTATATGCCTATACCCTCCTCAAAACCACCAGTTCCAGCCAAAAATAACGAAGCTTCCCCCAGCCAGGAAAACAAGGAAACCAAACAGTGCCCTAGGTGTGGTGCAACCGTAAATGCTAAGGCGCGCATCTGTGTTTTTTGTCAACAAGACCTATTCTGAATTGAACTGATGAGACATTCCTGTAAGTCCATCTCTATTATACCTCAACAGGATTGTCAAAGTTATAAAGCCTGGGTGCGCCATTTAATGCGGGGGAGGGCGGTGCTACAACAGCAGCCTATGCAATGCTGCTGAGGAAGATAATAAAGGGTATGATCCATTAAAGAGATGAGGTAGTAATGTCTAAATATCCAAAAATCTTTCGATTTAAAAGCGCTTTATTGTTCGGAACAAACGAAGGCACGCAGTACAGGGTTTTCTCGACACGTTATTATAAAGAATATCATTATGATAAGAATTCAATAATGAATCATGTAATTGAAGTTGATAAATCATTTTATTCAAGAAATTGGAGAATCCACACAGATGCTGTAGCAAATGCAATTATAATGTCGTTCTCAACTGGTTTTCTACCAATGGTTATTCTTTTCAGCATATTAAATATTGTATTATATTTACATTTAACGACAATTGAAATTATTTTCTTATGTCTAATACCTTCTGCTATATTGTATGCATTATATATAAAAACATGCAGCAAACGATTTATTTTGAATGATATGATGTTACTAAAGGCTCAGGAGGATAGAAGAACAACCGCACAGCTTGTTATTTTACCTCTTAGTGAATGGGATAAATATGCCAATATTAAACAACATAGAACTGATAAGTACTAGATCATTATATTGTTTTATAGCTTACCCGAGACCAAGATGGTTTTGGAGAACAGGCAACCTTGCCTGACCCGCCACCCGGCACCTTTATTCATCAATCGGGGTAGTCCTGGTCACAGTTGGGGCAGACCTTGGTGGCTTGGGCTAGGGAAAATAAAATGAGTAAAAGAAAAATGGAGAACACTATATTTATATTTTTCATGGCACCTTTCTAATTCATTAAGCGCTTTTAAAGAATAGAGAATGATAGAACACCTGCAGTGTCTTGTGCTGCACTTAACTTTATTTGAATCCACTTATCTTCAGGCACGGTTATCATGGTTGAAAATACCCTGTTGGTGCGGGATTCTACATCGCCTATGTGGTGGTTGGCGGTGGGGAGGTAAATCTCCAGATTGTGCACGCCCGAATCGGTCTGGAATTGCACGGTCTCAAAATCATATACATAGGTGATTTTATTGCCGATAGCATAAGCCTGCGCCCAGCTTTCCCGTCGCACAATCTCCTTGTTGTCTATCATGATGATGTAAGCGAAGTACAGTTCCTTATCCGACCTAGCTTTGAACTGCCCCGTCGTGATTAGTTGCACCCCGCCCAAAAGCGGCTTGGCAGGCTCGGGGGGCGCCATCTTGGTGGCATAAACATCGCCATTGTTGCGTATAATTATGTAATCTATGACCTTTTGCGGCACTCCTTGCTTTTGCATCCTGACAATGTCGCTGGGCATGACGGGATGAAAAACCGAGTCGGAGGCATCAATCTCGGCGATGATATATTCGGTGGTGGCATTTACATTGGCAAGCCGAATGACATCAGAGCACTTCATGGTTTGACCGGATTTCCCTTTTTGAAGTCCACGAACAACTTTTGCTTCGACATCTGATTTTGTTTTATCCTCTGCCTCCTTCAATTTCACTGCTTTTCCATCAATAATACAGGTATCGCAAAAGTTGTAATCATCGCCAAACACCTGCCCGCACACCGGACAAACCTTATCGGCATAAGCCAAAGAAGCCACAGCTAGCATAGTGAAAAGCAATACGAGCCAAATTCTCACCGCAATACCCCCTCCTTTAAATCTTCCGACCACACTTCTTGCATATACTAGCACTTAACCGGTTTTGTTCGCCACAGTTTGGGCATATCTTATACTGTGCTTGCTTCTTTTTAACCGGTTCCTCGGCTCTCGCTGTTTTTCCACTCTTTTTTGCTGTCTCGCCCGATGCAATGCCGCTGCTGGTCGTGGTCGCCTTCCCCCCGCTCATGGTCAGCCTTATCGTCCCCCGCAACTCCAATTCCTTCCCTGCAGCAGGTTCCTGTGCCACCACTGTCCCTGCCGGCTGGTCGCTCTCCACCTCTGCCACCGCTGCTGCATTCCACTTCTGTTGCGTTATTGGCAGAACCTCCTCCAAAGTCTTGCCGTAGAGGTTGGGCACGGTCAATTCGGATACTGGTTTTGGCGGTTCCGGTGCCGGCGGTTGTATGTGTTTCGTATCATCCGCAGGTGTTGTTCCACTGCCGCTCCCACTTGTCCCCCAGATGATGCCACCCACAGTCAGCGCAGCTCCGACAAAGATGAGCACCCAAATCCACGCAAAGCTCCTTCTCCTCGGTCGTGCCGGCTTGGGTTCAACCGGACGGTGGGATCTCGGTTCGGGTCTAGGTTTAAATGTTGGTGTTGCTACAACGGTCTTATCCGGCTGCACCGGAACGGTTGGTGCTTCCTTCAGGGCGTCCGCCATAACCTGTGCGCTCTGGTAGCGCTGTCCCTGGCGCTTCTCCACCGCCCGCATAATCACCGCACTCGTCCCCGCCGAGAGCGATCTGTTCATCTCATGGGGCGGGGGCGGCATGACATGCGTCTGCTTGTAGATGACCTGCATTGTGGTGCCGGTGAAGGGAGCGGTGCCCGTCGCAGCATGATACATGGTGATCCCCAGGCTGTAGAGGTCGGTGGCGGGCGAGACTCTGCCGAAGGTGTCGGAGTCAAACTGCTCGGGGGCGGCGTATTCCGGGGTGCAAATCATGCGGGACTTGCCCAGCGTGGTGCTATCCAGCGCCTTGGCGATGCCGAAATCCGCCAGATAGGCTCTGCCGTTCCGGTCAATGAAGATGTTGGAGGGTTTTATGTCACGGTGGATGATGTTGTGCTTGTGGGCGGCACTCAGGGCGGAGAGGATTTGCGATATATAGTGGATGATATGCGCTTCGGGGAGGGGATTGCGGGCGATGATGTCACGCAGATCCTGCCCGTTAATGTAGTCCATGACGATGAAGAAGGTGTTCTGGTAGGGTTCAAAGTCACGCACCCGCACGATGTTGGGGTGATTGAGATGGGCGCCAATCTGGGCTTCCTGCATGAATTTGCGGCTGATCTCATCGCCGGCGCCGTCAGCCAGCAGGTAGGGGAAGAGGAACTTGAGAGCCACATCCTGGTTGAGGAACTGGTGATGGGCAAGCCAGACTTCGCCCATGCCGCCCTTGCCCAAACAGCGGATAAGGGTGTATTTACCGGATACTAACTCCCCTTCATGCATAGAACAGCCTCAATTCATATATTATCATGCATTATTTGTGTTTGCACTGTTCCAAAGCTTTAGACATTTCCTTTGCGCTTTGGAAGCGATCTTCTGGATGCAGTTGAATAGCTTTCATTATTATTGAACTCAGCTTCGGTGAGATCTGAGAATTAACCGTATTAGGAGCTTTTGGATATTTATGCCCTAATTTAATTTCTAGTGACTCGGGACCCCAGTATGGTAACTTATTTGTAGCAATTTCATACATGATGATACCTAGACTATAGATATCTGATACAACTGAAGCATTTTGCGTTATGTTTGAAAGTTCCATAATTGGATCTGTATAGGGCATTGCGCCAACTAGCAGTTTATTGTGCAGGTGATAATAATCCCCAAAAATAGCATCAATGAAACCAGATAAATATATTTCATCTTTTTCATTAATGAATATTTTAGATGGTCTCAAATTGCAATGGATGATGCCGCGCTTATGGGCGTAAGATAAGGCGGAAAGGATTTGCAGGACATAACTAATGATATTCATTTCAGAGAAGGATTCATGGGTGTAAAAGTTACGGGTAATAAGGTCATGAAGATTATGCGAACCAACATAGTCCATGACAGTGAAATAGGCGCCTTGGTAGGATTCAAAGTCCCGAACCTGCATGATATTAGGATGATTTAAGAATAAGATGTATCCTAAATCATGTCTTAACCTTTTGATCTCCTCATACGTGCATTCAGACAATAAATTAGGATAAAGGAATTTAAGTGCAACCTGCTTATTCAGTAACGTGTGGCAAGCCAGCCAGACCTCGCCCATGCCGCCCTTGCCCAGGCAGCGGATAAGGTTGTATTTACCGGATACTAACTCCCCTTCGCGCATAAGGATCACCCAGCTAAATATAGCTTAAATATGAGGGAGCGCACATATTTCTTTTATTTGGCAAGGTGGGCAGACCTAAAGGTCAGCCCCTACGGAAACAGTGGAGAGGGGCTGAGGGTGAGGTTAATACGGGCTTGATGTATCAAGCCCCTACCTCATGGATTTTGGGGGTAAGATAAAAGGCGGCAGGGGGGCTTCACCCCCCTGCACCCCCCTCAGAGAGACTGAGATTCTGTATTCTTAGTCCCCCGAGACGCGGAAGCCACAGATGTTGAACCGGCCAGCAGGATCACTGCAGTAGCGATCGGCACACCGCAAGTAAGAAGCAACAGAGTACCAGGAACCGCCGCGCAGCACTCTATACTGTCCGCTTGTTGAGCCTTGCGGGTTGCGCTGGCTGTCGCTTTGATAATCACCATACCAATCACTGCACCATTCCCATACATTTCCGCTCATCTCATATAACCCATATCC
>Ga0315280_10005031_pt1 | contig 19132 bp, 15 predicted proteins | sample YL17G06_40_MG_FD_203697 | JGI IMG/M metagenome (GOLD analysis project Ga0315280, IMG submission 203697) | Sediment microbial communities from Yellowstone Lake, YNP, Wyoming, USA - YL17G06_40 | ecosystem: Environmental > Aquatic > Freshwater > Lake > Sediment | place: USA: Wyoming | collected... | reverse complement strand
TCCCTTCCAGGCCATCCGCCTGGACGAAGAGCTGAAAGCCTTCAAGTGCGACTTCTGCGCGGGTGAGCCGGCCTGCGTGCCCGAGTGCGCGACCCAGGCGCTGCGCGCCGCCGGCGCGGCCGAGGAGGGCGCATGAACGGCAGCATGTGGGACACCCTGTTGCGCGTCGACCTGTCCTCCCGGAGCGCCCAGGCCTGGCCGGTCCCGCAGGAGCTGGCCGCCTGCATCGGCGGCATGGGCTACGGGGTAAAGATCCTGGCCGACGAGGTTCCGCCGCGCACCGATCCCCTGGCTCCGGAGAACAAGCTGGCGCTCTCCGTCGGACCGTTGACCGGCACCCAGGCGCCGATGCAGCCCCAGAGCTGCATCGTGACCAAGAGCCCGCTCACCGGCGGCATCCTGAACTGCTACGCGGGAGGCTTCCTGGGCGCGGAGCTGAAGTTCGCCGGCCTGGACGGGATCGTGCTGGAGGGGCGCTCGCCGGACTGGGTGCTGCTGCTCGTGGAGGACGGTGCCTTGAGCTTCCATGACGCCTCCCCGGTGCTGGGGCAGGGGACGGCGCGGACCGAGGCTTACATGAAGGAGCGCTTCGGGCCCGGAGCGCGCACCCTGTCCATCGGCCGGGCCGGGGAGAAAGGCGTGGCCTACGCCTCGATCTTCAGCGAAACCCGCACCTTCGGCCGGGGAGGAGCCGGGGCGGTGCTGGGCGCCAAGAGGGTCAAGGGCCTGGCCGTGCGCGGCAGCCGCGGGGTGGGCGTGGCGCACCCGGCCGAGTTCGCCCGCTTGGCAGCCGAGAACATGGAGCAGCTGGCCAGGGCCTGCGCCGAGGAGTTCAACCTGGTCGGCATGTTCTCCCGCGTGGGCACGGGGGCCGGCATGGGCCTGGTCAACGGCCGCGGCGCCCTGGCCACCCGCAACCATGAGTTCGGCAGCTTCGATCGGGCCGCCGAGATCGACGGCTACGCCTACGCCAGGAAGTTCTATACCCGGGCCGTGGCCTGCTTCGGCTGCCCGGTGCACTGCGGCATGCTGCACAAGTTCCGCAGGGCCGACGGCTCCGAGAGCTGGCTGCGCGGTCCGGAGTACGAAAGCACGTTCGCCCTGGGCTCGGAGCTCCTCAATGGCGACCCGGTGACGCTGGCCGAGGCCAACCAGCTCTGCGAGGAGTACGGCATGGACACCCTCACCGCCGGGGTCACCGTGGCCTGGGCCCTGGAGATGGGGGAGAAGGGCATCCTGAAGGAGCCGGGCCTGCCCTTGCGCTTCGGGGAGCGGAGCTCGATCCTCGGCCTGCTGGAGCGCATCGGCGAGCGCCGGGGCATCGGCGACCTGCTGGCCCGCGGCCCCGGCCGGGCGGCGGCGGAGTTCGGCCGGGCTGCTCTCGGCGCGGCCATGCAGGTCAAGAACTCCGGGTTCGCCGCCTGGATGCCGCGGAGGATGAAAGGCACGGCCCTGGCCTTCGCCACCTCCAACCGTGGCGCCTGCCACAAGAGAGCCCCGATCGGGGCGGAGATCACCGGACAGATCGACATGGACGCCTACCAGGGCAAGGCCGGCCTGGTCAAGGGCATCCAGGACCGGGTCAACGCCATCTTCACCCTGGTGAGCTGCCGGTTCCACGAGTTCGTGACCCCGCCCGAGATGTACCCGCGCTTCCTGGAGGCGGCCACGGGCCGCTCCTTCGGCCTGGAGGAGTTCGAGCGGCTCGGCGAGCGGATCTGGAACCTGGAAAAGCTGTTCAACCTTGGCGCGGGATTCAGCCGGGCCGATGACGCGCTCCCTGCGCGCTGCTTCGAGCCGATCAAGGGCCCAAGCTCCGAGGCAGCGGTGCTGGAGCGGGAAAAGTTCGAGGCCCTCCTGGACGAGTACTACCGGCTCCGCGGCTGGGACCGGGATGGCGTCCCGACTCCGGGTACGCTCAAGGCGCTGGGCCTCGAGCGCTACGCCTCGCTGGCCGGGCGATGAAGGTCAGCTTCGAGTTTCTGACCCTGTTCCGCCAGAGGTTCGGCGCGGATCATCTGGAGCTGGAGGTCCCCGGGGAACCATCATCCGGCGGCGCCCCCACGGTTCTGGCCGCCCTGCAAGCCCTGCAGAGCGCGCAGGCGGGCCGCGGGGTGCGCCTCCTGGAAGGGGAGCGGATGCCCGGAGGGTTGCTGGTGTTCCTGAAGAACCCGGGCGGAGGCCTCACCCGGGTGCTCCGCCCCGCCGAGGCTCGGATCGCTCAGGGCCAGAGCGTGGTCCTGTCCGCGGCCATGGGCGGCGGCTGAAGAGGGCGGCATGGAATACTTGGTGCCGGCATCGATCGCCGAAGCCCTTAGGCTCGTAGGAGAAGAGGCGGCCCGCGGCCGCCGGGCCCGCTTTTTGGCCGGGGGCACCGACCTGGCGGTGCAGCTTGCCGACGGGGCCCCGGCTCCGGACGCGCTGGTGGACCTGAGCGGCCTGCCGGAGCTGCGGGGCCTAAGGCTGGAAGGGGATGGCCTGAGCATCGGCGCTGCGGTGACCCTCGAGGAGCTGGCCCTCCGCGCCGACCTGCCCGCCTGCCTGGTCCAGGGGGCCCGGGCCATCGGTTCTCCTCAGATCCGCTGCCTGGGCACGATCGGGGGCAACCTGTGCAACGCCTCCCCCTGCGGCGACACCCTGACCCCGGTCATCGCGCTGGACGGCCGCCTGGTTCTGCTTTCCGAAGGCGGGCGGCGCGAGGTTACCGCCGGGGAGTTCTTCACCGGTCCCAAGGCCACGGTGCTGCGGGAGGGGGAGCTGCTGAGCGAGGTGCTGTTCGGGGCCCGGGCCCTGCGGGGAGGCTCCGCCTTCCGCATGATCGGCAAGCGCAACGGCCAGGCCATCTCCCAGGTCAACGTGGCGGTGTGGCTGGAATGCGATCCCGATTCCGGGGCCATCCGGGAGGTGCGCGCCGCGGCCGGCTCCGTGGCGCCCACCCCGATCCGCCTGGCCCGGGCGGAGGCCCTGCTCCGGGGGCAGGTCGCCGGCGAAGAACTGGAGCGCGAGGCGGCCGGCGCCGCGGCCGAGGAGATCCGGCCGATCTCGGACGTCCGCGCCTCGGCGGGCTACCGGCGGGCCGTCACCGCGGCGCTGCTGCGCGAGGCGCTGGCCCAGGCCCTGGCCGAGGCGCGCGCGGGGAGGGCTTGAGGGATGCTGTTGGAGTTCACCTGCAACGGATCGCCGGTGCGGCTGGAGGCGGAGCCGGCCATGCGCGCCCTGGACCTGATCCGCGATCGGCTCGGCCTGACCGGGACCAAGGAGGGCTGCGGGCGCGGGGAGTGCGGGGCCTGTACCATTCTGGTCGACGGCCGTCCGCTGAACGCCTGCCTGCTGTACGCGGCCAAGCTGCAGGGCAGGGAGGTGCTGACCGTGGAGGGCCTGGCCCGGGGCGCGGAGCTGCACCCGCTGCAGGTGGCCTTCCTGGAGGCGGGGGCGGTGCAGTGCGGCTACTGCACGCCCGGCATGCTCCTGAGCGCCAAGGCCCTGCTGGACCGCCACCCGCATCCGAGCCTGTCGCAGATCGAGGAAGCCTTGAGCGGCAACCTCTGCCGGTGCACCGGCTACGCCAAGATCGTCCGTGCGGTCGAGCGGGCGGCGGACCGGCTGCATGCGCAGGGCGCCGCTCCCGGCGCGCAGCGGCGGCCGGCCGCCGGAGGCGGGCGGGCATGAGCGCCGAGAAGCTCTCCGTGGTCGGCCGGCCGGCGCCCAAGGTCGACGGCCCGGAGCTGGTGACCGGCAGGGCCCGCTTCGCCGCGGACTTCAATTTTCCCGGAATGCTGTACGGCTGCGCCCGGCGGGCCGGGGTGCCGGCCGGCAGGATCCGCAGCATCGACACGGCCGAAGCGCTGCAGGTCCCCGGCGCGGCGGCGGTGCTCACGGGAGGGGACATCCCCGGGCCGAACCTGATCGGCATTCTGCCCCCCTACGACCAGCCCCTGCTGGCCACCGAGGAGGTACGCTACGAGGGGGAGTCGCTCGCCCTGGCGGTCGCTACCACCCGGGAGGCGGCCCGGCGGGCGGCCGCGGCCGTGCGGGTGCGGATCGACCCTCTTCCGCCGATCCTTACCCTGGAGGAGGCCCTGGCCGCCGGCGCCCGCAGGATCCACCCCAACGGGAACATCACCTACCAGAAGAAGCTGGTCAAGGGGGACGTGAACCGGGGTTTTGCTCAGGCCGAGGTGGTGGTGGAGAACACCTACCGGACCTCGTTCCAGGAGCACGCCTATATGGAACCCGAGGCTGCGGTGGCCGTGCCGGGAGGCGACGGGCGCATCACGGTCTATGCCTCCTGCCAGTCCCCCTTCCACCTGCGCGGGCACATCGCCGCCAACCTGGGCGTACCCGCCTCGCGCGTGCGCGTGATCCAGGCCTACACCGGCGGGTCCTTCGGCGGCAAGGACGACGTGGCCACCGAGATCGGCTCTCTGGCGGCGCTGGCGGCCGTGCGCTGCGGGGCGCCGGTGATGATCGCCCACGAGCGCGCCGAGTCGATCATCGGCTCCAACCTGCGCCACGCGGCGCGCATCCGCTACCGGACCGGGGCCCGGCGGGATGGCACGCTCGTGGCCCGGCAGGCGGAGATCCTGCTGGACGGCGGGGCCTACGCTTCCGAGAGCCCCTTTGTGACCTTAAAGGCCCTGACCCACGCCGCCGGCCCTTACCTGGTGCCCAACGTGTACGTGGAGGCCGCCACCGTGTACACGAACAAGACCTACTGCGGGGCCTTCCGCGGCTTCGGCGTGCCCCAGGTGACTTTCGCCTCGGAATCCCAGCTCGACGAGCTGGCCTTGGAGCTGCGGATGGACCCGCTGGAGCTGCGCCGGCGCAACGCCCTGAAGGCGGGCCTGCCCACGGCCACCGGGCAGGTTTTCGCCCAATCGGTGGGGTTGGTGCAGACCATCGATCGGATCGCTGAGCTGCGGCGCGCCGCGGGTCCGCCCGGCGGGGAGGCGGCGGGGGAGCCGGCCGGCGGCACCTATCCGGCCCTCCGTAGCACTCCCGGGGAGCGTTACCGCTTCGGCCGGGGCGTGGCCTGCCTGCTGCACGGCATCTCCAACGGCGCCGAGGGCGTCGACGTGGTCGGGGCCTCGGTCCAGGTGAGCCAGGACGGCAGCGCCCTGGTCGGGGTCGGCCTGACCGATTTCGGGCAAGGCTCCCGCACCGTGTACGCCCAGGTCGCCTCCGAGGTGCTGGGCATCCCCGTGGAGCGGATCACGGTGCGGCAGGCGGACACCGACAGCGTGCACGACTCCGGCCCCACGGTGGCCTCCCGCTCGACCACGGTAGGCGGCATGGCCGTGCTCAAGGCGGCCCGGGAGGTGGCCGCCTCCCTGCGCGCCATGGCCGCCTCGATGTTCAAGTGTCCGGAGGACCGGGTGCAGCTCCGGGAAGGCTGCGCGGCGCTCGCGGGGCAGGGTGAGGCCCGCATCCCGCTGGGCGAGGTGGCCGCGGCCGCCTACTGGTCAGGCCTGCCCCTGATGCACCTGGCCTTTTCCCGCGCCCCGGACGCCCGCTTCGACCACGAAACGCACCAGGGAGACGTCTACATCGCCTACAGCTTCGGCACGCACCTGATGGACGTGCGCGTGGACGCCTGGACGGGCAGGGTGGAGGTGCTGCGCCACCTGGCGGCCTACGACGTGGGCCGGGCGATCAACCCCCTCCTCCTGGAGGGCCAGGTGGAGGGCGGGGCCCTGATCGGCTTCGGCCTGGCCCACCTGGAGCGCGTGGAGACTGAGGGAGGGCACATTCAAAACGCCAACTTCGCCGACTACGCACTGCCCACGATCCTCGACCGGCTGCCCACGGAAACCCTGGTCGTCGAGGACCCCAATCCCACCGGGCCGTTCGGGGCCAAGGGGGTGGGCGAGCCGCCCGTGGCCGGCACCGCGGCGGCCTTCGCCAATGCCGTGGCCGACGCCCTGGGCCTGCGCTTCACCCGCCTGCCCATCACCCGGGAGGACATCGTGGCCGGCCTGGAGGCCGGCGCGGCGGGCGGGGCGGCAGGGCCGGCAGGCGCGAAGGTGAAGGGCAAGGAGGCTGAGCATGGCTGAGATCCTGATCCGGAACGCCCTGGTGGTGACCTGCGAGCCGGACGTTCTTTCGGGCCCGATCATCCCCGGCGGGGCCGTGGCCGTGCGGGGCACCGACATCGCGGAGGTGGGCCCGAGCGAGGCCCTGGCCGCCAAATACCGGGGCGCCGAGCTGATCGATGCCGGAGGCGGGGTGGTCCTGCCCGGCTTCATCGTCACCCACACCCACATGCCCTACGTGCTGGGGCACAACATGCCCGTGGACTTCAGTCAATTGCGCTCCTTCTGGGACATGCTGCAGAAGATGGGCTGGGAGTGGCTGGAGGACGTCACCACCCGGGAGGGCATCTATGCGGCCACACGCTACGCGGCGGCCAGGATGCTCAAGGCCGGGACCACGACCGTATGCGAGCTGGTGGAGGGGCCCAACGCGCTGCCGGGGGCTTTGGCCGCCAGCGCCCGGGCCATCGAGGAGGTGGGCCTGCGCGCCCAGGTGGGCTTCGAGGTGACCGAGCGCATTCCGGGGGTGAGCATCCTGGAGCACCAGGACCGGGGCAGGGCCGAAAAGGGCTTCCGGGAGAACCTGGACTTCCTGGCCCGCTACCCGGCCGGCGGGCAGGGGCGCATCCAGGGACGGCTCGGGGTGCACACGGCCTTCACCAACTCCCTGCCGACCCTCCGGCAGGCGCGCGGGATCGCCGACCGCCACCACTGCGGGATCCAGATCCACATCGCCGAGATCCCCCGGGCCTTCCTGCTCGAGAAGTACGGCCAATCGGCGCCCCAGGCGCTGGAGGAGGCCGGGGTGCTGGGCCCGGACGTCGTGGCCGCCCACTGCATCGATTTGAACGACGAGGACTTAGAGATCCTCGGGCGCAACCGGGTGAACGTCTCCCACACGCCCATGACCAACTCCCTGGGCGGCAACGGCGTGGCCCGGGTGCCCGAGATGCTGCAGCGGGGCCTGAACGTCAGCCTGGGGCACGACTGCTTCTTCACCCTGGACACCGCCGAGTACATCCGGTACGCCTACCTCCTGCACAAGGCGCACCGGGCCGACCCGACCCTCATCCCGCCGTTCCAGGCCCTGGACCTGGCGCTGGGCAATGCCGCGCGGGCCATGGGCTGGGGGGAGCGCATCGGCAGCCTGAAAGCCGGCAAGCGGGCGGACCTGCTCATCCTGAAGCCCGACTCCCCGAGCCCGCTCACCCCGGCCTCGGTCATCGGCTGGTTCACCATGACCTTCCGCGGCCAAGACGTGCGGACCGTGCTCGTGGACGGCCGGGTGGTGGTGCGGGACGGCAGGCTGGCCACCGTGGACGAGGAGGAGGTGGGGCGCGCCTGCCGGCAGGAGGCGCGGGCGCTCTGGGAGAAGAACGGGATCGAGGTGTGAGATGACAGTGGAGCTGGCCACCCGTTTCTGCGGGCTCACCTTCAAGAACCCGATCATCGTGCCGGCCGGGGTGCACGGCCGGGACGGTCCGACCATGCGCGAAGTTTCCCTCTCGGGGGTGGCCGCCATCTGCACCAAGACCATCGTCTCCCGGCCGGCCCCGGACGTGCTGCCCTGCTTCGTCAAGGTGCGGGCCGGCATGCTCAACTCCGTGTTCGGCTCTGACAGGCCGGCCGAGTATTGGTTCACGGAGGGCATCCGGGAGGCCAAGCGCGGCCAGGCCCTGGTGATCGCCAACCTGGCCGGGTTCAGCCCCGAGGAGGCGGCCGAGCTGGCAATCAAGGCCGAGGGGGCCGGGGCGGACCTGATCGAGCTGCCCACCTGCTGCCCGCACATGGGCGAGATCCTGAACGCCATGTTCCCCGAGCTGGGCTACCCGGAGCCCAAGCTCACCGACGTGGCTCCCATGCAGGCCGCGGTGCGCCTGATCAAGGCTTCAGTGAAGCTGCCGGTGGTGGTCAAGCTGTCCGGCGCCTTCGCCCACGTCGTCAGGCAGTGGGCCATGGGCGTGCGGGAGGCCGGGGCCGACGGTATCGCCTGCTCCGACGCCCTGGGCCCGGCCCTGGCGATCGACGTGCGCACGGGGCAGCCCCGGCTCGGCGGGCCGCGCGGAGTGGGCGGCCTGACCGGTCCGGCGGTCATGCCCATCGCCCTGCGCATGGTCCTGGACATCGCCCAGACCGTCGAGCTGCCGATCATCGGCGTGGGCGGGGTCGGCTCGGCGCGGGATGCCCTGGAGTACCTGATGGCCGGCGCCACCCTGGTGGGGGTTTGCACCGCAGGGCATATGAATGGTCCGGCCCGCTATGCTAAAATCATCGCCGAGCTGCCGCGGCTCCTGAACGAACTGGGCTATGGCGGCCTCCAGGAGGTCCGGGGCCTGACCCTGCGGCGCATCCGGGAGCGGCGGGAGAAGGGGCAGGCCGCGGTCACCGCCCCCGTCCCCGCGGTGGTGGACCCGGAGGCCTGCAACGGCTGCGGGCGCTGCCGGGAGGTATGCGCCTACGGGGCGGTCCGGATCGACGGCAAGGCCCTGGTGGAGCCGGAGGCCTGCATCGGCTGCGGCCTGTGCGCGAGCGTCTGCCCGGTGGAGGCCATCGGGCAGCGGTACTATTGAAATCGAGGCTTCGTCGAAGCCATGCATTTACGTCTGGCGAAAGGAGATCCACTATGAAGCGCTTCGTGCGCCTCGCGCTGATCGCGGTCCTCTGCCTGGCCGTGCCGCTGGCGCTGTCCGCCCAGGACAAGGCTTTCAAGGTCGCCGTGTTCGTGCCCGGGGTTACGGCGGGAAGCCCGCTGTACGAGCAGATGGTTTCCGGGACCGAGAAGGCGGTCAAGGAGTTCCCCAATGCTTCGATGAAGGTCATCGAGGCCGGCTTCAACCAGGGGGAGTGGCAGGAGAAAATGACCTCCCTGGCGGCCACCGGAGAATACGACGTGATCGTCACCTCCAACCCGGCCATGCCCTTCATCACGGCCGAGGTGGCCAAGAGCTTCCCCGAGCAGAAGTTTCTGCACCTGGACGCCTACTTCGCTCCTGGCAACCCGCAGATCTACAGCATGTTGTACAACCAGGTCGAGCAGGCCTACTTTACCGGTTACCTGGGCGGCCTGGTGACCAAGAGCTCGATGCCGGGGGCCAACAAGGAGCTGAAGGCCGGGATGGTCGTGGCCCAGGAGTACCCCGCCCTGACCAAGATGATGAAGCCCGGCTACGAGCAGGGCCTCCGGGCAGTGGACCCGAACATCACCGTGGACTACCGGGTGATCGGCAACTGGTACGACGCCAACAAGGCGGCCGATCTGGCCAACAGCATGATCGATGCCGGGGTCGACGTGATCCTGACCATAGCCGGCGGCGCCAACCAGGGCGTGATCAAGGCGGCCAAGGAGAAGGGCAAGTACGTGCTGTTCTTCGACTCCAACGAGTACAAGATCGCCCCGGGAACGATCATCGGCTGCGCCGTCCTGAACCAGGAGAAGGCCGCCTACGAACGGGTCAAGATGGCCATCCAGGGCAAGCTCGCCTGGGGCAGGGCGGACATCGTCAGCGCCAAGGACGGCTACGTCGATTTCGCCGACAACGACCCGCTGTACATCAACAATGTGCCGGCCTCCGTGCGCCAGAAGATGGCCGTGGTGGTGAAGAAGATCCGCAGCGGAGCGCTCGTCCTTCCGGTGCCGCAGCTCTAAGCGGAGCCCAAGCCCGGCCGGAGGGGGCCTCGAGCTCCCTCCGGCCCGGAGACTCGATATTCGTGCTGATCCGACAACCGCAAGGGTTTGCCTTCGGATACACTCCCATCACCCAGCTCGGCGGCCGGCACGCCGATATGCTGATGGACTTCGGCCTGCTGAAGCTGCGGCCCGGCGAACGGGAAAGCTCGCGCGCCGGCCTGGAGCGGGCCTACCTGCTCCTGGACGGCGAAGCCCGGCTGCAGTGGGAGGGCGGCGAGGCGGCAGTCGAGCGCCGCTCCCTGTTCGAGGAGCGGCCCTGGTGCCTTCACCTGCCCGCGGGCGCGCCGGTCGCGATCAGCTCGGGGGCCCGCGGCGCCGAGCTGGCCTACCAGGCGGCGGCCAATCCGGCGGCCTTCGCCCCGCGCCTGTACGGGCCCGAGGAGTGCCGGGAGGAGGAGCGGGGCAAGGGCACGATGCGCGAGACCTCGACCCGCATCGTGCGCACGATCTTCGACGACTCCAACGCGCCTCAGGCCAACCTGGTGCTGGGCGAGGCGGTCACCTACCCGGGCAAATGGTCCAGCTACCCGCCGCACCACCATCCCCAGCCGGAGATCTACCATTACCGCTTCCTCCCCGAATACGGATTCGGGCTGACGGCCATCGGCGAGCAGGCTTACCTCCTGCGCCATGGGGACACCGTGCTCATCCGCGAGGCCCAGGTGCACCCCCAGGCGGCCGCCCCCGGCTACGCCATGTACTACCTATGGGTGATCCGCCACCTGGAAGGCCGGCGCTATATCACCCCCACGTTCGCGCCCGAGCACGGCTGGCTCATGGATCCGAAAGCCGAGATCTGGCCCTAAGCTCGGGTTGAAGGAGGCTTGCCCTTGAAGAGCGTCCGTTTGACCATGGCCCAGGCTCTGCTGCGTTTCCTGGACAACCAGTACCTGCAGAGCGACGGGGTGGAATACAAGTTCGTCCAGGGGGTCTTCGGCATCTTCGGCCACGGCAACGTGGTCGGCCTCGGAGAAGCCCTGGTGGAGGAGAAGCTGAAGCTCGCCTACTACCAGGGGCACAACGAGCAGGGCATGGCCCACGCCGCCATCGGCTTCGCCAAGCAGGCCAACCGCAAGCGGATCTGCGCCGTGACCTCCTCGATCGGTCCCGGGGCGCTGAACATGGTCACGGCCGCGGGCACCGCCACGGTGAACCGCATCCCGGTCCTCTTCCTCCCCGGGGACGCCTTCGCCTGCCGCCAGCCCGATCCGGTGCTGCAGCAGGTCGAGCAGTTCCACGACCTGAACATCACGGCCAACGACGCCTTCAAGGCGGTCAGCCGCTACTGGGACCGGATCAGCCGGCCGGAACAGCTGATGAGCGCCTGCCTGAACGCCCTGAGGGTGCTGACCGACCCGGCCGACACCGGGGCCGTCACCCTGGCCCTGCCCCAGGACGTGCAGGGCGAAGCCTACGACTACCCGGCGGAGTTCCTGGAAAAACGCCTGCACTACCTGGAGCGCCGCGCCCCCACCGCAGGGGAGCTGGAGCGGGCGGTGAGGCTGATCCGCGCCTCCCGCAAGCCTCTGGCGATCTGCGGCGGCGGCGTCCGCTACTCCGAGGCCGGCAAAGCCCTGGCCAGGTTCTGCGAGCTGTTCCGCATCCCCTTCGGCGAAACTCAGGCCGGCAAGGGCGTGGTGGCCTGGGACCACCCGTACAACCTGGGGGGCATCGGGGTGACCGGGACCCTGGCCGCCAACCGCCTGGCCCATGGGACGGATCTGGTTATCGCCCTGGGCACCCGCCTGGGGGACTTCACCACCGCCTCCAAGTGGCTGTTCCAGAACCCCCAAGCCCGCCTGCTGGCGGTCAATGTGGCCGCCTTCGACGCGCGCAAGATGAACGCCGAGCCCGTGGTGGCCGACGTCCGGGAGACCCTCCTCGCCCTCACCAAGGAGCTGCGCAGGAGAGGTTATCGTTCCGGCTACAGCGTGGAGGTGCGCAAGGCCCGGGAGGAGTGGGCGGCCGAGGTGGATCGCCTGTACTCGGCCGAGGATCCGGAAGGGCTCTCCCAGACCCGCGCCCTGGGCGAGCTGAACGGCCGCCTCCTGCCCAAGGACGCCATCGTGGTCGGGGCCTCCGGCAGCCTGCCCGGGGACCTGCAGCGGCTCTGGCGGGCGCGGGCGGGCGGCGGCTACCATATGGAGTACGGCTTCTCGTGCATGGGCTACGAGATCGCCGCCGCCCTAGGGGCCAAGATCGCCGAGCCGGAGCGCGAGGTGTTCGCCCTGGTCGGCGACGGCAGCTACGTGATGCTGCACTCCGAGCTGCTCACCAGCCTGATGGAGGGGCTGAAGATCAACGTGGTGGTATTCGACAACCACGGCTTCCAATGCATCGACAACTTGCAGACCAGCCAGGGCATCAGCAAGTACGGGAACGAGTGGCGCTACCGGGTCCGCGGCAAACTCACCGGGGAGTTCCTCCCAATCGACTTTGCGGCCAACGGCGAAAGCTACGGGGCCAGGGGCCTGCGGGCGGCCAGCGCCGGGGAGCTCGCCCGGGCGGTGAAGCAGGCCCTGCGCGAAAGCCGCTCCACGGTAATCGACGTCAAGGTCACCCCGAAGTCCATGACCGGCGGTTACGGCTCCTGGTGGCGGGTCGGGACCGCGGAGGTCTCGAGGAACCGCCGGGTGGTGGAGGCCTCCAGGAAGATGAAGACCGAGGCGGCCAGGGCCCGCCGGTTCTGATGAATTTTCTTGACGTCCCGCTGATTAATAGAGGATACTAGGCCAAAGTAAGGAGGCTAGGCATGAGCAAGAGAACCCTCAAGGTACCGGCCCTGCTGCTGGTACTGGCGCTGCTGCCCTCGACGTTCCTGTTCGCCCAGGCAGCGAAGAAGTTCAAGTTCGTGGTCATCACCCACGCCACCGCCGTCCCCTTCTTCGTGCCGGTGCGCAAGGGAGCGGAGGACGCCGGCAAGCTGGTCGGAGCCGACGTGGTGTACACCGGACCGGCCGGTTTCGACATCCAGAAGCAGGTGGAGTTCATGAAGTCGGCGATCGCCCAGCGGGTCGACGGCATCGCCTGCACCCTGCCGGATCCGACGGCCTTCAACGACGTGGTCGCGGAGGCGATGTCCAAGGGCATCCCGGTCATCGCCATCAACGCCGACGCCCCCGCTTCCGGCCGCCTGGCCTACATCGGGCAGGGCAACTATGAGGCCGGCCGCTCCATGGGCGAGCAGATCGTGAAGCTGCTTCCGGGCGGCGGCTCCGTGATCCTGGGCATCCACACCGCGGGGGCCGAGAACCTCGAAGCCCGCATCAAAGGAGTCAAGGACGTGCTGGACGCCAAGGGCGGATTCAAGTACCGGGTCGTGGCCACCGGGACCGATCTGGTCAAGGCCGAGAGCCTGCTGGCCAGCGCCCTGCAGGCCGACCCCTCCGTGAAGGGCATGTTCGGCGTGGAGGACATCACCGGGATCGCCATCGGCAATATCATCGAGCGCCAGAGGCTCAAGGGCAAGGTGTTCGGCGGAGGCTTCGACCTGGTGGAGCAGGAACTGAACCACATCGAGAACGGCGTCATGCAGTTCACGATCGATCAGCAGCCCTACCTCCAGGGCTTCCAGGGCGTGATGGAGCTGTGGCTCAACCGCCTGTACTCGATCAGCCCCTGCGACATCAACACGGGCATCGCCCCCGTAACCGCCGAGAACGTCAAGGCGGTCAAAGACCTGGCCAAGAAGGGCTACAGGTAAGCGGCGCCTAGACGCCGATTCGGTTGCCGGCGGGCCCCTGCGCGGCCCTTCCGGCAACCGGTTTTTTTTCCGGCGCTTCCGGCTATGATTGAAGCTCCGTTTCTAGCGGTCGAAAACCTCTCCAAGCGTTTCGGCTCCACCCAGGCGCTGGACGCCGTGTCCCTGTCCGTCGAGCGTGCCCGCATCTTCGGCCTGGCGGGGGAGAACGGGGCGGGCAAGTCCACCCTGATCAAAATCCTCTGCGGGGTGCACCTGCCCGATGCCGGGAAGATCACGCTGGAAGGCCGGCCCCATCGCCCGCGCGACCCGGAAGAGGCGGAGCGCGCCGGGATCAGCGTGTTCCACCAGGAGATCCCCATCTGCCCGAACCTGTCCATCGCGGCCAACGTGTTTCTGGGCCCGGCCATGCCCCGCAGGGGGCTCGCGCCGGACTGGAAGGCCATGAACCGGCAGTGCGTGGAGCTGTACCGCAACCTCCTGGGGGAGGAGATCGATCCCAAGCGCCTGATCCGGGAATGCACCGCCGCGGAGAAGCAGCTGGCCCTGCTGGTGCGCGTGCTCTCACGGCGGGCCCGCCTGGTGATCCTCGACGAGCCGACCACCGCCCTCACCCCGCCGGAGGTGGCCCGGCTGTTCGGGATCATCCTGCGCCTGAAGGAACAGGGCATCACCTTCATCTTCATCAGCCACATGCTGGAGGAGCTGATGGAGCTGTCCGACTCGATCACGGTGCTGCGGGACGGCAGGAACGTGGGCAGCCTGGCCAAAGGGGAGTTCGACCGCCGGGCCCTTTCCGCCCTGATCGCCGGGCGGACCCTGGCGGAGCGTTCGCTCAGGCAGGCCCGGGGGGCCAGCCGCACGCGCCTGGAGGTGCGCTCCCTGGGCCTGCCCGGGGAGTTTGAGGAAATTTCCTTCAGCCTGGCTCAGGGCGAGATCCTGGGGCTGGCCGGGCTGGCCGGCTCCGGCCGCTCGGCGGTGGCCAGGGCCCTGTTCGGGGCCCCGCCCGCCCGTTCCGGGGAGATCCTGGTCGACGGGGTGAAGCGGCCTTTGAACCGCCCGCAGGACGCGATGCGGGCCGGGATCGGCTACATCCCCGAGGACCGCAAGAGCCTGGGCATCTTCGAAGACCTGGACGTGAAGACCAACCTCTGTCTGGCCGGCATCGACCGCTTTTCGCCGCACGGCCTGCTGGATACGGGCAGGCTGCGCCGGGTCGCCGCCTCGATGCGCGACAGCTTTTCGATCAAGATGCAGAGCGTCGACGCCTCCATCCGCAGCCTTTCGGGCGGAAACCAGCAGAAGGTCATGATCTCCCGCTGGCTGGCCCTGAGGCCGGGCATCCTGGTCATGAACGAGCCCACCCGCGGCGTGGACGTCGGCGCCAAGCAGGAGATCACCGAGCTGATCCTGAAGCTGGCCGCCGAGGGCTATACCTTCGTGGTTTCCTCCTCGGAGCTGGAGGAGCTGATCCTTCTTTCGAACCGGATCCTGGTCTTCAATCGGGGCCGCGTCGCGCGCGAGTTCACCGCGGCGGAGGCGACCAAAGACCAGCTGATCCTGGCGGCCACAACGTAGAGGACGCTCATGGAAGCCACGGGCAAACCGAAAACCACCGCCCTGCAGCGGCTCATCGGCCTGCGGGACTTCGGGGTCCTGGTGGCCGCCCTGCTGATCGCGGCTTTTTTCTCCATCGCCACCCCGGTGTTTCTTACCTCCTACAACATCTTCAATCTCCTGCGGCAGACGGCCCAGCTGGGGATCATCTCCATGGCCATGACCATGCTCATCGTCTCCGGGGAGTTCGATCTTTCGGTGGGCGCGATCTACGCGGTCACGGGGGTGGTCGCGGGAATCCTGGCGGCCAAGCTGGGGATCAACATCTGGATCGCGGCCCTGGCGGGGGTCGCCGCCGGCCTAGCCCTGGGCTTCCTGAACGGCCTGCTGATCGCCGTCACGCGCATCAACTCCTTCATCGCCACGCTGTCCACGATGATGGTCTACCGCGGTATCGCCCTGGTGCTCTCCCAGGGCCAGCCGATCGGCTTTCAACTCTCGTTCTTCATGGACTTCTTCGGCCGCGGGGAGCTGTTCGGGGTGGTGCCGGTCCCCGTGTTCTGGATGCTGGGCTGGGGGGTGGCGATGTACCTGGTGATGCACCGCACCGCCTTCGGAGTCAAGGTCTTCGCCACCGGCGACAACCGCGAGGCGGCCGACCTGGCGGGGATCAAGACCATGCGCGTCAAGCAGGTCGGTTTCCTGGTCACCTCGCTGGCCGCCGGGCTTTCGGCGGTGATCTCGCTGTCGTTCTTGAAGACCGTAACCCCGACCCAAGGCACGGGCCTGGAGCTGGAGGCCATCGCCGCCGCGGTCATCGGCGGAACCGCGATGTCGGGGGGGGTGGGCTCGATCCTGGGCACCTTCCTGGGCACCTTCATCATGGCCGAGGTGCGCACCGGGCTGGTCCTGCTGGGCACGGACGCCTACGTGCAGGACGCCTTCGTCGGCCTGGTCATCGCCCTGGCCGTGATCATCAATGTGCGCTTGAGCACCAGGAAGAAATAAGGTAAAGCTGAAAGCCGATGGCCTTCCTCCAGATGAGGGGTATCACCAAGCTGTACCCCGAGAACAACGTGCTGGCCAACGACGCGGTGGATTTCGAGGTGGAAAAAAACGAGATCCACGCCGTAGTCGGGGAAAACGGCGCGGGGAAATCCACCCTGATGAAGATCCTCTACGGGCTGGAGCGCGCCGACCGGGGCGCGATCCTGCTGGAAGGCAGGCCCGTGCGCATCGCCAGCCCCCTGGAGGCCAGCCGCCTCGGCATCGGCATGGTGCACCAGCACTTCCGGCTGATCCCGGAGTTCACCATCGCCGAGAACGTGGTCCTGGGCCGCGAGCCTCGCCGCCGCGGCCTGTTCCTGGACCAGGAGGGGGCGGTCCGGGCGGTCCGGCGGGTGGCGGAGGAGTACGGCTTCTCGATCGACCCCCGCCTGCGGGTGGCCGAGCTGAGCGTGGGCCAGATGCAGCTGGTGGAAATACTGAAGATCCTCTACCGCCGGGCCGACCTGCTGATCCTCGACGAGCCGACCTCGGTGCTCACCGAGCAGCAGATCCGCAAGCTGTTCGCCACGCTGCGCGGCCTGCGGGCCATCGGCAAGACCGTCATCATCATCACCCACAAGCTCGGGGAGGTGAAGGAGATCTCCCAGCGGGTCACCGTGATGCGCGCCGGCCGGGTGGTGGCCGTGCGCCCAACCGCCCAGGTCGACGAGCGGGAGCTTTCCCGCCTCATGGTGGGCAAGGCCTTGAGCCTGCAGGTCCGGCGGGAGCCGCTCGCGCGCGGGCCGGTGGTGCTGGAGCTCGAGAAGGTCAGCCTGAAGCTCAAGGGACAGGATCGCCCCCTGCTGGACGGGGTGGACTTGCAAGTGCACGGCGGCGAGATCGTGGGGGTGGCCGGAGTGACCGGCAACGGCCTGGCCGAGCTGGAGGACGTGGTCAGCGGGCTGCGCCGTGTCACCAGCGGCTCGATCCTGCACGACGGCGTGGACATCACCCGCTTCACCTCTTTGGAGCTGCGCCGCCGGGGGCTGGCCTACGTCCCGGCCGACCGGCTGCACCGGGGCTCCAGCCTGCAGTCCACCGTGCTGGAGAACATGATCATCGCCAGCCACCACCGCTTCATCCGCGGCGGCGTGTTCCGCCGCCGCGAGCTGGAACAGTTCGCCGGCGAGCTGACCGAACACTACTCGATCGAGGGGGATCCCCGGGTGCCGATCGGCACCCTTTCGGGCGGCAACATCCAAAAGGTGATCCTGGCCCGGGAGCTGGCCTCCCGCTCCGACTTCATCCTGTTCTCCGAGCCCACCTGGGGGCTGGACGTGGCCTCCAGCGAGTTCATCTATGAGAAGATCCTGGAGCTGCGCCGGCGGGGCATCGCCGTCTTGTTGTTGTCCTCGAACCTCGACGAGATCATGAGCCTGGCGGACACGCTGCTGGTCATGTATCGCGGGCGGGTGGTGGCCAGGCTGGAGAACTCGGGGGCCCTGACCAAGGAGCTGGCCGGGGAATACATGCTGGGCCTGCGGGAGGAGCGGCGGTGAAATGGCGGAGCCGGGACAGCTTCCTCGCGGGCGCGGCCGGATTGGCCATCACCCTGGGCATCTCCTTCTTGATCGCCATCCTGCTCATCCTGCTTTTGAGCAAGCAGCCGCTGGCCACGATCTACTACTTCTTCATCGGCCCGCTGACCAACAAGTACTACCTGGGCAACATGCTGAACACGGCCGTGCCGCTGACCTTCACCGGCCTGGGCATCGCGGTGGCCTTCAAGTCCTCGGTGTTCAACCTGGGAGGGGAGGGGCAGGTCTACTCCGGCGCCCTGGCGGCCACCGTGATCTGCCTGGCCCTGCCCCAGGCCAACGGGTACCTCGGCGGCCTCGCGGCCCTGGCCGGGGCCCTGGCCATGGGAGCGGTCCTGGCCGGGCTGTCCGGCTTCTTCAAGATGAAGTGGGGCACCGACGAGCTGATCTCCTCGTTCCTGATCTCCACGGCCGTGGGCTTCATCGTCAACTACTTCATCACCGGGCCTCTCGACGACCCCGGCAACAACCTGCTGGCCAGCTTCGCCATCGACAAGCGCTACTTCCTGGCCGGCCTGTTCCCGCCCTCCAAGCTCAACGTGAGCGCCCTCTTCGCCCTGGCGGCGGCCGGCCTGGTGTTCTTCCTGCTGTACTATACGCACCCGGGCTACGAGATGCGCATGTGCGGGCTGAACCGGGAGTTCTCCCGCTACGGGGGCATCAACGTCTCGGCCTACGTGGTGCTGCCGATGCTGCTGAGCGGGGCCCTGCATGGGCTGGCCGGCGGGCTGGCCATATTGGGCACCTACCACATGGCGGTCAAGGAGTTCTCCTTCGGCATGGGCTGGAACGGGATCGCCGTGTCCCTGATCGCCAGGAACCACCCGCTGGGGGTCGTCCCGGCGGCGATTTTCTTCGCCTACCTGGACGCCGGGGCCAAGGCGGCCATGCTGCACTCCGACGTGACCTTCGAGATCGCCGCCATCGTGCAGTCGGTGATCTTCTACCTGGTCACGGCCCAGGCCCTGTACAACGCCCTGCGCTACCGGCGGAGGGCGGCATGAAGGCCGCCGACGTCATCCTGGCCCTGGTGCACAACACCGTGGGCATCATGACCCCCTTCCTGCTGGCCGCCACCGGCGGGCTGTTCACCGAGCTGGCCGGGATGCTGAACATCGCCCTGGAAGGGCTGATGCTGATCGGGGCCTTTTTCAGCGTGGTCTTCGCCGGGCTGACCGGGAGCCTCGCGGCCGGGGTGGCCCTGGGCATCCTGTCGGCCATGGCGGCGGCCCTGCTCTTCGGGCTGATCAGCCTGAACCTCAAGGCCAACATCTTCATCGCCGGGCTGGCCACCAACCTGCTGGCCTCGGGGCTGACCATCGTGCTCGCCTTTCAGATGTTCAAAAACAAAGGGGTCGTGCGTTTCGAGCTGGGCAAGCTGCCCGTGCTGGCCATCCCCGCCCTGCAGCGCATCCCCCTCGCGGGCGACCTGCTGTTCGGGCACAACGTGCTGGTCTACCTGAGCTGGTTGATCGTGCTGGCCTCGGCCCTGGTGATCTACCGCACCCCCTTCGGGCTGCGCCTGCGCGGCACCGGGCTGAACGCCGCGACCATCGCCTCATTGGGGCTG
>Ga0315280_10005030_pt1 | contig 19136 bp, 16 predicted proteins | sample YL17G06_40_MG_FD_203697 | JGI IMG/M metagenome (GOLD analysis project Ga0315280, IMG submission 203697) | Sediment microbial communities from Yellowstone Lake, YNP, Wyoming, USA - YL17G06_40 | ecosystem: Environmental > Aquatic > Freshwater > Lake > Sediment | place: USA: Wyoming | collected... | reverse complement strand
CCATCGTGATGGTCGAGCACGGCATGTTCGAGGGCCGCACCGACTACATCACGGTGACGCCCGAGAGGCACGTTGCCGAAGCGTTCAAGAAGAAGTACGGTTCGGACGAAGTGAAGATCGCCGTGGAACCGCGGCCCTCGCATTACGAGAACTTTATCGTCTGCATGCGCACGCGGGAGAAACCGGTGCTCGACGGCCTGACGGCTTTCAAGGCCATGGCGCCGATCGCCATGTCGGTCGAGTCCTACCGCACCAGCCAGATGCTGTTCTTCGACGAGAAGACACAGAAAGTGACGACCCGAGCCCCGAAGAAGGCGTGATTCGGCCGGCGGCTGCCGCCTGGTGGGGGCGGCCGGGCTGTAGCCGTGAGAGGGTAAGGGACTACGCGTCGGCAGCCGGCGTCATGTGCCCTGCCAGCAGCGCGTATGGTTCAGGGGCCGGCTGGGCGGCGTTTGGCCGTAACTGCCGGCCGGCGGCCAGCGCCAGCAGCGAAATCGGGATAACCAGCAGGAATTGCCACCCCCGCTGCAGCAGCGGCACATAAGCGGGCGTGAAGAAGAACAGCGCCGCCAGTAACCCCACTCCCCACCGAAGCCAGCCAGGGGCTTTGTCTTCAAGCGCGCGATTGAGGACCAGGACAATCGGCAGAGCCAGCAGCGTCAGGTCATGCAACTGCGCGTGGAAGCTCACCAGAACGGCTACGCAGATGTCCAACGAGAACACCAGGTCCAGGGCGCGCGCCTGCGCGAAAAGGCGGGCGGAACGGCGCCCCCACCATAGAAGCAAGGCCGCAGAGGCCATCAGCGTTGCCAGCCTGACCAACGATTCGGGCAAAAACCTGGACAGCGCCATGAACAGGACACCGCGCAGGTTGGGCATGGCGAACGGGAAGATGCCGCGCAAGGCCTGCAGGACGCGCGACTGTAGCCCGCTGTTCAGCTCCAGCAGGAAGCCCGGATACTCCATGATCCCTTTCACGCCGACTACCAGGAACGACACGGCCAGCAGAAGGACCGAAGCAATCGAAAAGCCGGCCAGCATTCTCCAGCGCCTGCGCAACAGGAACAGCACGACAACCGGCAGGACGAAATGGAACTTGAACAAGCCGAGGGCCAAGAGGCCTCCGGCCGCCGCTTCGCGCCCCTGCTTCAGGCTGACCCACGCCAGCGCGAACAACAGCGCCAGAAGAATCGAGTCCTGCCCCTGAAGCACGGCGATAAACGCGGGGAAGAAAGCTACGCACGACAGCGCGACAAAATGCGGAGAAGCCCGCCACAGTCCGGCAACATGAGCGCGCAGCACCAGCGGTATGATGAGCAGAACGGCCACGGATGCCAGGGCCCACACGCCGAAGGCCCAGGGGTAAGAGAGATAGGCCAGGAGACGGAAGACAGGCACCTCGAAGGGCGGGTGGTAGAACAGCATGGGTCCGGGGACCGGGATGCCGTAACCGTCTCGCTCGACACCGGCAAACAGCGGATCCTGCACGCGTTTCTGGGTCTCGTAGTTGTACAGGTCTCCCGCCCTGCCTTCCGCGGCGATCCTGCCCGCCGCGTAGAACGCCGAGAAATCGGTGTGTCCCGCCAGGGTCTTATCTGCCAGTTTGACGAAGAACAAGATGTGGAGCCCCATCAAAACCAGCAGAGCGTAGAACACGCACCTTGTCTTCATAGAATGCGGAATCAGTCCTTTCCCGCGCCCTGGCGGAGGTACAAGCCGGCCGGCCCGCCCGGTTTTGTTAGCTGGCTGGAGCTGTTACTTGGGTCCGTTGGTGAGCACCGGCAACAGGTCGCGGATCACGCCGATAACGGCTGGCCCTACGACCACCACCAGGACGGCGGGGAAAATGAATAACACCAGCGGCCCCAGCATCTTGATGGCGATCTTGGCAGCGCGCTCCTCGGCGCGCTGGCGGCGCTTGACCCGCATCGACTCAGCGAACACCCGCAGCGACTGGCCGACGCTGGTGCCGAAGCGGTCGGTTTGGATCAGGATGGCCACCAGAGCTCTCAAGTCCTGGACGCCGGTGCGGTTGGCCAGGTTGCGAAAGGCTTCCGTGCGGGTGCGGCCCAGGTTGATCTCCATGTTGCGCACGCGCAGCTCGTCGGCCAGTTCCGGATGCGAGACTCCGATCTCGTCCGAAATGCGAGCCAGCGCCTGGTCCAGTCCCAGCCCGGCCTCGACGCAAACCACGGCGAGGTCCAACGCATCCGGCAATGCCAGTTGTATCTTGTGCTGGCGGGTGGTGATGCAACGCCTCAACCAGAGGTCCGGCAGCGCGGCGCCGAGAAACACGGAGACGACCAGGAACAGCAGCACGTGCCTGTAAAGCTGGCCGGTGAAGGCGAACACCAACGCAAACAGGATGGCCGTGGCCACCTGGCTGCCCAGGAAGAGGACGACGGCGTCCTTGCGGCGGAAGCCCGCCCCCACCAGCCGCCGTTCCTGCCTGGACATGTCCTCGGGCGAACGCGGAACCATTTCGCCGAGCGGTTTAAAGATCTGCTTGAGGCCCTCTTTATAGCGGTCCAGGCTGAAAACGCCCTGCTTGTCGGCCTCCGTCGCGCGAACGCGCCGGCGCAGCGTCCAGCTCCGCACGATAGCGTACAAAGCCAGCAACAGGCCACAGAAGACCAGCACCCCGATAACGCCAGTTAACAACGCGAGCTTCACAGCAATCTCCTTAGGCGCCAGGCCTCTCTCTTGCCCTCACGCCTGAAACCTGACACCTGTCTACACTTCGATCCGCACGATCTTGCGAATGATCAGGTACCCGATGAACTGCATGCCGGCGGCGCTGCCCAGGGCGATCTTTCCCCACGGATCGGTGAAGAGCCGTCTCATGTAGTCCGGGTTAATCACCGACAACAGGACGGCGCCCACGATGGGGGCGGCCACCAGAACCCACATCGAAATCCGCCCCTCGGCCGACAGGATTTCCACCTGACGGAGGATCCGGAAGCGTTCGCGGATCACGTACGAGAGGTTGTCGAGGATCTCAGCCAGGTTCCCGCCCGAGTCCCGCTGAATGAGAAGCGCCGAAACGAAGATGCGGACATCGGTCAGCGGGATGCGCATGCTGAGGTTTCTCAGCGTGTCGTCCAACGAGAGGCCGAGATTCTGCTGCGAGTAGGCGGTGCGGAACTCGCCCGCAACCGGCTCCGGCATCTCGCTGCCAATCAGCGCGAAGCCGGTGGTGAAGGCATGGCCGGCCCGCACGGCGCGCGACAGCAGGTCGACGGCGTCGGGAAACAGTTCAGCAAACTTGGCAAAACGCTGCTTACGCTTCAACGCCACCACGGCAAACGGAGCGGCGGCCGCGGCGGCGGCCAGCATCACCACCATGGGCAGCGGCACGGGCAACAACAAGCCCACAAGCAGACCGGCTAGACCGATAGCGAGCGACATCAGCACCAGGCTGGCCGCCGGCATCTTCATTCCCGCCTGCTCGATCAACAACTGCAGCTTGGTGACCCAGGGAAGCCTCAGGAGCAGCCGGTCGATCGCCGGGATGCGGCTCATCAACTCCTGCCGCATGATCAGGCGCTCGGCGTCCTCGTCGGGCTCCGCCAGGGAGGTCTGCTGGAGGGCGGCCAGGCGCTCGCGCACCCGCCGCTTGGCCGCCGGCACCTCCACGAAGAAGTACAGTGCGCTCAGCAGCAGGCCGAAGCTCACTACGAAAACCAGGAAAATGATCAACACAATCATCTCTGTTTCTCCTTGCGCGGTAAGCAGGAGGCGGCCGGCAGGGCATCAAATGCCTGGCTGCCTCGCTGCCTCGCTGCTTACTGCCTACTGCTTACTGCCTACTGCCTACGCGGCCCGCCGCTGCTGATCGTACAGGAACATGTCGACGTCCAGGTTGACGCCGCGCGCCAGTAGCTTCTCGCCGAACTTCGGCCGGATGCCCTCGGAGCGGAAACGGCCGCGCACGCGCTGCTCCTTATCGAAGCCGTGCCGCTCGAACACGAACAGATCCTGCATGGTGATCACCGGGCCTTCCATGCCGGTGATTTCGCTGATGGTGGTGAGCTTGCGGGTGCCGTCCGGCATGCGGGCCACCTGCACGATGACGTTGATGGCCGATGCGATCTGCTGGCGGATGGCCTTTTCCGGAAGGTTCAGGTTGGCCATGGACACCATGGTCTCCAGCCGCATCAGGGCGTCGCGCGGGCTGTTGGAGTGAATGGTGGTGAGCGACCCCTCATGGCCGGTGTTCATCGCTTGGAGCATGTCCACCGCTTCTTCGCCGCGGACCTCGCCCACCACGATGCGGTCGGGCCGCATGCGCAGCGCATTGATCACCAGTTGCCGCTGGCGCACCGCGCCCTTGCCCTCGATGTTGGCGGGGCGGGTCTCCAGGCGCACCACGTGCTCCTGCTTGAGCTGCAGCTCGGCCGCGTCTTCGATCGTCACGATACGCTCGTTTTCGGGGATGAAGGACGAGAGCACGTTCAGCAGCGTGGTCTTGCCGGCGCCGGTGCCGCCGGAAATCATGATGTTGAGCTTGCCCTTCACCGTGGCCTCCAGCAGCTCGATCATGGGCCGGATCAGGGTGCTGTTGGCCAGCAGGTCCGGCGCCGTCAGCGGGTCATGGCCGAAGCGGCGGATGGAAACGACCGGGCCCTCCAGCGACAGCGGCGGGATGATGACGTTGACGCGGGAACCGTCGGGCAGCCGGGCGTCCACCATGGGCGAGGATTCGTCCACGCGCCGCCCCACCCGCGACACGATCCGTTCCACGATCCGCATCAGGTGCCGGTCATCGGCAAAGCGGATGTCGGTCTTCTCCAGCAGGCCCCGGCGTTCGATATAGACTTTTTGGGGACCATTGATCAGGATGTCGGAAACGGCCGGGTCGGCCAGCAGCGGCTCGATCGGCCCCAGGCCGAACAGCTCGTCGATAATGTCCACCACAACCTGCTCACGCTCGGCATGCGCCAGCGGTGTCCTTTCCCGCTGCAGCAAATTGCGGATCGCCAGCCGCACTTGTTCCCGCCCGGTCTGTTCGTTCAAACGGCTCAGACTCTCAGAATCGATTTCCTCGAGAATCTTGCTGTGGATTCGGAATTTCAGGTCCCCGAATCCGTTGCTCGGCGTCATCGCCATTACGTCAGCCATGATTCTGTTCTCCCAATTCTTACTTGCTACGCGGCAAAAAGCCCGAACAGGCCGCGGCGTTTCTCGGCCGCTACACGCAGCCCGCTGATGCGTTGGGCCAGTCCCCGGCAACTGCGGGAGAGCGGCGAGCCGTTCAGCGAGACCACCGCCCTGCCGGTGCTGATGGCCTGCATGACCGCCGGGCAGTCATTCGGCAGCCGCCAGAAGACTTGGCGCTCCAGCGTCCTCTGGATTTCGGTCTGGTCCATCGGGTCTTCTTTGCCGGTGCGGTTCAGAACCAGGCACAGGCGGTCGTTCAGCCTGAAGCCGTCCAAGAAGCGGAGCAGGCGGCCAGCCCCCCAGACCGACGGCAGCTCCGGGGTCATCACCAGCAGGAACTGCGCGCAGATGTCCGCGAATACCTGCAATTCCCGCGGGTCCGGCGCGATCGGCAGATCGACGACAGTGTGCGTGTAGGTGCGGGCGGCCACGTCCAGCAACCTTGGCAATTCTTCCAACCCGGCGAAGGGCCCCGGATGGAAGGCCTCCGGGGCGGCCACAACGGCCAGATTGCCGGCTGTGGTGGCGTAGCTTCCCAGCAGGATCGAGTCCAACCGCTCGGCCGCGCGCAACACGTCGGTGATGTTGTGCTTGGGGCGCAGATTCAGGTACGCGGCGGCGTCACCCAGCGGACGTCCCATGTCGATCAGAGCCACCCGGGTATGGGGGGCCTCGGCCAGCGCCATCGCCAGGTTCACTGCAACAGTTGTGGCCCCGGAACCCGACTTGGCCGGCGCCACGCAATAGATCTTGCCATCGGCCGCCGCCCTGGACGGCTGCTGAACTTCTTCCACAAAGCGCCGGAAGGCGACCGCCAGGCTGGCGGGTGTAATTGGTTTGGGGAGAAACTCGCGCGCGCCCGCCCGAACCGCCTCAATCAGGAACTGCGAGTCGCTCAGCGAGGTGCTCACCAACAACCAGGTCCGCGGCAGGACTGCGTGCAGCACGCCCAGGCAGGCAACGCCGCCGCTGGCGTCATCCAGATCGATTACGATGATGTCCGGCTTGGCCTCGCCGAAACGCTGCGCCAGCGGGTCTGTCTTGCTGCTGCAGTATTCGTTGGCATCCAGCGTGACCGATGCCAGCCGCGTGGCTTCCACCTGGGCCCGCAGCCGTTGAGACGTCTCTTCCGCCTTGCTGATAATCCCTACCTTGATACTGGTAAACGCCATATCCTTTTTCCCTTTGGTCCGTTCCCTTGTGATCGCTCTTAGCTCTCCGAAATTGTGTAGTCAATCAGTCCGCACCAGCCTGACCGGTATCGCGTATGGAGCCGTCGAGGGAACCGGGATCAGCCCGCACGGCGTCACATTAATCAGGCGCACCACGACGTTGCCTCCCTGCACGCCCTCGACAAAAACCAGCCCAAACCCGATCACCTCGACGTTTACGTTGGTACCCGTGCCGAATTGGTTGCCCGGGCAGAATCCGGAGATGTTGCAGGTGTCCCAGATCGGTACGAGGATCAGGGACTGGCTGGTGTCGCTGATGGTGCCGTCCGGCCTTTGGTACTGCCCCAGACCGAGGTAGGTATCCGGAGTGGGAAAATTGATCAATGTCTTTGCGCCTTGCACCGTCGGCCCGGACATGTTGCCCGTTTCCACCGAGTAAAAGTTGTGGCACATAATCGAAACGGGGTTGCAGTAGCTGATGTTATCGCGGTAGTCGCTGGCGCCGGTCGATCCAGGCAACTGGATGGCGAAGAACTGGCCGGGCCCGATGGCATTCGCGGGCTGCTGCGGCTTGATCAGAAGCTGGTTGCCGGTTCCGGACGACTGGATGAGGGACAAGGCATACGCAGTCACCTGGTCGTTCTGCAACAGCGTTTTTCCGGCCGCGCAGGCCGTGCAGGGATCATCCGCCTTATCGACAATGGTATTGGGGATGAACCAGGGCTTCACGCAAGCGCCGCCGTTAGCCGCTGGGCCGGCCTCGGCGACCGCAGTCACGTGGATCGTCAGCGAGTTGATGTTGAACGCCCGGGCCAGGAAGGTGTTCTCCGGGTGGGCGATATTGACGGTGACCCGCCGGTTGGCGGTCTCCACGTTCACGGTTACTTCGCCGGAAGGGAGGGCCGTGTTGTCCACCAGGTTGTTGGTGGAGGCGGCTGTCGCGTGCGCGGTGGCCGTGGCCGGTTGCGCCGCAAACGGCTCCGAGACGAAGGTGAAGGCGCCGGCCAGGGCGCCGGCATCGGCGGCCCGCTGCAGTTGGGTCCGCTGGCTGTAGAGCATGCCGATGTCCAGCGCCATGGCCGCAAAGCCGATAATGCCCAGCAGCAGGACGGCAAAGACCACCGCCGCTATGCCACGTTGTTCTTCTTGCTTCCGCATGGTTCCTCTGACCCCGGGGCGCCCACATAGGAGCGCCCTTACTTCTTCTTCTGTGCCGGCGGCGCGGGCGGCGCGGGAGCGGGCCCGGCGGCCGGCGCCTGCCCCATGAAGGGCACCGGGAATTGCGGCAGGGGGAAGGTCGCGTTCGGCGTTGCCTTCACCACCCGCGGTGTTACAACGACCAGCAACTCGGTGTTGCTCTTGTTCTGCATACGGCTCTGGAACAGCTTGCCGATGATGGGCAGGTCGCCCAGGCCGGGAATCTTCGTGGACAGTTGCGTCACGCGGTTGTCCATCAACCCCGCGATGGCGAAGCTCTGTCCGTCCAGCAACAGCACCTGGGTGTCCGCCCGGCGGCTAGTGACCGCCGGAACGTCGAAGCCCGAGATGCGCAGGCCGTTGGCGAAGTCCAGCGAGCTGACTTCCGGCGCCACCTTCAGGCGGACGCGACCGTCGGCCAGAATGTTCGGGGTGAACTTCAAGCGCACGCCGAATTCCTTAAACATAATGGTGACCGAGCTGAAATTCGTGCCGCCCTGGACCACCGGGAATGGGAACTCGCCGCCCGCCAGGAAACTGGCTTCCACACCGTTCAGCGCCAGAATGTTCGGCTCGGCCAGGACTTCCAGCAGGTTTTTCTGCGCCATCGCCTCGATGATGAGCCCGAGGTTGAGGTCCGGGCGAAACACAAAGATGTTCAGCAGATCGCCCAGGTTCAGACTCGAGCTGAATCCGGAAGTGTGGGCGCCGATGGCGCTGGTCAACTGGCTCTGGGCCGAAATCTTTCCGAACTGGCCGGTGGTGGCCTGTCCCAGCGTATTGGCCGCGCCGGTGCTGAAGATGTTCATGCCTAGTTGCTGCATGGCCACCTTGCTCACCTCGGCAAAGCGGACCTGCAGCAAGACCATGTTGTTCTCGTCCGGCGTGGTCAGCAGGTTCACCACGTTGCGGGTGCGCGACTGGGCCAGCGCCACCGTCTGGTCCACGACCACCTTGGAAGAGACCTGGCCGTTGAGAATCACGGTCGATTCCGACTGCTCCACCGTGATGGTCTCGTTCGGAAACGCCTGCCGGACGGTCTGGCGCAACCCCTGAATGTCGAGTTGCACCTGGACTTCGTAGGAGCGCGTCTGGTTCTGTTCGTCCCAGAGCAGCAGCGTGATCGACCCCGGCGTCAGGCCGTGAATCAGCACCTGGGTGGGAGAGACAATCACGGCCGAGGCAGTGGCCGGATCGGTCACCGAAACGCGAGCCAGATTGGTAGGTGCGGTCACCACCATCGACCTTCCGACCATAACGGTTAGCTTGCCGGCATTTTCCGTGGGGGCGGCGGCCACTGCTTGCGCGGGGCCGGCTGCCGCTTCAACCACCGGTTGAACCGGGTCCGGACTTGGCGTGTTCGAGTTCGGACCCGCTGGAACCGGGACCGCCGGCACTAAAAGCGCGAGTGCAAGTGGCGCCAGTCGTGCAAGTCGTGCAAATCGTACAGTTTGTGTCAGCATGGCTTTTTCTTTCGTGCCTCCGGGATTTTGTTTTTCAAACGTGCCCGCTTCTGCCCAACGGCCGCCGCAGCGGCCCCGGCGGTACAGCGAGGGCGGGTCCCGTCAGCGTTACTGCTTCTCCTCTTTCTTCGTTTCTTTCACTTCGGGCTGTTTCTCTTCGAACGTCAAAGTCTTGGCCTGGCTGCCGAGAATCAGTTCCACGTTAAGCTTCCTGGGGGGAGGGGGCGGCTCGGGAGCCGGCGCGGCGGCAACCACAGGCGTCAGCTCAGGGGGCGGCGTGGGACGCGCTTTGCGGGCGGCCGCTTTGCGGTCCTTGGCGTTCTGCTGCTTGTCGGCGACTGCCGTCGGCAGTTGCTGGCCCGAGGCGGACGCGTACAGCGCCGCCCTGCGGATGGCCGGCGGATTGGTGTACTTCACATCCATCGGATTGCGGAGCGCAAGCTGCAACCTGCCGTCCACGGAGGCCAGCGCCAGCTTCTGGGCGTCCTCCGGCGTGACCAGCAGGGTTACCACCTGGACGTTCTGGGGCTTGCCGTTGACGTCCTGGTCGATGTTCTGGCCCGCCGACAGCACCTGCACGTTTTCCAGAATCACTTTCGACATGTCGGTGCCGCCGTTACCCTGTTCGGCGCCGGTTGCGATGATGTCCACCCGGGTGCCGGGAAGCACAAAACCCGCTACCCCGATCACGTCATTGACCTTCACGGCCACGGCCCGCATCCCCTCCGGGATGGCCACGGTAAACCCGGCGCCGCCGTCCTTGGGGGCCAGCTTGGACTCCAGAACCGGCTCGTTGGCGGCCATGGGCACGATTACGCCGCGGCCGATCGCGTCGGCAAGGCTCTGAAAGCTGCCCTGCAGCGGGGCCGCCATCGGCCAGGGGGCCATGCGCAGGTCCTCTGGCGCCAGGCGGGCTCCCAAGCCCACCTTGTGCGACGCCACCACGATCCGCGTCATGTCCTCCGCCGGGTTCATCCTGTTCTGCAACATGCGGTAGGCGAGCGCCGTGACAAGCACGCTCAGTCCCAGCGCAAAAACTGCAAGCATCAACATCCTGGTTCGGCTCATCAAAAACCATCCTCTGTCCCGGCGCACCGGGACCCCTTTTTTAGTAAAGATTGCGAAAGATCGATGTGGCGCCCAAGTTCACCTGGGTCAAGCCGAGCATCCCGCCGCCCGGCATGACCAGCGATCGGGGGTAGCTGACCGTCACCTGCGATCCGTAGGCAGTCAGCCCGTTCACCGCGATCGGGTACTGCTGGTTGACCGTGATATTGGCGGCGCCGATGGTCACGTTCTGTTGCGCCGCATAATTCACCACGAACTGCTTGATGTTGCTCAGCGTGGTCGCCGGGTCCGAGGAAACCGCCAACGAGTTAAAAGGCAGCGCCGAATAGCGCGCCCCTTCCCGCACCGCGTTCTGAATGATCTGGTGCTCCCAGATCAACAGGCCGACATCCACGATCCCCAGAAACAGGATCACCAGGATGGGCGTGATGAGGGCGACTTCGACCGCCGTGACCCCACGCTGGCGGTTGGCTTTCCGAATTCCCTGGCGATCAATACGAGCTGGTTTCATTGCGCATCACCGCGTTGGCCTTCAGATTCACCGTCAAGGGTGAAAAGGCCGAAAGCGAAATAACGTCGTAGGGGACGGTGATCGACACCTGCGTGCACTGCACCGACAGCGGGCCGCTCCCGCACGAGAAGTTCTGGTTAATCTGGACCGTTGCGTTGTGGATGGCGGCCGACTGCAGGTAGCCCTGCGCCCAGTTTGTCAGGTCGCCCGTGGTGGGCAGCGTGCTTGTCTGGGTCAACGGCGTGACGCCGCGGCGGGCCGCTTCACGGGCCGCATCGGTCATCACCTGGTACACATTCAGCAACCGGCCAATCTCCATGGTCCCGAACAGCAGCAACAAGAAACCGAGTAGAACAATCGCCGCTTCAACCGCCGCTGTTCCGCGTTGCCTGAATCTGCCGTTCATTGGTCCCCTCTGATTCACCGCGCCTCTTCCACTGCCCAACCGGCGACGCCGGCTCGTTGCCCGGCGTCAACCACTGCGCATAGATGGTGCGAAGCCGCTTCTCCGACTCTCGGAAAATCGGCGGGCTGCCAGCGCGCCTGAAACGCCTTGGAACCTGGCCCCCTGCTGTTCCGATGACGGACTCCTCATCCCTTGCGTGCCGGTGTTATTGCCTTGTCAAGCCCCGGGGGAAGGCACGCGCTTTCCCCCGGAACCCGCGTTGCGATCGCCTTTTGATTACGGCCAGACGATCTTGGTGGCCATGGTGCTGATAGCGTTGGAAACCGCGCTGCCCAACGCCGAACCGGCAGTCACCACCAGCGCCGCGATGAGGATGATCAGGATGGCGTACTCAACCGCCGACGTGCCCTGTTCCTCGTTGCCGCGAGCGTTCAGAATCGAATTCACCCAAATCATCAGTTGCTGCATCTGTTGTTCTCCTTTGTTTTCACTTAGCGAAGTACCGTACCCCCCAGACCACACGTCCTGGGGTACCGATTGCCTACCGTCTGAGCGTTGTACACGCCAGAACTGCCATGGGCCTGGTGGGAACGGCACTTGCCAGCCCCCACTCAGCCAATAGACCAAGCACAGCGGCTACCAACTGTCCTGCTGGGTAGCGGTGTTGAAAAGAAAGCAATTAGGCGCGACCGGCGCAAGAAGCGAAGAACAGCGAGTGACTCGCGATTCCCTTGGCGGAATGCCATGGCACCTCCGGCCTGCTCCGGCAGCCGTGAAATCCGGATGAATCAGTCTGCGCGGGCCCGGACCGTTGCCAACCCGCCGGCCGGTTGGAAGCACCTACGGGCGCAATAGGCGAATGTCGCCAGCAATACGAGGGTCGCGATCGGGAAGTTTTTTCCGGTCACGCGTGACGCCGCCAGGGAGACGGCCGGAGAAAAAACGGCATAGGTCAGCGCCCTGCGGGCCGTCCCGCCAACCTTTCCCTTGTACGTTGAGATGATGAGCGCCAGCGTGATGATGGCGAGCGAGAGATCGTAGTAGTGATAGTGGGGTAAAACGAGCATCGGAACAATTGTCGCGGCGCCAAGGAACCAGATCGGATCAGCGCCGCGCCGGTGCGCCAGCCACAGCACGGCGACAACAGCGCATGATGCGACAACCCAGGCGGCGTCACCCAATCCGACGACGTGCGCCAGCGAACGAAGGTTCTGCATCTTCGCCAGGTTCGGGGGCAGCGCGTCTTTCGCGCCAAGCACTCGCCAGAGGGCCAATTCAGCTTGGATGCCGCGCCAGCCCACCAACTCCACGGAAAGTGCCGCCAGCGCGCCGGCCACCGAACACGCGACCGCCATGGCTTTCCAGCTTCGCCGCCAGAAGAGAACCAGCAGGGGAACCAACATCATGGGCGGTTTGAACAGAAGAAGGCCCACCCACATACCTGCCCGCACATCCCGCTGGCAAATCAGGTCGATGACGAACAACCCAAACAACAGGGCGCCAACAAAGGCGACCTGGCCGACGACCAGGTTTGCGTAGACGGGGAAGGCGGTGAGGATGGTCGACGACAGCAGCGCAATTTGGTGCTCCTGAAGCGACAGCCCTTTTGCCATTATCCAGATGAGCAGGCCCAGCAAAAACAGGTTGCAGCCCAGCATCAGGAGATAGGCCGCCAGGTAGGGCAGTACAGAAAAGGGGACAAACAGGAGCGCGACAAAGGCAGGATAGGCGAACGGCATCACCCCGTCCTCCTTGATGCTGCCGAGCAACCGGGCCTGCACTTCATCGGCGCGGTCGATGTCGTACAGGCGGTCGCACTCGCCCCTCACCATCAGGCCGGCCACATAGAATTGGCGAAAATCGAGCTTTTTGAGAACGACCGGGAAACCGCGCTCAAAAGCGAAGGAGTGGGTTAACGGCAGCAGCATGGGGACCAGCAGGAGCACTGCCGGCACCCCCAGCAGCGGCCAGAACGGGCGAATCCTCATCGTCGGGCCACAATGGATAGACTTGCGCGCTGCGGCGGCGGTTGCATGACAGCAACGGAGCCGCTCCAAGAACTGGAAAAACACGGATCCTGAGGATTGCCGGACACGATTCAGCGGATGGCGGCAGTTCGAGACGGGATGGGAAGCAAGCACGAGGAACCGGGTTGGCGCTGGGCTTCGTCCAGCGCCACTTCCAGACGGTTGATCAGTTCGGTGACCGCATCGACCGGGTCGGGGCAGGAGGAGACGGCTGCTTCGGCCACTCCCGCGGTCAGGGGCAGGCCGGCGTGGCCGTCGATGGTGATGCCGGCCAACATGCGGCGGATTCTCTCGACCGCCGCCGCCATGTCGGCGCCGCGCGTATTGGGGAAGATCAGCGCCAGAGTAACGCTGTCGTAGCGCACACCGACATCGCTTTCGGGCAAATGACTCACCAACTCCTGCACCGCCTGCTGCAGGAAGCGCGCGAATTTCTCCTGGCCCAACTCGCGGACGCTGGCCTGGCCCTTGCCGAATTGCAGCAGCGCGGCCGATAACGGCTGCTGCTCCTTCATGGCCCGGCCGCACTCCGTAACCAGGCAGTCCAGATACGCGCCCCGGCTGAGCAACCCGGAGCGGTCGTCGGAAACCGCCTTGACCAGGCTCTGGAGCTTGATCTGCGCGGTGGTGAGCACGACGCGGTCCGCCACGCTCCTCAGCAGGACCAGTTCGCCCGGGGGCCAGCCGCGCGCCTGCTCGCACTGCTGGAGCACTATCACGCCTACGGCCTGCTCCGCATCCATCAGGGGAACCACCAGCATGGACCGAACTCCCAGAACGTTCACCACCGGCGCGACCCGGGCAAGTTCGGCGCAGGAAGCGGCGTCGTCGATGGCGCGCGGGTTGCCGTCGGCTACCATCTGCACCAGCGTCGGGACCAGCTTGGTAACCGAGCTGACATCCGAGGGCTTCACGCCCGGCGCGCAGTATTCGATGGCGGCCGTGGGCGGCTTGCCGGGGAGGCAAAGCGAGGCCAGGCAGCGGCTGGCGCCCCAGGTCTTGCCCACCTCGTTCACGGCGGTCGACAGGGCGGCCTTGGTGGCCGTCTGCCGCTGGATGGCGCGCATGATTTCCGACAGGCGCCGCACATCCACGGCCGGCGCCGACTGGGGTGCGGCCGGCGGAGCGGAAGGTGGCGCGGGGGCCGCGGCCGACACCGGCAAGCCTGCCTCCACATACAGCGCCCGGAGCCGCTCGTTTCTGGTCTCCTGGCCCGGAAACCGCTCCGCAATGCCACGCAGGTACTCGGTTCCCTGCTCCTTGCCTCCGAACTGCAGCAGCATCTCGGCCTGCAGAATCATGTCGTCGAGTTCGCCCACCGGTTCGGGCGGCGCTTCCGAAGGAACAAACAGAGAATCCGGCCCGGCGGGCGCCGCCTCGGCCGGCAAAATTCTCGCGGCCAGTTCCCGGTAGGCACCCTCGTCCAGCTTTCCTTTCAGATCCTCGAGCCGCTCGCGGTTTTCTTCTTCGGGGGCGTTCAGGTCAGCCAGGCGATGCAACACGGCCGCGGCCTTCACGCAATCGCCGGCCCCCAGGCAGGCATCGAACAGGCGGGCATTGATTTGGCTCAGCTCCGACTCCCGGTTCAGTTCCCGCAACGCGGTAATAATGAACTCCAGTACCGGAACGCTGTGCGCCGCTTGGCGGAGCAATGCATCCAGCCACTCCACCAGCAGGCGGTCCTTCTTCACCTGTCCCATCGCCGAGCGCAGGCGGCTGAATAGCTCCGAAGCAGCGGGCTGCAGTCCGGCCACCAGGTCAGCGTCCAGCACCCGCAGCAAATCGGAGAAAACGTCCGGGAACGAGGAAACGACCTTCCAGAGCAGCTCTTCCGCCTGCTCAAGCTTGTTCTGCGCCAAATAGGCAGCGGCCAGCAGGCGGTTGCGTTCCGGCGATGACTCCGGCGCGACCGGCTCCAGGACCTCCTCGACCTGGTTCGGCTTGCCGGCCTCCAGCAGCGCGACAGCCAGGGCGAGCGAGACGCGGACATCGCCCGGGGTGAGCGCGCGCGCTTTCTCCAGCAGCCCGATGGCGCGGTCCAGCGAGCCGCCCCCGGCGCCGCGCAGAATCTCTCCGGCGTGCAGCAAGGCCTGCGCCGCGACGTCTTTCTGGCCTGTGCTTTCGGCGGTTTCGGCCACCCGAACGTGGATTTCAATGTTGCCGTCCTCCAGCGAAGCGAGACCCCGAAGCGCTTCCAGCGCTTTCGCCTTGTCCCCCTGCTGCTCAAACAACTGCGCGCAGAGGTGGTAGCTGTCGCGGGCCTCGAGCGGTTTCTGTTTCTCCTGGAAGCGGGCGCAAATCAGCAGGCGCGTCGGATCGGGGGCCCCCAGACGCGCCATTTTGCGGAACATCAGCATGGCCGCCCGGCCGTCATTCTGCTCCGCACGCTTGTCGAACAGGTAGCCGTAGCACTCGATGGCCTTTTTCGGCTGGTTCAAGCGGAGGTAAAGTTCGGCGATGATTTCGACCAGGGAGTCGTTGGACGGGTCCTCCTGAAAGGCGTGCAGATACTCGTCGAGCGCGTCGGCAATCTTGCCCTTCTGAACGCACTTCTCGGCCTTCTCCACGCGCTTGCTGGTCGATGCCATCGCTCTCCCGGCAACTCTTACCGCTATAAGTCGCCCTCCGATTTTAATGAAACGCCTGGTGATTCACAACGCGGAGTTTTTCCGGGGTTCCCGGGGAGGGTTTCCCCCAGGAGCACGGTACGAGCTCAAAGTAGCCGCCGCAGCCGCAGGCTCAGGGTGGGAAACCGCTCTGCACCGTTATCTCCGGAGCAGGGTTGCCGCAATCTCGAAAACGTCGGCGTCCGCGGGCAGGTCGAAGCGGCGGCGCAAATCCAACAGCCAGGCGATGAATCCATGTTCCGGGTGGAAAACAAGCCAATGCAAGGCGCGCGCGGTCTTGCCGCCGACACGCATGGCAAATTCAGTATCGGGCCACTGGAACAGCGTGTGCATCTGAAAACTGCTGGCGCCGCAAAGCAGGTACTGCGCGGCACGGCGGCCGGTGTCGATGTTGCCGGTGGCACTCAACGGCAATGGCGCGGCGGGGGGGTGCTGGCGCCTGGCGGACAGCACCCGAAGGTTTCGGTCACTCAGGTCCGGCCCCCCGTACGCCACGCCTCGCCACCCTTGGAAGACGCGATCGGGATCGAACAACCGGTTGGCGTAAACCAAGTAATCGGGCCGCACCGGCCCCTCTTCCAGCAGAGATACCATCGCCAACTGAAAGTCGTCGTCGAACAAGGCGTTGAACACCTTGATCCCCGGGGCCACGCGGTCGCCGCCGGCCGCGCGGATCAGCGCGGGAACCCGCGTCAGCCAACCGAGAATGCGGTCGCGCTCGCCGGCGCGGTCCGAACCGGCCAGGGTGGGGCTGAAGTCTTTTTCCAGCGGCATGGGGAGTGCCGCGCGGGCCGCCTGGGCCGCGTCCAGCAGCCGCCCGGTGGTGTACAGGTATTCGTCCTCACGCCATTCTTCTCCCCCTGCACCCGGAAGGTGATACTTGCAGGAAGGGACGACGAGCATGCCGGCCGGCCGGGCGATCTCGACGGCCTCGCCGTAGAACTGCAAATAATCGGAGAGACTGCCGCCCCAGCCTCGTCCCAGCCACGTGACGGTCCAGCCCTCTTCGCCGCTGCGTCCCCGGATGCGCTCCAGCTTCATGCGCGTCTTGCGGGTGGCCCAGTCGCCCATGCTCCGCTGGCCGCCGGCCTCTTCGGCGATGACGGTCTTGAGGACGACAAAGCCCAGCCCCGCGGCCGCGTCGTGCTTCACCTGGCGGACGGTAAGCGAGAGTTGACCGGAGGCCTTGCCAAAGGGATTCCGGATGCGGTGCGGGCCGTACCGCGAAGATAGCCGAATGCCATAGCGTGCCTCAACGAGGGTTTCCCAGTCGGCAGGCCAGCCGGACGCCGCCAGGCGCTCGTAATCGTCGAGCAGCTTCAGGCGTTCCTCACCCGAGACATCCGGCAAAGCAGGCAAGTCAAGCATCGGGCGTATGTAAACCACAAAGACGCCAAAAACACGAGGTCACGCTAAGAGCTGTCTCTTGGTGTCCCTTTGTGTTCTTCGTGCCTGTGTGGTGAAAAGCCGTTCAGCACGCGGCGAATGCGGGCACGCTCCGCCGCCCGGTCCAGCGCCGGGCCCCACGGATCGAAGGTCGCGCCGGCCGGCAAAATGCCCTGCTCGGCCAGCACCAGCAGCATCCTCTGGATGTACCCCTCCATCGGGGCGATGAAAGTGGCCTCGGCCAATTCGTCCACTTGCGAGCTGAAATGAAGGAATTCGTCCGCGCGGCCTCTGAACCAGCAGCTCATCATTCCGGCCAGCAAGTCGCAGCAGGCCGCGCCGATTCCGACCAGCGCCGCCCGCGCACCGCGCATGAAGCTGTACCCCAGGAAACGGTCTTCCCCCGTAATCAGCAGGTGGCCGGGAAACTCAGCGAGCAGTCGGGAAACTTCCTGGTAGCGGATCACGCTGTCCAGGGTGGCCATTTTGATGCCGGCGACTTGCGGAAGGGACAGCAGCTCGCGGAGAAGCGCGTCGGAGTAAGCAACGCCGCCGGCGGCCTCGTATAAATAGAACAACACCAGCGGGAGGCCGGCATTGGCCAGCTCGGCGTGATAGCGGACGATCTCCGAAGCAGGAATGCGCGGCGGGTGGACGAGCAAAGCGGCGGCGCCGCCGGCCGCCGCGTCCTCAGCCATTTCGCGGGCCGCGCGCCAGTAGGCGCGGGGATCGGCCGCTAATGCGGCCGGCGCTCCCGCGCCCGCAATCACCGGCAACGCAGGCGGCAGGCCGCGCCGCCAGGTGCCCAGGACTGCGATTCGCTGCTCGCGAGTCAGGCGCAGCCCGCGCCCGGTATGCACCCACAGGGCCACACCGGCAACCGGTTGGCCGGCCATCCAGGCGATGTAGGCCTGCTGCGCCGCCGCCTCGATGCGGCCCTGCTCGTCGAACGGGACGGGCACGGCCGGGATCAGGCCGCGGTCGATCTGCTTTGTGAGTTCAAAGTTCAAAGTCTAAAGTTGCCTGGCGGCTGTAGCCTCCTGCCTACTGCCTGCTGCCTCCTGCTTTCCGCCTACCCGTACTCAAAGCCCGCAAGACCGTAGACCAGCGAGGGCGCACCCGGCCGGTCGTTCGGGCCCCGGTACATGCGCAACAAGGTGCGGCGTACCTGGAAGCCGTAGCTCTCGATCAGGCCTCGCGCCGCGGTGTTCGGCGCCGGCACATCAACAAAAACGGGCTGGTTCGGGAAGCGGGCGAAAAGCGCCTCCCACAACGCCCGTGCGTCTTCCAGGCTGGCGGCCACGCAGGGACCGAAGTAGCGGGCATTGGTGCCGGGCCGGGACACGACGTAGGCTACGGGCGCCCCATCGCGTTCCACGCAGGCACTCCAATCCGAATTGCGCAGGAGTGCTTCCAACAGAGCTGCACGCGAAACGCCGAACGCTTTGGCATCGAGGGCAGCCAGACAGCGCAGCCGCCCCTCGTCCAAAGGTGGCAGGTGGCAGGTGGCAAATGGCAGGTGGGCGGAGGCCTGGCTTGCGCCTGCCGCCTGCAACCTGTCACCTGTCACCTGCTTTCCCCAGCGCTCGACCTGGTATTCCGGCAGGAATTGGGCGCGCTCATAAAGCGGGCGGCCTATGTCGGTAGCATCGAGCTTGAGGCAGCGGACGCCGCGGTCCTGGCAGAAGTCCACCGCGGCGCAAAATGCCCGCCCGCCGAACCCGCGCCGCCGCGCTTGCGGCAGGGTGAGCACCATGCCGATCCACGCCAGGTCGCGGCCATAGCAGTACGCCGTGGCGCTGGCCACCACCCGGCCTTCGCTCTCCATGGCGAAGCAACCCTCCGGCTCCTGCTCCAGCAGCATGCGCCAGTCGGCCTCGGTCTGGTTCCAACCGGCCGATTCTTTCAGCGCCATCGCGGCAGGCAGGTCAGCGGCGGTGAGCAATCGTATGCACATCGAAGCGTGGATGGTACCACAGGCTGGAGGCCGGTGGCTGCGGAGCATTGTCCAACAGGAAATGAGCCTGAAGCGTAAACAGTTTCCAACAGGAATGAGCCTGAAATGGCGGGTAAGGGGGCATTCTGCGGCGGATGCAAATCCAAATGCAGAACGTCGAAG
>Ga0315280_10005028_pt1 | contig 19142 bp, 12 predicted proteins | sample YL17G06_40_MG_FD_203697 | JGI IMG/M metagenome (GOLD analysis project Ga0315280, IMG submission 203697) | Sediment microbial communities from Yellowstone Lake, YNP, Wyoming, USA - YL17G06_40 | ecosystem: Environmental > Aquatic > Freshwater > Lake > Sediment | place: USA: Wyoming | collected... | reverse complement strand
GGAGTCCGGGGAGCGGCACCGAGTGGGTGAGTTCGAACCGCACTTTGGGCGACGCAAGTCTTTGCGTGACAAAAAGAAAGCCCTTCGACGCTGTTGCCGAAGGGGCCTTCTTGAAGATTGGTCGGGGCGACTGGATTTGAACCAGCGACCTCTTGGTCCCGAACCAAGCGCTCTAGCCAAACTGAGCTACGCCCCGATATTCACCTGCCAGGAACGCCGACCTGTCGCCGCGGCGACCGCTCGAATCCGGCGTGAGGGACGCCCGAATTCGATGAGCCGCTACGTCCGGGCCGCGCGGAAGGCACTTTCGCCCGGCCGCAAGGCTTACTATTATAATCGGCAAGGTCGGCAAAGCAACATCATTTAGCGCGTCGGGTCTCGCGCTTCGCGTTTTGTCGCGCCGCGAAAGACGGCCACACGGCGCGGGGGTGTGTGCTGTCTTTGTCGTCCAATCGTCAATCTAGAATCCGCAACTGAAAGGGGCTGGCATTGACCCGTGCTCGCGCGGCCAGAATCATCCTGGTGGGCCTGGGTGTGTGGGCCGCCATCGGCTACCTGGCGGTGCTCACGATCTTCCTTGTGGCGAAGCCCGACCCGGCCGATCCGGCGAAGTTCCTCGACCAGCGGGCGATCATCTTCATGGGCGGTCTGCTCCTGCTGATCTGGTGTCTCATGGGCGGGATCGCGCAGCGCCTGGTGCGCGACCGGTTCGTGCGTCTGGCCCGGCGTATTCCCCTCGGCTGGCCGACGAGGTTTGTCCTGTTGTGCCTCGTCTTCGCCCTTCTGGAGGAGGCCGTGACGACGGGTCTGACGAACGCGGCGCCGCTCCTTGGCGGCGTCACCGATGCGGCGCGGATCACGGCCTCGAAGAACTACCTGGAGGTCGTGTGCCTGCACAGCGTGGTCGTGTTCTGGCCGTCGTATATCGCGTGGGCGGTGATCCTGAGTTTGTTCGACTTCGCCCCCGTCGAGGCGATGCTCTGCTACGGCCTCACGGGGTGGCTGATGGAACTCTGGACCTTCGGCCCGCAGAACATCGGCATGATCGGCATGTGGACGTTTATCTACGGTCTGATGGTATACCTGCCCGCGTGCACGGTGCCGTCGGACCGCAAGGCCCGGCCGGCCCGCTGGTGGACGTGGCCGCTGGCCGTGGTTGTGGGGTTATTCGCCGGCGTGCCCTTCGTGCCTGTGGTGTTCGTGATTCGCTGGCTGATAGGGTACGTGGCGCCGCCGGGCACGTGACGCGCTGCGGCGTTGCCGCGGCCTGCATCAGCCTGTATGCTATGGTCCTGGTTCGCCGGCCGCGTTGGCTGCCGCGCGCCGTGATTCGTGAACGTGCAACAACCGAGGAGGACGGGCTTGACCATGGAAAAGACGAAGGTCGGCATCGTGGGTTGCGGCAACATTTCGGGAATCTATTTCAAGATGTGCAGATGGTTCGAGATTCTGGACGTCTGCGCGGCCGCCGACCTCGTGCCCGAGCGGGCACAGGCCAAGGCCGGCCAGTTCGGCGTCGCCAAGGCCTGCCCGGTCGAGGAACTCCTGGCCGACCCCGAGATCAAGATCGTCGTGAACCTGACCGTCCCGAAGGCCCACGGGCCGGTGGCGCTGGCCGCCCTGAAGGTTGGCAAGAGCGTCCACAACGAGAAGCCGCTGGCGCTGGAGCGCGAGGACGGCAAGAAGATGCTCGCCCTGGCCAGTCGCAAGGGCCTGCGCGTCGGCTGCGCCCCGGACACCTTCATGGGCGCCGGCATCCAGACGTGCCGCAAACTCATCGACGACGGCCGTATAGGCGAGCCGGTCGGCGCCACGGCGTTCATGCTCTGCCACGGGCACGAGAGTTGGCATCCCGACCCGGAGTTTTACTACAAGCCCGGCGGCGGGCCGATGTTCGACATGGGGCCGTACTACCTGACGGCCCTCGTGACGCTGATGGGCCCGGTGCGCCGCGTCACGGGGTCGGCCAGGGCCACGTTCGCCGAGCGGCTCATCACCAGCCAGCCGAAGGCGGGCACGAGAATCCAGGTCGAGGTGCCCACGCACGTGGCGGGGGTGATGGATTTCGCCAGCGGCGCCGTCGGCACCATCGTCACCTCGTTCGACGTCTGGGGCGGGCAGCACCCGTGCATCGAGGTCTACGGCACGGAGGCCACGATGCAGGTGCCGGACCCGAACGGGTTCGGCGGGCCGGTCCGCATCCGGCGGCCGGGCGGGAAGGACTGGGTCGAGATGCCCCTCACGCACGGTTACGCCGAGAACAGCCGCGGCATCGCCGTGGCCGACATGGCGTACGCCCTGCGGTCCGGCCGTCCGCACCGGGCCAGCGGCGAACTGGCGTACCACGTCCTCGACATCATGCACGCCTTCCACGACGCCTCGGCGAAGGGCAAACACGTGGTCTTGAAGAGCACGTGCGAGCGCCCCGCGCCGCTGCCGGCGGACCTCGAGCCGGGGACGCTGGATGCGTGAAGTCGTGTTGGCGCCGCATGCGGAATTGGGGCGGCGGGCAGGACTGGCCGCTGCGCACACAGGAAAGGTCGGAGACGAAAGCCATGGGTGAGGCGGCAGCCTTCTTCGATCTTCAGGTCAACGGATACGGCGGCGTGGACTTTAACCACCCCGACCTGTCGGCGGAAGACCTGCATCGGGCCTGCGAGCGCCTGGCGGCCGACGGCGTCGGCGGCATCCTGGCCACGATCACCACCGACGCGCTCGACCGGATGGCGGCGTGCCTGGCGAACGTGGCGGCGCTGCGCCAGCGCGACCCGCTGGCTCGCCGGATGATCGCGGGCGTCCACATCGAGGGGCCGTTCATCAACGAGACGCCGGGGTACCGCGGGGCCCATCCCGCCGATTCCATCCGGCCGGGGAATGTGGATGAGATGAAGCGGCTCCTGGATGCCGCCGGCGGCCTCGTACGCGTGGTGACGATCGCCCCGGAGCGCGACGCGGGCCTGGCGCTGGTCCGGATGCTCGCGGGCCAGGGCATCATCGTTTCGGCCGGGCACTGCGACCCGGGCCTGGACCAACTTCGGGCCGCCATCGACGCGGGCCTGTCCATGTTCACGCATCTTGGGAACGGATGCCCGAACCAGATTCCGCGCCATGACAACATCGTCCAGCGGGCGCTGAGTATGGGCGGTCGGCTGTGGCTGTGTTTCATCGGCGACGGCGTACACATTCCTCTGTTCGCCCTCGGCAACTACCTTCGTGCGGCCGGGCTGGAGAAGACGGCGGTGGTGACCGACGCGGTCGCCCCGGCGGGCCTCGGGCCCGGCACGTACGGACAGGGCCGCTTCGCCATAACGGTGCGCGAGGACGGTGCGGCACGGATCGCCGGCACCGAGCAACTCTGCGGAGCCGCCATGCCCATGCGCGGATGCTTTGAGAACCTCGTCCGGCACGTGGGCCTTTCGGAGGCCGACGCCCGCCGGCTGACCGCGACGAACCCCCGCCGGGCGATCGGCGCGGCATGACCTGGGCGGCATGGCCGCAGCCTGCCCGCGGCGGCGGGCGCCGTTGCGCGGCCGTGGCTCGACGTGCCGCATGGCCGCCCGACTTCGGGCGGCCCATGCCGCGCGGCGATGGGCGTGTCCGTGCGCTATCGCTTCAGGAGCGACGCCGAGTCGGGGTCCAGGAAGATCGCCGCGTTTGGGTGCTTCCGCAGGATCGAGGCGGGCATCATCGGCGTGACGGAGCCCTCGATGGCGGCCTGGACGGCCTTGGCCTTCCGGGCGTCGGGCACGGTGCAGATGATCGCCTTGGACTTCATGATCTGGCGGATCGACATCGAGATGGCGCGGGTGGGCACCTCTTCGAGCGTGTCGAACCACCCCTCGCCGAGTTGCTGGCGGCGGCAGGCCTCGTCGAGGTGGACCGTGATGTAGGCGTCCTCGGTGTTGAAGTCGGCGGGCGGGTCGTTGAAGGCCAGGTGCCCGTTCTCGCCGATGCCGATGAAGGCCGCGTCGATGGGATGGTTGGCGATGAGTTGGCCGAGGCGGCGGCACTCGGACCGCGGTTCGGCCTCGCCGCTGACGAAGTGAAACGCGCACACCCGCGCCGGCAGCCGGTCCATGAACCGCTCCTTGAGGTACAGGCGGAACGAGGCCGGATGCCCCATCGAAATGTCAATGTATTCATCCAGATGGAAGCACGTTACCACGGGCCACTCGACGTCGGGGGCCGCAGCCAGGGCTTCGAGCATGTCGAACTGCGAGGCGCCCGTGGCCAGGAGGATGTTGGCGTCCCCCTGGTTGTGCACGGCGTGGCGAATGAGGTCCGCCCCGCGGGCGGCCGCCTGCTCGCCGCACTCCCGCTTGGTCTTACAGACGATGACTTCCATGGTCTTCCTCCTTTCGCGGCGCTCCATTCTGCGCTCGCCGCGGCGATCAGGCAACCTTTCTTTGGCGCCGTCGCGCGGGCGGCGCGGCGGCACCGTCAACTCCCTGCCTTTGACGGGAGAGGGCGGCACGAAAGCGCGGCGCACAGCGGGTGCTACTTCTTCGCCTGTTCGACCGCCTCGCCGGGCAGGGCGATCCGAAGGTCGAACGGCTCGAACTTGATCGAGTCGAGGACCTCGAGTTCCGTGCAGGCAAAGAACCTCGCCGCGGCCACCTTGTACTCGACGTACCGCGTCTCGACGGGTCTGTCGGGGATGAGCCGGAAGGTCGCGCCCTGAAGGCACTCGTGGTCCGGCCACATGTGGTTGACCGGCAGGTCCTTCCACCGCAGGTCCGTCACCAGCAGGCCGAGCGGCGCGTACTGCTTGCCGTCCTTCGAGACGAGCACCTCGATCCTGTCCTTGACCTCGCCCTTGAGGGCGTCCCACCAGGGATACCCATGGACATTCATGCCGAAGGAGGCGCACGACTTCACCTCGCCGAGGTCCAGGATGATGACGGGGTCCTTGCCGGCGCTCCATAGGGCGCCTGTCTTGTAGGAGCCGCCGCCGGCGTAGGGCGGGCCGGCGACGCCGTCGGTCAGTTTCCTGCCGTCGGGGTCGCCCGCGCCCCAGCCGGTCTCCGAGGGGATGCTGACGGTGTAGGGCTTTCCGACGGCGAGGTTCCTGCCGGTGGTGAGCCATCGTCCGACGAATCTCTCGCCGCCGGGGTCCTTGCTGCCGACGTAGCCGTAAACCGCGTCCGCCACCGGATGTTCGAGCGAGACCTCGAGCGAGTTCATGGCGGGGTGGTCCTCGCCCCCGACGTTGATGACGTACTTCGCGGGCACCTTGCCGATGCGCTGGATGTGTGCGCGCCCGACCAGGCTGCGGTCCTTCTGCACCTCGGACCACTTGAAGGTGACCTCGACGGGCTTGAAGGCCGCGTCGGCGGGGAGGTAGTTGGCCTCCATCCGCACGGCGTAGATGCTTGCGCCCGTCCGCTCGGCCTCGGGCGAGTTCATCAGGTACCGGACCCACACGGCGCGGTTGCCCTTCGGAACGTCGGCCGTCTCGTAGTGGACGGTGTCCCACGGCGGGTCGGTGCTCGTGAGGCTCCATGCCGTCGTCCACGCCTTGCCGTCGACTGACCACGCCAGGTCGACGTGGCTCTTGGGGGCGCGGTTGTAGAACCGGCCGCCGAAAGTGACGCGCGTGATGTCGCGCGGGGCGTCGAGGCGATACACGATGTACGCATCCTCCTTCGCCGCTTTCGGGTAGAGGACGCCCTGGTATCCCATGTGCTTTTCGTCGCAGGCGATGTTCTTCTCCTCGACGACCTGGTCCTTGTACTTGCCGTTCTGGAGTTCGGGCCAGAAGACGACCGACTCGGTCTGCTCCCCCGCGGCCACATAGACGACGTTGCGGCCGAGGTTCAGGCGCGGCAGCGTCTTGGCGTTGAGCGCAGTGGTGGTGATGGCCAGGAAGTTCTTGAGGACGGCGTTGGCGGCCGCCGCCTTCCCAAGCAACTCGACGCGGATGAGGACCTCGTAGGCCCCGTTGACCTCGCCGAGCAACTTGACGGCGGCGCCGGTATCGCCCGCCGCATCGGCCTTCCATACTTCCTTCCACGCGAGGCCGTTGGTTGTGCTCACTGCGATCGCCGCCTGGTCCTCGGCGGACTTGCGGAAGAAGTCGGCCTTGATGGCCATGGCGGTGATGACGTTGGCGGGCTGGACCTTGAAGACGACGGCGGCCTGCTCGCCGGGCTTCTCGGGCTGAAGGCCCGCCGGCGCGGCCGCCGCGACGCCCGCCGCGCTGTGGACCGCCTTACGCCACTCGGCGGCGGTGAGATTCGGCGTGAAGTGCCACTGGCCGTTGCCGCGGAGGCCGAACTTGCCCGCCTGTTCGGGGTCCTTGCCGCCGCTGGGGACGTAGAACTCCGGCCCGTCGCCGAGGCTCCTGTAGTGCCGCGTGCAAGAGTCCCCCTGGCGCAGGTTGAGGATGTAGCGGTGGCCCCAGTCCCACTCGCAGTAGTAGTACCGGAACTTGAGGGCCTTGGTGTTGAAACAGTGTGCCTCGTCGGCCAGGCTTCGCTCGCAGTCGGCTCCGGTCAGGAAACCGTTGGGGCTCGTGGCGTTCAGGCAGTGATACTTGGCGATATGTCCGAGTTCGGTCTTGCCGCCCGAGGCCGCGCAGGCGCCTTCCTTGCCGATGTCCTCGACGCCGGCGATGGTCTTGCCGTCGCAGAGCGTGTACAGGGCCGACATCGAGTTATCGTACATGTGCCAGCGGCCGTCGTAGAACACCTCGGGCACGGTGTGCAGCGTGATGTCCCAGTACTTCCCCTTCAGGCCCGTGGCGTTCCAGATGCCCATGTTGATGCCGGCGACGGTCGAGCACATGGTGTAGCCGTAGTCGTTCGCCTGGCGGATGGGGTCCGTCAGGTCCATGCCGTGCAGTTGCATCGGCGCGGTCTGGCGGCGGGCGATGTGGTTCCAGTAGAACACCGCCCAGCACTTCTCGGCCGGCGTCGGCCACCTGGCGGTGATGCTGCGGACCATCGACGCAAGGTCGTAGTAGTCGGGCGAGGCGTCCGTGACCACCTTGACGTTGCAGACTTCGGCCGAGGCCGATGGGGCGAGCGCTGTCACCAGCGTCATCATTACGATTGTGCGGAGGCGTATCACGTTCCATTCCTTTTTTGCGGTTCATTTCGCATTTCGCACTTCGCATTCCGCATTCGGCAAACGCGCGGCCGCCTCCGGCTCCCCGCCAAACGCGCCTTGTCGTTGCCTTTCATCGTTCATTCCGCATTTCACATTGCGCATTTCGCATTGGCCTTGCCTCACATTCCCGCCCTTTCGAGGGCCATCCTGTGTGCCTCGGCGTAGTGTCGGCCGAGGTTCCCCCAGTCGAACTGGTCCGAGAGCGACTCGACCAGGTTGCGCTGGGCGATGCGTTCGCGCCGCTCCATCTTCAGGAAGTTGAAGAGGAAGTCCGTGAGTTCGCCGGCGGCCGCATCGAACGACGCCCCTCGGCGGTGAATGACGCCCAGGCCCCGCTCCCGGTAGTCCGGCACGTGCTCCATGATATACGTGCCGAAGCCCGAGAGGTCGCTCATGATCGCCGGCACGCCGCAGGCCACGCACTCCAGCGGCGTGTAGCCCCACGGCTCGTAGAACGAGGGGAAGATGCCCAGGTGACATCCCCGCACGAACTGGTCGTAGTCGATGCCGAAGAGCGGGTTGGCCGACGTGATGAAGTCCGGGTGGTACACCACCTTGACCGGGTCGTCGGCCAGGTTGAAGATCATGCGCGTCTGGATCTGGTTGAGGACCGCGTCGTGTCCGGGGTCGGCCAGGTCGTGCGTCACAAGCAAGGGCTGGCGGCCGGTTCGCCATGCGTGCAGGAGCCCGCGCATGCGCAGCATCCAATAGTCGTTGACCAGCGTATCGAACTTCGGTGTTTTGCCGAGGGTTGTCGCCAGGAACAGCCGCTGGCCGAACTCGTCCTTGGCGGCCTCGCAACTGTGCCGCATCTCTTCCATCACCGCGCGGCTGCGCATGGCCTCGGCGTTGATGGAACGGAATGGCCGCTGGGTAATCAGGAAGAAGACGATCGTGCGGCTGATGCCCGCCTGCTTCATCCGCCCGTTCAGCCGGGCCATCGCCTCGATCGCCAGGTCGAAACCTTTGTTGCGGTGCTCGTACCGGCCGGCGCTGAAGAAATAGAGCGTGCGGTCGAGGTCGAACGTGTAAGTCGGGAAGAAGTGCGCCATCACGAACTGGTGGATCTTCTCCTTGTATTGGCGGTGCAGGTTCTGGAACTCGTGCACGGCGGCGAACCGCTCGATGTTCAGGCCGTTGGGCAGCAGAAGGTCGGGGCGGCGGCCAAGGAGGTGCTCGCACTCCAGCGCCGTGATCTCGCTGAGCGTCGTGAATACGTGGGCGCCGTGGGCCGCAGCCCGCTCCAGCAGGACCTTCGGCTCCATGGCGTAGCGGCGCGCCGCCCCGGCCCAGTCGACGGTCGGCAGGTGCTCGTAGAAGCCGGGATCGTTGGCGGCCAAGGCCCGGCCCAGTTGCGTGGCGTGCGTCGTGAAGACGACCGCCACGGGGAGGTTGGCACGGCGGATCTCGGGGATGGCCGAGCCGGCCATCCATTCATGGAAGTGGCCGACGATGGGCCGCCGCCCCGCGGACTCATCGGCCAGCGCCCGGAAGAACTGTTCCACGAGGAATCCGAACGAGACCACGTCGTTGGTCATGCCGTCATCGTTCGGCAGGCCGATGCCGTGATGGTCCCACAGGAGGCGCTTGATCTCGCCGAGTTGCCGTCTGACGCACTGCGGGGCGAGCAGGACCGTCCGCGGCCGGCCGCTGATGAGCCACGTGCCGTGGTGCGCCTCGAAGCCCCGCTCCTGGAGTTTGCGGACGACGCGGCCTATTGCGCCGCCGGGCGCGGTTTCCTCGAACTCGGCGGGGCTCGACCCCGGATCGTAGGGGCCGACGAGGCAGTATCGCCGGCCCCAGCGGCGGACCATGCTCGGCACCTTCGTGCGGATGACCGTGTAGATGCCGCCCAACTGCCGGCAGACCTCCCAGGCGACTTCGACGAGGATGGGTCGGCGGCCGCCGGCCGCCGGCTCGTCGGTTCTCTGGGCCTCCGCCTCGTCGTCGGATCTGCTTGCATCGGCCATGGGCCGGCCCCGGACTCCGGCACTGGGGTGCCGTGTCTATCCAAGAACGTAGCCGCGCGGCGCCGGTTCGTCCAGTTGAAAACGGCGGCCGGGGGCAAGTGCCGCCGTTCTTCGGTGAGGGCCGCCCTGGCCTGTCATTTCGAGCGAGCGCAGCGAGTCGAGAAATCTCGCCGTGGCTGTTGCCGTGCGCGCCGTGAAACGCAACGACTGGGCGAGGTTCCTCTTTGCGGCTCAGGCCCCTCAGCGGCAGGATAAGGGGCGCATGGAGCATTAGGCATGAGCCGCAGCGATTGCTTGACCTGCTCGAACAGCGGCGTTAGAGTGCTAACCACGTTGCCGCTATGTCGGCGGCGCACAAAGGGGGCCTGTCATGGCCGGCGAGCCGCGATTGGTCAAGGAGCCCTGGCTGGCCGTCAACCTGTCGTACCTCCTGCCGGGGTTGGGGCAGTTCTACGCCCGCGCTTGGTGGACCGGAATCCTCTTTCTGCTAGGCGGTCAGTTGTTTCCCGTGGCGTCGCTCTGGCAACTGTTTGCGGCCAAGGGGAGCCTATTGGCGGCTGGCCTGGTGTTGCTGGCGGCGCTGGCCGTGAAGATCATCAGCCTTTTCCACGCCCACGCCTGCGCCAAGCGCCTCAACCCTCCGGAGGCGGAGCAGGCGCGCAAGCAAGCCAAGGACCCTTACCTGGCGGCCTTCCTGACCCAGATTCTGCCTGGCGTGGGCCATCTGTACCTGGGCCGCTGGGTGCTCGGCCTGGTGTTCATGGCATTCGGTTTCGGCCTTCTCATGTACGTGGTGCCAATGGTCCTGACGCTGAAGTTCCTTCCGCGGCCGCCCTTGCCCGGACCCCTGTACCGAGATGTTGCCTTGCTCCTGGGTAGCCTGCCACTGCTGCTAATCCCTGTGTACGGAGCCGGCGTCTGCGTGGTGGCTCTGGTCATGGGTCCCGCCAGCCGGCGCCCCGGCACCGGTGCCATCGCGGCGCTCTGCGTTCTCATTGCAGCGATGGGCCCGATGCCGATCGCGTCTGCCCTTCTGACTCGCCTTTACGTCGTGGAGAGTTTCATGGTGCCGACAGCCACCATGGCGCCGACCGTTGATGCTGGGGACAGGATCCTCGCGTGGAGAGCCGGCCTCTTGCCGCTGCGCCGCGGCGACATCATCGTGTTCGTCAGTCCGGTCAATCGGGCGCAGAACTATGTCAAACGGGTGGTGGCCCTGGCCGGTGAGACGGTCGAGTGCAGACAGGATGGCGTTTACGTCAATGGCTCTCGGCTGCAGGAAGGTGTGTTCGGACGCCTGCGCTTCACGTCTGTGGAGGGGCAGAAATATGCAGGTCCGGGAGAGCCTTATACCGTTCCCGCGGGCACGGTTTTTGTGCTGGGTGACAACAACCTGCGGAGTTTCGACAGTCGTTTCTTCGGCCCCGTTCCGCTTGAGGACGTGATCGCCAGGGCCTACAAGATATACTGGCCGCCGTCGCGTGCGGGGCCGCTGGATTGAAACCCCTGCGGCGGGCGAAGCGCTCACGCGGCGGGTCGGGAAAGCCGCCTCGCACGCATCATCAAGCCTGGCGCTCTGGGGCTAGAACGGCACCCCCGGCTCCGAGCGGAATTGCGCGAGCGCCTTCGCGGCATACTCCCGGACCTGGGGCGCGGGGTCGGCGGCAAGTGCCGCCAGCGCCTGCTGTGCGCGGCGGAAACTCTCCTGGCGGTATACGTTTGTAGCGTAGGCGGCGCCCGCTACTTTCCCGAGGGCCGACGCCGCCAGCCGGCGCACGTTGGGCGCCTCGGCCCGCGTGCAGTCGATGAGGAACCCCAGGGCGTACTCTCCGCACAGTTCCCCGAGCGCCCAGACGGCGCGCGACTGCTCCCGCAGTTCGTGCGAGGCGGCGTACCGGGCCTCCAACCGCGACGCGAGCGCCCGCGGATGATACAGGCGCAAGTCCTCGACCAGTCGCTTGGCTTCCTCCTGGTCAGCCGCAAGCATGTCCTGGACGAGGGCGTCGAGGGTGCCAGCCGGGTCGGTCTTCGGCGGGGCCGGGGCAGGAGCCGGCTCGGCGGCAGGCGCCGGTGCGGTCCGGGGCTGCGGCCCTGCGGGGCCGGGGGCGGGAGGAGCGGCGGATGGACGCTGCGCCTTTTCGGCGTCGGCGGCATCCGCCGCAGCCTTGCCGCGAGCCGTCAGGGCCAGGACCGGCCGGTCGAACTCGCCCTCGCGTTTCAGGTATCCCCGGGCGAGCATCCTCTCGATGGCCTCCTTGATGTGTTCCTGCTTGGCCCGCACGCGGCCGTACGCGGGGTTCTTGTCGAGGTGCCACTTCAGGAGTTCCTTGTCGCGCGACCCGGTCAGGACCTGGGCCACTCGTCCGATGCCGACGGGGAATCGCAGGTGCCTCACGCACACGAGGACCGCCTGGGCGATGTGCGACTCCTCGGCGGGCGCGTCGCCCCGTCTTGCCGCGCTGGCCGAAGACTGCCGCCGGGCCGGGTCTTTATACGGAGCCGCTTCATCGCGCCGGCGATATTCCTTGGGCTTGTTTCTCCGCGCGTCTTGGTCCCGGCAGCAGTCGCACAGGCCGCAGGCCAGGTCGGTTTTCTCGCCGAAGTACCGCAGGATGAAGCGGCGCCGGCAGCCGCCGGTGTGGATGTAGTCCTCCATGGCGTCGAGTTTTTCTTCCTCCAGGCCGCGCAGGAAGTCCTGGCGCTTCCAGTCGATGGGCACCTTCTCGAAGTGCGGCGGCGGATGGACCCGTTTCTCGATGCCGCGCCCCCGGAACGGCGGCTCGTACTCGATGTGCCGCGCGTCGGCCAGCGCCGCCATCGCCCGCCGCACCTGCTCTATCGACAGCCCTGCCACGGCCGCCACCTGGCCCAGGTCGATCGAGTAGCGGCCGGGCGTCTCCAGGTCGAGCGTCGAGGCGAGGGCCTCGAAGATGCGGCGCTGGACGTCGCCGCGGATACTCGGCAGGACCTCCGCCCCTGGGCTGTGGAGCGTGACTGCCGCCGTCGCCTCACCCGCCATCGCCCGCGTCACGCCGGCGCCGTCCAGCAGGCGGACGGCCGACGCCACCTGGCCGTCCTTCAGGTCCTCGCCGGCCCTGTCGCAGAGCCCCGCGATCTCGGCGTAGGTCTTCTGGATCGGGTTCTCCTTGATCGCCCACAGGACCTTATACACGGCCTGGACCTGCTCGCGCGTGGGGTACGAGAGGTCGATGAAGAACTCCCGCAGGAACCGGTCGGCGGGGGAGTGCAGGAGGATGCCGCGCGCCGGCAGTCCGTCGCGGCCCGCGCGGCCGATCTCCTGGTAGTACGACTCGACCGAGCCGGGGTAATGGTAGTGGATGACGAACCGCACGTCGGCCTTGTCGATGCCCATGCCGAAGGCCACCGTGGCGACGACCACGCGGGCCTTGCCCGTGAGGAATGCCTCCTGGGCCCGCGTCCGCTCCTCGGGCTCCAGGCCGGCGTGGTACACAGTGTGGTTGCGTTCGATATCGGCGACGGCGTCCGCGACCTCTTCGGCCGCGCGTCGGGTTCCCGTGTAGACGATCCCCGGCCCCCGCTCCTGATGGAGGAACTGGCGGAGGAAGTCGATCTTGGTCTCCTCGCGGGCCGCGTGCACCACCGAGAGGTGAAAGTTCGGCCGGTCGAAACCGTGCACGTGGATGGCGACCTCGCTCCGCGCCAGGCCCAGGCTCTCGATGATGTCGGCCTGGACGCGCGGCGTGGCGGTGGCCGTCAGGGCCGTGACCGGGGGGTTGCCCATGTCGGCCCGGAACTGTCGGAGTCGCCGATAGTCGGGCCGGAAATCGTGGCCCCACTCGCTGATGCAGTGGGCCTCGTCGACCGCCAGGCGCACCACCCTCACGCGCCGGATCATGTCGAGAAAGGCGGCGCTCTGGAACCGTTCCGGCGCGACGTAAAGCAGCCGCACCTCGCCGCGCAGGCACTGCCCGATGCGCTCGCGCTGCTCGGCCAGGCCGAGACTCGAGTTGATGAACGTCGCCTTGATGCCGCGCCGCGACAGGTCATCGACCTGGTCTTTCATCAGCGCAATCAGGGGCGAAACCACCAGCGTGAGCCCGCCCGCTGTGAGGGCGGGCAACTGGTACACCAGCGACTTGCCGCTGCCCGTGGGCATGACCACCAGGAGGCTCCGCCCGGCCAGGACGGACCGGATGGCCGCCTCCTGCCCCTGGCGGAACTGCGCGTGGCCGAATTGCGCGTGCAGCAGGTCCAGCGTCCGGGCCATGGCGTCGGCGGGGGGCGGTGTGGGCGATTCGCTCATGGGGCTGATATTATATCCATAAGGCGTTTCCAGAGTCGAGGAAAGCGCGCAAACACGTTCGGCCGCCGCCGGCACGGCGGCGCGATGTGCCGCGGGCCCGGCCTACCGCCGTCGCACGAACTCCAGGAAGTTGTCGTGCATCACCTTGCGGACCGTCTCGGCCGGCGCGCCGAGTTCCTTCAGGACATCGAAGTCCGTCTGCACCCAGTCGCGGTAGCCGGCCTTCCAGGGGCCGCTGTCGCTTCCGTACATGATGGCGCCCGGCGGGAGGTGCGCCAGGGCCTTGCGCATGGCGTCGACCTTCCACGCCTTCGGCGCGCCTGGGGTAATATCGACATACATCTGTCCTCGCGGCGCGTCGCCGTGGTAGAACCGCCCCGCCAGCGCCAGGCATTCGTCGGTCCACGGCCACCCGATGTGGGCCAGGGCGAACCGGATGTTCGGGTAGTCAATCAGGACCTCGTAGAACGCCGGCCGGCAGTACATCGACGACGCCCCGTGGCCGTACAGGATGCCCGAGTGAAACAGGGCGGTGGCCCGCAACTCGTGCATCGTCTCGTACACCGGCCGCAGCCGGTCCTCGTACGGGTACCATTGCTTCGGCAGCATCTTGATGCCCGCGAGGCCCAGGTCTTCGATGGCGCGGCGGATCTCGCCGGTGATGCCGGGAATGGTCGGGTTTAGGCGGGCGAACCCGTGGACGCGGCCGCGCGCCTCCTTCGCGATTCGCGCGAGCCGGTCGGTGGCCTCGCGCGTTGCCGCGAGCGTGTCCTCGGTCTCGGGCGAAAAGAGGATCATCTGCTCGACGCGGGAGGCGTCCATCGCCTTCAGGACGGCGGGGGCGTCCTGCGGACCCCCTTCCATGTGCACGTGGCAGTCGTTGATGGTTTCCATGTTATCTGTATTCCACCCCTGGTCCCGAGCGCCTAGCCGCCGGTCCCGCCTTTGCTGCTGGAGAGTTCGATATTATCGAGGTAGAACGACGTGACTTCGTTGGCCGTGCTCGAGAAGCCGAGCCACTCCAGGCGCTTCCAGTCGGGGCTCCCGGTCTTGAGGCCCTTGAACGTCTTCGGCTCCTGGCCGGGAAGCGTGATCGCCAAATCCCACGTGCCGGTCGCCTTCGAGCCGAGGCCCGCCGTCATCTCGAAGTGCACCCACTGGCCGGGCGGCAGGTCCAGGATGAACTCCCTGCCCGCGTGGACCTTGCCCTTGCCGACCGCCATCGTCGGCCCGACGCGGTACGGCCCGCGGTCGTCGCGCCATTCCACGTACATCTGTGTCTGCGGCTCGATCTTCAAGTCGAAGGCGAACCGCGTCACGCCGTCGCGGTGGTGCGGCACGTAGAAGAAATGCGGGTTGAAGGCGTGCTGGAGGCCGGGGGCGTCGGTGACCTTGAGGCTTCGTTTGCCGCCGGCCGCGGTCTCTAGGGTCACGGCGATGGCGTCGCCCTTGCCCTCGACGTGCACCTGAGCGCCGGCGACGGGCTTGCCGACGGGCGTGGTCTCGAAGTCGTCGCGGAAGACCATCGGCGGCGGCGGGGGAGGATCCGGCGGTTTCTCCACCGGCGGATACTCGACGCCGGAGGCCAGTCTCAACCACGCGGCATCGCCGTACACGCCCGCCTTCGTGTAATCGAACGGTTTGAACCCAAGTTTCAGGGCAGGGGAATCATCTTTCAGGCGGAAATCGTAGCGGGCCGCATCGACGAACCCGGGATCGGCGATCTCGTTGCCCTCGGCCTTGTTCTGCTTCTTGAGTTGGTCGGCGACCTTGGCCGCCGCATCGGGGGCGCCGGAGGCGTTCCAGAAGATGTTATTCTTCAAGATGACGTTCTTATCGCCCCACGCGCCGCTGAAGAGCGTGCCCTCGGTCCAGTAAACGATGTTCTGCTCGAAGGTGAACGAAAGGTGCTGCTCCACGCGGCTCCGCTGCAACTGCCCCTCCTGGCTGAACGCGAAGATGTTGTTGCGGATGACGTTTTCCTTGCCGTAGTGCTGGTGGTAGCCGCCGGTCTTGGTGTTGTAGACGAGGTTGTTCTCCTGAACGATGGCGGTCGATCCCTCGTCGTTGTAGAAGCCCCACCCGCCGTAACTGTAGGAGTAGATGTCGTGGAAGCGGTTGTTCGAGACGGTGGTCCCTTCCGACGGGCCGAGCGTGTACACGCCGCCCATGTCGCTCAGGACGCGCCAGCCCAGGTGATGGATGTGGTTGAACTCGATCTTGTTGCGCTTGGCGACGCTTGGCGCGTAGCCCCAGCGCCAGCCGACCGAGACGCCGGTGTACCGGAAGTCGGCGATCTCGTTGTGCGTGACGGCGTTGTCGGGGCTGTGTCCGATCCAGACGCCGACCGCCCCGCGGTGGATGTGCCCGCCGGAGCGGATGATGTTGTTGTCGACGGTGATCCTGGCGCTCATGTCGGCGGGCTTGGGGTTGTCATTCTTCCAGCCTTCGCCGACCCTGACGCCGCCCGCCCCCATGTCCTCCAGCAGGCAGTGGACCACGCGGCAGTCGGTGCACGCGTGGCGGAACCAGATGGCGTACGTGCCGATGTGCTCGATGGCGCAGTCCTCCAGCGCGATGTTCCTGGCGGCGTCGGCCATGATGACCGCGGGAATCGTGACGGCCGCCTGCGAGTCGCCGTGCCCCTGCGCGGGCAGGACGTATTGGCCGTAGCGGAAGGCGAGGCCCTTCAGGGTGATGTGCTCGACGAACTTCTCGGCCGCCGGGTCGCCCGTGAACTCGACGAACGTCTCGGCCACCGGCGCATAGACCTCGGCATTGGCCGGGTCCTCGCCCGGCAGAGGCTTATAGAAAAGGGTGCCGCCACGGTCGAGGAACCACTCGCCGGGCGCATCCAGCGCCTCTTTGAAGTTCTCCAGGTGATACCGCTGTGCGCCTTCCCACTGCATGAACGGCCAGGGCGCCTTGCCCGTCAGGATGACCGTGCCGGTCTTCCCGTCCACCGACACGACGTGGTGCAGCGAGGCTTCCCAGGCGTGGTATGCGACCAGGACGACGTCGGCCAGGCGGTCCTTGGGCATAGCCAGGAGCGGCTTGATGTCTTCGAGGCGCGCCACCAGTGCGCGCTTGCCGAGGTCGGCCTCCTGGCCCGTCTCGGGGTCGATGCCGCGCGTGACCTTGCCGGCCATGTAGAAATAGAACTTGCTGGGCGACCGTGCGCGGACCGCGCGGCGTCCGTTGACGAACAGTTGGTCGAAGGTCCACTTGCCCTCGGCTGCGCCGGGCACCTGGGCGGTCCAGAGGCCGTCGCCGCCCGCCTTGAGCCCGGTGATGCGCCGGCCGCCGTTGAAGACGGGTTTGGCGCCCGGGGCCGCCTCGTAGGCGATGGGCGCGGCGGCGGTGCCGCTGTCTTGGGGCGTGAAGACGACCGGTTGGGCAAGCGGGTAAGTTCCGTCGCCGACGATGACGCGGACGGGCTGGTTGAGTTCGCCGCCGGCCTTGAGTTTCCGCACGGCATCGCGGGCGCCGGCCAGCGAGGCGACGGGGCCGTTCGACTTGTCGGCGCTCGGCCTTTCGAGTTGGCCGGACCATTGGTCGTTGCCGTCGGGGGAGACGTAAAGCACGAGGGCGCTGGCGGCGGGGGCGGTCATGGTCAGGGCTCCGAGGATGATGATGGCGAGGCTCGCACGTTTCGTGGCGTTCATGCGGGGCTCCTTGTTCAGCGGGCTCTTCCGTCCACGGGCCGCAGCGGCGGCGCTGCGCCCTACATGTCGCCGTGCGGGAGACTCTGGAGTTGCTCGACCGTGAAGACCGGGCCGTCTTTGCACACATAAACGCTGCCGACGTTGCACCGGCCGCACTTGCCGATGCCGCACTTCATCCGGTTCTCCAGCGTGGTGTAGATGTCGCCGGGCGGGAAGCCCAGCCCTTTGAGGACGGGCAGCGAAAACTTGATCATGATGGGCGGCCCGCAGACCAGGGCCACGGCGCTGGCGGGGCTCGGCCCGACTTCCTTCAGGACGGTCGGCACGAAACCGATCTTGCCCTTCCAGTCGGGCGTTTGGCCGCCGGGGTCGACGGTGGTCACCAGGCGTACGTCCGGCCTGGCGCCCCAGTCGGCCAGTTCGTCCTTGTAGACGAGGTCGGCGACCGTCCGTGCGCCGTAGATGATCGTCACGTCGCCGAACTCCGTGCGGCGGTCGAGGACGTTCCAGATGACGCTCCTCAAGGGGGGCAGCGCGATGCCGCCGGCCACAAAGAGGATGTTCCGCCCTTTCCACGACTCGATGGGGAACGCGTTGCCGTAAGGCCCGCGGAAGGTGATGGCCTGGCCGATCTCGCGGTCCGCCAGTGCGCTGGTGACGCGGCCCACGCGGCGGAACGTGCACTCGATGTACTCGGTGCGCGTCGGCGGGCTCGCGACGCAGAAGGTCGATTCGCCCGCCCCGGGCAGGCCGTACAGGCCGAACATGCCGACGCGGTACTTCGCGAAGAACCCCGCCCGGGCGCCCTCGTCGGGGAACTCCAGGCGCAGCGTCCGCACGTCGGGCGCCTCGTCGCGGCCGGCCGCGACCCGCATCTTCATGGGCTGGTAGAGGTTCTCGGTCATTTCTTGACAGCCTCGCGGGCGCGAATGATTTCCGAGCAGATGTCGGCGATGGCCATGCCGGCGGGGCACAGGCGCCCGCATCGCCCGCAGCCGGTGCAGCCGGGCATCTTGAACCGCTCGGGGATATATGAGAACTTGTGCATAACGCGGTTTCGCCACCGGGCGGTCTGATTGGCCCGCGGGTTGTGCCCGCCGGCGTGGGCCGTGAAGAGGCCGAACCCGCACGAGTCCCAGTTCCGCCGCCGCACGCTCTCGGCGCGGGTCGCCTCGTCCTGGATGTCGAAGCAGTGGCACGTGGGGCAGGCGTACGCGCACGCGCCGCAGCCCAGGCACGCCATGCCGAGGGTCGTCCAGAGGTCCGACTCGAAGTTGTCGGCCAGCCAGGCCGCGACCTGCCGGGCGTCGAACCGCACGGGCACTTCGGCGGGCGGGTCGGCCTTGGCCTCGCCGTCGGCCAGGACGCTGCCGGCGGCGGCCACGAGGGCCCGCCCTTTCTCGCCGAGCGGTTCGAGGATGAACTTTGTGCCGCCGTCGGCCGGCCGGAGCACCGCATCGGCCCCAGCGGTGCCGTCGGGCCGCCCGCCCACGCTCGTGCAGAAGCAGAAGTCGTCGGCCGCCGTGCAGGCCAGCGTCACGACCGTGACGGCCGCGCGGCGGGCGTTGTAGAACTCGTCCTTGTAGTCCCAGTTGAACACGGTATCGAGGACCGCCAGGGCCATGGCGTCGCACGGGCGCACGCCCACCAGGACCGTCCTGGTGGAATCGGGCTTGACCTCGGCGGGCGTGAAATCGTCGCCCTCGAGCCGATAGCGGCCGATGATCTCGCTTCGCGGAAACAGGAAGTCCTTCGCCGAGTTGACGGGCACGGCGTCGGTCCGGATGACGGCGCCCGGCGACCATTCTTTCAGGCGGACCACGTCGCCGTCCTGGATGGGCGCGGCGACGCGGTATCCCTTGGCCGCGAGGGCGGCCGCCAGGTCGCTCAACTTGTTGGCGTCGACTAGTTTCATGTATACCTCACGAGCAACAACACGCACCCCGCGAGCGGGGCGGCTGCTCCGCTCTGTCTAGCCGCGGCCGGAACGGCCGCGATTATTTTGCGTCGCCGTGCCGGCGACGGCTAAACGATAACGGCAACGGCCTAATGTTGTTCTGCGTCGCCGTGCCGGCGACGGCTAAACGATAACGGCAACGGCCTAATGTTGTT
>Ga0315280_10005027_pt1 | contig 19146 bp, 14 predicted proteins | sample YL17G06_40_MG_FD_203697 | JGI IMG/M metagenome (GOLD analysis project Ga0315280, IMG submission 203697) | Sediment microbial communities from Yellowstone Lake, YNP, Wyoming, USA - YL17G06_40 | ecosystem: Environmental > Aquatic > Freshwater > Lake > Sediment | place: USA: Wyoming | collected... | reverse complement strand
GTCTGTTCTTTCGTTTTGCTTTGCAGATCCCTTCGGTATCGACGACCTGAAGTTCAGAACGATCCAAACTCTCAGCGCTCGATCTCGCATGGATTTTCTGGTCCTTCTGGCCTTGGACATGGACGCCAATCGATTTCAGTCGTTGTACGTCAAAGAGACAAGTCCGGTCATTGAGGAGTTTCTCGACGATTCCTCCTGGCGTTCGAAGTGGGCCAAAGCTAAGTTCTAGCCGTTCACTAAAGGTGTTGATCTGGGCTACCGGGCCCGCAGGCTGATAGTCGGACTCCATCCCCACTTGTGTCAGAAGTAGATGATGTCCTCGAGACTCACCTTCCCCTTAGCAAGACCCAACCGCATAGCCGGCGTACTTCGGCCGGTCCCGGTGAGACAGTAGTTGTAGAAGACCCGGAAGATTGTCAACAATTTGACGATCATCTCCGGATTGTAGGGACTGTACCCGTACCACATCCGCCCGAACCTGTTCGCCGTGGCGAGGGGTCGTTCGAGGATAGAGAGCCGGCGGCGGACCAGCATCAAGAAGCGGTCGATGGCGTGGAGGGAGGCTTTGTTGTAGAGCCAGGCGAGGTGATCCTCGTCGTAGTCGCCGTAGTCGGTGAGGTAGCAGACAGCTTTCTCAGGCTCGCTCATGTGGGGGAAGGGATGGAGGAGCCACTTATCCTGCCATTTGCCCAGGGGCGTCATTTGCGCCAGGCGTTCTTTGATGAGCAACAGCTTCACCTCCGTCTCGGATAAACCGGGATGAGCCTGCTGAGCGCGCCGGAACTCCCCCCGGCTGGCGGCAATTGCGGCCCGCTTCTCCGTAATGGTCAAGTGGCTAGCGATGCGTACGTAGAAGGCGTCCGCGCGCCGGGCGGCAATCTCGGGCTGAAAGGCGGCCAGGCACGCAGCCCGCATCCCGGAGTCCTGATCGAGAAAGAACCGGAGTCTCTCGACACCGCGGAATAGCTCGCGCAGGTAAAAGAAGTGGCCATAGAGGGTGTACTCGGCGTGGAGCTGCATGCCCTGCGCCGGGAGGCGGCGCTCCGCGTCTTGGGTTTCGAAGACTTCCACATCCTCTCGGAGGACCGCCGCCTCATAGGTGGCCCGGATGTTCTCAGTGAGGGGACGCCTCCCTCCTCGCCGTTCACGTGCTTGACGCTGGAGGGCCTCGGCGTAGTCTGCCGCGAGCCAGCAGCGGGCGTACCGGCGAAAGGGCGGTCTGGTTTCGAGATCACCGCATGCCTGCGCGCCCGATTCGACCACTTCAGGATCGAGCGTCGGATCGTAATTGAGATGGATCCCGAAGACATAGCCGGTCGCATTGTCGGCCGTCCCGACGGCGTGCAGGATGACGTTGCGGCGGTCGTCCTGACGAGTCCAGTTCACCACATACTCCTGGCAGTCGGTGGCGAGGTACAGCCGTCGGAGCGACATCCCATCGAGGAGGCGCCGCTCTCGCTCCGCGATGAAGGCCTGGGACTGAGCCGCGAGGAAGTCGATCTTCCCGTAGAGGGTTTTCGGGTGAACACCGGCGACCTCACAGACCCGGCGGAAGGGGGACTTGTTCATCAAGAGGGCGAAGATGGTTCGGTTCTTATGCGGCTGCTTCTGGCCCGTGGTCGCGGTCCCCACGGCGAACGTCTTGTGACAGGCTTGACACCGGTAGCGCCGGGAACCCGATCGGGTCTGCCCGAAGGCTTGATAGTACGGGGTTCCCTTGGTGATCGGGGTTTCATGATGGGAGCAGCGGACATCGGGGCAGGCGGGATCAGTACGCGGGCGGAGCATGGCCAGCATACGCCCTCGCTCTTCGGCAATGGCGTGGTTGCTCTTGATGGGTGGCTCCTCGCCACACCGCTGGCAGTGGAGGCGCGGGACCAACCGCCCTCCGCCAAGGGTGATGATGTAGTTGTCGAGGATGGATGCCTCGGAGGGGCGCCCGCGGGATACCCGGGCTAGTGCAGGGACCCCATAGTTTCGGCAGGAAGGGCTCTTGCAGAAATTGACCTGAATCCCTTCGGTGGCTGGAGGGACGCGTCCGGGCTTCTCATCGGAAGAAATCTTCTCAGAAATGAGAATCCCCCTGGCTCAAGGACCGCAAGGGGATAGTACCCCGAAGGCCTTATCCGATCAACACCTTTGGTGAACGGCTAGGTTACCATGACGGGGGACCTTTGCTCTTGACAGCCGCTGCGCCCTTCGATACGCTCCCTACAATCCTTCCTTGTAGCGAACGCCAGTTCCATCCTGTCGGCCTGACCGTCTACCAAGCCCCGGTCGGGTCCCTATTGCTTGAAGGGATAGTTTTTTCCAGTGCCCGCCGATCGAAGGAGGGCGTAACAAATTTCTATTTTGCAGGCTCACGCTTGATGGGGGAGCGCACCCGGAGGGTACCCGGTGAGGGTGCAATGAGGGGTGCCGTGGCGAGGGGGCCCCTCACCCTTGGCCCTCTCCCACACCTCACCCAGAGGGTACCCGGTCCCCGGGGAGAGGGAACTGAAGAGTGCGCGCGCAAAACACGTCACCGCAATTCAGAAACGGAGGGCTCAGTCCCCGGTCGCCGGGAGTGCCTGAGCAGGCGAGGTTGCCGGCGTCCTCCGCGAGGGCTCGCGAATGGCCAGGACCATGCCCGCCGCCGCGGCCGTCAATCCCCGCCTGTTTCGCCGGCCCTGCGGGGCCGATTCGCACCTTGTCAAGGGGCACGCATTCTGTTAGAAGAGACGGCGGGAGAACCACCATGGCTGCTCGAAAGACAGCGGCTGCCCGCGCCGAGGAGCTCCGCAGGCTCCTCCACCATCACAGCTACGCCTACTACATCCTGGACCGCCCCGAGATCACCGACGGCGACTACGACCGCCTCTTCAACGAACTCAAAGAGCTGGAGGCGGCACACCCGGACCTCGTCACCCCCGACTCTCCCACCCAGCGCGTCGGCGGGACCGTGGCCGAAGGGTTCGCCTCGGTCCAGCACCGCGTGCCCATGCTCAGTCTGGACAACGCCTACACCGCTGACGAGATCCGCCAGTTCGAGGCCCGCCTCCAGCGCGCCCTCCCCGGGGAGAGCTTCACGTACGTCTGCGAGCCCAAGGTGGACGGCCTGGGCGTCGCCCTGCTGTACGAGAAGGGACGTCTCGTCCGGGGGGCCACGCGCGGCGACGGGCGGATGGGCGAGGACATCACCCAGAACCTGAAGACGGTCCGGACGATCCCGCTCCGCCTCCGCGGCCCGCTCGCGGACCTGGACGTCCTGGAGGTGCGGGGCGAGATCTACATGGCCCACCAGGCCTTCGAGCGGCTGAATCGCACGCTGGAGGCCGAGGGGGAGGAACCCTTCGCCAACCCGCGAAACGCCGCCGCGGGCTCCGTCCGGCAGAAGGATTCCGGCATCACGGCCAGGCGCCCCCTGAGCATCTTCATCTATGCCGTGAGCGACGCCGTGCCGGACCCCTTCACCACCCACTGGGGCGCCACGCAGGCGCTCTACAAGGCGGGCTTCAAGGTCAATCCCCGCTCGCGCCGCTGCCCGGATATCGAGGCGGTCATCGCCATGGTGGCCGAGCTGGAACGGGACCGGGCAGCCCTCGGGTACGACGCCGACGGCGTGGTGGTGAAGGTGGATTCCCTCGATCAGCAGCGCCGCCTGGGCGTGACCACCCACCATCCCCGCTGGGCCGTGGCCTACAAGTTCCCCGCCCAGCAGGCCACGACCACCGTCCGGAAGATCGAGGTGGGCGTGGGCCGCACCGGGGCCCTCACGCCCACGGCCCTTCTCGACCCCGTGGAGATCGCCGGCGCCACCATCAGCCGCGCCACGCTGCACAACGCCGACGAGATCGAGCGGCTGGACGTCCGCGAGGGCGACAGCGTGATCGTCGAGCGCGCGGGCGACGTGATCCCCCACATCCTCGGGGTGGTGATCGAGAAGCGCCCGCGGGGCTCCGCCCCGTTCGCCTTCCCCACGGCGTGCCCGGTATGCGGCTCGGCCGCCTTCCGCCCCGAGGGCGAGGTGGTGTCCCGGTGCACGAACTCCGCCTGCCCGGCGCGGCTCAAAGAGGGGCTCCTCCACTATGGCAGCCGCCGCGCCATGGACATCGAGCACCTGGGCGAGGCCGTGGTGGAGCAGCTGGTGGACCGGGGGCTGGTGGGAAACTTCGCCGGCCTGTACGGGCTCAGCGTGGAGGAGTTGGCGGGCCTGGAACGCCTGGCGGAGAAATCGGCGCGGAACCTCCACACGGCCATCCAGGGGAGCAAGGGGCGCGGCCTCGCCCGCCTGCTCTTCGCCCTGGGCATCCGCTACGTCGGGGAGAACGTGGCCCGGATCCTGGCGGCGGAGTTTGGCGGCATGGACAGGCTGGCCCGCGCCGCCGAGGAGGAACTGGCCGCGGTCCACGGGATCGGCCCGCGGATCGCCAAGAGCGTCGCATTGTTTTTCCAGCAGCCGGACAACCGCCACCTCATCGCCCTGCTGAAGCAGGCCGGCGTGAAGATGGAAGAGGAATCCTCCGCCGGCCCGAAGCCCCTCCTGGGCAAGGTCTTCGTCCTGACCGGCGGGTTGGAGCGCATGACCCGCGACGAGGCCAAGGCCGCCATCCAGCGCCTGGGCGGCCGCGTGACCGCGTCGGTGAGCAAGAAGACGGACTACGTGATCGTCGGAACGGACCCCGGCTCGAAGTACGAGGAGGCCAAGCGCCTGGGGATTGCCACGCTGGATGAGGACGGGTTCCAGGCGCTGATCACCCGATCCTGAACCGCGGCAATCGGGCAAGCTGGCAACCGGGCCATCGGGCGACCCCGCAGCCGCCTTTTGCAGACCGCCAGATTGCCGGGTTGCCGGATTGCCAGAATCGCCGATCCGAGGATTGACTTTCCTGAAAGTTTCCGCCATGCTACCGCTGCAATCGGGATTGCCCCTCGGCCGTCCCGTCCATCCCCAGGGAGCGCCCATATCGCATGACATACGCACCCCGTGACCCGCGGCGCCATCCGGCGTCCCGGGTTTTTCAGCGGCTCGGAGGAGGCTGGCTGCCCCTGCTCCTCCTGGCCATCCTTCTTCCCCCCGGACAAGCCCTGGCGGTGGATGCCCTGGTCCTCGGGCGCGAGGTCCACATCCGCGAGGCGCCCCAAGTGTCCGCGAAACCGATCAAGACCGCACAACCCGGGGAGACCTACGAGGTCATCGGGCGTAAGCCCGGCAAGGGGCAGCCGCTGTACATCTTCGACGAGAAGGGAAACCTCTGGGTCAAGGTGCGAGTCAACGAGGACACGCATGGCTTCGTCCGCAACGATCTCGTTTCCGTAGCTCGCGAAGAGTTTCCCTCGCCACGCGGGACCTCCCTCTTGATCGTCAACCTCCGTCCAACGATTGACGGGGCGGTCCAGCGAGACCTCTGGGTGGTCCAGGGAGACTGGCACTCCGCCCGGCGGCTGGGTTTGATCGAAGGGAAACCCGTCTGGGCCAGCCAGGGCGACTGGTTCATCTGCCAGGTGGACTCCGAGCGCCCCGTCAGGGACCCCAACGTGGAGCGGACGGTGGAGCGCATCGAGAGGTTCTCCCCCGACGGGCGGAGCCGGACCCTGCTGGCGGCCGGCTCCTACCCGGTGCTGTACGAGGCGCGGGGCGAGGTCTACTTCTACCGCGACGTGGGCGAGCAAGGTGAGGCGGTCCCGCCCGGCCTGTTCGCCGTCAACGTGGACGGGGTCAACCTGCGCCCCGTGTTCCTCCTCCCCGAACGGTACCGGTTCTGGAAAGAGGACGGTGACTTCTACGTGCAGGCGCCCCCGCCGATCCTCACCCCCGCCGCCGACCGCATCTCCCTGCGGGCGTTCGACTCCCGGGGGGCCAGGATCCGCTTCACCGTCACCCTGGACGGCCAGTTCGTCGAACAGCGGCCCGACTGAGGGAACGGGTGGCTCCTCGGACTGTTGGACTGGCTGAACCGTTGCGGGCGGCAGGCCCCTGGTGACGTTGCGAGATGACGGCCCGACAGGCAGCTTTTCTGGCACCACTATTCTTCTTGCTGGCGACCATCCTCATGGCTTCCCCTTCCGGGTTCATTCCCCCTGCGGGGGCGGCCTCCGCGCCGGGAAACACGCCCCCTGAGATCCTGGCCCACTTCACGCCGGAGGACGTCGCCCGCGGGCACGTCTACGCTGTCGGACGCTATTGGCTCTTTGCGGCGGGGACCGCACTGCGCCTGGCGGCCCTCGCGCTCCTCATCCTGACGCCGGCCTCGGCCTCGCTCCGGAATCTGGCGGTCCGGTTGTCGCCGGCCCGCCCGGCCGTGGCCGTGGCCATCTACATCGCCCTCCTGGTCCTCATCTTCGAACTCCTGACGCTGCCCCTCGGGTATTACGCCGGCTTCGTTCGAGAGCACGCCTTCGGCCTTTCCACCCAGACGCGGGCCGCCTGGTTCCTGGATCGGGCCAAGGGCGCGCTGCTCACCCTTGCCCTGGCCGTCCCCCTGGGGTCCCTTCTCGCCCTCCTCTGGCGGCGCTACCCGGGGCGCTGGGTCCTGCCCGCCTGGGGCCTCGCCGGCGTCGCCATGATCCTCCTCGTGGCCCTGGCGCCCGTCGTCATCGATCCCATCTTCAACGTCATCCGTCCCCTGCGTGATCCTGCCATGGCGCAGCGTATGATAGCCCTGGCGGGAAAGGCGGGGATCCCGGTGGACCAGGTGTACGAGATGGACGCCAGCCGTCGCACGCGAAAAGGCAACGCCTATTTCACCGGGCTCGGGCACACGAAGCGCATCGTCCTGTACGACACTCTCCTCACGGGGAGCAGCCCCGACGAGGTGGAACTGGTGGTCGCCCACGAGATCGGCCACTGGAAGCGGGCCCACATCTGGAAGGGGATCGGCTTGAGCATCCTGGGGGTGGGCATCGCCCTCTGGTGCGGCGCCCGCGTCCTGGAGTGGGCCGTCCGCCGGGGAAGCTTCCGCCTGGCGGGCCCCGCGGACGTGGCGGGGATTCCCCTGTTCTTGCTCGCCATGTTCGTATTGAGCCTCACCAGCCTGCCGATCCAGAATGCCGTCTCGCGAACCTTCGAGAGGCAGGCGGACCGCACCTCCCTGGAGCTCACGGGCAACCCCGCGGCCTTCATCCGCTCCGAAGTCCAGCTCGCGCGCTCCAACCTGGCCGACCTTGCGCCGCCACGACTCGTCGTCTGGCTGCTCTACACCCACCCGCCCGTGGCGGAGCGGATTCGCATGGCCGAGACATTCGCCAAACGATAACGAATGGGACCATGCGGGCCCGCCCATCCCGGCATGTGGCCTGACCCGAGCCCTCGATTCTCGGCGACCGTCCATCAGCAGACGAAGACGCCGGGGGCAGCACACCTCGCTTCAATCAGGGCTGGCGGGCGAAGGCGAAGTGTGGTATGAGAACAGGCCACCACCGACCTCACCCGGGAATGGGTTCCATCGACTGGAGGATGTCATGAGGCATCGCTGGACGTTGTGCGCGATTCTGGCCATGAGCCTGCTCCTGCCCGGACTCGCGGGGGCGCAGGACGCCCTGGTAGTCTACTCGAGCGTGGACGAGGAGAACGCCAAGAAGCTGCTGGACGCCTTCACCAAGGCCACCGGGGTGAAGGTCCGATTCACCTTCCTCTCCTCCGGCCCCGCCGTCGCCCGGATCGAGGCGGAGAAGAACAATCCCCAGGCCGACGTGTGGTACGGCGCGCCCAGCGAGAACCACGTGGTGCTCAGGGAGAAGGGCCTCTCCCAGCCCTACGTCTCGCCGGGCGCCAGGGACCTGGCGGCCAAGTTCAAGGACCCTGAAGGATACTGGACGTCCTTCTACATGAATCCCCTGGGCTTCGCGTCGAACAGCAAGACCCTGGAACAGAAAAAGGTGGAGCCGCCCGCCTCGTGGGCGGACCTCCTCAAGCCCGAGTTCAAGGGCCAGGTCCAGGCCCCCAGCCCCCAGACGTCCGGCACCGGGTACAACATGGTCGCCGCTCTCGTGATCGTCATGGGCGAGGACAAGGCTTTCGACTACCTGAAGAGGCTGAACCCCAGCATCCAGACCTACACCCAGAGCGGCACGGCTCCGTCCAAGGCCGCCGCCATCGGCCAGGCGGGTGTCGGCATCCAGTTCACGCCGGCCTTCCTCCAGCTCATCGAGGAAGGCTACCCGCTGAAGATCACTTTCCCCAAGGAGGGAGTGGGCTTCGAGGCGCCGGCCATCTCCATCCTGAAGGGGGCGCCCCACCCCGACCTGGCCAAGAGGCTCGTGGACTGGTCCATCTCGCTCCCGGGGCAGGCCGTGCTTACAGATGAGAAGACCTATTTCTTCCCGGTGCACCCCAAGGCCAAGCTGGCCAAAGGCCTGCCTTCTTTCGGCGAGATCCCGACGATCAACTACGACGCGACCTGGGCTGGCAAGGAGAAGAAGCGGCTGGTGGATCGCTGGATCAACGAGGTGCTGCGGGCGCCGAAGTAGGCGCGACCGGTGGGTACACATTCCGTCGCCCGATGGTGGACCCAGTCGGCACGCGATCTCCGCCGGCTGCGGGATGAGCCGCTGCTCCTCATCGCCGTCATTGCGATCTTCGCCCTGCTCCTGCTGTTCATCCTCTATCCGCTGGCGCGCGTCCTGATCGTCAGTCTCTTTCCGGAGGGCGCCTTTAGCCCCCGGCTGTACCGGGAGTTCCTGGGAAGCTGGTTCATCCGCCAGGCGTTCCTGAACAGCATCCTCATGGGGATCCTCACCGCCGTCGGGGGGACGATCGTGGGGTTCCTCTTCGCATACACCCTGACGCGGACGAACGTCCCGGGGAAGTCCCTGCTGACGCTGGCCGCCATCCTGCCCATCATCTCGCCTCCCTTCGTCAGCGCCCTGGCTATCATTCTGCTCTTCGGCAACAACGGGCTGATCACGCGGCAGCTCCTTGGATTCCAGGAGTTCGCCATCTACGGGTTGCGCGGGCTCCTCCTGGCGCAGATCTTCACCTTCTTCCCCGTCGCCTACCTCACCCTGCGTGGCGTCCTGGAGTCTCTGGGCGGCACCCTGGAGGACGCCGCCATGAACCTGGGGGCGACCCGCTGGAAGGCCTTCCGCCGCGTCACCCTGCCGCTCTGCCTTCCCGGGATCGCCAGCGCCCTCCTGGTCCTGTTCATCGAATCCATCGCGGACTTCGGCAACCCGCTCATCCTCGGCGGCAGCGGCTTCCCTGTCCTGTCGGTCCAGGTGTACCTGCAGGTCACCGGGATGTACGACCTGCCGGGCGGCGCGGCGCTGGCCGTCATCCTTCTCGTCCCCTCGGTCACGACGTTCCTGGTCCAGCGCTACTGGGTTTCGCGGAAGCAGTATGTCACGGTGACCGGCAAGCCGGCCCGTGCGGTGATTCGGGCCGTCAGCCCAGCGATGCAGCGGGTCCTGCTGGCGGCCTGTCTGGCCGTGACCCTCTTCGTCCTGCTCTTCTACGCGACGATTCTGGTCGGGGCGTTCTCCCGCACCTGGGGGGTCGACCACACTCCGACGTTGCGGAACTTCGGCTACGTCTTCGGCGTGGGCGCGCAGGCCATCCAGGACACCCTGATCATCGCCGTGACCTCGAGTCCCCTGGCCGGCCTCCTCGGCATGGCCATCGCCTTCCTGCTGATCCGCCGGCGCTTCCCGGGGCGGCAGGCCATGGAGTTCATCTCCATCCTGAACTTCGCCGTGCCTGGGACGGTGATCGGCATCGGTTACATCCTGGCCTTCAACCAGCGTCCTCTCTTGCTCACGGGCACCGCCATCATCCTGATCACCAACTTCCTCTTCCGGTACATCCCCGTCGGCATCCAATCGGGCATGGCGGGCCTCCGGCAGATCGACCCCGCCATCGAAGAGGCGGCCACCAACCTGGGCGCGTCCACCCAGGTGACCTTCCGGCGCATCACCCTGCCCATGCTGGTCCCAGCCTTCTTCTCGGGGCTGGTCTTTTCCTTCGTGCGGGCCATGACCGCCATCAGCGCCGCCATCTTCCTGGTCTCGGCCGACTGGAACCTGATGACCGTTCAGATCCTGTCCCAGACCGAGGCCGGCCGCCTGGGTGCCGCGGCCGCCTTCAGCGTGCTGCTCATCCTCATCATCCTCCTGGCCATCGGCATCATCCGGCTGGTCCTTGGCCAGTTGTTCGAGTACCGCTATCAAGCCGCCTTCGGTTAACATGATCGGGGGCCAGGGGTTGGGGGTTGGGGACTGGGGACTCGGGCTAGGGGAGGAAGCGATGATCAAGAGCTTTCGGGATCTACGGGTTTGGCACTCGGGCATGGACTTGGCTGTAGAGGCGTATCACATAACGGCGCTCTTCCCCAAACACGAAGCGTATGGGCTCAGCGCTCAAATGCAGCGCGCGGCAGTCTCCGTTCCTTCTAACATCGCCGAGGGGCACGCTCGGGAGCATCGCAAGGAATATCTTCATTGGGAAAGCAACTTCGCGCCCTGCGCACCGCGTTGAAGAGTCCTCGGAGGCCAGGGAGACGGAATGGACCTTAGGCCAATCGGTGATCCCCAGTCCCCGGTCCCTGGCCCCCAGTCCCCAGCCCCGAGCCCCGAGCGAGGGTGGCCATGAGTGTTGTGCTGGAGAATGTCACCAAAGTCTTCGAGGACCGGCAGAGGCCCGGTGAAGTGGTCACGGCCGTGGACGGCGTGAGCCTGGAGGTGAAGGACGGGGAGCTGGTGACCCTCCTCGGCCCCTCCGGCTGCGGGAAGACGACGGCGCTGCGGATCATCGCCGGGTTCGAGTCGCCGACCTCCGGCCGGGTCCTCATCGACGGACAGGACGTCAGCCGCCTGCCGCCCCACGCGCGCAACACCGCTATGGTCTTCCAGAGTTACGCCATTTTCCCGCACCTCTCGGTGGCGGGAAACGTCGCCTTCGGCCTGGAGATGCGGAGCATGTCGAAGGAGGAGATCGCATCCAGGGTCCAGGCCATCCTCGACCTGGTGGGCCTGACTGGTTTGGAGCACCGGTCGCCGGAGCAGCTCTCCGGCGGACAGCAGCAGCGGGTCGCGCTGGCCCGGGCCATCATCACGGAGCCGCGGGTGCTCCTGTTCGACGAGCCCCTCTCCAACCTGGACGCAAAGCTGCGCGAGCAGATGCGGGGCGAGGTGCGCAAGCTCCAGCGGCGCCTGACCGTCACCAGCGTGTACGTGACCCACGACCAGGCCGAGGCCATGGCCCTTTCCGACCGGATCATCGTGATGAATGCGGGGCGCGTGCAGCAGGAAGGGGCGCCCCTGGAGATCTACGCGCGGCCCGCGAACCGGTTCGTCGCCGATTTTATCGGGCGGGTGAACTTCCTCGAGGGGCAAGTGACGGAGGCCGGCCCGGATCGGGTCAGGATCGATGTCCGGGGGCGATCACTGGAGATCCCCGTTCAGCGACCGGCTGTCCGGGTGGGAGAGATCGCTTCCATAATGGTTCGGCCCGAGACGATCCGGGTCACCCCGGCGCCTGCCGCCGGCCCCCCGGCCTTCGCCGGGACTATCCGGCGGGTGACGTACCTGGGCTCCACGGCCGAGTACGAGATCGACTGGGACGGCACCACCCTCCTCGCCGTGAGCGGGAGCCCCCTGGAGCACGGGCTCCTCCCGGAGGGCGCGCGGATCGCTTTCGACTTCCCGACCGCCACGGCTCACGTCCTGACTCATCCGACTGGTCGCGCTGCCCACTCTTCTCACGCCTTTCTTCCCGGCGGCTGAGCGGCTATAATAGCCCACGCGCGAGTGAGCGAATCCACTTCCAGGAGGCAGTATGGCCAAGACTAAGGAACGGTCGCCCAAGCTCTTCCTCCCCGGCTGGGACAACGAGGAACACGTCTACTTCGGGCGCAACCGGGAAGGCGAACTGGAACTCCGGTTCACGGGGACGTGCGGGGGCTGCCGGGAATCGTTCCCGGACATGCAGCGAACGATCCAGACCATCGCCCAGAAAACGTCCATGGCGGTCCCCGAGGCGACGGCCTTCTATCTGGGATTCACCGTGGGAGTGGACAGCGTCCGCCGGTACCACCGGATCGGCGATTTCCTGGACGACGACGAGGTCCTGGAGGAATTCTTCGGCGGGAAACCCGTGGCGGGGCGATTCCACTAGACGGGGTTCGGACCTCCGTGGGCCACCGCCGCGCCTCGTCGCATGGTTGTCCCGGCTGGCCCTCACCCGTCACCACGGGCACTCGGAATTCCCGTCAGATCTGATCCCCGTTGCCGATCCGGAGGTGTTTCATGGAAAAAGGACTGGCGCTTCACACGTGGACGCTCGACACAACGCCCCTGGCCGACGTGCTGCGCATTGCCCGGCGGACCGGTTGGGATGCCATCGAGCTGCGGCGGGTTGACTTCGCCCGCGCAGCCCAGACTGGTCAATCCGCCGCGGAGGTCCTCGACCTCGTGCGAAAGAGCGATCTGCCGGTGGCGTGCGTCGGCGTCCAGCTCGGCTGGATGTTCGCCGAGGGAGCGGGGCGGCAACGCCTGCTCCAGGCCTTCGACGAATCCTGTCGCTGGGCCGCCCAACTCGGCTGCCCGACGCTTATGAGCCCCGTGGATCCCGGGCGGGGCGATTTCGGCCGTGCGATCGCAAGCATCCGCGAGGTCGGCGACATCGCCGCCAGGCACGGCGTCCGGCTCGCCCTGGAGTTCAACTCCCAGGCCGAGCAGTTCAACACCCTCGACCGCGCCCGGGACGTGGTGACGCGCGCCGGCCACCCCCGCTGCGGCCTGCTGGTGGACAGCTACCACCTCCAGCGTAGCGGCGGCGCTCCGCACGCGGTCCGGGATCTCGCCCCCGAGGAGATCGCCTACGTCCAATACAGCGATGTGCCGCGGGACGGTCTGAAGCCCGGGGTGACAACGGATCGGCTGCCGCCGGGCGGGGGGATCGTTCCGTTTGCGGAGTTCTTTCGGATATTGCAGGAAAAGGGTTACCGCGGCTACCTCAGCTACGAGGCCCCGAACCCGGCGGCCTGGGCCCGTGACCCCGAGGAGGTGGCCCGCGAGGCGATCCTCCTGACGCGCAAGTTCCTGCCCGCCGCCTGAGGCTCCCGCCTCCCCCTTCGCGGCTCGCGGCTCTCAGCCACCCACGCCCCCGCGTGGGTACCCGGCCCTCCCCTCTCCCAGCGTGATGCGCCCCCCCTCCATCGTGGGCACGACGACAGCGACGTCCACGCGGGCGCAGATCTCCACGTCCGGCCCGAAGCCCATGGCGAGCATGCGCTGGCCCCAGCCGGTTTCCCGGAGGAACTCCGGGAGATTTCCTGCGTACTCATTCCAGAGGGTCCGACACGCCCGGGCCCCGTCGCCCAGGGCGAGCCGCGCGGCCGCGCCGGCTGCGCGATCCACGACGGCCCCGGCGCAGACCGCATCCTCCAGCGAGAACGCGCCCTCATAGCCCGAGCATACGATCAGGCTGTCCGCCCCCCGGGCGACCAGCCAGTCGCCCACCGCGGCCCGATTGAGGAACGCGCCGATGGCGACCGCGCGCCCACCGCTCACAGCCCGCAGCGTCTTGGTTCCGTTGGATGTCGTCAGGATGACGTCCCGCCCACCCACGGCTTCCCGCGTGAACTCGCGCGGCGAATTCCCCAGGTCGAAACTCGGAATGCGTAGCCCGCCTTGCTCCCCGGCCAGGACGGCACCCGGGGCCAGCATGCGGGCCTGCTGCGCCTCCTCAAAGTCTGCGACGGGAAGGATGGATCGGCAGCCGTGCTGGAAGGCCACAACGATGCTGGTCGTGGCCCGGAGGACGTCGATGACGACCGCGGCGGACTCGGGGCGGGGACGCGTCGAAAGCTCGCCCGGCAGGAGCAGCACGTCCAGATGCATCGGCGATCTGTGATTGGTGATTTTGGCGATCGGCCTATTCGCCGCTTCTGACTTCCAAACCAGAAGTCCAAACTCTGGGTGCCAAGCCCCCGGTCCTACCCGGCACCCGAACCCTGGTTCTCAGCGCTCCAGGCGGAACAGGAGCCTCTGCTTCGCGATCTCGATCTCGTCCCCGTGTTTCAGGACACGCTCGGTGACCTTCTCCCCGTTCACCCGGGTGCCCGCCAGGCCCGCGACGTGGATGATCTTGAACTGCCCCTCCTTCTCGGGAACGATCCTGGCGTGCAGCTTGGCCACGAACATGCCGGCGAACTGAATCGTGCAATCCGCAGAGCTGCCCAGCGTGATCTCTTCGGCTTCCAGGGCCATCTTCTTCCGGTCCGGGAGGATGAGGCAGGGCCGCAGCTTGGGCGTGGCGGCCTCGGGCCGGCCGGCCGGCTTTCCCGCCGCCGCCTGGGCGATGACGGCCGGGTCGATGAACATGGTCTTCTGGCCGGCATCGGCGCCGAGCTCGGCCTGGGGGGCGGCCGCCTCCTTGGGCACGTGGAAGACCAGCCGGTGCTTCAGCACCAGGATGACGTCGCGATCCTTCAACTCGTGGCTCGTGATCTTCTGGCCGTTGACGAAGGTCCCGTTGGCGCTGCCCAGGTCTTCCACGGTGGCGCGGTCGCCGCTCCACTTGATCACGGCATGCCGGCGCGAAACGCCCACGTTGTCGATGACAATGTCGTTGGCCGGGTTCCGGCCGATCGTCAGCTCTGCCTTGGCCAGCGAGAAGGTCGCGATCTGCTTTTCGCCGAGGAACAAAAGCACCTCGGGGATCGGCACCTTGACGGGCGGCGGCGGCACCGGTTCCGGGAACGGGGCGGCCGGGGCGGCCGCCGGAGGCGCCGATGCCACGAAGACCTCTGCGTCCCTCGACGAGACGTCGGGCGCCACGGGAGCCTCCATCTCCAGCCGCGGGCCGGCTTCCTCGGCGACCCTGGTGGCGACGGCCAGGAACACCTGGCTCAAGCGTCCGCGCGTTTCGGCGGTGACCAGGGACGCATCGCCGGCCGGATTCACCCGCGTTTCCTCGTACACGTCCACGGTCACCCCGCCCGGGGGGCGCGCGAACACGTACACCAGGAGCTGCTCGCCCGGCGTCGGCTCCTTCAGGGCCTCGCCGCCGGAGGCGGGGAAGTAATTCGCCACCGGCTTACCCTTGGTGCAGATGCTGATGGCCCACTCGTCCCCCGCCCGGATCCCCACGATCGCATCCGCGCCCCGCGCCGCCAGCTTCTTCAGGACCTCTTCCATGTCCACCAGGTCCGTCGTGAACTGCAGCGCGGGACGGTGCCGGAACAGGACCATCAGGCCCAGGAGCAGCCGCTTGTCCGCCACGAAGAAGGACAGGGGCGACTGGGGATGTCGGGAATAGGCGGCGAAGAACTCGTGGATCTCGGTGAAGGTGAACGCGTCCCCCGCCAATCGTCCCGCCCCGTACGGCGCCCCATTCACCACGAACAGAAACTCGCCTTCGTCCGGGTGCGCCTGCATGAAGTAGCCGTCGGCGATCTGGCGCTCCTGCGTGATCTTGGCGAAGAGCGGGTCGAACTTGTCCAGCGGACAGACTTTCGCGTCCAAGAGCGTCGCCGTCGCTGGGAACCTGGGACTGGGCATCGTGCCTCCTTGCGTCCGAGCGGGCGCCGACCTCGACAAGCGGAGTCGTGAAATGCCATCGGGGAAGGCCCTCGCGCTTGCAGGACACGAAGCAACCGCTCAGCCCTCCCCGCGGACCCTACCGAGAGGGGCGGGCCGCCCCTCCTCGGACTCTCCCCCGGACTGTGCGGCCCTCGCCGAAGTGCCGTCTATCTTGCGCGCCGCACAGTAAAGGTCAGGATGTGCCTCCCGATCGCGATCCAGTCGTTGGGGCGGAGTTCCCCCTGCTCCACCCGACGGCCGTTCAGGAAGGTCCCGTTGGTGCTCTGGAGGTCCGTCAGGATGACCGACTGGCCGTCCACCGCCACCCGCGCGTGCCTCCCCGAGACCCCCATGTGATCAATGACGATGTCGTTGTCCTCGTGCCGGCCGATGGTGAGTATCGGTCGGTCTAGCGGGTATTCCCGGATCATGACCCCCTGGAAGCTCAGCACCAGCTTCACCGCCGCCCCTGCCTCTCGGCTCTAGGCTCTCGGCTCTCCCCAACCAAGCATCCCCTTGAGTCGCGCCAGCATCCCGGATCCCGGGCCCCGATGGCGACCGTGGCTGCGATTGCCCGCCTGGGCCTGGATCAGCAGGGCGGTGATGTTGTCATCGCCCCCCTTGTAGTTCGCCCGGTCCACCAGGGCCTGGCAGGCCTTCTCCAGGTCGTCGGCGTGTTCCTGGACGATGTGGAGCATCTCCTCGTCCTCCAGGAGGTCCGACAGGCCGTCGGAACAGAGCAGCAGAAGATCGCCCGGCAGAACCGGTTGCTCCGCCAGCTCCACCTCGACGGATTCCTTGACTCCCAGGGCGCGCGTGATCAGGTGTTTGTACTGCGACTCCTGCGCCTCCTCGGGAGAGATAATGCCGTGATCCACCTGCTGCTGGATCAGCGAGTGATCCCGGGAGAGCTGGACGATCTGCCCGTCCCGGAGCCGGTAGATCCGGCTGTCCCCGACGTGGGCCAGCGCCACGTGGTCGTTCACGGCCAGGATCGAGGCCACGGTCGTCCCCATGCCGGCATACTCGCGCCGGCCCTGGGCGGCGTCATGAATGATCCGATTGGCCAAGCGAATGCTGCTCAGCAGGAAGTTGGCCTCGCGGGAGCACGTGGGCTCCGGCTTCCCCACGAGCGCCGCGTCCGACCCACCCAGGTACTTCACCACCCACTCCTGGATCGTGTCCACCGCCAGGCGGCTGGCCACTTCGCCCGCAGCGTGCCCCCCCATCCCGTCGGCGACGACGAAGAGGCCGAGCTCCGGGGCCAGGCAGAAGCTGTCCTCATTGCCATGCCGCTTGCGCCCCACGTCGGACTTGGCGGCCGCGGAATACCGCATGGCCTGCTACCCTCCCCCCGATTCTGGAGGGGTCGTGAACTGTTGCGTGCCCTGGCCCCCCGCCGCATCCGTGGGCCGGGTCACTTGAGGAGCAGGGGGAGGCGTCCCCCGGGTCGCCGTGCCCGCCTGGGCCACCGCCTTGTCCAGCCGATCCTTCAATGCCCGCAGCGTCCTGGAAAGCTCCTCCCCCGTCTGGAAGCGCCGCTCCGGATCCTTGGCCAGCGCCTTCTCGACGAGCTTCTGGAAGATGGGCGGAAGCCCGGGCACGAACTTCGTGACGGGCGGCGGCGGGCTGCTCGTGATCTGGAACATGATGCTGGCGATGGAATCCCCCTGGAAGGGCCGCTCCCCCGTGAGCAGTTCGTACAGCACCACGCCCAGCGAGAACAGGTCGGAGCGTCCGTCCACCTTCTTGCCCGCGATCTGCTCCGGCGACATGTAGCTGGGAGTCCCCAGGACCATGCCGGTCTTCGTCTGGGACGACGAGACGACCCGGGCGATGCCGAAGTCGGTCACCTTCACCTCGCCGTTCTCCAGCAGCATGATGTTGGCCGGCTTGACGTCCCGGTGGACGATGCCGTGCTTGTGGGCATAATCCAGGGCGTCCGCCACCTTGGCGCAGATCTCCAGCACCCTGGACCAGGAGAGCAGGTTCCCTCTCTTGCAGAAGCTCTCCAGGTCATTGCCCGCGAGGAACTCCATGGCGATCCACGCCACATCCATCTCTTCGCCGCTGTCATAGATGGTCAGGATGTTGGGATGGTTCAGGCCGCCGGCGGCCTGCGCCTCGCGGAAGAAGCGCTCCTTCACCTGGGGGAGCAGGGCCTCTTCCACATCGTCGAAGTGGACCGTCTTGATGGCCACCGTCCGGTGGATCTTGGGATCCAGCCCCTTGTAGACGATGCCCATGGCGCCCCGGCCCAGCTCCTCCACCAATTCGTAGCGGCCGAGGGTCGGCCGCTCCACCCCCTCGAGGATGGCGGTGGACTCGCCGCGCTTGGGCCCGCCGACCCCGGCCAGCGTGGGGGTCGCGGCGGCCGCCTGGACCTTGGTCCTGCGCTCGGCCACATCCCGGAAGGCCTTGTCGACGGAGGCGATCCGCTCGTACACCGTGAGGGCCTTGGCCGGCTGCCGCTTCCGCTCGAAGTCCAGGGCCAGGTTGTACAGAACCCCCTTCATCTCCTCGTCCACCGGGATCCGCGCGAACTTCTCCCACGCCAGGTCCAGCATCCCCTTCCCTTGGAAGGTGAGGCCGAGGAGCTTGTTGGCCTCGTCGCTCTCCTCTTCGACGATCTCCTTCTCCCGCTCCACGCCCAGGAACCGGCGCGACGTGATGGCCACGTAGTTCAGCGCCACCAGGAGGGCCGGATTGGTGATGCCGAGCCAGATCCCGCGCGTCGCGAAGGCCGCCAGGCCGGCCGCGATCATCCCGAAGAAGAGGACCGCGCCGAGGGCCGATCCCAGCCCCGCCCCCAGGCGGGGCAGGAGGAGCGACGTGAGCAGGCCCAGGACCAGCACTGCGGCCAGCTCGTACAGCCCCGCCCAGGCTGGACGCGTGAGGAAGCGTCCCTCCTGGATGTTGGCGATGAGGTTGGCGTGCTTCTCCACGCCGGGGAAGACGGGGGCGAATGGCGTCGGCTCCACGTCCCCGATGCCCGGCGCCGTGGCCCCCACCAGGACGATCTTCCCCTGGAACGCCGAGGCCGCGATCTTGTCGTTGAGGACATCGAAGGCGGAGTAGTGCGGGAAGGTCTTGGGCTCGCCGTAGTAGTTGAGCAGGAGGCGCATCCGGTTGTCGGTCGGGATGTGAGTGGAGCCGAGCATGATCCCATCGCCGAAGACGACCCGGATGCGTCCCTGGGGCACCTCCATGGCCTTGGCCACCACCGCGAGGCCGAAATGGGGGAAGTACTGATTCCGGTACTCCACCAGCAGGGGCTCCCAGCGGCTGATGCCGTCCGCATCGGGCAGCCGATTGATGTGGCCGACGCCGACGGCCGCCTGGCCCATGGCCGGCAGCGGCCAGGTCATCTCCAGGGCATGAGGCGCCGCCGCCAACGACTGGTCCGACGCCAGGGTCAGGCTGGTGAGGGCGCTCTTGGCGGCGAACTCCGGAATGCCTGTGGCCTTGCCCGCCGGCGGTCCGCCGCGTCCCGCGCCATCGAGACTGGCGAATCCGGGCAGCAGGACCATGCCGGCCTTGCCGATCGCCGCCACCAGCTTGGCATCGTTATCCAGTGAGGCCCGGAGGTCCTGGAGCATCTGCAGGAACTCGGGCCCGCCCTTGACGCCCCCCAGGGCCTGAAACTTC
>Ga0315280_10005026_pt1 | contig 19147 bp, 12 predicted proteins | sample YL17G06_40_MG_FD_203697 | JGI IMG/M metagenome (GOLD analysis project Ga0315280, IMG submission 203697) | Sediment microbial communities from Yellowstone Lake, YNP, Wyoming, USA - YL17G06_40 | ecosystem: Environmental > Aquatic > Freshwater > Lake > Sediment | place: USA: Wyoming | collected... | reverse complement strand
ACGCTGTCGTCGGTAATGCGCCGTTCCTCCCCGCCACTCACCGGCACCAGGTAGACGTGCGGGCGCATGGCGCGGTCCACCTTGGTGTAAGAGATCCATTTGCCGTCGGGCGAGAAAGCCGCCGAGCGCGGCGTGCTCACTTCGCTGGAGGCCACGGTCGTCGTTTTGCCGTCGGCCAGGTTGTAGCGGTATAGCTTGCGGTCGGAGGCCGAGTAGAGAAGCGATTTCGAGTCCGGCGCCCACAGTGCGCCGCCGGAGTCGCCGCGCCCGCCCGACTTTTCCGTGTCGCTGTCCGAGATCTTCTTGAGGTTCTCTCCCAGCGGACCGCAGAGCCACACTTCCTCGCGCCCCGAGCGGTCGGAGACGAAGGCGATGGTTTTGCCGTCGGGCGACCAGCGCGGGGAACGCTCGCGCGCCCCCGACGATTCCAGCAGCCGGGTGGTGTCGCCGCGCTCGGTGGCGATGGTAAACAGCTCCCCGCGCGTGGAGATGACCGCGCGCCGGGTGGAAGGCGACAGGTCGTAGGAATCCGCTTCGCCGTTGATGGTCAGCGTCTCAATGGAGTTCTCCTTGGCGTCGCTGTCGATGCGGATTTTCACCTCGCGCGTCTGGCCGGTCGCCGTATCCAGCTTCCAGAGGCCGGAGTTCTCCTCGTAGACGATCACCCGGCCGTCGGCCGACATCGAGGGCCAGTACAGATTGCCGCTGGTGTGCTTGGTGACCTGCACCGGCGCGCCGCCCTTCTCCGGAATCTTCCAGATGTTGTTTACGCTTCTCAGCACTTCGGCGCTGCCGGGCTTGACGGCCTTCTCGTTGGGCAGGCGGTCGGCCACGAAGAAGATCTCGCCCTTGTTGCCCCACATGGGCCAGAACTGGTTGTACTGGGCCTCTTCGCCCAGCCTGCGGAATTTCTTTGCGGCCGTATCCATGACCCATAGGTCGGCCGCATAGCTGCCGCGGTAGTGTTTGCGCCACCACACCATGGGATGGCGGTTGAAGACGAACTGCCTGCCGTCGGGCGAGTAGCTGCCCCAGTAGCCCCAGTCGGTGGGCAGCGGCTGCTCCAGGCCGCCCTCGGCCGAGACCTCGTAGAGGCTGGGGATGCCGGGGAACATGCGGCCGCGAGACGACTGGAAGACGACCTTCTGGCCGTCGCGGGACCAGCCAATCACCGTGTCGTCGGCGCTGTTGTAAGTGAGGCGGCGGGGCGCGCCGCCCGTGGCCTGCACCACGAACACGTCGTAATTGCCGTAGCGCTTCGACGAGAACGCGATCCAATGGCCGTCTGGCGAGAACCGCGGGTAGACGTCGCGGGCCCGGTTATCGGTGATCCGCAGGGGACTCGACCCGTCTTCGTTCACCACCCAGATGTCGCCCAGGTAGCTGAAGGCGATTCTTCCGCTCTGGTAGCTGGGATGGCGCGGCAGCTTGATTTCGCCGGCCCCCGCCAAGGTGGCGCAGAGCAACACAACAAGAGCAACGAACCTGGTTCGACGGCGCATGTGAGACCTCGCGTAGGGAGTGTTTGCGTCCTGCTATTCAATCACAAAGAAACCCGGACACCAAGCGGGAAGTGGGAGAGACAGCCACGAAGACACGGAGGCACAGAGACGCAGCCGTCAGCGCCCTTACAGAGGGTCGTGGACGTGGAGACCGGGAACCGTGCTAAAGTTGCGATCGTGGGTCCAGATCTCACTGGCCCCATTCTCGAAGGCAACCAAGGCAATCTGCAAATCATAGATGGCTGATCCCTTTATGCTCAGATCGGCCGCTGATCTCATGAGTCGCGCCCAGAACCCTTCGCGAGGCATCCAGACTGTGGCGCCAACATCCACAGTCAGCATAATGAGGAAACCCAGAGCTTCCTGGGCACTGGCCGGACCGCCGATATTGGCCGGGTGTGTAACTATGCTCCAAAACTCAGCCACGGCAGGCAGCGCGACTCCGCAGCCGCGGTCGTCCTTGCTTGCCCTTTCGATTGCCCGACGAGCCGCCGAATGCTGAGCAACACCTTCGCGGTGAGCATAGACCAGCAGATTAGTATCGAAAGCGATCATCGTTCGCCCGGAACCACTCGTACATCTTCTCCCGGCTGGAAATGTCAAGGCCCGGAGGAAGGCCGCCTTTGCTGGTCACCCAGCGTATCTTCCGGCGCTTCTTCGGCTTCTGGTTCCCGTCGCCCTGCAGCTCGCGCCGGAGCCCGCGTTCCACTAGTTCGCGAAGCGTGGTCCGTGTTTCGGCCGCCCGTTTCTTAGCTGCAATCAGAAGATCGTCCGGCAGTTCTATGGTGGTCTTCACGCCCCCATATTACCATATCCCCATATTTATGGGCGTGGTTTCAGCGTTTTCGCGAAGAAGGCGCGAACTGCCGGCATCAGGTTGGCGTCCTGCTGGAAGCCCTGGCCGTGCCCGCCGCCCTTGACCGTATAGAGCGTCACCGGCACGCCGGCTTTTTCGAGCGCATCCCGAAGCAACTCGCTCTGGTGGTGGGGGACCAGCGGATCGGCGTCGCCGTGGACGATCAGGAACGGCGGCGCGTCCTTGCTCACGTAGGTGATGGGATTGGCCCGGGCCACCTTCTCCTTGTTCTCCTGGATCGGCCCGCCGACCAATTTCGCTTCGGGCGAGCCCGGGCTGTCGTGGGCCAGCGCAGCGCCGGGCACGCGGTGGGCATCCATCTGCAGGAAATCGGTCGGCCCATAAAAATCGCATACGGCCTGAACGCGGCTGGACACTTGCAGGTTCTCCCCGACGTCAAACTCTTTCACGCCCCCCGTGGTGCCCAGCATGGCCACCAGGTGCCCGCCGGCCGACGCGCCCCACACTCCGAACCGGTTGGGGTCGATGCGATATTTCCTGGCGCTGGCCCGCAGCCAGCGCACCGCCGCCTTGCAGTCCTCGATCTGCGCCGGAAACAGGGCGTGGCCGCTCAGGCGGTAGTTAATGCTGGCGATAGCGTAGCCGTCGCGCAGAAACTGCAGGCCGGTCGGCCGGTCCTTGCTGCCGTTCTGCCAGCCGCCGCCGTGAATCCAGATGATCAGCGGCAGGCTGTCGCCCTCGGCCGGCAGGTAAAGGTCGAGCACCTGCCGCGCGTGCGCGTTCTTGGTCACGTACGCCAGGTCGCGGTGGACTGCGGTCCCTTCCGGCAGTTGCGGAGCGGGCGGCTGCTGGGCGGAAGCCGCCAGCGCGAAAAGAAAAACAAACAACAGGCAGAGGCGTGGGCGCATCATGCGAGTTCTCAGAAATAGATTCTAAGCGACAAGTTGAACCTCGTCCAATTGCAGCTTCGGCTAACTACAGCATTGAAGATCCGTGCCCCGCGATCCGCTCCCTGCCAGGCACACAGCCGAACGATCTGATGGCTAGGCAGCAGATCGTGTGTATACGTATGACCTATGGTGAACCGGATTATACGCCCGCTCTGCCCCCTGTCAAGAGGGAAATGCGAAAAAATGCGGAAAAGTCTTTGACGCGCCCATGGGACGGCGCTAATATCCACGCGGGATGTACGCAGACGTAACATCGCCGGAGGCACCGTGACCGTTCGCCTGTTTTCTCCATCACGCTGGGTTCCAGCCGTTTTCCTCCTCTTTTCTGCCGCTCTTCTTTGCTGCGCCCAGGGAAGCGCGCCGGAGGCGGTTGCCGGAGTCCCCGCCCGCTTCGGACTGGTCCCGGAGAAGTTCAAGAATTATGCGGTCGTCCTCGAGCCGGACAAGAACGAGCCGGAATGGTGGGCGGGCGCGCCCTCGGTGGTGCGGGACGCCAGAGGGACCTTCTGGATGGCCTGCCGCATGCGCACCGCGGACGCTCCCCTGGGGCTGCGCGGCTGCGAGATCCGCATCCTGCGGAGCGAGGACGGCATTCACTTCCGCAAGGTGCACGGCATTCTTCGCGAGCAGGTTCCCATCCCGGGGTTCGAGCGCCCGGCTCTGCTGATCGATCCGAAAACCGGCCGGTTCAAACTGTATGGTTGCGGGCCGTGGAAGGGCGGGGCATGGTCCATTATCAAGTTCGACGATGCCGACGAGCCGGCCAGGTTTGTGCCCGCCAGCGCCAGGCCCGTGATCCAGGCGGCGGCCAAGTCGGGGCCGCGCGACGAAGTGGTTGCCGGCTACAAGGACCCCTTCATCATCCATGCCGACGGCGCCTGGCACTGTTTCGTGATCGGCACACTGCGCAGCGAGCGGCTGTTTCATTTTCAGAGCAACGATGGCGAGCGCTGGGAACCGGTCGGCCACCGCAACCAATCGATTATGGACCTGTCGGGCTGGCACAACTTCTTTGTCCGCCCGGCGAGCGTTGTGCCTCTCGGCGCCGGTTACCTGTTTGTCTACGAGGGCTCCAACGCCGGGTGGCACGACCCGGTCTACAACATCGCCACCGGGTTGGGCTTCACCTTCGACCTCCATCATGTCATTGACCTGACGCCGGACTCGCCGCTCCTCATCAGCACGACTCCCAGCGAGCTGTTCCATACCTGGAGGTATTCGCACTGGATGGCGGTGGGCGAAGAGCTCTGGGTGTACGCGGAAGTGGCGCGGCCCAACCGGACCAATGAAATCCGCCTGTTTCGCCTGCGGCGGTAGGACCGCCGGACTTGCATATCACGAACCGGGAGGACGTTGATGGAACGACGGGGATTCAGGGAAAAGATGGGGATGCGGATGCGGGGCGCTTACCTCTCGATGCACCGCCGCTTCAATGCCCACTTCCTACAGTTCGGTGCCACGGCGGACCAGTTTGTGGTCCTCACGCTGCTGGCCGGGGAAGACGGCATCACACAGCAGGAACTGGTAAACAGGGTATTCTCCGACCCCAACACGGTCACCGCCATGCTGGCGTTGCTGGAGAAGCGGGGCTTGATTTGCCGCCGCGCGGATGATGGTGATCGGCGCGTGCGGCGCGTGTGTCTGACGGCGCGAGGGCGCGCGTTTCAGGAGAAGCTGGACCGCAGCGCCGAGGCCCTGCATCGGCAATTGCGCAACGCCCTGCCGCCGGCGCAACGGTGCCTGGTGCTGGAGGCATTGAAGCGGATTGCCGAGGTTATGGCTCCCACGACCGGCGGAAGGCGGCAGTCCTCCGCGGGCAGGGACTTCAGGGCGCGTTCCCGGCGCAAGGGCGCGCGCAAGGAGGCAAAATCGTGAACTGGCGGCTCTGTCGAACGTTGGCGCCGGTGTGGGTGTGCGTGCTGTGGCTGCAGGCGCAGCCGCCGCCCCAGCGCCAGGTGCAGATCATCCAGGGGGAGTCCCGCGTGATGGCCCGCGGGGACGTGGAGATCCTGACCTTCGAGTCCGAACGCGACTTCCTCGCGCTTGAAGAACTGTACAAACAGAATCAGCAGGCGCCGCCGAGTCCCGGCGCGCTGACCATGCGGTATTTCGGCTCCGCGATGGATGGATCCGTGCAGCCGTACGCCATCTGGCTGCCGAAGCAATACGATCCCGCTAAAGCCTATCCACTGCTCGTTCAGCTTCACGGCATCGGCCCGAAGACTTTGGCCGGCCGGCGGCATGTGTGGAAAGGGATGGGAGTGCCGGAGTGGATCGACGTTCACACCCCGGTCATCATCGCACACGGTTATGGCCGCGGCAACACCTTCTATCAGGGCATGGGCGAGGAAGACGTTCTGGAAACGATCGCCGACGTGCAGCGGAATTTCCGCGTCGATCAGGATCGAATTTTCATCATGGGGCACTCGATGGGCGGGGCCGGAGCGTACACTATCGGACTTCATTACCCGGACCGCTTCGGGAGCGTCACTCCCATCGACCCGGCCATGGGCGGCCGGATCATGCCCCAGGCGGACGCGCAAATGCCGGAATGGAGGCGGCCGCAGGTGGCTGTTCAAACCGTGGCCAGTCTCTATCCCAACGCCCGGAACATCAGCGTCTTTTTCAAGAACGCCGGCGCGGGCATCGGAGGGAAGTCCACCGAGTACACGGACGGGATCGTGGCCCAAGGGGGTTTCTCCACCGCCGAGAGTTTCCCGGGCATGCCGCATCACTTCGCGCCCGTGCTTTCCTACTCAATTTTCGTGCCGCAGGCCATCGCGCGGCCCATCCAGCGCGGCCCCGCGGAGGTGAAGTTTTACACCAACACGCTGCGCTACGACCGCGCCTACTGGGTCACGATCGACCGCCTGGCGCGCCACAACGCCGACGCGCAGGTAGTGGCTGCTTACGATGACGGCAAACCGCGTCCCGCGCCGCCCAGGAGGCCGGGCACGCCGGCGCTGCCGCCTGACCCGGGCCGCCCGCCCTCGATCACGGTCTCCACGAGCAACATTGAAGGGCTGACGCTTCGCCTGGCCGATGCCGGGGTGCCCACCGGCGTCCGCATGCCTCTCAAGGTGGATGGCGGCGAGGTGCTGAACGGGGAGGTTCCGGCCGTCGTGCGGTTGTCCAGGATCTCCGGCACGTGGCGAATCGTGGACGGACCGGCCGCCCCCGGCGGCAAGCGCCACGGCTTGCAGGGACCCATCGGCGACGCCTTCAACTCCCGCTTCCTGGCCGTTTACGGAGAAGGCGACCGGGACCTAGCCATCGCCGAGCTGGATGCCGTCCGGAATCCGCCGGGCCAGTTGGTGATCCACGGCGATTTCCCCATGAAGGCGGCGGCCAGGCTCACGCAGGCCGACATCGACTCCTCCAACCTGATTCTGTTCGGTACGCCCGCCTCCAACCCGATCCTGAAACGAATCGCTCCGTCGTTGCCTCAAACACTAATGGAGACGATCCGTAACGGCGAGGGCGTGATCTTCATCCATCCCAATCCGGAGAATCCGGAACGCTACGTGGTCATCTGGACGGCGCGCCTGCTGAGCCTGCCCGACAACGGGCTGGGAGCGGGGTTCCTCTTTCCCGTCAACCTGCTGCCCGATTTTGCGGTCGTCAAGGCCGGGAAGATCGTCGAGGCCGGGCACTTCAACAACGATTGGCGGCCGGAGACGCGATGAACAACCGGGGCAGCCGCGGATTACGCGGATTGCACGGATTCAAGAGGATTTCCGGTCAATCTGCGCGGTGTGTGGCTCGGCGCCGCGCTTTTTTCATTCGCCGCATAAGGATGACACCGTTGACAGCCTTGAGCCTCGCTGGATAGGATGAAAACTTCCGGGGCGGGGTTTTGGAGCCGGATACCTTGCTTGACAGGGGAACACTATGGCGACGATAACACAGGCGCCGGCACGGCCGGCAACGGCGTTTGATCGCTTCAATACCATCCTGAAAGAAGCAGTGACCAGCCATGCCTCGGATGTGCACATTTCCGTGGGCAGCGGCTTCCGCTTGCGGCAGAAGGGCGAAATCATTGCCGCGCCGGACACGCAGCCGCTCACCCCTTCCGACGTGGGCACGATTGTGGCGGGCATCGCCCTGGCGGGCCGCAAGACCACGCGGGAAAACGTGGGCGCGTTTGTCCAGAACATGACCGATTTCGACTGCTCCTACAGCCTGCCGGACGTGGGCCGCTTCCGCGTGAACGTGTGCTGCCAGCGCGGGACGCTCTCGCTGGTGCTGCGCCATATCCCCTTCCAGATCCCGGATTTCGCCTCGCTGAGGCTGCCTCCCATCATGGAGAAGATCGCCATGATGGACCGCGGGCTGGTGCTGCTGACCGGAACCACCGGCAGCGGCAAATCGACCACGCTGGCGGCCATGATCAACTACGTCAACAAGAACAAGAAGGCCAAGATCGTCACCATCGAAGACCCCATCGAGTTCATGTACAAGGACCAGCAGGCCAACATCGTCCAGCGGGAAGTAGGCTCCGATACGGAGAGTTTTGGCAAGGCACTCCGCGCCGCCTTGCGCCAGGACCCGGACATCATCTTGGTTGGCGAGATGCGCGATACGGAGACCATCGACATCGCCATCAAGTCCGCCGAGACCGGGCACCTGGTTTTCTCCACCGTCCACACCACCGACGCTCCCAAGACCGTATTGCGCCTGCTCAGCGTGTTCCCGCCCGAGGAGCAGGCCACGGTGCGCATCCGCCTCTCTGAAACCCTGGAATCGGTCATTTCGCAGCGCCTGCTGCCGCGGGCCGACGGCGGCGGCCGCTGCGTGGCCTGCGAGATCATGCGCCACACCAAATCCATCCAGGACTGCATCGCCGACCCGGACAAGACCGACGAGATGAAGGATTACATCGAGAAGGGCAAGGAGATGTACGGGATGCAGACCTTTGACCAGCACCTGACCGAGCTGTACCTGGCCAAGGTCATCACGCTGGAAACGGCCAAGCACGCAGCCACCAGCCCCGCCGACTTCGAGCGGAACCTGCAGTTCCAGTAGGCTGTAGGCTGTGGGCCGTAGGCCAATGAGGTGCTGTGCCGCTTGCCCGCCGCCTTTCGCCCCTGTCTGCTGGCCACGGCCCACAGCCGGCGGTGCCGGTTGGCGCTCCCGCGCCGGCCTGCTATAGTAGATTTATGGTCGGGGAAATCTGGGAAACCGCGTCGGCCTTGGCCAAAGGGATGGCGGTCACCTTCCGGCACTTGTTCAAGCCGCCGGTGACCGAAAACTACCCGGATGAGCCGCCGCGCTTCGAGGCCCGCTATCGGGGCCTGCACGTGCTCCAGCGCGATGAGAACGGCATGGAGAAGTGCGTGGCCTGTTTCCTGTGCGCCGCGGCCTGCCCGGCCAACTGCATCTATATCGAAGCCGCGGAGAATACCGAAACCCAGCGGATCAGCGCCGGCGACCGCTACGCCAAGGTGTACAACATCGATTACAACCGGTGCATCTTCTGCGGCTACTGCGTGGAAGCCTGCCCCACCGACGCCATAACCCACGGCCACGGCTTCGAGATCGCCAGCTATAACACCACCTCGTTGATCTACCGCAAAGAGCAGTTGCTGGCGCCGCTGCCGGTGATCCAGTAGCTCCGAAATTAGCCACGGATGAACACGGATGAACACCGATGGGCCGCCGCATCCATGTCCATCCGTGTTTATCCGTGGTGAATTTCCGGCTTACGGCAAGAACGGGGCGAGCAGGGGGTCGGGTTCCGCCCCACCGATCACCGGGGCCAGCAATTGCGCCGTGAGCGGAGCAAGCAGAATCCCACCTCGATAGTGGCCGACGGCCAGGAAGTAGCCGGGGAGGCTGCCTGGGCCGATGCGCGGCCCGCCGCGCACGACCGCCGGCCGCAGACCCGTCCAGGCGTCCACCATGGTGGCCTCCGCCAGGCGCCCCACCAGCCGATGCGCGGCCGTCCGCAGATTGGAGATGGTGGCGGGATCGATGGCCTTGTCGTATCCGGCGTGCTCCATGGTGCTTCCGATCACAAGCCGGCCGCCGGCGCGGGGCACCAGGTAGACTGTGTCATCCTGCACGACGTGGGCGAGCGCCCAGCCTTCGGTGGCCACGGCCAGCATGTGGCCCTTGACGGGCTGAACGATGATGGGCGGGCCCGGGGCGGCGATGCGGGAAGCCCAGGCGCCGGCGGCGTTCACCACCGCGTCGGCCCCCAGGCGGGAACCATCGATCAGGCCCGCCCCGGTCACCCGGTCGCCCTGCCATGTGACTTCGCTGACCGATGTCTGGAGGAACGTCACTCCCGCCTTGCGGCAGGATTCGACCAGGGCCGCGCACAGCAGGCGGTTGTCAACCTGGCAGTCACCCGGAAGGAAGTACCCGCCGGCGGCGCTGACTTCCGGTTCCAGGATGCGCACCTCCCGCGCATCGACGTGCACGGCGGGCACACCCAACTCGCGCTGCCAGCCGAAGCGCTCCTCCAGGGCCGTGCGCTCCGCGTCGGAGTGGTACAGGAACAGCGCTCCCTCTGCGCGATACGCGGCCGTCAGGCCCGATTCCTCCTCCAGTTCACGAACGAAATCCGGATAGATGGCGGCTGCCCGCCGGCACAACTCGAACAAACCGCCCGGCCCCTCGGCTTCCGCCGACACCGACAGGCGGCCGGCCGCCGCCCAACTGGCTTCGCCGGCCGGCTGCCGTGGATCGACCAGCCAGACAGCCTTGCCCTTGCGCGCCAGCTCGCGGGCCAGCGCCAAGCCGATGATTCCGGCGCCGATGATGACGATGGTCATACGTGAAAGGTCCACGCGTCCAATTGCTCTGCTGACCCTTAGACCTTGGACCTTGGACCCTTGGACCTTTGGACCCTTACGGCAGCGGCAACCCGTGGACCACCCGGTAGGTGTCGCGGGCGATCAATAGTTCCTCGTTGGTCGGGATGACCCAGATGGAGACACGGCTGTTTGGCGCGGAGACGATACCCTCGCGGCCGCCCAGCGACAGGTTCCGCCCTTCATCCAGCGTGGCCCCTAGCGCATCCAGGCGGTCGCACACCAACTGCCGCACCATCGCGGCATTCTGCCCGATGCCGCCCGTGAAGATGATGGTATCCAGGCGCCCGAGCGCCGCCCAGTAAGCTCCGATGTACTTGCGGATGCGATAGCAGAAGACCTGCACGGCCAGCTTGGAGCGCTCGTCGCCGGCGGCCATGGAGTTCAGCAGGGTGCGCATGTCATTGGATTCGCCGCTCAACCCGTACAGGCCGCTCCAGCGGTTCAGCAAGGTGGCCACCTCATGCGGCGCCAACTCGTCCTTGGTCATCAGGTGAAGGATGATCGAGGGATCGAGGTCGCCCGAACGCGTTCCCATCACCACGCCTTCCAGCGGCGTGAATCCCATCGAGGTATCGACCGACTGGCCATTCTCTATCGCGGTAATCGAGCAGCCGTTTCCCAGGTGGCAGACAATCAGGTTCGACGTGGTCTTGGCTGCGCCGGTCAATTCGCGGTAGCGATAGGAGACGTACCGCACCGAGGTGCCGTGGAAACCGTAGCGGCGGATCCGTTGCCGCCGATAGTAGTCGTAGGGCAGCCCGTACAAAAAGGCATACGGCGGCAGCGTGTGATGGAATGCGGTATCAAACACCGCGACCTGGGGCATGTCACGGAACAAGTCGCGGCAGACGTAGTACCCCTTGAGGTTGTGGGGATTGTGCAGCGGCGCCAGGGGGATGGCTCGCTCAATGCCCCGCACCACCTCCTCGTCGATCAGGTGCGATTCGGTGAAATGCTCGCCGCCGTGCACCATGCGGTGTCCGATGGCGTCGATCACCAGCTTGCGCCCCTGGGTGCCGCCCGCGGTGGCCGCTGCCTGCGCGCCTTGTTCCAGGATCTGCACCACCCGCGAGACGGCCGCATGGTGGTTCAACAACTCCTCGCTCGAGCGTTTCACCTGGCTGTCTGCAAAACTGTAGGAGACGATCGCTTCCGCCGTTCCGATTTTTTCGATCAACCCTTGCAGGTGTACGACATCGGCGCGGTCCGCGATTTTCTCGCTGTCGGTTTCGATTAGCTGAAACTTGACCGACGAACTGCCGCAGTTGAGGACAAGCACATTCATATCACGGCGCTCCTGAGAAGACCCATTCTAGCATCCCGGTCCATACATCTCACGGACCGCCTGAAGGCGCTCCCTGGATGGCGACCGGCGTGGCCGGTCCGTGCTTTGCGGGCTTATCGGCTTATGGCGCGGAAAGTGTGGGGCGGAAAGCAGAAAGTGGAAAATGATGGCCCCGCCGCTTTCCGCCTTCGCTGTTGTGAAGCTGTGCTCGGGGCACAACATCCGGTGCGCGCGCTTACGAAGGTTTTTGCCCCGGCTCAGAAACACGCGTGAAGTCGTACCGATCGATGGAGACAGCGATGCCGGTTCGCTCGCGCTCCCCGCGTTCCACGCGCACGACGCGACCCATGCAATGAATCTGCACCGGTCCCGCCTGCGTGATTTCGCGGGGCAAGGTCACCAGCAGCTCCACCTTCGTTCCGGCCTGCACCCGCTGGTCGAACTCAATAAACAAGCCGGTAGAACTGATATCTCGCGTGCGGACCGTCTCGGAGGACTTCAGTTCGCCTACCGTTACCACCTGCACCGGCAGGAACAGGTCGAATCGACGGGCCCGCCGTTTGTCTTCGTTCATGAACCCTCGCTACCTAAATCACAAGGTCAGAGAATTCTCGCCGTCTCCGGTGTACGGTGCAATAGAACGAAAGGTACAGTACCCAGAATTGGGGATAGTACGGCAGAGCGGCTTGCTGCTTCCGTCCGGCCGTCGTGAAAAAACGTTCAATCGGCCGCGGGTTGGTTCCTGCGCCTTTTCATGGTTTTTGGGCGCCGGCCGGCATTGACTGGCCGGCCCCTCCGCGGTACAAGCTAAGTGGATGGAGGTGGGTCATGACGTGGTGTAGGCCTCCGCTCGAGGGCACGCTCTGCGGATGCAACAAGCTGCCCTGGGCCATTCGACCGGTTGCGTCGGCACTCATCCTGGTTGCTCTGCTTGCCTCGGCGGCGCTTGGAGCAGCGCCAGCCATCAACCCCGGTGGTGTCGTGAACGGCGCCAGCTTCACCGGGCCACTGTCGGCCGGTTCCATCGCCTCGTTGTTCGGCGTGGACCTGGCCGCGGCCTCGACAGCGGCGGGGTCGGCGCCACTGCCCACGTCGCTGGGTGGCGTGGTTGTCCGCGTGGGGGGCAGGGAAGCTCCGCTGTTCTTCGTTTCGCCTACCCAGATCAATTTCCAGGTGCCGTGGGAGTTGGCCGGCCAGGCGCAGGCCGCCATCACCGTGACCGCGGGCGGGGCCGCCAGCGCGCCGGTGTCCGTCCCATTGACGAGCACGGCGCCGGGGCTATTCTCGGTCAGCGCCGCCGGCCGAGGCCAGGGGGCGGTGTTGATCGGCGGCTTCGTGCTGGCCGCGGTGACAGGGGGCACGGCCGGCGCGCGCCCGGCCGTGCCCGGTGACAGCGTCTCGATTTTCAGCACCGGGGTGGGAGCGGTCAACAGCCCTCCGCCCAGCGGCGCGGCCGCCGGCTTCAGCCCGCTTTCCACCTTGCTGAAGACGCCGGGCATCACCATCGGCGGACTGCCAGCCAAGGTGACGTTTGCCGGATTAGCGCCCGGGTTTGCCGGCCTGTACCAGATCAACGCCGAAGTTCCGGCGAACCTGGAGCCTGGGGACGCCGTTCCGGTGATTGTGACCGCCGAAGGGATCAGCTCCAACCAGGTCACAATCGCCGTGGGCCGAGCCGGAACCACTCCGGCGTTGTTCTCGAGCCTTTACCGGCCGGCTGCCGCTGCCGTCACGCCCACGGTTCCCCCCTATGGGCTTCCGTTGGACCTGAACAGCGTGACCAACTGGACAGCGCTGATGCAGCCCGGAAACACCCGCTATTTCGACCTGAGCCGCATCCGCTCGCTGCTGGAACAGAACGGATTCGGCGTTACCGCGTTCAAGACGCCCACGGCGCCGGGCGCCACCGACGACATCGTCGAGCCCTACCGCCTGTTGAAAGACTCGGCCATACCGATCCTGGTAACCACAGACACGGTGTTGCACCTGTACCACATCCAGTTCGACGAGACTTTGCGCGAGGTCGAAGAGAGGGAGTTTTCCGGCTCGCTGCTGGCGCTGACCCAGGCCCTGCTGGCCGATGCCGTCGAGCAGCAGGCCAAGTTCTCCGACGGCATGCTGGCGGAAGCAGCGCGGCGCAACGTGGCCTACCTGGCGGTGGCGCTGAAGCTGCTGGATCCGGCGGCCGCTCCCGCCGCGCAGGCGGCGCTGGTCGATAAAGAACTGGCGCTCATCGAGGCGCACAGCGGCCTGGCGGCCAGCCCCCTGTTTGTCTACCTGGAGGATTATTCGCAGTACCTGCCCCGCGGCCATTACACGCGCAGCGAAACGCTGAAGAAGTACTTCAAAACCATGATGTGGTACGGCCGCATGGGTTTTCTGCTGAAGAACAGCGACCTGCTGCCGGCGCCCAATGCCGAGATCCAGACCATGGGGGCCTGTTTGCTGGCCGACGCGCTGGACCGCGTGACCTCCGGCGGGCGGAAAGCCGTCGAGCTGTGGGACCGCATTTACACGGTCACGGCCTTCTATGTCGGGCTGGCCGACGACCTGACGCCGGCCGAATACCAGCGCGGCATCCAATCCGTAGCCGCTTCCGCCGGCGGGCTGGCCGCGCTTGCTGATCTGAAGACCTACACCGCTCTGCGCGCCTATCTCGCCAACCTGCGGAATCCGCAGATCTACGGCGGCACGGGCGGCTGCGCGTTCGCTCCCCCATTCGATCCCGCGAAAATCGACGAGTGCCTGGACAAGAGCAAGGGCCTGCGGTTAATGGGCCAGCGCTTCATTCCCGATTCCTACATTTTCCAGAACCTGGTGGGCTTCGACTATGCCGGCCGCGGCGAGCCTTTCACCCTGGCCCAGTCCCAGGGCGGGCCACTCCGCGGTTTCCCGCGCGGGGTGGACGCCATGGACCTGCTGGGTTCTGCCCGGGCGCAGGAGATCCTTGTGGCCGAGGGCGACACGCAATACCGCCTCTATGCCGAGCAGCGCGCTAAGCTGGCCGCCGAATTCGCGGCCTTCTCCGAGCAGGACTGGAACCGCAACCTGTACTGGGGCTGGCTGTACGCCTTGAAGGCGCTGCTCGTCGCCAATGGGGCCGGCTATCCGTCGTTCATGCAGACGCGGGCTTGGGTGGATCGCAACTTGAACTCGGCGCTGGCCTCCTGGGCTGAGCTGCGCCACGACACCATCCTGTACGCCAAGCAGAGCAACACGCCCATCGCCACCGGCCTGCCGCCGGAAACCCGCGGCTACGTGGAACCCGCGCCGCAGTTTTACGGCCGGCTCCTGGCGCTGACCCAGATGACCGTGAGCGGCCTCGGCCAGTTGAATGTGCTCAGCGACCAGGCGCGTGCCCGGCTGGAAAGCCTCTCTCAGGTCCTCGACCAGCTTTTGGCTTTGAGCCAGAAGGAGCTGCGCAACCAGGCGCTATCATCGGAGGAGTACAGCTTCATCCGCAACATCGGCGGAACGCTGGAAGCGACGGTGCTCGGCGTCAGCGCATCGGGCACGAAAACCACTTTGATCGCGGATGTCCACACCGACCTGAACAGCGGCAAGGTGCTGGAGGAGGGCGTGGGGTACGTCGATATTCTAGCCGTGGTCATTCCCCAGCCGGACGGAAAACTGAGCCTGGCGCTGGGCCCGGTGCTGTCCTATTACGAGTTCAAGTGGCCGGCGGCCGACCGGTTGACCGATGAAGCCTGGAGCAAAATGCTCGCCGGCCAGCCTCCCGCGCGCCCGGCCTGGACCGCGTCATTCCTGCCCTGAAAAAGCGGCCGTCGGCTTTCGGCTCTCGGCTGTCGGCGGGCTGCTTTTTCATCGTTTCTGGGTCCCGGCACGCCGGGATGGGGGACTGCTCTGGGTGCTATCGGAAGCCTGTAAGCTGAAGCAAAAAATCTGACGCTCCGATTCGTTCTAGCACCCACCCGAGGGCCGCAAGGACGGCCAGGGCGATTGAGGGCAGCTTCCACCAGTGCTCGCCAAGAAAAAGGATCGTCGGATCCGGAGGCGGTTGTCGCGCTTGAATCGCCTGCCAGGAAGCCCCCAGTTCGGCGAGCTTGGCCTGGTACAGCTTGCGGAGCTCAACTGCGTTGGTGACCATCCGGCCGGTGATGACGGATGCGGATAAGAAAAGCACGACGCCCGGAATTAGATACGGCCAGGAGAAGCCCCGATGTTCTCGAAGAGCCCGGAGCCAGAGTGCGCTGGGAAGCAGCAGAAAGAAGAGGCAAAGTATCGACCAAGTTTGAAGAAACAAGACATATCTGCCAACCCCCCACTGGCCGTCTGGATGCGCGATGTCCATGGCCGTGGGTCGATTCTCACGGCTGCTGAACTGCCAAAGAATCGACGCCGGATACGCTATGACCATCGAGACCCCAAGCGCAGTGACAAGCATGAATCCCCAGGCGAAACTCGAAATACAAAAGCTGGAGGCGCCAAACCAGGATTTCTCCACCCAAAGAATGCTGGTCCAAACCTCGCGAGCTGCGTGAGGGACGAAGCTAATGGCAAACCACGACCAGTAAGATCTTTTCCAAGCAAAAGATTCTCCTTCGCGGTCCCAGGGGCCTACGGCCTTCAATCCGTGACGGGCTGCCAGCCTGGCAGCGACAAAGGCAAAGACCATTATGAGCAGGAGCCCGGCCACGAGGGTGGGAAGGGCGTGGGCCAGTGGTTCGACCATGACGCCTTTCCGGTCCCGCCTGAGCTTATCGCGGAATTTCTCCTCCGCATCGATGGCCATACGGGCCCCCGCGAAGGCCGGATTGCTCGGATCGGTCAGCGCTTCATTTGGACGTGCAAGCCGGCGTTCGGAGTCCTGTAGGTCCTTCTCAATCGGGCCCTTGCGCGCGAGGCGATTTCGATTCTGGCACTCACAGCGATGCCAGGCCTCGATTCTCGGAGGATTCTCGAACCGCCACAGGCCCTGCCGGACACAAACAATCGCCGCCGCAATGACTGACGACGCGATGAGAAAGACACCGATGACGAACAACCAATAGCGGCCTGCGGGCTCGTGCAGAACCGGCAGGGGCACCCACCAGGAGCGCTCGGTAGAATCTCGGCCTCTCTTGAGTGTTTGCGGCATCAGTTTCCGCTTTAATCGGTTCGCTGGGCAATGAGGCTTCCAGCGGGAATTGGCTGCGCCGGCTCAGGTAAACAATTTTACGAGCCTCGGCTCACGGGCTTGGTCTTGCCACTTGAGTAGATCCACCTGAAGGCCGCCCTGGCCCCGAAGGCACTGCACGAACACCAACTCGTTCTCTTCACGCACCAGTCGTTCCTCGGGGCTGAAAACCTTCGTCCATGTTCCCGTATTGAGATACCACCTCTCGGGTAGCCCCCCGTCTTTGCCCATCGGTTGGAGGTCGGCATCGTGGGTGTGCCCCATGAGCACGTATCGGACCTTCAGGGTGTCTGCGATCTTCTCCGCTCTCTCAGGCAGCGCAACCGGCTTGGGGCTGAACAGGCGATCCCCCAGCCAGACGCCGCCTGCGGCGGCCACTAAAGCGATTAGCACCCACTGCAGAACGTCGCTGAAGCGCTGCGATGCCGGATGGGTAATCCATTTCGACAGAATCGGGAAAAGGTAAACGAGAAGGTGGGCACCCAGTTGAACGAGAACAGAAGCCGAAAGAAGAAGGCCCCCAAGAACCAGAGGCCAAAACAGCCTGGCGCGGACGCTGGAGCGCATAAACTTCATGATCCAGCTTTTCGGGTTCCTGAACACGCTAGAGGCGCGCAGAGCGTCGATAGATCTCAGATCGGATTCGTCGATTCTCCACTGCTGGGCCAGCGATGACAGCCGCTGTTGGTGCGTTTCGCTACGGTCATCGTGACTTATCCGTCCCCATGCACGCTTCATTTTTCCCAGCATGTAATTCCCATCGCGGAACAGGAACTTCAGGGCGCGAATTGGGTGGTGGGCAAAAAACCAACTGATGAAACGCGTCTGGGGCTTAATGTTGTCGGCGAAGGGCTCCTTCTTTTCGACGGGATTAAAGAGGTAGCGCACGAAGACCGAACCCCAAGGCAGATCGATCTCACTCTTTCGGCGGCGGTCCTGGAGTGCGCTTGGCAACAGCGGTGCCAGCCAGTTTTCAAAACAGTTCAGCTCGTCGTACTGGTTGCCGTGCTCCACCCAAAAAAGGCCGGGCTCATAGTAGAACCAATCGCAGAAGCGGACGGTGCCGCGGGGCTGCACAACCGGCCTGGTTGTACTGGCGCTCGCGCTAGCCGCAGCGGCCGCGATGGCAGCCGGAGGAGCAGTCAAAGCCGCCAGCTCTGTTCTGAAAGCCGCCTGCACCTCGTGGTAATAAAGCTCCACATCGTGATTGCCCCTGATGATCGTCACGCTGTTCCCCGCGTCGAGGAACTTTGCCAGGGCCGCAAAGAGGAGCTTGTGGCCAAGGAATATTCTTTTCAGTTTGAACACGGACTCCGGTTCGCCGCAGCCGAGGCCGTATTTTGGCCGGCCACGGGACAGCTCCTCAGCGGCTCCCTCGATGCATGTGACCTGAAGGAAATCCAGGAAATCGCCGTTGATGATCAAGTGCCAAGGCCTGCCAAACCGGCGGCTGGGATCGGAGTAGTAAGCAAGGAAGCGTGCAAACTCTTCATCGAAGAGGAAATCTTCGTTCGGCGACAGTCGGTTGGTGTTGGGATCGCGCCCTTGACTGAGGTGTAGATCGCTCACGATCAGGAGATTGTCGTCGGAAGTTGGACCACATGAACTTGCGGGACCTCCGTTTTCCATAGCTACATCCTCCGGCAGTCATCCTATTTCGGACACCCTTGCGCAGTGCCACATCCGGCCAGCACTCCCATGCGAGCTTGGGAACAGGCCCTCGTCTTTCGCGGAACATTTGAGCGCCATGCCATTCCCGCGCTCAATGGCCCGAAGTGAGGCACGGGACTTGGCATTGGGTCAACGCCAACAGAGTGCGGCAGACGGTGACGAATCGAGGAAGGACAACCCAAGGCCGTCTCAATCATATTGCCTCCCTGGGTGCCGGTGCGGTGGAAATCCCTGTCGGAAGACTTCTTACTCCCATGAGCCAGCCTTGTCAAGGAGTTTTTACCACGGCGATCCCAATGTGCGCGATTCAGGCCGGAACATTAAAGGCGGCCCCTTCTCGTTGAGCTATTTGGGTCGAATCGGGCTGTTGTCCCCGTGCTCACGACCCGGGGGCGACAGCCTGCCTTCAAGTGCTATTGTCAATTGAGAATTGGCTCTTCCGCGCTCTTGATGCAAACCGAAGGCCGGGCGCGCAAAAGGTCGGCGTGCTGGCGAAAGCCGGCCAGCAGGGCGGATGAGCAGAAAACGGCGTGCGCCCTCCGGTTGGCGCTGTCCCTCCAGCCGAACCGAAGATCCTGGTAGTAACAACGGAGAACGAGACAAGGAGGTAGAGGACCCTGCGCGCTGCACCACCCCACGCACTCCGGCGCGGCGCGAGGAAGGTCGCCAAAAGGGCGTTCCACGCGCGCCTCTGGGGCGCCTAAAATTTTTTAAAGATCGACTTGCTGCGGGGCGTTGCCCCCGGCTAATCTGTGCGCCCCAAAGGCGCAGACCACCAATGGGGGAAGAACCCATCCCGTCAGTTGTCGGTAAGACGGGTAGCTGATGAGCGATATAAAAGGGAAACTGATCATGTCGAAGCCTCGTGACAAACCTCGCGGAAAGGCGAGGGAGCAAGCGTGCAGGCCGTAACGCGAGTGAATCCTGAGCAGGCCTCGAAAGTGAAGTCGCGGACGCCGACCCG
>Ga0315280_10005025_pt1 | contig 19151 bp, 11 predicted proteins | sample YL17G06_40_MG_FD_203697 | JGI IMG/M metagenome (GOLD analysis project Ga0315280, IMG submission 203697) | Sediment microbial communities from Yellowstone Lake, YNP, Wyoming, USA - YL17G06_40 | ecosystem: Environmental > Aquatic > Freshwater > Lake > Sediment | place: USA: Wyoming | collected... | reverse complement strand
CCCGCGTTTCTCTACCTTGTCCGAGAACGCCCTTTCGAGCTTCTGGTGTTGCTTCTCCGTGGCGCTCTCCTTTGCCTCATGCTGCTTACGCTTGGCCTCATAATCCCGAAACTTGGCCTTTCTCTCGACGACACTCAGACCGCCGAGCTCCTCTGCCGTGGGCTTCTCGGGGGATGGCGACGCGTAGCCGTAGCGCTCAACCCCCGGATACTCCGAGTCCCACTGAGGTGTGGGGAATAGGGCGGCCATGAGCCATCCCACAAACAGGACCACCAGCACGCCGAGGAAAATACTGTACAGGACTTTGATCACCATCGCAGTACCTCCGGTATTGCCAGATAATGCTCCGTTGTTAGGGGAGGGTCGGGGACGACTCTCGCCGATATGCTAGGCCGCAAGGCGTTCCCTGTCAACGGCTGAAAGCGACTCTGCGAGCAGTTCGTGGTCAACACCCACCTTGAGCATCCGCGGACCGCAAAAGCCGATACTCTTACGGGAGTTCTTCTCGCAGTCCAGCCGCGCAGCCGACCGACACGTCAGTGCCCGTCAGCCACTTCGAGGATCGCTGACTTCGCCCCTGACGCCATGGCACGTTTCGATCCCAGATCCGTCTGGTCATGGTGGAGGAAAGCGACCTGCCATCGAAAACTGCGGAGATGTGGACGAGGTCGCCGATTGTGTCGAGCTTCAGCGATTGTGGGACGAATCAGGGGGTGAGTTAAGGTACAGGTCGGGTGTTCCCGCTCTTGTATCTTGTTCCGTCCGCGCGAGCTTTCGATAGTTCTCACGCCGTGCCACCAGGGTGCGGATCTGAAGCGCTCTTCGGCGCGCCAGGCGTCGGTGGGGTTGACGCAGACCGACCTGGGAGAGAAGAACCCCCTGTCCGGGACAGTTCCTGCCCAGAGGGTGACAAGTGTACTATGGTGGCAACGTAGTGCCCAAATGAGGAATCCTACTCCCCAGGTGTAGATCGGCGGAGAGCTGGCCTGCCGTAGGGTCTCAAAATCCATCCGCGCATTATCTTCGGCGGCGGACACAGCTATCCTGGCGTGGGCAACGGTCAACCGCGTCGGAGGTGCGAGGGCCAGTCAGGTGGGAACGGTGGCAAGCCGCAAGGATGGCCAAGCGCAGAGGCGAACGCTGCGCAGGACTTGCAGGCGCCGAGGCGGGGCGGCAGCACCAACCTATGCCGCTTTTCGGTAGTAGTCGCTGACAAGCCCGCCCAGGATCTGGCGGCAGGCGACCTCGCCTTCTCTGGGGTAGTCGCAAGGCCCTTGCGGCACTTCCAGTTTGAGGGCGCGATGGGGCCGTCGTCGGTTGTAGTAGCGAACGAACTCCTCCAGCACCCAGCGCAGATGCTGTTCGTTGAGAATGATGATGTGATCCAGGCATTCTTGACGCAGGGTGCGAATGCACCGCTCCACGTAGGCGTTCAGATTGGGCGAACGTGCCGGCAGGGCCAGCACGCGGGTGCCGACCGCGGCCAGCGCCGCATCCGCCTCAGGGGCAAACTTGTCGTCCCGGTCGCGGATCAGGAAGCGCGGCGTCTCCTCGTGCAAGATAGAGAGGTTGCGAAACTGCTGCGCGACCCACCTTCCGTCTGGCGAGGCCGACACGTTCCAGAACTGGAGCTTGCGCGTGGCGACCTCCAGCACCACCAGCACGTAGTAGGTGCGCAAGGTGGCAGTGGTGACGGTGAAGAAATCGCAGGCCCAGATGAACTGCTGGTAGTGGCCCAGGAATGCCTTCCAACCCAGACTTCGCTCGCGATTGGGTGCCGGAGCGAGGCCATGCGCTCGTAGGATACGCCCGACCGTGGCACGGCCAAAGCCCACGAATCCGAGCTTGCGCAGCTCTCCTGCGATCTTGGTATAGCCGAATCGGGGATTGTGCTGGGCGATGCGCACGACCAGTCGCTTGGCCTCGGCATCGACCGGGGGTCGCCCCGGGCGGCGCGGGGATCGGAAGGTCCAGCGCCGGCGCACGATCTCCCGGTGCCAGCGCACCAGGGTATCCGGCTTCACAATCATGAGCGCCTCCAGGAGCTGCCGCTTGGCCATGCCCGCGCAAGCGAGCAGGAGGGCGAGCTTCTCGGGCCGGCGCAACGTGGGACGCTTGCCGAGTTGGCGCTGGAGGATGAGCACCTGCTGGCGTAATGCGAGAATCTGCCGGTCGCGGTCGTCACGCAGGAAGCGGCCAATCAAGACGTACAGGGGTGACACAAAGACGAGCAGTGAATGCCAGAACATGGAGACAGGATGACGGTCGGCGCTGCAGAAGTCAAGACTCCGCCGTCCAAAGGACGGCTGTGGCAGGCGTGCATGAGTTTTGAGACCCTACGGGGTGGGGGCGCGCGTTGGCCAAGCACAGCGCAGGGGCGCCCGCAGCATTCCGTCCACATCCCTACACGCGGGATCGCGCAAACGCCGAATCAGTGCAGCAGGTCGAGAAACGCCTCGGGAGTTATGCCCGCCTGCCGAATGAGGGAGCGCAGCGTCCCGCGCTTGATGGGGTCATGGTTGGGGACGGAGAGCGTCTGACGGCGGGCGGCACTGTAGAGAATCAAATGGCTGCCGGTCTGGCGCTCGAATTCAAAGCCGATCCTGGCGAACGCCCGCACCACGTCTCGCGCAGGCAGCGCCGGCAGTCGGCTCATCAGCCCGCCACCTCGACCGTTGCCAGGATGGCATCGGCGGGCTGAGGCAGGGGCTCGCCTTTGTCACGCAGTACGGCCAGGCAGCCGGCGATAGCATCCCGGATGTTCGCCATCGCCTCCTCGACGGTGTCGCCCTCGCTGACGCAACCTGGTATGGCGGGACACTCGACCACGAACCCGCCGTCTTCGATATCCGGTTTCACCACAATCGGATACTGCATGAAATCCTTCTCCTCATGGCGCCGGCTGTCACCGCAACGCGTCCCAGAGACAACTCCGGCGCCGCACCGTCAGGGCCGTTCGAGCTATGGTGATTATACCACTTCCCCGCGCAGCGGCGTAGGACTCACTGAGGCCTCAAGTGAGAAGCGGGGCCGTTGGCCTGCCCTTTGCTGATGTAGTGGTCGGGAAGCCGCCCCCTCGACCCGCGGAGTCTCGTGGCCCTGGGCCAACTTGCCTCTTCCTCGAGATATGACTATAATGGTCACAAGGCCCGGAAGGAGCACGGCAATGAAGCAGGCTGCCATCTCGCAGCTCAAGGCAAGGCTGAGCGAGCATCTCGACATGGTCAAGCGCGGGGAAGAGGTGCTGGTGACGGAGCGCGGCAAGCCGGTGGCGCGCATCGTGCCGGTGGAGCGCGAGTGCCTCAAGGACGACTGGGTGCGCGGGCTGGTGTCGCGCGGCATCGTGCGCGCGGGGCAGGCTCGCGTCCGCCTGCTGCTGTCGCGCTTGCCGGTTTGCACGGTGCCCGAGGGAACGGTTCTGCGCGCGCTGAAGAGAGAGCGAGAGGAGCAGCGGTGAAGCGCGCCTGCTCCTCCGGGGAGAGCCGGCCCAGCCACTTCTGCACTCCTGGATCGCCCAGAATGGCGTTCGACCTCCGTCTGGCGCAACCAGGTAAGTCACCTCTATATGGTCACGCGAACGGGCTGGGGCCCGACCATGACGGCTAGCACCGGCAGCAAGGCTTATCGAAACCCGCCAGGTGCACACACCGGCAAAGTCGAACCCGTGTGGCGAGGAGGCTAAACATATGAGGACGATACTGCGCATAGGCTTGTCTGCCGTCGTCGTAACCGGCTTGCTTCTCTTTGGTCACTCTCCCTGTGCGGCTGGCGAAGACAACGCCGAGGAAGCGGCGTATCGCGCCACGGATTATTTCTCAGTCGAGTCCTTGCAGAGCTTCCTCAACCGGTTCCCGAATGGTAGATATGCCGATAACGCCGACTTGGGCCTGGCTCTGCTCAAGAGGTTGGCGCTCATAAAGGGCGGAAAGGTCAAGCCAGCGCTGGTGATTCCCTTCGAGGTCCTGGGCCCGAGATGGGAAGGTTGGAAGAAGCGCGTACCCGAGAGGGGCTGCGTAGGCTACTTCTTACATCGCGTCGAGGGTGGCTGGACAATGGGGTTTTTCGCGCCGATCGGCTTTCCCAAGTCGGTAAGCTTCGACGAGTACGCAACACTATGCTCTGCCACGGGCGACGGATCAATCGTCGGCTTCCAAACAGAGGGACGTGAATTCGAATACCTGAACGGCATTGTCATGCGGTGCTCCGCCAACAACATCATGTACTTTGCTGTCGTGGGCGACTTGGGTCTGGTGTATCTTCACGGGCAAGGCGACGTCAGGCTCCCGAAAATGGACAAGCCGCATCGCCTCGGGTACGACAGCAACGACGCAGATTCGCTGCGCCTGCTCAGGTCGGAAGATCAACTAGATCGCGCAGGTGCCGCGCAGGCCCTAGGTTGGACGGCGGCGAGGGGCACTGATAAGGATAGGATCGCGTCTGCGCTCATAGCTGTGTTGGCGAACAGGGCAGCCGGAGTGCGGCGCGATGCTGCTGACGCGCTAGGCCGAATCGGGGCTCGGGCGGCCTTAGAACCTCTAAAGCAAGCAGCAGCGAAAGAACAAGACGAGTGGGCAAAGGCTGCGATGCAAGAAGCGGCACGGAAGCTTGAGGGGTAACGAGAAGTGCCCCGATCTGCTCGCCGTCGTGGTCCTGCTCCGCGGCGCGGGGACAGCAGAGCTCGTGCTGATCGCAGACGCTCTGCGGTGGCGTCATGCCCCGAAAGCGCTGTGGCGGACCTTGTGCTTGCGCGCCTCTAGCGGACTTCACCCCAGCAACGCCGGGGTGTATAGCTCCTGCATTTTGGATGCCTGGTTGAACGAAGGGCGCACCGGCCCGATGGTCACGCCGTAGCGGTTGCTCCGCGCCCGTGCTGTCCAAAAACTCATCAGCCTAACCCAGCAGGGTTGACGGCTGGTTTGGTCACGAAACTGGGGATGATGCTGAGGAATCTCGGGGGGTTCGGAATGGGTGGCAGATGCGAGGAACTGCTCGCGGGTGACGACGAGTCTTTGGCGTGGCAGCTGGTGCGGTGGAACGGCACGCGCGCGGTCGCGCAAGGACACTCCGCACCCTAACGCTCATGAGCCAGCGCGCCCTCCGCGTCAGCTACGCTGCTTTGCGATAGTACGAGTTGAGCAGGCCGCCGAGGAACTGCTCGCGGGCAACGGCGAGGCGCTGCGCGGTCAGCGGAGCGGGAAACGCGGGGACGCTTCCGGTGGCCAAGCAATCCGGTATCTGGTTGCTAATCCCCTGGTGCGGGCGGTGCTGGTTGGAGAAGTCGCGATAGCAGGCGAGGGTTCTGCGCAGACTTCCCAGGCCGACCAGGATGAGGTGATCCAGACACTCTCCAGTCGCGCTGCGCACCCAGCGTTCGGCGTGGGCATTGGCGTCGGGAGCGCGAAACGGCGTCTTGACGATCCTTAGCCCGGCCCCCTGTAACGTGACGTCAAGGTCGTGCACCAGCAGTTCGTCGCGGTCATGGATCACGAGGCGGGGCGCAACCCCCAGGTCCTCGCAGGTCATCAGCAAGTTCCGCCCCATCTGCCGCATTCACGGACCGTGGGGAGAGAACGTGGCCTCGGCGAGCACGATGCGGCGGGTGCGCAGATGGAGCGCAAACAGGACGTAGGCCGTCCGCAGCCCGGTGCAGGCCCATACTTCCTTGGTGAAGAGATCGGCGCAGAGCAGCACTTCCGCGTGACGCGCCAGGAACTGCCGCCAGGTCAGCCCGCCACGCTGAGGCGATGGGGGGAGGCCATTTCGGCGCAGGATATCGGCGATGCAGCCCTTGGAACGCTGAATGCCGAGCTTGAGCAGTTCCCCGCGGATGCGCTGGTAGCCCCAGGCGTTCTCGCGGGCCAAGCGGCACACCAGAGCTTCGATCTCTCCGGGCGTGCGCGGCCGTCCGGGCTGCGTGCGCCGAGCGCTGTAGTCCCATTTCTGCCGCTCCAGGCGGCGTTGCCAGGCGAGGATGGTTTCCGGCTTGACGATGCTTACCACCTCCTTCATCAGGGAGCGGCCCATCGCCAGCGCCGCCTCGGTCAACGACCGCCGTTCCTCGTCCGTGAAGCGCAAGCGGCCGTGGGCCTGGGCCTTCTCCTTCAGAATCCGATTCTCCAAGCGCAGGTACTCATTCTCCAGCGTCAGCTCCCGGCAGAGCAGCCGCGCCACCGTGGCAATCATCGGCAGTCCCATCCAGTCGATGCCCCGCTCTCCGTTCCTGCCCATCCCAACGCCTCCCCAGACCGCGATCCCAACAGAGGGACAGGATAGCACGATTTGACAGCCCCGGGCTATCAGCTTACCATCACCACCAGCAAGGCGGATGAGTTTCTGGACAGCGCGCCCTCTCCACGGCTGAAAAGCCGTGGCCCCATTGAAGCCCCGCGGCATGTGGTTCGATGCAGACTCCAGGAACCTCTCCACGGCTGAAAAGCCGTGGCCCCATTGAAGCATCGCGAGCATCATGCAGCTGGCGAGCCCGCGCAGTTCCTCTTTATCGATCAGATGGTCTAGCGCGTCTACGGCCTGACGGAAGAGGAGATCGCGGTCCTCGGCGATGCGCGGGCCGCGGCGGATGGGTAGTCCGCATGGGGAGCGTTCGCGCGCTGGTGATCTTCTCTTACGGATGCCCACCGAGGAAAACAGCCATGCCCCGCTCTGAGGAAGCTGCGTAGATCGGCTCGAGGGTTGTCAAGAACGGTTCCTGTGCGCGCCAGAAGGGGAAGCTTCCGAGGCGCTTCAGCGGGGCCGCGGTGAGCGCAGGAACTCGAACTTGGCCGAAGAGGTCATCCGAGAGCTTGGCTGCGCCCCAGAAGGTCGCCGGCTCGGCGGGAAGCGGCTCCGGCGGCAAGACTGCGTTCGCGACGGCGACGGGCGTGGGCCCCGGGGCGTTGTGTGCGGCGTGACCCAGTAGGCGGACGAGCTTGTCGCGGTCGAGGCCGCGCAGCTTGAAGAGCAGGAACGGGTCGCGGTCGAACTCCTCGCCGAGCAGATAGTAAACCGCCGCGATATGCTTGCAGGGGTTCGACCAGTCGGGGCAAGAGCACTCGGTCTGCATGTCGCCGAGCCTGCGCGGAAAGAGCGACACGCCCACGTCCTCGAACACCTGCTCAATATCCTGCGGCATCTCGCTGGCGAGGAGCTTCGCGGCGAAGATCGCCTGGCGGGACAGCGCGCGGGTCACCTTCTTCCAGTCGGCGGCAGACAGGATCTTGACCGCGATCTCCACCTTGTAGGGGCTGGGGCGCGACCCCTGAACTTTCGCCGTGACCCTGCCTTCGCCAATCTGGATAGCAGTGACCTGACCGCGCCGGGCATAAGAACGACCGCGATTCAGCCGCGCGCCGATGTCAAAGCCCTCCAGCACGGCGATCCAGCGCTTGGCCCACCAATTCCGGCCGAACGCGCCTCGCTGTGATTGCGCCTTGATGCCGCCCCTGGCCTTGCGCGGCGTGGACTTTGGAAAGTGATGCCAATATCCGTCATACGCCATCGTATTCGCTCATTTCGTCCGCGTGGGCTCGTCTGCGAGGCTCATTCCGCCACCGCCTCCTTGCTCAGCGCGAAGAGCTGCTTTAGCTCTGCGGTGGAAAGCTCGGTCAGCCACGCCTCGCCAGCGCCGATCACTTCGGCGGCGACCTCTTTCTTGCGCTCGATCATGTCGTCAATCTTCTCCTCCAGCGTGCCCGCGCACAGGAACTTGTGCACCTGGACGTTGCGTGTCTGGCCGATGCGAAACGCGCGGTCGGTAGCCTGGTCCTCGACCGCGGGATTCCACCAGCGATCGAAGTGGAAGACGTGGTTGGCGCCGGTCAGGTTTAGACCTGTGCCCCCGGCCTTGAGCGAGAGGACGAAAACTCGGGGGGCCTCGTCGTCGTCCTGGAAGCGCTCGACCATGCGGTCGCGCTGCCGCTTGGGGACGCCGCCGTGCAGGAAGAGGACATCGCGCCCGAAGGTTTCCTGCAAATGCTTGCGCAGCATCGCGCCCATCTCGGCGAACTGGGTGAAGACTAACGCCCGGTCTCCGACCGCTAGTATTTCCTCCAGCATCTCGGTCAGGCGCGCCAGCTTGCCGGAGCGACCGGCGATCGGCGAGTTGTCGCCGAGGAACTGCGCCGGGTGATTGCACACCTGCTTGAGCTTGGACAGCGTCGCCAGCACCAGGCCCTTACGATTGATGCCCTCGGCAGACTCGATGGCTTTGGCCGCGTCCTCCGCCACCGCCGCGTAGAGCGACGCCTGCTCCCTGGTGAGCGTGCAGAAGACCTTCATCTCCATCTTCTCGGGTAAGTCAGCGATGACCGCCTTGTCGGTCTTGAGCCGCCGCAGAATGAATGGCTGGGTCAGCAGCTTCAGCCGTTCCGCCGCCTCCACGTCCCGGTTTGCCTGGATAGGGATGAAGAATATCCGCTTGAACTCGGCCTGGGCGCCGAGTAGGCCGGGATTGAGAAACTCCATAATCGCCCACAGGTCGCCGATACTATTCTCCACCGGGGTGCCGGTGAGGGCGATGCGGAAATCGGCGGGGAGAGCGCGCGCGGCCCGCGACTGCTTGGTCTCGGGATTCTTGACGTTTTGCGCCTCGTCCAGCACCACCCCGGACCAGGGCACCTCCTTGAGGATCTCAAAGTCACGATGCAACAGCGAGTAGCTGGAGACGACGATGGCGTGTTTGGCGGCCTTTCGCTGGAACGCTTCTCCCTTACTTCGGGCGATTCCGTGGTGAACCATCACTGGCAGACCTGGGGTGAAGCGGGCTGCCTCCTTTTGCCAGTTGCCGACGACGGAGGTCGGACAGATGAGCAGCACCGGGCGCTTACCATTGGTGCCCCACTCGCGTGCGACGAGCGCCAGGGTTTGGATCGTCTTGCCCAGCCCCATGTCATCAGCGAGGCAGGCTCCCAAGCCCCAGCGGCGAAGAAAAGTAAGCCACGAATAGCCGCGGACCTGATAGGGGCGAAGGGTGCCCTGAAAGCCATGCGGAGCTGCAAGCTCCTCGAACCCGCTACGCCCGTCCAGTTGAGCCAGGAGATCACCGACCCAGCCCCCCGCGGTGACGCTATCGAAGGCGACCGGCACTCCGGGCTTGATCGCACCGAGGGCCATTTGCAGGACGTCACGCGCGGTAGCGGAGTCTTCGCCGCGCCTCTTCCAGAAGTCGAGCGCCGCCTGGATTTCCTCGGCATTGACCTGCACCCACCGGCCGCGCACGCGAACCAGAGGCGCCTTGAGTCTCGCCAACTCCTCAAGCTCATCCAGCGATATACGCTCGCCGCCAAGTGCCAGCTCCCAATCGAGGCGCACGATCTCATCGAGCGACAGGCTTGCGCCGGCCGTGACCGCGGGCGCCTTCGCGTGCGCCCGCGCGCTCAGGCGCAACTTGGTCCCGGTGCGCGCCCACCACGCCGGAAGCAGAACGCCGAAGCCCGCTTGCTCCAGCGCTGGGCCTTTCTCGGTCAGGAAATCATAAGCGCCGCCAGCGTCGAGCTCGTATCCCCCAGGCGTCGCCGTGCGCAGGCTAGCCTCAATGCGCGGACACAAGCCCGACGCCTGGCCCAGTGCTGACAGCAAGTATTCTCGCACGTCGAAGCCGTCGCGCTTGAGTAGCGCCGCGGTACGCCCACGCGCCCTCCAAGCCTCCTCGGCCGGAATGAGCAGGCTGGGATCATCGGTCGCCCGCAGGAGATATCGCACGACCCAGACGCCATCTGTGCCGGCCGCACCCGCCGGTGCCGCGTCTCCACGGCCGGGCTCCTCAAGGCGCAGGCACAGCCGAAACGGCGCATGCGCCGTGGCCGCAAGTGGGCGCTGCCACTCGCAAACCTCAGCCGCGAACTGCTCCACCTCGGCCTCGTCGCGGTCCACCATCAGTCCGTGCGGCGAACGCAGGGCGTGCAGCCATTGGTCGTGCAGGCTGGCGAAGTCGCGTGCTTTCATTCGCCGCTTGCGCCTGGTCTCGAATGCTGCCAGCTCTGCTGACGAGCGAACGAGGTGATCCACCACCTGCCCAACAAACTGGCGCAGCAGGGACAACGGGGCCACCTGGGGCGGCGCATCGCTCGCGCGTGTCAGCGCGCGGCACGCTGCCGGCATCGCCTTGGCCAGGTGACCAAGTCGCAGCGCGTCGTCGCCAGCGAGAATCGGCGCCCAGCGCGCCCGGTAGAAAGGCTCCCCTTCTTTGGTGAGTGCGGGGATGAACTGCTGCCGCGCGACCAGCGCCCCCGCGAAGCGCATCGCCGCAGCCCAGAACGCTAGGTCTTTGCCGACGATCACGCCGGGAGCCACGGTTTCCTTACCGACGCAGGCGCAGAGAACCTCGAGCGCTCGCTCGATGGTAAGACGAAAAGCGGTCACCGTCCAAGGCGCCAAGCGGGGGTTTGCCGAGGGCATTGGAGGTTCGGCGATGAGCGCACTGGAGGCAACCGGCCCGCCTTTGACAGTGGGCAGCCAGGCGACAGCCGGCTCGGTATTGCGCTCGCGTCTGGTTAGCGAAATGCCGGTCGCCGTGATGGCCGCCAGGAGCTCCGTCGCCGCCGGGTCATATGCAAAGCGCGATGGCCCAGAGGGCCCGGCCTGTCGCGTTCGTTGGCGGACAATGGGAGCCTGCGCCCCCGGGGGCGTTTCACCCCAGACGAGGATGTGGCGATCATGGAAAGCAGCGTGCAGAACGATCATAGGGTCGTGGAAACCAACGGCGCCCGAAACCTGCAGCACGTGAACTCTGTCACGCCATCATGCGACTTCGGTAGCCCGCGCGCTGGTTCCTGCCCGGCGTTACGGGCCGACTTGAGTGCTATAATGTCAGGGCGTCGTCGCTAAAATGCCGGGCAGGGGATGCTGAGGGATGACGCCGGTAGTTGTTGTTGCGGGGCGGATGAGGCATCGTACCGCATCCGGATGAATGGTTATCGACCCGGAACGGATGAGTGCTTTCGGACATCAAGGGGTCGCACGGACGGACACGCCGGGGTTAAGGTCGTCAGTGGAGATACCACGAGACCCCGCGCGGCAGGAAAGGAACGCCGGGCCGCGAATACCAACTGCCGCGTGCCGGTTCCATCGGCGCCTGACAAGGACGTCCATCGCCACCTGCACCGGCTCCGACTAACTGCCAAAGAACTCGCGCATGCTCTCACGGTTGCAGGCCACGGCGCAGTTACTGCGGACCGTCCCCTCATCGTCGACCACTGCTATCTGTGCCTGGCGCTTGTGCAAGTCCACTCTCACGTGTAACATTGGCTGGGCCTCCTTTCGGCCTGGTTTCTCCTGACCTGCGCATTATTACCCGCCTCGGGCGGGATGCGCAAGGCCGGAGGGAGGCCAGCCTTCTCATGACATCACCCACAAGGTGTGTTCGGTCGAAATCGGAACGTAGGAGAGACTGATCGAGGATGACCCCACGCGCGCAAGCGCGCGTCCTCGCAACCGTCGGGACAAATGGGGTCCTGCAAATTGCTTTCAGGAGAGACTGCGATGAACTGCCGGACGAACGGGTCGGGGCGTGGGGGCTGGGCGCTGCTGCTGGGCCTCGCCGTGTTGCTGCTGGGGGCGGGCCGGGGGCAGGCGGTGGCCGACCCCAAGCTGTTGTGGACAGCCGAGACCGGGGTGCGACTGTGGCAGGCGGCCACGGTGGCCGACGTCAACGGTGACGGCCTGGACGAGATCGTGGACGCCGCCGAGGCCACTATCCTGTGCTACGACGGCGCCGGCAAGCGGCTCTGGGAATACCCCGTCCGCTTCAGCGCGTTCCACACCTCCGCCGCGGTGTGGGTGCCCGAGAAGGCCAATGCCTACATCTGCGCCGGCGACAACGCGGGCAACTTTTACTGCCTCGACGGCAAGGGCAAGCTCCGCTGGCAGGCCAAGCTGCCCGCCGGTACAGAATGGTCGGCGCCCCCCGTCGCCGATATCAACGGCGACGGCCAGGCCGAGGTGGTGGAGACCGATAAGGAAGGACTCTCCGCCTTCAACGCCCGCACCGGGGTGCCGCTGTGGCAGGCCCCGGTGCCCGGCGGTATCTCCGTAGGGGCGGCGGTGGGTCGCCTGCAGGCCACCGGCCTGCAGGTGGTGGTGGCCTCGAATGACGGCACGGTCTATGCCTTCAGCGGCGACGGCAAGCAGCTCTGGGCAACACCGGTGGGCGGCGGCCGGTCCCTGGGCACCTCGCCGGTCATCTTCGCCACCGCCGGTGGCACCGGCAGGGTAGTCACCGGCTCCATGAATGGCGAGCTCTTCTGCTTCGACGCGACGGGCAAGCTGCTGTGGCGGCGGCCGGTGATCGGCGAGCTCGACGCCGGCCTCTCGGTGGGCGACATCGACCAGGACGGCCAGCCCGACGTCTTCATTATTACGCAGAGTGGTGTTATCTACCGGTTGGACCAGGACGGCGGGGTGGTGTGGATGCTCGACATGAAGGCCCGCTCGGATTGCCCGGGCGACATCGCCGATATCAACGGCGACGGCCGGCTCGAGTTCGTGCTGGCCTCGCACGCGGGGCAGGTCATGGCCGTCAACAGCCAGGGCGAGATGATCTGGAGCCACTGGCTGGGCGTGCCCAGCGCCTACAACGCCACCCCCGCCATCGGCCGGGTGAGCAAGGCCACCGGCCTGCAGATGGTCGTGACCGGCGGCATGGTGGGCAAGCTCTTCTGCTTCAGTCTGCCGACCCCCGCCGACGCCGTGGTGCAGTGGGGGAACTACCGGGGCACCCCCCAGATGACTGGCGCCTGGGCCGGCTTGGCCGCGCAGGGCGGCGCCGGCATGGTGCCGGTCGACCTGGCCTGGAACAAGCTCCTCCTCGGCCGGCCCGTCACCTTTGCCGTCACCTGCCCGGCCGGCGCCGGCCCCTTCACCGCCGAGGCGGTCTGCGTCTCGCCCCGGGGCGTGCGGTGCTCGGCCACCGACCGCATCCGCAAAGAGACCGACGCGCTGTCACTGCCCATCTCCGTGCTGTCGCCCGGCGCGTATCACTTTGCCTGGTCGCTCACGGACCAGGCCGGCAAGGTGCTGGTGAAGGGCGAGCGGACGCTCACCATGACGCCCTTCGTCAACGAGCGGGAGCTGGCCGAGATGACGGTCAAGCAGCTGCAGACGGTGGCCGGCAGGCTGCAGGAGTCGCTGCCGCTGACGGCCTCCGCGTTGCAGGACGAGGCGGCGCTGATCAGCGAGCACAGCCAGGCCCTGCGGTCACAGCAGGAGGCATGCCTGTACGACACCACCCAGCAGTTCCCGATCGAGGAGCAGACCGGCGCCCTGGTGGCCCGCTGCCTGCGGGCCGCGAAGATCGCCAACGTCACCGCCCAGGCGCCTAGCCTGGGCCCGGGCGCCAGCATCATCGCCTTCGCCGGCCCCCGGTGGGACAGCATGGGAGTGGGCAACCTGCTGCCGGACGGGGTGGCGCCCTTCAAGTTCGACACGCGCCTGGTGCAAGGGGAGCACGAGTCCGTCCCCATCAACATGCTCAACATCACGAACCGGGCGCTACGGGTACGGCCGGTGATCCAGGTGCCGGCCGGCATGAAGGTGGTCTTCCACCATGCGGCGCCCGTGGTGAGCAACCGCGGCCTTGATTCCTGGGACCCCTTGCCGGAGCTCGACTACACTCAGCAGGTGACCATTCCTCCTCTGGGCGTCTGCCAGCTTTGGCTGGAGATTGATACCGGCACGGCGGCGGCCGGGGACTACACCCTAAAGGTACGCCTGCAAGCCTTGAACGGCGCCGGCGTCAACGAGGCCAGGTCTCGGGCGGCTCTGCCGCCGGAGAACGTGGCCGAGGTGGCCATGCATCTCTTGCCCTTCCAGATGGCCCCCAGCAACTCACTGCGCCTGTGCACGTGGTCGTGGGTGGATGCGAACCACGGCCTGGACACCTGCGCGGACGCCGCCTATGCCGACCTGTGGGCGCACGGCAACAACGTCTACGTCGTGCCCTGGAGCAGCGCCACCTACGACGCCAACGGCGCCCTCACCGCCCCCATCGACTACAGCGGGATCGACGTATCGCTGCGGCGGTGGCAAGGCAAAGATGTGATGCTGCTCATCAGCGGCTACCCCAACCTGCGCGACGAGGCGGGCAAAGACACCTTTGGCAGCCCCACCTACCAGAAGGCGCTCAAGCCCTACCTCGAGGACTTCATCAAGCACCTGGCTGGCTACGGCGTGGATATGGAGCACTTCGCCCTCTACCCTATCGACGAGGCGGCCGGTGACGAGGCCTTCAAGGACACCATCATCTACGGCAAGCTGATGAAGGCGGTGAACCCGAAGCTGCTCATGTACGCCGATCCCTTTGGCACACCCGAGCAGATCCACGCCCTGGCCCCCTATATGGACATCTGGACGCCGGGCATCAACGTGCTGAGCGACCACCCCGACGTCTTCCAGGCCATGCGCGACGACACTGGCGCCCAACTCTGGGAGTACAACTGCGCGGCCAGCGACAAGGCGGTGGACGTGGTGTCGAGCTTCCTGGCGGCGGGCATGGTGGCGGTGCGCTACAACCTCACCGGCATCGGCTTCTGGACATACTGCTCGAGCCAGGAGGACCAGTGGACCCGGTCCAGTGACGAATACCCCATCATCTACGGCGGCACCACGGCGCCCGTCACCAGCCGTCGTTGGGAGGCCCTGCGGGAGGGGATGGACGACTACCGCATCATCGTCGCCCTGCGCGCCCGGGCGGCCGAGCCCGGTGCCCCGGCGGCCCTCGGGCAGAAGCTCGACCATCTGCTCAAGACCACCATCCCCCAGTACATCGACGGCGGCCCCACCGAGGCCGAGTCCGTTGCCCTGCGCTCGGAGATCATGGACTGCGTGCAGGCGGTGCTGGTAAAGTAGCGCCGCGAAACCAGCAACAGCGACCGCGGCCCTGCTCATGAGGCGAGGGCGCTAAGCATTGTGTCGCCCTCCACACCCCCTCCAACCTCCCCACGGCCGCCCGCTTGGTCCTGGTGTCCGAGTGCAGGTAGCGCGCCGTCGTCTGCATGTCGGCATGGCCGAGGAGCTCCTGCACGGTCCGGATATCGACGCCGTTGCGGATCGGGTGGGTGGCGAAAGTGTGGCGCAGCTTGTGGGGGGTGATGCCCCGTGCTGTCCAAAAACTCATCGCGTGCTGTCCAAAAACTCATCGGCCTAACGCAGAAGGGTTGAGGGCTGGTTCGGTGACGACCGTGAGGATCATCCTGAGGAATCCCGGGGAGCTGCGCTTGTGAGCTCGCTTTGGGGCCCATCAACCCAGAGATCAAGGCGAGAAGAAGGCTACCACAGCGCATCCGGATCAGTAGTTATCGCCCCTGAACGGATGAGTGCTTTCGGACATCAAACGCTCGCACGGACGGACACGCCGGGGCTAAGGTCGTCAGTGGGAATGTCACGAGACGCCGCACGGCGGGGAAGGGCCGCCGGCCTGCGAATACCGATCGCCGCATGCCGGTTTCATCGACGCCTGACAAGGGCATACGGTGTCACCCGCCTTGCCGGGAACCGCCGCGCCCCGTGCGCGGCCATGAACGAGACCGCCTACCTGAGCGGTATCGGCAGCCCCGCCGCGCGCTGGATGAACACCGCCATTTGCCCCCTCGGGCAACCGAGCGCAGGCTTGAAGGTGCCGTCCGCATACCCGCCCGTCGGCGGGCCGTATGAGCCCCATGAGGCCGGATCCGCCAAGCGCTCGATCCAGCCGTAAAACGGGTATGACGGCGGGACATCGGGGAAGCGCGGGGTCGGCGAAGCGAGCCAGGTCTTGCCCGCGGCCCGGCACAGGAAGACCGCCACTTGTGCCCGGGTGCAAATGGCATTCGGCGCATAGGTCCCATCGCCATAGCCGCTTGCCACCGCGCTTACGCCCCACGAAGCCGCGTCGGCGCAGCGCTCGATCCAGCCGTAGAAGATGTAGGTGCCGTCGCTATCGAAGCCGCCGCTGCCGCCGTCGTCCCATTGCCCGTTGGCACCCCGCGGCACGTCGCTGAAGTGCGCGACCCCCGGGTCGTACCATGTCCGGCCGAACGCCCTGCAGATGAACACCGCCATCTGCCCGCGCGTGGTGGGCACGTCCGGCGAGTACAACGCCGGCGCCACGCTCGTGCCGCCGGTCACGCCCGCCTGGCAGATCGCCTCAATCTGCCGCCAGAACACATAATTGCGCGGAATGTCGTCGAACGAACAAATCGCGAGCTTAGACGCGTAGATGTCGTCGTTCCCGTTTCGGTTGTCCTGCCACACTATGCGATCGCCGTAGATGGCCGGGGACTGGGGGAACCCGACGCCCAAGGTGAGGCGCGACTCTGTTACGGTCGCCAGGTCGTACACGTAGATGTCGTATCCGCCGTTGCGAGTGTCCTGCCAGACGATGCGGTCACCCCAGATCGCGGGGTCGGTTTGGCTGGCCGGATCGATGCACATGGGAACCTCCGCGCCGGTGGCCAAGTCGCGCATGTAGATGTCGTCGTTGCCGTTGCGCTCTTCGGTCCATACGATGCGATCGCCCCAGATCGCCGGGCTGTACTGCGGGTAGGGGTTGGTGCAGACGGCGGTCTCGAGCCCCGCGGCGAGATCGAACATGTAGATGTCCCAATCGCCGTTGCGGTTGTCCTGCCACACGATGCGGTCGCCGAAGATCCGGGGCGCGACCTGATCGCCCGCAGCGGTACAAATCGGCGTCTCGAGCCCGGTGCCCAGGTCGTACATGTAGACGTCCCAGTTGCCGTTGCGGCTGTCCTGCCACACAATGCGGTCGTCCCAGATGTCCGGCGCGACCTGGATGTTTGGCGCGGTGCAGATCGGCGCCTCGGTGCCGGTCGCGAGATCGTACATGTAGATGTGCCACTGGTCGGCGGCGCTGCGATCATCTTGCCAGACGATGTGATCGCCGAAGATCCTGGGATTGTCGTGGTCGCGCTGCAGCGTGGCAATCGGGGTGTCGGTCGCCGTGAACAAATCGCGCATCCAGATGTCAGTCCACCCGCTTCGCGCATCAGTCCACACGATACGATGCCCGAAGACAGCGGGGTGGGTCTCCGCGGTGGTCAGAGTGGTAATCGGCTGCTCCCCCCACGTCGGATCGAGGTCACACATGTAGATGTCATCGTTACCGCTGCGGTTGTCCTGCCACACGATGTGGTCGCCGTCAACCGCCGGCGCCTGCTGGTCGAACTGCTGGGAGCCCGGCCCGGGCGCGATCAGGGTTTCTCCGCCGGTGATCGCATCGCACATGTAGACGTCCCAACTGCCGTTGCGGTTGTCCTGCCAGACCACGCGGTCGTCCCAGATGCGCGGCCGGATCTGATCCCCCGGCGCCGAGCAGATCGGCGTCTCCTGCCGGGTCGCGAGGTCGTACATATAGATATCCCAACTGCCGTTGCGGTTGTCCTGCCAGACGACCCGGTCGCCCCATATCGCCGGCAGCCCCTGCTCCGCCAGGTTCACGCAGATCGGCGTCTCGGTCGCCGTGGCCAAGTCGTACGTGTAGATGTCCCAATTGCCATTGCGGCTGTCCTGCCACACGATGCGGTCACCCCAGATGCGGGGCGCGACCTGGTCGCCCGGCGCCCGGCAGATCGGCGTCTCTAGCCCGGTCGCCAGGTCGTACATGTAGATGTCCCAACTGCCGTTGCGGTTGTCCTGCCAGACGACCCGGTCGCCCCATATCGCCGGCAGCTCCTGCTCTGCCAGGTTCAGGCAGATCGGCGTCTCGGTCGCCGTGGCCAAGTCGTAGGTGTAGATGTCCCAGTTGCCGTTGCGGTTGTCTTGCCAGACGATGCGATCACCGTCAATCGCCGGCGCCATCTGGTGTCCCGGACGGGTCCAGATGGGAACCTCCAGGCCCGTTGCCAGATCCTTCATGTAGATGTCGTAGTTCCAGTAGCGATATTCCGCCCATACCACCCGGTCGTGCCAGACATCGGGCGTCACCTGCGGCTGAATCCCGCTACAGATGTTGCGCACCTTGGGGTTCATGACCACCGGCGCCAGCGCGACCTCAACCCGGGCCACATTCGACGCGATGGTTGGCTGCTGCACCCCTTTGGCGTCCTGATAGTCCAACGTCGCCCAGGTCTGGATGATCCTGACGGGCGTGACGACATCCGCGGCGGCCGGCCCCCGGGCGAGGCTGGCCAACAGCGGCAGCGCCGCGCACAGGCAGGCCAGCGCCCTCGGCCTGCGGCGACGACGCGTCGGGCCAGCGCCTGCCGCGCAATCGAACCCGTCCGCCAAGCGCCCTGCCCCCCCTTCCAACATGTGAAATCCAGGGGCTTGCTTCTGAGCGCCGAGAAACGGGGGGGAAGCACGAGGTAACGGCGGTAGCGCCAGCAACTTCAAGGCTCTGCTCCGAGTGTCACTCCGCAAGCTGCACGCAAGCGCAACGGCGGTGTCTTGCAGCGATGAGGAAAAGAAGATGCCGCAACAGACAATATCTTAGTCTAGTGTAGTGCACATGACTGTCCTTGTCAACCGCCCATGAAGCCGGCTTCAGGAGGGCTGGAGTTGTATGTTCGCCGTTTCCCCTGTGTAATTTCCAGCGAGAGCGCGACGCCTTTGGGTGCCGCCTTCGCGTCGAAAAGCGGAACTGGCATAGAGGTCTTTCCTGCATCTGTGGTTCTCATCGTCCGCGCTCTGGTGGTCAGCGCGCCCAGACGCGCGGGAAGGCAGCGCCGCGTCGCGTCATCATAGGCCGCCCTGGGCTTAACCGGTGGCTCAAGATCCTCCCTGAGCACTCATCGGAAGTTCACGCCCGCGTCGCTACCACGTGGGGTGAGACCCACACGCGGGCGAAAATCCGCGCCGCACGTGGCGGAAATGTCGGCGAACCGCTCCCCTCGGTAGGGAAAGCGGTTCGCCGAGTGCTTGCTGTGGACTCGTGTGATGCGACTACTTGGCGGCTAGACCCCGACTTGTCGGGGCCGCCGTGGCGGCCGTAGGCCTAGCCACCTGCGCCTCGAAGACTTCCATCATCCGCACCAGCAGCTTGGACAGGCTCATCTCGTGCTTGGCTGCCAGCGCCCGCAACCGCTCGGCGTGCTGCCCCCGCAGTGAGGTAGGCGTGCAGCGCACCATCGTATTGAGCGACGTGTTTCCGCACGCCCCCTCCCGAACCGTACGTGACAGTTTCCCGTCATACGGCTCTCCCTTCAGGGTTGACCAGGTTGGCTGTC
>Ga0315280_10005024_pt1 | contig 19155 bp, 17 predicted proteins | sample YL17G06_40_MG_FD_203697 | JGI IMG/M metagenome (GOLD analysis project Ga0315280, IMG submission 203697) | Sediment microbial communities from Yellowstone Lake, YNP, Wyoming, USA - YL17G06_40 | ecosystem: Environmental > Aquatic > Freshwater > Lake > Sediment | place: USA: Wyoming | collected... | reverse complement strand
CGGAGCCGTCCCCCTCGCGCTTCTCCGCCGGTCTTCGGCGGTCATCCGTCGCGCGGCCCAGAGCCGAGTCGTCGCGCGTGACCCGCTGCTACGATCCACCCACGCGCTGCCGGTGGCCGTCGGCGGGCCGCATCGGCCATCGGCGGGCATGCGCATCGCCGTCGTATACAATGAGCCTATGGGGGCTCGCCGGTGATAGCGTGGATCTGGGCCGTCGGGCGCTTGCTCGGCTTGTCGACCGCCTGCGGGCTGCGGGCCTCGCTGACCCTCGCCGTTGTCGGCGTCCTTGCCCGTGAGGGCTGGGGGCTGCACCTTGCCGGTACGTTTCAGTGGCTGCAGAACGGGATCACTATCGCCGTGTTCATCGTTCTTGCGATCGTTGAGGGCTCGTTCGACAAGATCCCGGCGCTCGACCGGCTGCAGAACCGCCTGCTCCTGCCGTGGCGCATGGCAGCCGGCGCCGTGGCGGGTGCGGCGGCTCTCTCGCACGGTACCGTCGGGCTCGTGATCGGCCTCGTGGCCGGCGGTGGACTGGCCTACCTCGGCCAGTACGTTAAGCGCGCCGCCCGCCCGCGCTCGACGACGAGCGGGCTGGCCGTCGGCTTGCTCAGTCTCATTGAAGACATCACGGCGTTCTTCACCGCCGTGCTGGCGGCGTTGTTGGCGCCTCTCGGCTATGTGTTCTTCGCCTGGACACTGTGGCTGTTCGAGCGCCTTCACCGTCGCAAGAGCGCCAAGTACAAGGGCCTGCGTGTCCTGCGCTAACGCGGGGGGCGTGGCGGGATTCCCGAAGGAGACGGTCGTGCGCGAGGGCGAGAAGCAGGCGCAACGCCGCCTGCGGATGGTCGAGCAGCAGATCGCCGAGCGCGGCATCAGCGACGCCGGCGTTATCTCGGCCATGCGCTCCGTGCCCCGGCACTTCTTCGTCCTTCCGGAGAGGCAGGCGCAGGCCTACGCCGATGAGGCCCTGCCCATCGGCTTCGGCCAGACGATCTCGCAGCCGTATATGGTGGCCCTGATGACCGACCTGCTGCGTCTCGACGTGCGCAAGCGCGTGCTCGAGGTGGGCGCGGGATCGGGCTACCAGACGGCGGTCCTCGCCGAGCTGGCGGGCGAGGTGTGGGCCGTCGAGCGCATCGCTCCTCTGGCCGAGCGCGCGCAGGCGTTACTGGTGCGGCTGGGCTACGACAACGTGACCATCGTGGTCGGCGACGGCAGCCTGGGGCTGCCCGAGCACGCGCCCTACGACGCCATCGTGGTGGCGGCGGCGGCGCCGGAGGCGCCGCCGCCGCTCCTCGCCCAGCTCGCCAAAGGAGGGCGCCTGGTCATCCCCATCGGGCACGTGGGCCGCGAGCAGATGCTGACCGTCTTCACCAAAGAGGAGGGCGGCACGATGCGGCGCGACGAGACGATCTACTGCCGTTTCGTGCCGCTGATCGGGCAACAAGGCTTTCGCGGGAGCGAGGGCGGTGAGCGCGAGAGCGAACGATGAGCGGTGACGACCGCACGTCGGTGGCCAGGCGCGTGGCCGTCTACGGGATGGTGCAGGGCGTCTACTTCCGCTACAACACCCGCAACGTCGCCGTGCGGCTCGGCCTGAGCGGCTGGGTGCGCAACCGCGCCGACGGCAGCGTCGAGGCGCTCTTCCAGGGCCCGCAAGAGCGCGTCGACGCTGCCGTGGACTGGTGTCGCCGCGGGCCGCAGACCGCGCGCGTCGATCGCATCGAGGCCGAAGCCACGGAGCCCGACGCGCGCTTGACCGGTTTCGGCATCAGATAGTGCTCGCGGCCGCGGGCCGAACGGCCGATGGAGACCGATACGAGAGAAGGTGGCATGGAGCGCACTTCGCGAGGCCGCACAGAGGGTAACTCCCGCGTGACCCTCGATAGCGTACGCAAAGACGTCGAGGTCCGGACCTTCATCAAGAAGGCCGACCAGAACCTCGGCGAACTGGGCTACACCGAGCACAGCACCCGCCACAGCGGGCTGGTCGCGCACATCGCCGAGAACATCCTGCTACGCCTGAACCATCCCAAGCGCGAGGCCGAGCTGGCCGCCATCGCCGGCTACGTGCACGACATCGGCAACGTGGTCACGCGCCTCGACCACGGCATCGCCTCGGCGATGATCGCCCGCGAGGTGCTGTCGCGACTCGGGATGCCGGTCGAGGAGTACACCGAGGTCATGGCCGCGGTGGGCAACCACGAGGAGGAGTACGGCGAGCCGGTGAGCGCGGTCGCCGCGGCGCTCATCCTGGCCGACAAGTCCGACGTGCACAAGAGCCGCGTGCGCAACCAAGACCCCAAGACCTTCGACATCCACGACCGCGTCAACTTCGCCAGCCAGAAGTCGTTCGTGGCCGTGAACGCCGCGACCAAGACCATCACGCTGTCGCTCGAGATCGACACCGCGGTATCGCAGGTTATGGAGTACTTCGAGATCTTCCTCAGCCGCATGGTCATGTGCCGGCGCGCCGCGGCGTTCCTCGGCTGCGACTTCAACCTCGTCATCAACGAGACGCGGCTGCTGTGACACCGGCCGCGTCCAAACCTGGACCCCCGGCCGAGTATCGCGGCGGGGGAGTGCCGCCCCGGGACCGGGGCGAAGTCGCGCGTCTGCATCGCGCCCATCGTGCGGCGGGAAGGGCTGGCCGCGGGCGCCGCGAACATGGCAGCCAGGACAACGGAGGTGCATACATGGCAAAGAGCAAGAAGAAGGGCGGGTTCATCTTCGGCGCCGTGATCGGCGCCGTGGCCGGTGTGCTCCTCGCACCCAAGACGGGCAGGGAGCTGCGACAGCAGCTCTTCGGCGGTGGGCTCGATCTCGACCAGCAGAAGTCGCGCCTGCAGGATGCCATGAACGCGGGGCGCGAGCAGGCCGCCGATCGTTCCGAGACGCTCAAGCAGAAGATCGAGGAGACGCGCCGGCGCCTCCGCGACCAGCTTTCCTGAGAGACGGCGGCATCGCGCTGGCAGACGAGCCGAACGGGCAGCCCAGGATGAGGGTCCGGGCGGCGGCCGCGCTCGGCGCGGCCGCCGCCCTCGGTCTCACCTACATGCTCTTCGAGTCGCAGTGGCTGCGCCGTGTCGAGCACGACGTGGCTGTTCCCGGCTTGCCTCCGGCGCTCGACGGCTTCACCGTCGTCCAGCTCTCCGACATGCACGTCGGCTTCGCGCCCAGCCTCAACGCGCGTGCCTTCCGTAAGGCTGTCGACGCGGCGCTGGCGGCCGCCCCCGACCTGATCGCGATCACCGGCGACCTGGTGACCGGCAACCGCGGAGTGGAGACGCTGCGCAGCGAGCTCCGCCGGCTGCACGCCCCTTGCGGCGTGTACGCCGTGCTGGGCAACCACGATCACGGCGAGACGCACGCCGTCCGCGTGCAGCCGGCGGAGCTCGGCGACCTCTCCGAGGTGGGCGTGCGCCTGCTGACGAACGAGTGCCGGACGGTGACGGTAGGCCCGGCCCGGTTGCAGGTCTGCGGCATCGACGACGTGCGCCACGGCTACGCCGATATCGACCGGGTGGCCGCCCGAGTCGAGCGGTCACCCGAGACCGTAGGGTTGCTCCTGAGCCACTACGGCGAAGGCGCCCTGCGCTTCGCGCAGGGCGCCTTCGCCCTCACCCTGTCGGGTGACACGCACGGGGGCCAGATCTGCCTGCCGTTCCCCGGTGGGCGCGTCATGCTGAGCGATCCGCTGGCCAGGTTCCGGCAGGGGTTCCACGACGAGGACGGCCACCTCGTCTACATCACGCGCGGCATCGGCACGAGCTTCCTGCCGTTCCGTTTCTTCTGCCGGCCCGAGATCGTCGTCTTCCACCTGCGGCGGGGGTGAAGCGATTGTCTGCGCCTGCGTCCGCGCCTGCGTCCGGCTCGGCCGGCGCCTCGGTCTGGCCTTCGCCGACCGCGAGCGCCGCTCGCTAGGAGCGGCGGAAGAGGCGCAACAGGCGCGCCGGCCGGGGCGCGACCTCACTGATGGCCGCGGTCGGGCAGATCTCGGTGCAGGCGTAGCAGAGTACGCAGCGGTCGTAGTCGTACACGGGGGTGGGCGCCAGGGTGATGGCCTCGACTCCGCAGACCTCGACGCAGTTGCCGCAACGCGTGCAGGCGGCCTCGTTCACGAGGCGAGGCTTGGCGGTGAGCAGGTCGCGGGCGAAGCGGTCGCCGGCGCCGCGCAACAAGCCCGCCGGCTCGTGGGCTGTACCGTCGAAATCCTGTGTCGAAGGGATGAAGCCGGTATCGGGCGCGACCGGGTCGCCGACGAGCTCGTACGGATGCTTGAGATCGATGAGGCCGCGCTCGGCGGCCGCGGCCAGGGTGTAGACGTGCCGATACTCGTGAGCGGTGCGGTCGGCAAGCGCGGCGTCGAGCGCGTGCGCGTCGCGCGCCGCGAAGAGCGAGTCCATGCGCCGCGGCGTGCCGCTGCCCGGCCCCTTGCCTTCCATGGCGACGATCGCGTCGATGACCGTGAAGCGCGGGGCGATCGCCTCGTGCAGGTCGATCAGCATGTCGGCGAAGTCGCGCCGCTGTTTGGCTTTCACGTGGAGCTGCGCCTTCAGCAACCCGGGGATGCAGCCGAAGGTGAGCTTCACGCCACCGGTGAGGCGCATGAGCCCGTGGGTCTTGAGCGGGCCTACTTGGACGATGCCGTCGGCGTCGGCGAAGCACTTGCAGATCGTGAAAGCGCGGAAGAGCTTGCCGTTCGGCGCCGCCAGCTCGACCTGCTGGGCGTCGGCGTGCACCGCCTCGACCCCCTCCTGCTCGCAGACCGCCATGATGCCGGATTGCTTGTAGGCGCGCATGACGAGGGCGCGGGCGCCGGGGCCGCCGGGGCTGTCGGCGACGAACGGCGTCGCGCCAACCCGCAAGAGGGCGCGCAGCACGGCACGCAGGGTCTCGGGGTTGGTGGTGACCACCTTCTCGGGAGCCGCGCTCCGCAGGAGGTTCACCTTGACGGCGATGCGCTCGCCGGGTCGCACGAGCGCGCCCCAACCCCCGAAGGGGGCGACGGCGCGCTCGAGCGTCGCTTCGAGGCCGGGACCGTACGACGCCGTGACGTGCGAGACGAGGGCGGGGCTGCGGGCGGGGGGTGGTGCGGCTTCTTCGAGCATGCTCAGCGTAGCTTAGACCCTGGAGCCGTGGGCGGCTACCGCCGGTGAACGATCGCCGTCGCCGTACGCGTCAGGCGATCTGCCGGCGCGTTCCGGCCGGCGGTCGGGCGAGCCAGGCGGGCGGCCGCAGGTAGAGCCACACGACGAGGAGCACGTAGCCGACCGCTCCGACAATGCCGCCGATCTCGAGCAGCTCGCTGCCGGCGAGCTCTCCGAACTCATGCAGCGACCCGTACAGCAGGTAGGCCGAGAACCCGAGCAGGGCAAGCCCCGTCACGTTGAAGAAGAGCCTCAGGTTCAGGCGCCTGCCACCTCGGTAGACGGCAACGCCGAGCGCGACGGCAACGACAAGGCCGGTGAGTCCGCCTGCGAAGGTGGCCACCGCGGAGTCTTTGCCGGCCGCCGCGAAGAGGAACAGGGCGGTCTCGATACCCTCACGGGCCACCGCTACGAAAGCGACCCAGAAAAGGGCCGTCGTGCCGGCCACCAGCGCGGAGGAGACCTTGGCGTGCAGCCCGTGGCTCGAGGCCGACGCCGAAGCTTGGCGCCGCATCCAGAAGATCATCCAGGTGAGCAGGGTGGCCGCCAAGAGCATGGTCCCTCCTTCGCAGATCTTCTCGGCGGAGCCTTTCAACTCGTGACCCGAGACGAACAGGAGCGTGCCGGCAAGCACGCTGACGACGGCGGCTGCAGCGACGCCGAGCCACACGACGCGCACACGGTCGGTCGCGCCCGACTTGCGGAGGTAGGCGAGTACGATGCCGACGACAAGCGCGGCCTCGAAGCCTTCGCGGAGAGTGACGAGGAGGGAGCCGAGCATGATACCGTCCTGGTTAGGGTTGCCTATTAGCAGTGTTAGTCTACCCTAACTCACTGTGGCTCGGCAAGCTTCCACGAAACGGGGTGCGCCTACCGCCTGCGGCGCTGCCGGCTTCCGTCGGGCCCCCTGACCATGAACCCGCCGATGAGATCCTCGAGGATGTCCTCCTCGTCTCTTCCCTCGAGCCATGAGAGAGCACCCGACCATCCGGGATTCCGGCATCCCGCCCCGCCGCGTCACTCGTAGTGGACGGCCTCGAGTATGTTGAGGTTGGCGGCCCGGCGAGCGGGAAGCACCGCCGCCAGCACGCCGACGAAGGCGGCCACGATGAGGAAGATCCCCAGCTGCAGCCACGGCACCGAGAAGGTGATGCCCTGGGCGCCGAGGCGGGTGATGACGACGTAGCCGAAGATCACGCCCAGGATCGTCCCCAGCACGCCGCCGATGATCGACGTGATGACGCTCTCGTAGCGGACGATGCGGCGCATCTGCCGGCGTGTGGTACCGATGGCGCGCAGCATGCCGATCTCACGCGTGCGCTCGTACACCGAGAGCACCAGTGTGTTGACGATGCCGAAGATCGAGATGATCACGCTCACCGCGAGGAGCGCGTACAGCATGTAGAGGAGCTGGTTGACCCGCGCCTTCTGCAGATCGGTGTACTCGGCCTTGGTGCGCACCTCGGCGGTCGGGAACGGCTTCAGCGCTGTCTGCAGCTGTCCTTTCACCACAGCCGCATCGGTGCCGGCCGACTTGGCGATGATGACGAAGGGATCCCGGACGGTCGACGGGAACAGGCTGTCGAACGCGTTCTGCGACATGGTGAAGCCGCTCATGAGCGTCGGGTCACGGAACTCGCCGATCACCTTGAAGCGTTCCTTCTTCCCCAACGAGGTCGTGGCCTCGAACGTCTTGCCCGGCATGAGCTTGTTCGTGATGGCGAACTGCTCCTCGACCAGCACCGCATTGCCCGTGAGCTTGCCGATCAGCGCGTCAGAACCGCCGTTGAGCCAATGGAAGCGCCACAGGGGGCCGAACGAGGCCGGGTTGATCGCCAGGGCCGACGTTGTGCCGGCGCTGTTGTTGACCTTGACCCGGCCGTTGTAGAGGCCCGCCGCGTCGTCGATGGTCGGCACGCCGCGTATGGCGTCGAGGGCATTGGCCGGCACCGGCCCCTGATTCTGACCGGTGACGACGAACTGCGCGTTGAGCGAACGGTCGATGGCATCGACGAACGAAGACTTCAGCCCCTGGGCGAACACCGCCACGAACACGACGACCGCCAGACCGACCATGAGCGCCGCGGCCGTGGCGGCGGTGCGCGCGGGGTTGCGCGTCGAGTTCTCCTGCGCCAGGCGTCCGCTGGTGCCGGCGCAGCGAGACATCGGCCACCCGATCGTGCGAGCCATGGGCCGGATCACGTACTTCGCGACCATGGCGACGGCGACGAAGATCAGCACCACGCCGGCGCCCATCTCGAGCAGCCGGATGTTGGTCGTGCCGTGGCCGAACATGCCGATGCCGAGCGCTACCGCGCCGAGCAGCGTCAGCGCGGCGGCGATGAACGGTGCGAACCTGGAGACTGCCGTGGGCGGCAGCGTCGCGCCCTCCTGGAGGGCGGCCACCGGCGGGACGCGGGTCGCGCGCAGGGCGGGCGCCAGGGCCGAGAGGAAGGCGACCACGCTACCCACGGCGAGCGAGACGATGATGGTGCGCGGGGCAAGGGCGATGCCGGCCGTGGGGATGCCGATGTCGAGGGCCTTGAACAGTGCGTTGATGCCCTTGGCCAGGCCGAGACCGGCGAAGAGGCCGAGCACCGAGGCCGCGATGCCCAGGGCGAGCGCCTCGCCCATCACCGTCAGGAGCACCTGACGCCGCGACGCGCCGAGCGAGCGCAGCATGGCGAACTCGCGCAGGCGCTGCGCCACGGTGATCGAGAAGGCGTTGAAGATGATGAACGCGCCCACGATGATCGCGATGCCGGCGAACGCCAGGAGGGCTGGGGTCAGGACAGAGCCGATGGCGTCGGTGACGGCCTTCGCCCCTTCTTCGGCGCTCTGCTGGGCGGTCTTCACGTCGGCGGATGGAGGCAGGGCGGCGCGCAGGCGCGTGACGAGTTCCTGGGGTGTAACGCCGGAAGCAGCGGCCACCGAGATGGTGCTCACCTGTCCGGGCATGTTGTACCACGCCTGGGCGTCGGCCAGGGTAAGCACTACCACGGTCGCCCCACCGATGGACGTTCCCTCGGCGAAGTCGAAGATGCCGGAGATGGTGACCTGCTTCACGCCCACGGCGGTGGACAGGTCCATCGTGTCGCCCACCTTCAGGTTGTGGCCCGTTGCCAGACCCAGGTTGATGGATGCCTGGTCCGCATGCGATGGAGCTGCGCCACTGACGTACTTGCTCTGCGAGAAACGCTCGGGGCCGGCCGAGTACACGAGGGCGGGGGCCCCTCCGGTCTTCACCGGCTTGCCGCCGATGATGGGCGCGCCCGTGGCCCCCACGGTCCCGGCGGCTACAGCCACACCAGCGACGGCGCGGACCTGATCGACCAGCGATTGGGGGAGGGCTCCACCGGCTGAGAAGACAGCGTCGGCTCCCGTGAAGGTGGTCTTGGGCGAGATGATCACGTCGGTGCCGACGGCGCTCTTCTTGAAGATGTCGGTGAAGCCGTTGTTGATCTGATCGGTGAGCACGTAGGTGCCGCTGATCATCGCCACCCCCAGCAAGATGGCGAGCAGCATCAGCGTCGTGCGCAGCCTTCGCGACCAGAGGCTGCGCAACGCGAGGCGGATCATGGCTCGATCACCCGCGCCTCGTTCGCCACGGGGGCCGTCTGTGTGGGGACCGCCGCATGCGTCACGCCGTTGCTGGACGACTCGAGCGACTTGACGATGTCGTAGATCTCGTCGCGGCCGAGCCGGCCCTTGTCGAGGACCATCAGTCCGTCCTGCAGGAAGAGGATGCGGTCGGCCACGGTAGCGGCATGGGGATCGTGCGTCACCATGACGATCGTCTGGCCGAACTCGTCGGCACACTGGCGCATCAGCTTCAGCACCTCGTCGCTGGTCTTCGAGTCGAGGTTGCCGGTGGGCTCGTCGGCGAAGACCACGGCGGGCCGGCTGACGAGCGCGCGGGCGACTGCCACGCGTTGCTGCTGGCCTCCCGACATCTCTGACGGCCGGTGGTCCTTGCGGTCGCGCAGGCCGACCGCGTCTATGAGGCGCTCCATCCAGCCCTGCTCGGGCTTGCGTCCCGCGATGGTGAGGGGCAGGACCATGTTCTCCTCACCGGTGAGTACGGGCAGCAGGTTGTAGGACTGGAAGATGAAGCCGATCTTGTCGCGACGCAGCTTGGTCAGCTCGCGGTCCTTCATGCCGGTGATCTTGACGCCGTCGATCCATACCTCACCGCTGGTCGCCTCGTCGAGACCGGCCAGGATGTGCATCAGCGTTGACTTGCCCGAGCCCGAGGGGCCCATGACGGCGGTGAACTGGCCGCGGCGAAGGTTGAGCGACGCGCCGCGCAGGGCGTCGACGGCAGCGTCGCCGGAGCCGTAGCGGCGCGTCAGATCGCGGGCGACGACGACGTCGGTGCCCTGCTCGGCACCGGCCATCGTCGGAGCGACGGCTGCCGCGGGAGAGTCAGAGAACTCGGTCATCGGGTCTCCAAGGGTCGTCGGTTTGCACGTCTCTCGCTTGTGCGAGCGAAGCCTACCCCCGTTCGGTCTCATAGTGCGTCACTGAAACATATCAACCTCGGGGTCAACTTGTGGGAGACAGTCCGCGATTTCTACCCCCAGCATGGTTGAGGTGCCGTCCTCCCCGCGAGGCCACGCCGTTCGTCGGCCAGACCGATAGGCCGGCGGGCAAGAGCCCCCTCCGTCACAGGCTCCTGCGACGGTCTCGGCAACGAACAACGGAGCCGTCGGAGACGCCCGTGCCGCCGGCGGAACTCGCCGGACGGCCTCAGCGGGGAGCTTCGGCTGTGATGGTGAAGTGGTAGGGCAGCGGCCCGCCCGGCTCGCGTGCTTCCGCGATGTGCAGGCCGATCGAGCCTACGACTGCCCGCGCCTGGTCCAGTGTGAGCACGTGGTCGGTCGGCGGCCCGACGGGACGTTCGACATGCGCCCAGTCGACGACGACGAAGCGCCCACCGGGCTTGAGCACGCGCCGTATCTCGGCAAGCGCTTCGGGCTCGTCGGCGATCTCGTGCAGGACGTTCACGGTCAGCACCGCGTCGGCGGAGCCGTCGGGCAACGGGATCTCGTTCGTCGTGGTGTGGACGATCTCGACCCGGTCGGTGAGGTGGGACGCGACCTTGTCGCCCAACCTATCGAGCAGCTCTCGGCTCAGGTCGACGGCGACGACGCGTCCACGCGGCAGCGCGTCGGCTACCGGAAGCGCAAAGGTACCCGTTCCCGCGCCGTAGTCGACGACCGTCTCGGCACCGGTCAGCTTGAGCAGGCCGACCACGATGTCGTCGGGCATCCACGTTGAACGTCGTGGGTCGTCGAGGCTCTCTGCGTGCCGCGGGTTGAACTTGTGCGCCATCGGTGTGCGGCCGCGGGGTCAGTCGCTCTCGGCGCCGCCCGACGAGTTCAGGCACTGCGCGTATCTCAAGAACGTCTCGAGGGCGCGCTCGATCGCCGCTTCGGAGGAAGCCTCTTCCTCTTCGAGGAGACACTCGCGCACCTTGTGGGTGATGAGGTAGACGCCGACACGATCGAGGGCAGCCCGGGTCGCCGAGAGCTGCGTGAGGATCTCTTCGCAGCTCCGCCCCTCCTCGATCATGCGCTGCAGGCCGCGCGCCTGGCCCTCGACACGTCGGAGACGGTTGAGGATCTTGTCGATCTGCTCAGGGCTCACGTGCGTGTCCATGCGCATGATGATACCCCGGGGGGGTTCAAGAGGCAACCCGAGACGGGCGCGGGTGGGGCTTGCCCCGCGCGCAGCGTTGGGCGCAACATATGTCGCCGATGATATCCTTCCATTCCCGCGGCGCCGGAACGGCGCCGCGCTCGGGTCGGCGCACCGACCGAGAGGAGTCGAGCCAGTGAGCAGAGAGGTGCGGCCATGATGAACGTCGTCGTGGCCGTGAGCGTCCTGTCGCAGCTGACCGTGTGGCTCGAGCACCTCTTCGCGGTGTACGGCTATCCGATCGTCTTTCTTGCCATCCTGGGCGAGAGCGCTGGGCTTCCACTCCCGGGCGAGACGGTCTTGCTGGCCGCGGGAGTGGAAGCCCAGCAGCATGCCCTCAGTCTGCCCGTGGTGTGGCTGATCGCCGCCTCGGCGGCCATCGTCGGCGACAACATCGGCTACTGGGTCGGCCACTGGGGCGGCCGGCCGCTGCTGGTGCGCTACGGACGCATCCTGCGGGTGCGGGAAAAGCAGATCCGCATCCTCGATCGCTACTTCGAAGTCCACGGCTCCAAGACCGTCTTCTTCGGCCGCTGGGTCGTGTTCTTGCGTGTGTGGGCCGCCCTCTTCGCCGGCGCTGCCCACATGCACTGGCGCAGGTTCTTCGTCTTCAACGCGCTTGGCGGCACCGCCTGGGCGGTCTCGATGAGCACACTCGCCTACCTGTTCGCGGCCAGCGTCGGGCGCGTCAGTGCGGCGTTCGGGGTCGTCGGCTGGGTCCTGGCCGTCCTCGTGGCGATCAGCGTGATCGTCTTCGTGGTCCGCGAGGAGCGGCGCAGCCTCGAGAAGTTCGCCGACCAGAACCCCGAGCCGACCTCCACCGACGACGCAACAGCGACGAGCGACGAGACTCCTACCGACAGGGGTGCCTGAGCGCTCCTACCGACAGGGTTCTCCGAGGGTCTCGCGGTAGCGCTGCTTGAGTGCCACAAGCACCTCATCGGCGATGGGCGCGCCGCCTGGTCCGGCGCCCAGATGCACGCCGGGCTTCACGCTACCGTGAAAGTCGGAGCCGCCGGTCGCCACGAGGCCCGCGTGGCCGGCGATCGCAAGACAGAGCGCCACCGTGTCGGTGGCGTACTCGCTGTAGTAGCACTCGAAGCCCTGCACGCCGGCGGCCGCGGCCTCGACGGCGATGCGCTCAAGTCCCTTCGCATCGATCGGGATGAGACCGGGATGGGCCAGCACACCGATGCCGCCGGACTGACGCAGCACGCGCACCGCCGCCCCGAGTGCCAGGCGACGGCGGTCGATGTAGGCCGGCGCGCCGCGGCGGAGGAAGCGGTCGAACGCCTCGGCGATCGACCCGACGTAGCCGCGCCGCCGCATGGCTTCGCCGATGTGCGGCCGGCCCACGGCGCCGCCGTCGGCGACCTCCTCGACCTCGTGGGGCGCGACCGGATAGCCGATCGCGGCCAACCGCTTGAGGATGCGTTCGTTGCGCACGTCGCGGTAGTGGCGGAGCTCTGCGAGCTGCCCACGGAGTTCTTCCGTGGGCAGCTCGCAGAGGAAGTAGCCCAACAGGTGCAGGGTGCGTTCGCCGTACTCGAGGCCGAGCTCGACGCCGGGCACGACTTCGACGCCGAGGCGCTCGCCTGCGGCGAGCGCCTCGGCGAGCCCGTCGACGGTGTCGTGGTCGGTGACGGCGACGGCCGACAGGCCGATGTCGCGCGCACGTTCCACGAGCTGGGTGGGGCTGAGCGTACCGTCGGAGTACGTGGTATGCGCGTGCAGGTCGATCATTTGGGCTGCTCAACCTTACCACGGCCCTCTGGGGGCTCGTGTTCGCGCAAGAGTGTGAGCCCGGCGCGCCACCATCGCACGATCGAGACGCATCGCAGACGCATTCCACACGCGTACGGGTGATGCGGCGCCCGGGAGCGCGGCGCCCGGGAGCGCCCACGGGCGCTCGCGGGGGCGAAGCGTTTGAAGCTCGGCCGGCGCAGGTACCATCTCACCATGCGCATCGGCATGATCGCTCCTCCGTGGTTCCCGCTCCCGCCGAAGGGTTATGGCGGCATCGAGCTGGTGGTCTCGCTGTTGACCGAGGGTCTGGTCAAGCGCGGCCACGAGGTGACGCTCTTCGCCTCGGGCGACTCGAGCACGCGCGCTCGTCTCTCGTATGTCTACTCGCGCGCGCCGAGCGAGCTGATCGCGACCGGTTTCCACATCGAGACGCTGCACGCGCTCGAGGCGTACTCGCGGGCGCGTGAGTTCGACCTCATGCACGATCACGACGGGCTGGCCGCGCGCTCTATGGGAGCGCTCGTCCACCGGCTCGTCGGCACGCCGGTCGTAGCGACGCTGCACGGTCCCGCCGATTCGGGAACGCAAGGCTCGCTGAGCGCCCTTCGCGACGCGCTTCGCTTCATCGCCATCTCCGACTACCAGCGCTCGGGCTTTCCCGACCTGCGCTTCGTGGGCACCATCCCCAACGCCATCGACGTCGACCGCCACCCCTATTCCTGGGAGAAAGACGACTACTTGCTCTTCCTTGGCCGGATGAACGCCGACAAGGGCGCGCACACGGCGTGCGAGATCGCCAAACGCCTCGACGCCCGGCTCATTCTCGCGGGCAAGATGAACGAAGAGGCCGAGAAGCGCTACTTCACCGAACGGGTGCAGCCGTACTTGAGCGACCGCATCTTCTTCCGCGGCGAGGTCGACTGGGACGTCAAGGTCGAGCTCTATCGCAGGGCGAAGTGCACACTGTTCCCCATCCATTGGCCCGAACCGTTCGGCCTGGTCATGATCGAGTCGCTGGCCGCCGGCACGCCGGTGATCGCGTTCCGGCAGGGGTCGGTGCCCGAGGTCATCGAAGACGGCAAGACGGGGTTCGTCGTCGAGACCGTCGACGAGGCCGTTGAGGCGGTCGGGCGGCTCGACGAGATCGACCCCATGGACTGTCGCCGCGCGGCCGAACGACGCTTCGGCGTAGAAACCTTCGTCGCCGCCCACGAAGAGGCGTACCGCCGCATGCTCGAAGAAGAGCCGGCTTGGTCGACGGCGAGCATTCCGGCTTCGCGCGTCGGCGAGTAGCCCAAGTCCCGGCGGCCAAGCAACCCACCCTCGCCGGTGGCCGCCGGTCCGCGGCGGACGGCAGCCTCTAGTTCATGGGCGCCTGCTGCAGCCGTCGCCTGTCGGCGACCTCCTGCTGCAACTCGTCGCGCGACGAGAGGAACGCCTCGACGACCTGCGGGTCGAACTGTCCTCCCGCGTTGCGGCGCAGTTCCTCGAGTGCCTCGTCGACCGGCAGCGCCTTGCGATAGGGCCGATCCGAGGTCATGGCGTGGAAGGCGTCGCAGACGAAGAGGATGCGCGACTGCAGCGGGATCTCGTCGCCGGCGACGTGGTCGGGGTAGCCGCGCCCGTCCCAACGCTCGTGGGCCGAGCGGATGACCCGTGCGATGGGCTCCAGGTAGTCGATGCGCGAGATGATGCGTTCGCCTATCAGGGTGTGCTCGGCCATCACCTGGAACTCGGCGTCGGTGAGCTTGCCCGGCTTGTTGAGGATGTTGCCCGGGATGCCGATCTTGCCGATGTCGTGCAGGACCGCGGCGTATTGCAGTCGGCGGATCTCGGCCTCGGCGAGCCCCATGCGACGGCCGACGGCCACGGCCATCGCCGCCAGCATGTCGGCGTGCTCGGCGGTGTAGTGGTCCTTGGCCTCCATGGCGGCGGCGAGCGCCTTGACCGTGTCGAGGTAGGCGCTCTCAAGCTTGCGGTACGTCTCTGCGTTCTCGAGGGCTACCGCGGTCTGGCTGCCGACGGTGCCCAGCAACACCAGGTCCTCGTGCTCGAACGCGCCGGGACGGCCACACCCCACACAGAGGGCGCCCAGCACGCTGCCGTGCTGCAGCAGCGGCACGGCCATCAGGCTACGGGCGCCGTCGGCGGTCACGCGCGCCATGCTGCTCAGGCGTTCGTCTGCCGTCGCGCTGGCGATGGTGATCGAGCCGCGCTCGGCCACCGCCCACTCACAGAGCTCCTGGGCGGCCAGTGAGGTGGCGCCCGCGGAGCCGGCGAACGCGGCCAGCCGGGCCTCGCCCGCCTCGACCGTGAACACGCCGGCGAAGTCGCTGCCGAACATCCCGGTGAGCATCGCCGCGAGCCGGTTGAGCTCGGCGTGGACGTCGGTGGACTTCGAGAGCGTCTCGCCGAAGATGTTGAGGTTGGCGAGCTCGGTGGCCAGGCTCCCGATACGCCCGGTCAACTCCGAGAGGTTCTTCTGCACGCGCTCCGCCATCTCGTTGAAGGCGGTTGCCACACGGCCGATCTCGTCATCGCGCTTCACGGGGATGCGCTCTACCGCCGCGCCGGAGGCGACCGCCACAGCGGCGTCGGCGAGCTTGACCAGGCGGCGCACGACCATGCGGGAGACGAACAGGCCGACCACGACGGCGATCACGACGGCGGCGATGAAAGCGAGCCGCGCGGTGCTGCCGAGCGCGGACGTGGTCGCGCGCAAGGCGTCGGACGCCATCGCCACGCGGAGCTCTGCCTGCGGCGCGCCGTCGCTGTTGCGCAACGCAACGTAGGTGGCGGCAGCCCCTGGGGACTCGATGATCTCGCCCGATGCGACGCCGTCCGGCGCGGGCGCGGGCAGCCCTTCGACCGAGGCGCCGCCGGCGGCGGCGATCTCGCGCGATCCTCGGAACAAGGCGATGCCGTCGGCGCTCACCTGTTTGCCGAGCTGCGCCAGACAGGACGCGTTCAGGGGCCGAACCAGGATGAGCACGCCTCGCGTCAGGCCGCCCCGGCGCGGGGTGATGGGCGATGCCGTCACGAGATAGACGCCGCCCCGGATCGATTCGAAGCCCCAACGGTGCTCACCGGTCAGCGCCGACTGGACTTCGGGCAGTTGCCAGAGCCTCGTGCCGTGCAGGTCGCCGTCGGCGGTGAGGACGTCGCCGGTCGGTGTCACGATCTGCGCGCCCGTCACCTTCGTGCCGTCGACGAGCCAGTCCACGACGTTGCGTTGCAGCCAAGCCGAGTCGCCGAGCCGGACGGCGTCACCTGTCGGTTGCCGGCCCGAGAAATCTTTGGCGAAGCGGAGCTGGTCGCCGGCCTCATCCTCGATGATCGAGGTGAGTGCCGGCACTCGCGCCAGTATCCGCTCCCGTTCGAACTTCTGGAGCGCCGCCGAGGTCTGCGTGGTGCTGAAGAAGAGATAGGCGATAAAGGGCACGAGAGCCGTCACCAGGAACGCGGCGAGGAACTGGTTGCGCACGTTCCATTGCAGCAACTTCTTCACACGGGACCCCACTCTCTGAAGCGCATCACAGTGGTGCATTCATCGTCGCGAAACCGGTGGAGGTTGAGGGTTTCGGACAAGAAAACCGAGCTTTCGGTAGATTGCGCCTTTGAGAGGCGCCTTCCCTGCGCGGTGCCGGGTTCTGCGATCGTGCGCACATCACCCATATCGGCAGAGAGAGGGTCCTACCTGTATCGTTTTCATGCATCCGGGCCCGTTCATAGACGGATGTCCCAGCCCGCCCCCGGACGATCCGCCCGGCCCACCTGCCCAGCGCGTGTCCTCGCCTGTCTTGCCCAGCCGTCCGTGCCCCGCCTTGCCGGGCATCGTGGGCGGCGGTATCGTTGCGGGCATGGCGCTCCCCTACGACGACGTGCACCTCATCGCCGACCCCCTGTACCGCTACATCCGCATCACGGTCGGGCGCGAGCCGGGCGAGGTGAGCGAGGCCGACGTGGTCGACTCGCCCTGGGTGCAGCGGCTCAAGCGCATCCACCAGCTGCAGAGCGCCTGGTGGGTCTTCCCGACGGCCGAGCACAGCCGCTTCTCGCACTGCCTGGGCACGATGCACCTCGCCGGCGAGCTGGCGCGCCAGGTCTATCCCACCCTCTGCGAGGTCGCGCCCGAGACGCCCTCGCTGCCGCTGGTCGAAGAGACGCTGCGGCTGGCCGGCTTGCTGCACGACGTCGGTCACGGCCCGTTCAGCCACTTCCTCGATGAGGAGTACCTCTGCCGGTTCCCCGTCGACCCCGACGATCCGGGAGGCGCCAAGCTGAACCACGAGTTCCTCTCGCAGTACCTCATCGTCAACGAGCTCGGCGGAGCGATCCGCGCGCTGCGCCGCAGCCCGTCGGGCGAGTTCGCGCCGGGCGAAGCCGTCGATCCCGGGCATGTGGCGTACCTGCTGCGCGCCGGCGAGGACGAGGTCAAGGGCGTCGAGCGCTGGGTGCACCTGCTGCACCGGGCGCTGTCGGGGGCGGTCACGGTCGACAACATGGACTACGTGCGCCGCGACGCCTACATGTGCGGCGTGGCGGTGGGCCCGGCCGACATCGACCGGCTGCTCTACTACACGTTCTGCACGCACGAGGGGTTGACGTTCCACAAGCGCGCGCTGGGAGCGTTGCGCGCCTTCCTCAACGCGCGTTTCTACATGTACGAGAACATCTACTTCCACCGCATCTCGCGGGGGATCGACCTGCACCTCATGGAGATCTTCCCCGACACGCTGGCGCTGATCATGCCGGAGGACCCACGCACAGACCTGGGCGCCTACCTGCGTCTGACGGAGTGGTCGCTGTTCGACGAGGTCGAGCGCTGGACGGACGAACCCGAGGGATCGGCGAAACGCCGGCTGGCCGGCGAGTGGCAGGCGATCATCCACCGCGACGTGAAGTACCGCATGGTGTTCGAGCAGTCGATCGAGCGACAGCAGCCGCTGCCGGCGGCGCGCGACATGACCACTGCGGAGTTCCGGGCGGGGATCAGGGAGGCGTTGCCGACGGCGCTGCGCGGCATCACCTTCGCCGTCGACATCGCCTCGCAGGATCCCCGCCCGCTCAACCCGATGAGCGGTCCCAAGCGCATCCCGGTCTACGACCCCGTGAACGGCGCCGTCGCCGACGAGCTGCTCACCGGTATCCTCGAGTTTGTGCCGGCCAAGGCGCACCTCTTCCGCGTCTTCGCCACCGACCGCGAGCACGACCGCGAGCTGGCCGCCGCCGCCCAGGCGGTGCTGGGCGCCGCCGGCGCCGAGTCCAGCGCCACCAACCTCTGAGAGCGAGACGCCGCCGCCCAGACTGGCGCACGGAGCGGCCGAGCCGACGATCCCACTTGTGCGGGCGGACCTCTGCGAGCGTGCGTCGGCAGCGCCGCGAGCCCTCAGAGACGAGCAGCTTTCGGCGTGCGTGCGGCGCTTCCGCTGTCCAAGCGAGGAACGCCCTCTCGTGCCTCGAAACGCAAGGTTCGGGGGCCGCGTGACGAAGTACTAGGCGAACGACTGCGCCGACGGCGGTCTCGCCGACCCCGACGAGTCGTTCACGGGAAGCCGGTCAACCAAGCGAGTGGGGGTGTCGCATGGGCCCTAGCAGAGTCGTTCGTCGCATGATCGTCACTGTCGGACTCCTCATGGCGCTCACCGGCCCCGCGATACTCGCGGGGCCGGTGAGCGCCGGTGTGGTCGCGCCGGGCGGCCAGTGGTACTGGCAGGACCCGACCCCGCAGGGCAACGCGCTCGCCGCGACTTGGTTCGCCGACGCCAACGTCGGCTGGGCGGTGGGCACCGCGGGCACGATCCTCAAGACCGCCGACGGCGGCGCGACCTGGACAGCGCAGGTATCGGGCGTTCAGCAGTATCTCAACGATGTCAGGTTCGCCGACTCCAAGACCGGCTGGACCGTCGGCTCGAACGGCACGATCCTCAAGACCACCGACGGCGGGGCCACCTGGACCCCGCAGACGTCGGGCGTGACCGACGGTCTGCAGGCGATCTTCGCCCTCGATGCCCTGAACGTGTACGTGGTCGGCGACAACGGCACGATCTTGCACACGACGTCGGGCGGTACCACTTGGGAGGCGCAGCTCTCGCCCACCGTGCAGTCGCTGCGCGGCGTGGCCTTCAAGAGCCTCAACAACGGCTGGGCGGTCGGCGGCGGCGGCGTTGTCGTGCACACCAACAACGGCGGGCTCACGTGGTACCCCGAGGTGTCGGGCACCGGTGCCACGCTGGAGGATGTGGCCTTCGCCAACCTGTACGAAGGCTGGGCGGTCGGCAGCGGCGGCACCGTTCGCTACACGGTCAACGGCGGCTCCACCTGGACCGGACTCGACCCCGGCACCGGTGAGGACCTGATGAAGATCGCCGTGCTCAGCCGCACGGAGAGCTGGGTTGCCGGCACGGCCGGAACCGTGGTGCACACCACCGACGGCGGCGCCTCCTGGACCCGGCAAGACACCAACACCAACCGCGACTTCTACGGTCTCTGCGCCGTCAAGGCGAACGACGTACGCGTCGTGGGCGCCGAAGGCATCGTCGCGCGGACGATCGACGGC
>Ga0315280_10005023_pt1 | contig 19158 bp, 17 predicted proteins | sample YL17G06_40_MG_FD_203697 | JGI IMG/M metagenome (GOLD analysis project Ga0315280, IMG submission 203697) | Sediment microbial communities from Yellowstone Lake, YNP, Wyoming, USA - YL17G06_40 | ecosystem: Environmental > Aquatic > Freshwater > Lake > Sediment | place: USA: Wyoming | collected... | reverse complement strand
TGGTTGCGAACACGAGCGAGTTCTACTACGATGTTGTCCAGCGGAGAATTGGCGGCCAGATCTTCCAGAGCCCCGCATTGACAGCGGGAACCGGTATGTTCCTCGCAAGCCCCGACGCTGGATTCTTCGACCTACCGCTCGGCGTGGACATCCACGCCGAGGTTGAGGAGCTCCCCCTGAACGAGTTCAAAGACTTGTACGGCGTCGTGTGGGACGCGATCACTCCACGCATTCGAGAAGCAAACGCAATCTGCAAATTGAGCGCTATCTGATTGAAAGTCGCCACACAGCCTCAAAGGCGAGTGTGCGTGCAAACTTCTTTCCGCCATCTTTCTTGAATGGCGGCCTTTCTGAATTATCGGTACTGATCATCAGTACCATTCACAGGGTTTCATGCGGAGGCAAGCGTCACGTCATCCGTGATCAACGCCCTCCGCTATCCCACATATCTCCAGCTGTTCTATGGTGAGTATGACCCGGAGGATCGATACGATGAGCACTCGGTCACTCACATGGAGATCCGAATCCGATACGATAACCTGGCGAAGCTGCCGCGCCGACGCTTCGCTCCGCCCTGTCGCTCCTTGTGCGGCTTCGATCTGCATCGCTGGCACCTGACCTGCCTGCTGAGTTGTCTCCTCAGGAGAGTGCATTACGGAAAGATGCCCACCAAGATTCCCGTCCAAGGATACGTGCTGTGGATACACCAAGGGCGCCGGTTCGAGTGCGTGACGCGGCCGCTCCTCAAGCGGTGGATGACGATAGCTGAACAACTCGCGAAGCTGTGACGTTGTGCCGGTGAAGAAGAATGACCGCTTGGACAACCGCGACTGAAGTCCGCAAGTATGCGCAAGTCAAACTAGAGAGCATCAACTACGAGAAGAACGTACCCTTCGCAAACGACGCTGCTTTCGAGACCTTCATAACGGACACGCTGATTCCTCGAGCTCAAGGTCACATCAACGCTTTCTGTAAGCGGGACTTCGACGCGGACTATCCGACCGGGATCCCCGAAGCCATCGAGGACGTTGCCGCTCGAGCGACAGCCAACATGATACAGTACCTCGTCATGAATAAGATGGGGCCGCTCATCCGCACAGGCGACTATCAGATCTCGATTCCCAATCAGTCGGTCCTGACGAAGGAACTCCGCGGCCTACTCGCGCCCTGGGTGAAGCGGGCTGGCCACGTGAAAGCAACCGACTGGAAGACCAAGGAAATCACAGACACCTGGGACTATCCAGAGAACGACCCATTCCTGGTTTGAAACGCTTGACAGGAGGGATGACCGCTGAGTAAGATCAGAGTAGAGGTCAAGAGCGGCGACCAGGTGCTGACGACCTTCGAACTCGCTGAGAAACAGTTCAAGACAGGCTCTCGCGGATTCCACGCTCAAGGCAAAGTGGAACTAGAGGGCAAGCGCTACCAAGCGAACTTCCTGCTTGTGGAGATCGGAAGCAAGCTGAAGAAGACTTGATTGGACTAGGTCTCTCTGAAGTGTGAGCAGGGCTTTCATCTGGCCAAGGCCAAGCAGACCAGCCAGATTCCAACGATTATCAAGTATGCGGGAAGCGCTCGTGTGAATGTGATGCGCTCGAACTCCGTCCAGAACTCCTCGTCAAAGAGGAACATCATGGATCAAGCTTGTCCTGTTCCATCGTCAAGCATAACCCTTGTGGGTGGTCTCGCAGATGCCCTCATGGTCAGCTAAGATCATCACCGACACAGTCACGCCGCAACTAGCGGCTTTCTCCGGCAGACTTGACCGGGAGGTCGAACCGGAACTTGATGCTGTCGGCGCCGATATGGAAGATCACGCTAGGTCTCTCGTGCGAGTACGCACAGGCTTCCTTCAGTCCACAATCTACCACAGGGTGAGCGGGTTGGTGCTTGATTTCGGAGCAACGGCGGATTATGCTTCGTACAACGAGTTCGGAACACGGAGGATGCTGCCGCAGCCGTTCATCCGACCTGCTCTGGACGCGAGTTCGCAGAAGATCCTTGACGCGATTCTCCTGGGCGCAATGAACGCCCTCGATGTTTGAAAGAAAGAGGTTCTTCTCACTCTATCTTGCAGGAATAGTCCGTCCCGTTGTATTCCTTTGCCTCAAGGGCGCTGCCATCTCGAACCACGTCGACTGTGATCCTCAATCCTTTCGTCTCATCCCTCATTTGCTGTAACTCGTTCACGATTCGACAGATCCCAAGGACTATACAGAGCAGCTTCTCGTTATCCCTAGTGTGACTGGCCGTGCGGATTTCTTGCACTAGGTCTGAGACAACCCTCTCGTTCTTGATGTCCCTCGGAATGTTGAGGTCAATCTTTGCGCTCATAGTGGCGTCAAATGGATGATGGCGCCAGGTTCCAATAAGACTTGTTGCATGGTCACGGTCCCAAGTTAGCGTTGACGAAACCAAGAGTGGGATGATAGAAAAGAATGCCATCAACCACCACGCGAGCCGATGCCAAGGATGCGTTCAGAGCTATCCTAGACGCTGCGCTGTTTGGTGTCCCAGTGTTTCGGGACTTGCCGCCTGAAGGTGCCCCCGCGCCCAGTGTCGTCTTGACTATTGTGAGCGGCAGCAGTCGAAGCGGCGCGATTGGTCTCCAGGAGACGGAGACGCAGCGTGCGTTGGAGGAGCGACATCGCATCCAGATCGACTGTTATCATGACGACAAGGTCGAGTGTGATGCGGTCGCTGACCAGGTAGAGCAAGCCATCGTGGACCGTGAGGACGTTCTGCGGTCCACGTATGGGATCGAGAACGTTCAGAAGGTAGACGATGCCGACGTTTCTATGCCGAATGAGCTCAGTCGGCAATGCCGGGTCCGCATGGACTTCGGCTTCATCACATACCGCGCCGTGGCATAGCGGTGTCGTTTCTCAGGGTCATGGCCCTAACGGCTTCGAGTCGGGGGCTTTGACGAAACAAACTAGGAGGTAGGAAAATAGTATGACAGCGACAGACATCAAGGAAACCGTGACCTCATCCAAACAGACCGTTGTGACCGCAGCGGTAGAGAAGAAGTACGTGACCTTCGAAGCGCTGGCAGTGAGCGAAACCAACACCATCACGCTCGGTGATTTCACCACAATCGCGGGGGCCGTCTTGCTGAAGAAATCTGACGGTGCGACTGTGACCTTCACGAAGGCGACGAACGTGCTGACAGTCACCGAGACAGGTCTCACAAACATCGACCTCGTGGGCTTCGCCTACGGAACCTAGGAGTCAGAGAATCATGGCAAAATACCTAGGGAAAGACTACGAGATGCGTCTCGCAACCACTGAGGGTGGCCTCGCCACCGCGCCGGCGCTTTCACGTTGGGAGAGCATCAACACCAAGACAGGGCAAGGTCGCAAGAAGAGCCCTGATGGACTCGGTTCGCGTCTTAACGATATCAGCGTGGGGCTGTTGGACTACTCGGGCTCCGCAAGTGGATGGTACGATGAAACCGCAGCAGGCGGATCCGCAGACATCCTAACCGCTTTCGGCATGTTCGAGCAGTCAGACGTCACTCCGCTGTATGTGCAGCTGAAGAACAAGAAGACCGGATCCCTCATCACGCTGAAGAGGTGCATTGGCGATGCCGAGTTGAAGGTTGACTCGCCTGAGGGTTTCGCGATGTGGTCATGGGACTTTGACTTCGAGGATATCTCGAAGACCTAGAAACTCCCCACTTTTTCGGGATAAGATTGGAGATCGACCGTAAGATTGGAGATTCCTATTCATGTCAGACGCATTGTTAGATAGGAAATTCTATGTAAGTTTCGGCGTGATCATAAGCGTTCAGCACGCCGACGTCGAGAGGGTACGCGCCGCCATCCAGAATTGCGGCGGTAAGATCGTTTTTCACACCGTCTCGAAGGACCCACTCTACCTGCTGAGAGGGCGCCAGATTGAGCAAATAACGCAAGGGGATGTGTCGGACCTGCTTGTGCTGCTAAGTAGGAAAACATCAAGAAACCGCGTAGTCCCATCTAGTGCGGCGCGGAATACCCAACTTGACAAATCTGGATAGAACGCCCGATTCAGTCATGCCGACGCGGCGGGCAACCTGTTTTGCTGTTAGACGCCGGCGCAGGTAGAGATCCACTGAGGCTGCATGCGAGAGTCTGGGAGTGGGACCTACGCCACCCGCAGGGCGTCGACGTATCCCGGATCGTATCATTTTCGCAAAAATGCCGCCCTCAGAGAAACCGAGATGACGACCAATCGCGCTCGCACTGAGTCCCGCATCATACATTGCACGGATTCTCGCCGGGTCGATGGCGTCCAGTTTGCCACGATTGTTCCATTTGTGTGTCTCGATGAGATGAAGTAGTTCACGGAGTGCTTCGCGTTTCACTATGCTGTGCCTAAGCATACATCTTGCAACGCGGCGAACGTCACGCCAACGCCAGATATCAAGCCGATAGACCGTCCTATAGTGGGGCTTCTTGCGTCCCTGTCTGATGATGCTTCCACAATTGATGAACGCTTGGATATCCTTCAAACTCTGAAGGTTCGTGTTTGCGAACGACAGCCGGGCTGTGAACCACCGGGTAGATCTTTCTCTTCGGATAGATGCGCTCCCTTCGCCGTCAAAGAACCCGGTCACATACGACCAATTCATGGTGCGAGCGTGGTTGTTATTCGGTATATGGGCTGTGAGGGGTTTGCGGTGACACCTCCTGCTTAGGGAGGTTCGCAAGAAGAAGCAAGAACAAAGGAGGTTAGAGAAGAAGTGAGTGAAGAAGAGAGGAGACGGCAAGAGATTCTGACCACTCGAGCGGAGCACAAGCGCCTCAGCGAGATGATTCCAGCAGGCACCGAGTACTCGGAACTCGTGACCGTTGTAGGCGTCGACAAGAGGCAACACGCTGTCAAGGTGTATCCGCTGTCGGACAAAGCTCTGAACGAGGTGCTGACGGCGTCCGGGGCCGAGTTGGCAGACATAGGAAAACGGGAGAAAGTGGTTTCAAACCTGAAGCTGCTGCAACTCGTAGCAGTCAAGGCAACCAAGGACCCCAACATCTGCGAGTTTCTGATGCCGCTGCAGAGTCTGCCTATCGCGTTGAAGGCGTTTGAACTCAGCGGCTTGACGGAAGGCCCAAAACCCGAATCGCCCTCTTCGTAGAAGGTGTCTACTCAGGGCCGATCGAGATCCTCGTCACGTACTTCCATCTTAGTCTCCGCGAAATCGCAGAGCTGACACCTCTGCAGCGTGAATGGTACTCGGCGATTTACGCGAAACAGCATCCACAATCATAGGTGAGAGAAGTGTCCGCACGTTCGCCAACCAAGATATGGAGAGCTCGTTCACGACTCGGTCAGCACAAACCGCAGGACTTGCGTTGATCTCATGCTCCCAAAACCTAAGAACATGCCAACCGTTAGCCCGCAGGATCATCTCCTGGGCGATGTCCTTCGATCGCCTATCGGGTCGGTTATGCCAGTAATCACCGTCACAAAAGACCGCCAACTTCCGTTCAGGAAAAGCGATATCGGCTTGACAACAATTCAAAATTGGAAGATGTTTGGCGAATCGTATGCCTCGTTTTGAGAGTTCGGCCTGCATCTTTCTTTCGATGGAAGTGTCTTTCGATGGGAACACACGTTTCAGCATCAATGCGCGATAACTTGGTTTGATCCAGAGTCTTCCTTCCACCTTTGACCGCATCTGTTTGAACTTCGCACGCTGTTCTGCGGACAGGTGTTTCATGGGGTTGCGTTCGCCAGCGAGATGCTGTTTCCCTTTGTTCCAAGGCACGTTACCTTTCTTGAATCGCGGGCCTTCTCTGGCAATCCTCCAATGGTGTGAGCGAGTAGGTATCCCGTAGTCATGTATTCTCCACCAAACCGTCCGATAGTCAACGCCAAGATCGTCAGCAATTTGGAGTATGGACTTTCCGTCGACGATGTAGGCTTTCTGAAGCACATCCTTTGTCAAAATACGGTCAAGCGGTCGCCGATGGGTTTCTGCGATCCGCAGCCTGACATCCAAGGGTCGACCTGTGTTTCGGCTCCGTTCTGGTCTGGAGAACATGGTTGTCGGAGTTGCGGTTCCCAGTGAAAAGAGAAACAGGTAGGTGAACCTGAACTGAGTCAAAGAAGCCTCGGGTCTGTAGTGGTAGCCATCCGTGCGGTGGACGAAAGCGATCAATAACGCCGTTCTGCATCGTCCGTGATGGGTAAGATTCAGAGCAGTCTAGGTCTTCTAGGCGGCGCTCTCAGCAATCTCGGCGGCGGCTTCACTGCTGTCGGCGGGATCATCCAAGGCTTCGCCGCCGGTGGAGTTGCGGGGGCTGCCATCGGTGCCTTCTCGGAGATTGCTAAAGGTCTGCAGTGGAGCGTGGAGGAGGCTGGCGCTTCCGAGCAAGCCTTCAAGGATCTTCAGGTCGCGGTTGAGAAGTCCGGCACCGCATGGGGTACTGTCGAGAAGGCAACGAAAGACTATCTGCTGAGCTTGCAGCAAGTCACGGTCTACTCCGATGAGCAGGTCGCTGGCGCCCTCCAGCGTTTGCTCACATTCGGCCTAGACTATGATCAGGCCATGAAGGCCCTCAAGGAGACAGTTGATCTTGCAGCTGCCAAACATCTTGATCTCGAGACCGCTGCGTCGCTCGTTGGAAAGGCCTTCCAGGGCAACACGTCAATTCTTCGACGTTACGGCATCGAAGTTCAGACGACCAAGGACGCGACGGCTGCCTTCAATGGAGTCATGGATCAACTCGGCGCCGCCATCCAGAAGGCCGGGGCCGAGCAGCTTACCGCATTCGCAGCCGCTATGGCCGATGTTGGCCTGCAATCTCAAAACGCCTCCGGTAAGATGCTTCCGGTCGGGAAACTGCTCACAGAGATCAAGGACGCATTCAAGGCTGGCACGCTAGACGCTGCTCAGTTCGGTGAGATCTGCGGCAGTCTAGGCGTGAAGTTTGATGCAAGCAAGATGAGCGCCGCTGATTTTGACGGCGTCCTTGATGCTCTCAACAAGCAGTTCGGCGGAACGGCACAGGAGCAGGCAAACACTTACGTGGGTATTCAGGAACGGTTCAAGAACGCGACCTCAGAACTCGGCGAGAAGATCGGCACAATCCTGCTTCCTGGACTGGCCGGCATCACTGAGGCTATGATCCCTATCGTGGACTGGCTCGGCAAAGGGGTCGACGCCATCCAAGCGTGGCTGGTTGAAGTTGCCAAGATGCCTGAAGTGAAAGCTGCCACAGATGCAGTCGGCCTCGCTTGGCAGGGGCTGACGCAGTGGTTTGATAAGGCCGCACAGAGTGCTCAAGAGCTTCTCGGGCCAGCACTTCAAGAGTTGTGGGGTGCTCTAACTGAACTGCTCACGGCCCTTCAGCCTATCTTCGACGCATTCAAAGAACTCTGGGATGCCATCACTGGCAGCCAAGGAGACTTCGACGCGTTCAGGATGATCCTTGAAGTCATCAAGCTTGACATCGAGGCTTCGATTGAAGCCATCAAACTCATCACCGGCGCCGTCAGATTGTTTGGTCAAGAGTTCAAGGCAGCAGCTGACTTCATCGCCCCCATCTTGACTCAGATAATCGGCGCAATCGACGGGTTCCTCACGACGATGCGGGGGGCATTTCAATCCTTCTACGACTGGTTCGTTGGTGGATCCTTGTGGCAGGATCTCTGGAACGCAGTCATCAGCATCATGCAAGCCGCTGTACCTGTCATTCTGAATATTCTATCGGGCGGTCTACTCGCGCCCATTCTGGATATGTTGTCAGGCATCGGAGACCAAGTGCACACTCTCTGGACCGCAACCTGGACCGGCCTAGCGGAGAAGTTCACAAGCCTGACATCCGCAATTGAAGGGGCTGTCAGCGCAGTCTTCAATCCTCTCAGCGCATATCTTGGAGAGATGTTCACTCAATGGGCCCAGTGGGCCAGCGATGCCCTCACGAAGGTTGAGGGTGCAATCACGAGCAGTGCACAGAACCTTTCCGCTTGGCTCACGACCTTCATAGGCACCGTCTATCAGGCTTGGGTTGACTTCGGCGCCGCTATGGCCAGCTACATGGGTATGGTCGTCAATGCGATCATCACGACAGTGAAAGGCGCCGCCGTAGACGTCCAGGGCATCCTGAACGGTATGATCAGCGCGGCGCAGAGCGCGGCCAGCACAATAGGTGGGATTCTTTCGCAGATTGCGTCCTCAATTGAGAGCACGGTGAATGCAGCTGCAAGCGCGGCAGACTCAGGAGGCGACGCAATCACGAATGCCTTCACAGACGCTTGGAACACTGTCGCCAATGCCGCAACGGACTTCTACACTTGGCTTGTCGGTGGTTCGCTCTGGCCTGACCTCATGAGCACCCTTGTCGACCAGACTCAGGCGGGCTTGGCTGAAGTCAAGGCGAGTTTCGAGCATGGCCTTGCTGGCGTGGTTCTCAATGCCCCGACGATACCCGAGTTGACCGCAGCGATGAACATCACGACCCCGCGAGCGACAGAGACAGCAAAACCAGCTCCGACACAAGCAGTGCTTGCATCAACTCAACCGACAAGCGTCACCCTGCCCATCGTTGTGCAGATTGATGGCGCCGCAGTGACCCGCGTCATCGAGAAGCGTTTGATCGCGAACAGCCAACTCTCCGTTTGGAGGTCTGGTTAGTTGGGGATCAGCAAGACCGTTTCAGGATACCTAGATGGGTTCTCATGCGAAGATGCCGATGAATGGCATTCAATTTACGGCCCTCCTTTCGATCATGGTTCGTCGTTCTGGGATTGTGCTGACACCGTCATAGCGGGCTGCATAGATACAGCCGAGAAACATGAAGGCGCAGCATCGACAAGATTCCTTTTCCACAGCACATATAATGGTGAGGACTCCTCGAGCTGCTTCCTACGTACTGAGCGTCAACTCAATTTTGGCCCCGTTGGCGGCGGCGCAAGCGTTCGGATGTGGAATAAACACTGGGTTGAAGGAGGTCATGCCGATCTTGTCAACGCAATTTACATTAACACAGATCCTTCTCCTTCTGCCGAAGAAGAACTGTTCTACAGTACTTCAGGCGCTGAAGCTTGGACGCTGAAGAAGCACACTCTTGTTGTAGGTGGCATGCGCTATCTAGGATGGTCGGTTACCCTTCACAATGTGGGCGCCTTCAGCTTCAAGAACTGGGTGGATCACGTCGTCATCTCTTCGAGTCAGTATGTCACCGTGACGGGCCTCACGCCGGGTCAGAAAGTTGAACTCTATCGTTCGAGCGACGACACCAAACTTGATACTCAGACTTGTGCGGCACCGCCAGCGAGTTCCGTTGTGTTCGATGTGGATGCTGAGGATTTCCCTGAACAGATGTACCTCAAGATCTACGCAACCAACGGATCCACTCTCATTGAGACATCCGCTTCCTACAACATGTGTGGCGGCGACACGTGGGAATGGACTGCTGATGCTGGCACCCTGAAAATCACAAGCGACGCCTTCATCATCTACCGAGGAGCGGCTACGGGCACACCCAAAACCGCAGCAATCACCGCGAACCTGATGACTGTGGGTGGCGCTGACTATCCGGGCGCTCTCATCTATTTCCAAGCCGCGAATGGCGCCGTCTCGCCGTCATCTGATACGACAGATACGGGTGGAGATGCGCACACAGCCCTGACCTCACTCATGACGCCTCACGGGATCGCGGTCGTCAAGGCGCAATGGCTTGGAGACTCGAACGTGCCCGCATGTTCCACCTACGTCATGGTTCACGTATTCTATGACCTTGAGGTCCCCGATTCAGCCATAGGCTTCCAACTCTACATCGAAGGATACCCTGTCGAGTTTGTCTCAGGCAAATATGGAATCAACGCACAAAGCAAGCCTGAAACGGTAGATGTGGAAATCCCCGAGTGGGATGCCAATCTGATCCCCTTCGGCTTGATGAATGTCTATCGGAAGGGCGTGCAAGAGTTCGCAGGCATCTACTTGACCCCCGATCGACACCTGTCAGACGCGCCTCGCGTGACACTACGGGGTGTAGACCTAACGTTCCTTCTAGTCGACAGAGTTGTGGACTTGAAGATCTACAGCGGCAAGACCCCTGCATACATCGTCAATGACCTTCTCACATTCTTCGATTCAGGCATCAGCCCTGGGAGTCTGGAACCTTCAGCCGACGCCTTGACAATCACAATCACTTCGGAGAACCTGTTGGCAGGCATACAGCGAGTGTGCAACGGCGTCTGTTGGGGTCTCAGGGTGAACCTCGATCGCACCCTCGACATTGCCGAGACCTTCGGCGGTTCCCCGTCCGGAGCAGCATTCACGGAAGGGGTCGACATATTCGATGTCGATGTCACATCTGACTACAGCAAGATTGCGAACTGGGTCCGCATGGTTGGAGATGGAATAGTGAGCACGAAGCAGGATGGCACGAACATCCTGGCGCAGGGCTTACATCAGCTTCCCTCCTTCCAGACCTCGATCTCATCGCAAAGCACCCTTGACATCGCCTGCCAAGCGCTTCTCGACCTAGTCAAAGACCGTTCCGAGACGGAAACGCTCCTAGCGAATGATACCTATGATCCTGGGACTTTCAAATCTGAGGACACGATCACTGTTACGGCGCCAAGCGTTGACATGGCGGGTGAGTACCAGATCAAGCGGATCGAGCGAGACATGACTGATGCCAACTTTGTTCTCCTAGAACTGAGTAACCGTTCGGCGCAATATTGGGAGCTGGACGAAGCCTACCGCAGAATGATCAAGGATCTAAGCGTCTGACAGTCACATCGTCACATGACGGTTTGATCGCGCCTCCTCCAAGCGGCGCGTTACCAAGTAGAGAGGATTTCTGGAGTGAGTCAAAACATGAGCAAAGAGACTGGACGATCTACGGTACGGTTCACCGTGATGAATGACCACTGGCAAGTCTCAGAGAACGAAGATGGACTCTACACGCTTCTGTCCAGGGACGACCCAGCCCTCAAGATCGGCCCGATGGAGGGCGCGACACTTGCTGGCATTCTCGCGGTGGTCAGTGAACTCGAGCGACATTTGTGTGAGGGGAGGTGAGACAATGCAAAGAGACAGAGGACGGGGCATAGACCTCGCGAATGTGCGACCAATTGTTCGCGTAGTCGATCATGGTCTTTGGAGCCCCAACTGGTCTGTGCACAAATTCAAGGAACACCGAGATCGCATATTCAAAGCAGCGCACATTGAGGGCTTGCCCATCGAGTACCTGCTCGACAATTTCGAACTGATACAAGCGCTGGGATTCCGAGGTAACTGCCTTCTCAACGAAGGTATCAACGCGCTCTGGACTCTAGCAGCTGGAACGGGCGAGACACTGTTCAATAATACCAACGCATACATCGGCGTCGGAGATGATGCAACCGCAGCCGTCGCCACACAGACCGGACTCATAGCAGCCACCAACAAGAAATACAATGCCATGGACATGTCGTATCCGACATATGGTTCGTCGCAGAAGGTGACTCACCGAGCGACCTTCGCGTCTGGTGATGCGAACTTCCACTGGCAAGAAATCACAGTAGCCAATGGAAACAGCGACGCGTCGAAGAACCTGAACCGCAAAGTCCAAGACATGGGCACCAAGGCCGCCCTCACATCATGGGTCGCTACGCAGGAAGTCACACTCTCCTAGGGTGCGATCAAACATCTATTGCTGGCGTTCTTTCTAGTCGTCAGCATCCTAATCGTTTCAGGTGAGGTTCTGCTTTGACTCTCTTGACCTTTAACAGCAAATATGTCGTCACGTCGGCAACCAGTTCGACTACGACATCGTCATCTTTGGTGGATGATCCCCAAGCATCACAGATCTTCAACTTGGTCGCGTCTCAGGTCGTTCTCGTAATCTACCAAGCCCACGCCAACTGTGGTGCTGATGTCCCCGCAGCCGGAGGCTCGCATGCGATCTCGATCGACGGTGTAGACAAGGCCCAGAGCGGGGACAGCCCTGCTACCACAACCCTTCCGGTGCGAAACTGTGTCTTCTGGATTGGAACCTTAGCGACTGGCTCTCACACGATCAAAGGCAGGTTCGCCAGCAACACGAGCGGGACCACATTTACCACCAGCGAGCGCGTCCTACTGATCTACATCCTCAACGGGGACGAGTTCCAGTATGTGGACGATACCACCACAAAAACCGTCGCCAGCACCACTATGACCGATGATACGTACGCATCGGTGACCTTCACGCCTTCTGCTCAATGCAAACTGCTTGCGCTCTACAACATCTCAAACAACGGATCGACTGAAGATGTATACGGAAAGAAGGCCGCCATCAGTATCGCGGGAGCGGATTACGGGCAGGCTGAGAAGGCCCCATACGGGAGCAACTCTCGCGATAGCGTTTTCACTTGCCACGCGCTTCAGACGACTGCCGTGTCCACAACCGTGAAGGGACGATTCGCTAACCCGCATCAGGCCTCAACCGTCACTATCCATCGCCGCCAACTCGGCGTTCTCTTATTCAGCGATGATACGCTACTTGATGTCGTAACGTCAACAACACAGGTGACGACAAGCACAGACGACCTCAGTGATGACACCCAGGCCACTATCAACCGAACCACAACCGATCCGCGTGAGTTACTTGTGGTCGCGGTGGGAACAAAGAGGGATGGAACCAGCGACACATACTACGGGGAGTGTTATGGCATCAAAGTAGACACGAACGATAGAGCCAAGTCTAGAGGCTCTATGAAGGGTGCCGCATACGCGAACAGTGCTGCCACAGCATACGCCGAGCAACTGGCCGCTGGCAGTCACACAGTTCAGGGACGATTCTCAAACAATTATACCGCCCTTACAGTGAAGATTGATGCTAGGCAGGTTGTTGCTCTCTGGCTTCTTCCGCTATCACTTACTCCAATTAATGTGACTGATTCGGGAAGCGGAACAGAGAGCTCTGTGACGATGGTTGCTGCCGTTCCTGTCACTGATACAGGGGCAGGCACCGAGTCGAGTATCGCTATAGGGCCGTTGGCCACGGACTCAGGCGTGGGTGTAGAGGCTGCGCCGACAATTCAGGCGAGTGTTACCCCAACTGATTCAGGCGCAGGCGTGGACACGCCAGCGATGACGGCCGCCGTACCTGTGAGTGAGACTGGCGCAGGGGCCGAAGCCGTTGCAATGCAAGCGGCACTCGCTGAGACAGACTTGGGAGCAGGCAATGAAACAAACGTTCAGATGTCTGCGGCGATTCCTGTCAGTGAGGTAGGCGCGGGAGCAGATGCGCCTACTGTGGTCGCGTCTTTGACGGTCACGGAGTCACCTAGCGGTTCAGATGCTCTCTCGATCAACTATCTTCTCGGCATCATCGCTGACAGTGGAGCCTGCATCAATGAGAATGTCACGACTCCAGGAACGCTGACGATCGCAGAGGAAGGAAAGTTCGCTGAGTTTGCTTGGCGAACCAAACCCTCTAGCCCGATGATCGACGCTCTTGCATTGCCTCACGTTCTCGTAATCAGGATCTCCGATCCAGCGACCATATCGGACAAGAATGTTCAAGGCGGTTCGTTGCCACGGCGAAAGATGGTAGGGAAGCCCGGCCGGACGGTTGAGATTCAGGGATGGAGCGACGACCAGAGCGAGATCGATGCTCTCGACGCCCTCCGCGATGGTGTACGTCGCACATTCTATCACCCAAGCGGCGACTCTTTTGGCGTCCTTGTCACCGGGTTTGAGCCAAGCGAAACAGTCGACGAGTACGACCGCAGGTCATACCGACTAACTCTTGCCGAGGCGAACTAGGATGGTTACGTTCGGCGGATACAGACTGCAACATGTGTCGGCGATTCAGACTGTCGGATCGCGAGTCATCCACGACCGTCTAGTTCCTTCAGCGAAGAACTTCAGCTATCGCTCGGATGAGACAGCGGGCGGCCGCGTGATCACCGTCTCCGGCCAGATCCGTGATGACCCCGATCATGTTCTGAGGCTTGAAGAAATTCGCGTCAGAGCCGATGATGTGGCTAGGGCCCTCGACTTGGAGGACGGATCCGCAACGATCACCGCGAAGCTTGGCCCCGTAGAAGCAACTTGGACGGTTGAGGAAGGCGTAGAGCGGCCGATGTACTCGGCTACGTTCTACGAGACCTCGTGAACTGCTTTCTCTGCAATGCTGCTGGGCCTAGCGTAAGCGCTGTCGCCCTCTTAGCAACCAGTCAGTGTGTCTCGGACGCCGGCGAGGCGGTTTGGACGGCGGAAGAGGGCTTGGAGCTGGTGGGTTACGAGGCCATGTTCTGCGGGAAGAGCTAGCGCTCGTGTGGCGAGAGTCCTAGCATCACGTGTACTCCACGGTGGGAACTTGCATTATTGCAGCCCGTTTTGAAATCCGGGGCCTCCTATTGACATGAAAATGACAATTTCAGGGAGTTCCAACTCGACATGCGATGATGCGGCGTCCAATCACTCATTCCATTGAGCCTAGGAGATATGGCGTTCAGATCTGTAGCGTTAAATACGTCGAACCCGCGACATCATTACTGCGTGTCTCAAGTTGACTAGTCGTAGTTCTGGTTCCCTATTGATAGTGCTGCTTCTCACCTCAGCACTGTTAGTCTCAATTGCCTCCGTGACCCAGCCGCCTAAGAAGGCGCATGCGGCCTCTCTGAATCCCGTCGGTCTGTCACCGGCATTTTCCGGGTCGTACGGGCAAGTAATAACCTTCCAAACGGCCGCGAGTGCAACGGTCCCCGCTGGAACACTGTGCTCAGTCAGTGGTGCGCCGTCTAATGTTGTTACCAGCTTTCAGGGCCAAGTGTACGGGAACAAGGCTTCCGGGTCTTTCGTGGTCGGGACCGGTCCGAGTGGCGTTTCAGGCGCGGCATACACCCTTACCATCACATGCGTTGGGCCCACGAGCGTTGACAGCGGTACAGCCATATTCACTGTGAATCCTGTGATGAAACTTTCCCCAGGGGCCGGCTTGGCGAGCAACATTGTTTCGGTCGCCGTCTACGGTCTTCCCTCGGACACCGTTGGACCCTGCACGATCACGAGCACCCTAATCGCTGGGATACAGGTGGTGGCATCCTCGCCACAACTCTGCACTCTTCCCACAGGGTCAGGGTCCGCAACCGGCACATTTACCGTCAACGCCGCCGCGACCGATGGGACATATACGATATCTGTGAATTACTCTGGCGGCTCCTTCCCAGGAGCAACAACGTTCAACAAAGTATCCGACCCATTCACTATCGCGGGTACAATTGTAATGTCTCCGACTAGTGCTCCACCTAGTTATGGAACCGTCAGCATTACCGGAGGCGGGTTCGCCAAAGCCGCAAGTGTGCGAACCTGCACATTCGATTTCACCGGGTCAACTTTGCCGCCTGCAGATGTTGTGAGCAGGACCTGCACCATAAGCGCAAATGGCACGTTGACTGCAGGCTTCGTGGTTTCACCGTCAGCTGGAGCTGGGGTGGATACCGGCGTTATCAAGATTGCCGACGCCTCAACTCCGGGCGGTCCTTTCTCAGCCGGAGCCTTCAGCGTGGCCGCAGCCGTAACTGCCATACTAACGACCACCCCCACCCCCAATGGAGTGGCTGGGGTGCTTGTCTCCCTAAATATCCCAGTTACGGGGTTTTCACCGTTAGATGCAGGCGCGTGCTCTATCTCGTCGAGTCCTGCCACGGTGCTCGTTTCATCTCCTTTCTGTGTGATAACTAACACAGGCGCCCTTTTGCTGGCTACGTTCAAGGTTGCCGCGTTAGCTCCGGGACAAGGATACACTCTAACTATCTCAGGCATTCATGGGGACACATCCGGGGCAAGTCCGACTTTCACCGTGAAGGCCTCTATCACGTTCAACCCTACTAGGGGTTCGCCTGCCGTTGCGTCGCTTCCGGGGACAACTGTAATCGTGTCTGGGGCAGGTTTCGATCCAACTGACTCTGCCTGCACTCTTGTGTCCGCCGGCCTCATCTCTGCCGCCCCCGCCGATTACACGTGCGGGATAACTTTGGGCACGGGCGTCCTCTCCGGGAAATTCGTCGTCCTGGCAGGGGCAACAAATAAGTCCTACACGGTGGTAGCGGCCGGCACCGCTGCTGCAGATACTGCCAGCAATGGTTTCGATGTTTATCCGCGTATTGTCTTGACTCCCGCCTCAGGTTTGGGCGGAGCGTCGATCACTCTTTCAGGCTCCGGTTTCGAGGCAGGAGGTACCGGCGCAGATTGCAGCGCTTGGGGATCAACACCCGGGGGCTTGTGGACGACCAATGTGTGCAAGGCTTTCGCTGGTGGAATTGTTGGCGGGTCCTTTACGGTTGATCCTGCAGCCTTCAATGGTGTTTACACGGTCAGTGTCACGGGCGTAGCGGGCGGCAATCCTGACACGGCCACTGTGGCCTTCTTGAAGGGCGTTCCGGTGACGCTGACTCTCACGCCTTCTTCCGGTCCTACCACGATTGGAGCTGTGAGTGTTACAGGAACTTTCACTTCTGCTGATAATGGAGCGTGCACAATCCTCGCGCCGGCGGGGTCCAATCTCTTTGCGGGCGCCCCCACGCCCACCTGCACGATAACCGCAGGGGCTCTCACTGCCTCTTTCACGGTGAATGCAGCTGCGCAAGGCGGGATTTGGGCCGTGACAGTAACCGGTGTTGGGGGAGGCTTCGGAACCGGCAACTTTGCGGTCACGCCGACGATGACGCTGACGCCGACGAGCGGTGAGTCTTTCACATTGGTCTCCATCGCGGGTTCGGGTTTCAGCGCCGCCGACGCCGGAGCGGGCTGTGCTTTGACGATATACAGCACACCGCTCGGGCTGCCGACTTCCGTATCCTGCAGCATCTCAGCAACCACCTATCTGATGACTGGAAGTTTCGTGGTCTCTGGTACTGTTGCTCCTGGATCATATTCAGTCATATTCCCAAGCTCGCTCGGGTTAGTTACTGCGACTCCGGCTTTCACGAAATCCCCATCAGCCTTCAATCTGAACCCCAATTCTGGCCCCACAGGTACCATAGTCTCAGTTACGGGAACTGGCTTCCCTCCTGCCGACGCGACTTGCTCCATTGCTTCTGCACCCAATATCATTGCGTCATCAACGTGTTCAATCACGGGGGGAGCAGTTACAGGTTCGTTCACAGTCGTGGGAACCGCTGTTCCGGGAGTCTCGATTGTGACCGTTACTTCACTTACGAGTGGTACTTCCAAGTCCGCGCCGTTCCTGTTGACTCCGAAAATAACGCTATCGCCGGCTTCCGGACGAGCCAACACCCTCGTGAGCGTTTCAGGCACGAACTTTGCTGTAGGCGATATTGGATGTGCAATCACTTCCTCTCCGAGCGGGCTGATCTCAAGCCCGTCGTGCGTGCTGGTTGCGAGTATAATGTCTGGATCGTTCACAGTGGCAGTTGTATCAAGTGGGGACTATACGGTCTTCGTTACAGGAACAGCTGGGGACGCAGGGGAGGCCACGTTTATTGTTCCTTCGGCTCCTACGCTGACGTTGACTCCGCCATCGGGTGTATCGGGGAACCCGGTAACTGCTTCTGGCTCGGACTTCGCAGGCACTACATGCCAACTAACATCCAGTCCAGGAGGTCTCTTCCTCTCGTCGTCATGTTCGCTTTCGGGTGGAAGTCTGACTTCGGGTAGTGGATTCACTGTCTCGTCAGGCGCGGCCGTGGGCACGGCGTATACAGTCACGGTCACGACAAATCTCGGCGCCCTTGATTCAGCGACCGCAAGTTTCATAGTTGCGGCCGGGCCGCTCGGCACGTTGACGCTGGCGCCAACTTCAGGTCCGATTGGAACTCCGGTTTCCGGCCAGGCTACGGGTTTCACGACTGACACGTCATGCCAAATCACCGCATCTCCTGCGTCGATCCTTTCATCGGCCTCGTGCACGATTACGGGTGGAGGAAACGCCAACATCGGGTTCGTAGTGTCATCGAGCGCTACTCCAGGACCATACACGATCCTTGTGGTTGGCAACACTGGAAAGTCAGCCGCCACAACCACACCCTTCACCGTTACGGCCACGCCTTCTTTCATCCTGTCAGCTAACCCGAGCAGTCTCACTCTGAATCCTGGTGGAACATCGAATGTTGATGTGACTGTGCAGTCGTTCGGTGGCTTCAATTCGCCCGTTGCGCTTATGGCATCATTACCAGTAGGCGTGTCGGGAGGTCTCGCTCCGAACCCGGTAACGCCGCCGTCGGGAGGTACTGTCCATTCAACGTTCTCATTGGTCGTGTTGAGTACTGCGACATCAACTACCGCCATCATAACGCTCTCCGGGACGGGTGGAGGACTCAACACGGCAACGATGATCACGCTCGTCATCATATCCGCGGAGACCACTTCGACCATTACGAGTGTATCCACGGCGACTGGGCCTTATGTGCCGCCCAGTTGTGTCATCGCGACGGCCACGTTCGGTTCGGAGGCTTCACCAGCTGTTCAGCTCCTACGTAACTTCAGAGACAAACTAGTGCTTTCGACGACGGCTGGATCCGCATTCATGCAAGTCTTCAATGCGTGGTACTACTCGTTCAGCCCGTCTGTTGCCCAATTCATCGCAAGCAACGATCCAATACGTGCCCCGATCAGGGTGATGCTTTACCCGCTTCTAGGCATCTTGGGCATCAGCGCACTCGTGTACTCCTGGTTTGCTTGGGCTCCGGAGTTCGGGGTGCTCATGGCAGGCCTCGTCGCGAGCTCACTAATAGGCCTCACGTACTTCACAGCGCCCGCACTAGTAGGAATGCAAGCGCTCCTGAGGAAGAGAAGGATCAGCGCCAAGATCCTAGGGAAGGCGTCGCTGGCATCGCTTGCGATCGCGCTGACAATGCTGACAATCGGCGAGGTTGCAGGATCCTTCCTCATGCTCGCAGTAGCCAGCTCGGCGGTAGTCCTCACCTGCGTCATAGCCGTCCCTGTACTAGTGTCAGTCGTGATCTTGCACCCATCTCCGAAATAGACAATCTGAGTCAGCCCTCTCGGGCTGGCTCCGCCACGTTTTCTTTTTCTGTCTGATTCTTGATCATGTCAGCTAGTTGCTGAACAAATGTAGGGTTGTCGCGGATGACCATAGCAAGGCGAGCGCAAGCTCCTGTCTTTAGTCATGGAGTAAGCGAGCCCTCAGTAGTTTTAAAGGAGTACATTCGAAGGCAGAGGAAGAGATGAACCGCAGCAACCTCTTCAACCTCGCACCGACACT
>Ga0315280_10005022_pt1 | contig 19159 bp, 21 predicted proteins | sample YL17G06_40_MG_FD_203697 | JGI IMG/M metagenome (GOLD analysis project Ga0315280, IMG submission 203697) | Sediment microbial communities from Yellowstone Lake, YNP, Wyoming, USA - YL17G06_40 | ecosystem: Environmental > Aquatic > Freshwater > Lake > Sediment | place: USA: Wyoming | collected... | reverse complement strand
CATACTCGACTTGTCCCAAGAGCCTCCTCGCTGAGCCAAGTATTTTGCACGTTCTGGAGTGAATCGTGACCAAGCCTTCTTACTAGAAACGGTGCAAACCGCCGCGATTCTTTGCTTGACATCAGCATCAGTTACAACTATGAAGCGCCAAGGCTGAGTGTTGCCAGCTGATGGAGCCCAGCGCCCAGCCTCAAGAACCCTGTTGAGAGTTACATCTGGCACTGGATCCTCCTTAAACTTCCTGATGCTTCTTCTCTTTGCAATAACTTCACTAAAATCCATTAGGTATCACACATGGGCAATTTCAGTTTCCAAACCTATTAATATTTTAGAATATGCGAACACTTTTGGTAAAGCGTGTGCGACAGTTCGTGCGGATATTTGCACTTGATTAAGCCAGATGCTAGACTGCCTTAACCTTGCTCCATTTCTGCGAGTATCTCCAGCCGCCTTCGAAAGCATCTAAGAGACACTTGACACATTTGGCGTATTCCATCGCTGATACGCCAAGGATCTCCACTTTCAGCCATACTATGTTGAAGATCCGGGTCGGAGAAGCTAATTGATCCTGTATTGGCTTCTTTGCTCTTGAAATCAACGTATATTCTTGCTTTTGTCGTCGCGACCTCGCCGAGCTTAGCGCGCACGCTAACGTCTTAACTGCGGCACACTACAGAATTTGAACGCTTGAAGCCTTAAATGCTAGAAAAACCTCGTTGCCTAAGCTGAGTTGCATCTCGTTAAAGGAACGCTTGGTTATTTGCACTGCGAAGGGCTTGCCAGCGTCGACTTTGAGTTTTACGATAGAATCTAGACCCAGGATTTCAACAATCTTGCCGCTGAGAACGTTTCTTGCGCTAGATGAGATTCGATTCTTGGACAGGATTATGTCGCTCGGACTTATAAGAACGGTAACTGCTCCATCTCGTTGAGCTGCGGTTTCCAGCTGGACACCATTTCCAATGTCTACCAGTGTCGTGCCATCTTCTGTGGCTTTTGCGGTTCCGGTGAAGGTGTTTTCCACCGCTGCGAAGCTTGCCAAGGTCTTCGATAATCTTCCAAAGATTTCTGTCGGCGTTCCGACCTCATTTATCTGTCCATCGTTAATCAACGCAATGCGGTGTGGCAGGCTCTTAGCTTGAAACATGTTGTGTGTTGCGATCACTATTGTTGTTTTCAGTTCTCGATTAGCCGCCGCTATCACTTCCTCCATGATATCAGCATTTTTCGGATCCAAATTTGCTGTTGGTTCGTCTAAGAGAAGTAGCTTGGTGTTGAGGGCTAAGGCTCTTGCCAGCGCCACCCTTTGTTGTTCGCCACCTGAGAGTTTCTTTGCCTGCCTTTTTTCGAAACCTTCTAGCCTCACAAGCCTCAGCGCTTCGCTGATTTTTTCGCCAATTTTGTTGTCTGGCATTCTTCTTATTTTCAGTCCATAAGCAATGTTGTTGTGGACCGATGCACGGAAGACAACAGTTTTCTGGAAGACCATGGTACTTTCCATTCGCGTTTCTTCAACGCTCTTGTCCGTCACTTTCACCCCGTCGAAATATATTTCGCCCTTTGTTGGTTTCAAAATTAAGGCCAGAATCTTAAGCAGCGTCGTTTTTCCAGAACCATTTGGTCCAAGTAAGGCTAGTATTTCGCCCTCCGTGATTTGTAGGTTTATGTTGTCCAGAACTGTTGTTTTTGCGAAGTCTTTTGTCACGTTTCTGAGTACAGCAATGGCGCCCATTTTCTTCCCCTTTGGATTATGTTCAATGCGAGGTTTATGGCGAAGACCAGCGTGAGCAGTATTATCATAAGGGCAATGGAAGTTTCTATGTTGCCGATCTGCAATTCAACCCATATCCCAGTGGTCAGGAGTTCCGTGTACCCAGCAATGAAGCCTCCTACAAATTGGGCTATGCCCAGCTCACCGATAGCCCGATTGAAACTTGCTACACCAGCAAGGAGAATCCCGCTTAGAGCTTCTTTTAGGACTGCGAATGAGGCCTGAGACTCTGAGGCCCCAAGAGTCTTCGCTAAATTCACTATTTCTGGGTCAACGGCTTCTATTGCTGTTATTGCCAAGCTAACGATTATAGGCGTGATGAGCAGTGCTTCGCCGATTATTATTGCCGTGGGAGTGTACAATAGGCCGAGAAAGCCAAGAGGTCCCTTCTCCCTCGAAAAAGTCAAGAACAAGAGGAAACCTAGAGCGACTGTTGGTATACCTATTAAGGAGTTGAAGATGGTCTTCACCAGGAATTTCCCGCGGAAGCTATTCATTGCTATGAGGGTTGCGATTGGGATCCCCCACAAAGCGGCAATCAACGCAGCAGAACCTGAAACGAATAGTGAACGCAAGGTAATTTCGATTAATCTAGGGTCACCAGAAAAAATGAGTTGAAAGGCTTTGATCAAGCCATCCAACATGTTCATTGAAGTTTTTCCGTCCTAAGGATAGAGATCAGGGTAGCGGCTGTCCCTGTATTCGGGTGGACATTCGTAGGATTCATTGCCTTCCTTGATGAATGCGTAATCCTGTATCCACTGGACTATTTGTAGTGTTGAGTTTTGCTTCAGCAGTTGAACGGCACTGTGAAAGAGGCTCTGCCCATATTGATCCTTTCCATAGTTGTCTATGAGCTGTTGGCCCTCGTCTGAGATCAGATATCTTATGAACGTTATCGCGTTAGTGATGTTCACGCTTGGGTGTTTTGTCTGGTTCACTGCCATGACACTGTAGACATTGAGCAGGTCCTTCGTTTCTGTAATGAAAGGAACTAATGATATTGTTCCATCTTTTGAGAGTTTCAAATATGTGCCAGTGTCTGAAAGCGTGTAAGCTCCATACTCATTGGCCATATTTAGTGTTATGCTCATACCCTGACCCGCACTTGCATACCATGATTCCGCAGATATTTGTGCGTAGCTAAAATTGGCCTTCGCCCACAGGCTTTTCTCTTTTGTCTGAGTCCCTGAACCGTCGCCTCTAGACACCCATATTCTGCTGCTAGTGTGGTCTCTTCCGTAGTCGACTATTCTTCCCAATGCAGCAGTTACTGACGACCCGTTGATTCCAGCAGGATCTGACGGCGGGCCGACTATTGTGAAAAAGTTGTAGGCTATTATCTTTCGGCAGACTCCGTCTCCTCCTTGGAGAAACTGTGTTTCGTTCGAGGGTGAGTGAACAAGCAAGGCGTCTACGCTGCCTCCCTGCGCCTGCAATATGGCTTGACCCGTGCCAACCGCAATAAAGCTGAGGTCTATTGGGTATTTCGCTTCGAAGGCCTGTTTTGTCGCATTTAACAGCCCTGTCTCATAAAGGCTCGTGGTAGTCGAGATCAAAAGCCTGATTCTGGTGAAATAGTAGAAATACGCTAGGGACCCACCGATTATCAATGACGTGACAACAACCGCGACTATTAGAACTTTTATCCATGTTTTCATTCGTTTCACCGTTATGTTTTATCAGTCATATCGAGTACATTTATAAATGTTGCTCGATAGACTAGACAAGCTAGATGGTCAGCCAGAAAAAGCCCAAGCTATCATTCAAGATTTGGCTGGAATGCGAAGGAAAGCCGCTACTGGGCAAGGGCGGAGCTGAGATACTATCAAGCATAAGAAATGAGGAATCAATCTCAAAGGCTGCTAAAGCACTCGGCATGTCCTATCGTTACGTTTGGGGATACATACAAGACATACAAAAAACCCTTAACGAGCCAGTTTTGGAAACCTTCAAGGGAGGTAAGTCAGGCGGTGGCGGCGCAAGACTGACCGAATGTGGTGCAAGTCTATTAGATAGATATGAGCGTTTGGAGCGCCACTTGAGGGAGGTTCTGTCTGATACAGTCTATTGGGAGGTGGAAAGTTTGAAAATAAGCGCAAGAAACCGCTTGAAAGGGAAAGTTGTAGCAGTTGAAAAAGATGGCATAACTGCGAAAGTCAAGATCGAAGTGACCGTGCCTGCTGTTGTCACAGCGGTAATAACCAGGGAAGCTCTCGAAGATCTGAACGTAAAAGTTGGGGACAATGTAGAAGCAATCGTGAAAGCAACGGAAGTCATGATAGCTAAGTAAGTCCCTTAAGAACCCATGGTGCGAGTCAAATGAGGATCTTTCCATGAGACTAGTCCGCTATCTTTGCCAAAAACACACATGCGAAAACAAAGAATGCTACGGGTTTTTGGTAGCCGACGGAGTAGTATGCTTGCACAGTTTGGCCAAAGTGTTCAATACGGAATTTCCATCAATGTTCAAAGACTTCATAGCCTCAGGACCAAGTGCTGTAGAAAAAGCTGAGCAACTAATCGAAAAAGCCTCTAAAAAAGACATGACGAATGCCTCTTTGCCAGTCAATCATGTAACGCTGCTGGCACCGATAGCTTTCCCTCCAAAAATCATCTGTTTGGGCATGAACTACCAAGACCATGTTTCAGAGACAAGGGGCCAAATCCCTGATGAGCCGGTAATCTTCATGAAGCCACATACGACCATAATTGGTCCAAACGAAAAAATCATCAAACCAAGCTTCGTTAAGAAACTTGATTACGAAGCTGAGCTAGCTATTGTCATAGGCAGAAAAGCCAAGAACATTCCAGTTTCAGAGGCAGCGTCATGTATCTTCGGATACACCATTCTGAATGATGTTTCAGCCCGGGACATCCAGTTCAAGGATAAACAATGGACCAGAGGGAAAGGTTTTGATACTTTCGCCCCAATTGGACCATGCATAACGACAACAAACCAACTTCGAGACGTGTCTGATCTGTCCATACGCACGTGGGTTAATGATGAACTGCGACAAGATTCAACAACAAAGAACATGATCTTCAACGTTTATGAAATAGTGCATCAATTGAGCCGCGTAATGACTTTGGAGCCATGCGATGTCATTACAACTGGCACGCCCGCCGGTGTTGGTTTCGCTATGAAACCTCATCCAAAGTTTCTGCAGGCTGGCGACACCGTGAGGATAGAAATCGAGAAGATCGGCGTCCTCGAAAACACGATTGTTGAACAAGTGTTGCAGTGACGTGTTTAAGAACAATCAGGTGTCACCGGTAGGATCTAAAAGGAGACTTCACGGTCGTGAAGACTGTTCAACAATATTTGCAAATCAATCCTGTTAAGGGGCGTCATTTCCTCTTCAACTTGCTTAACTTCCTATACTTCAGGAAAAGCGATTACAAGAACCCCTTGTCGATCGAAAGCCATCCTTTGAGTCTATTCGTGGCTATTCCCTACGTCATGTTTACGGAAGCCTATTTCTTCAGACAAAAAAGATATTTCATCACTCTAGAACAACAGATAGTTGGAATCCTAGCGCTCAAAGAAAGAACTGATACACTATACATCAGCAGCTTGGCTGTCTCCCCGTTCTACAGGAAAATCGGAGTAGCCACGCACATACTGAACTATGTTGCTATGATGGCAGGACGACTTCACAAGGATGCTCTTGAACTCTCAGTCGTGAAAGTAAACACACCTGCACTCAGATTATACAGGAAATATGGTTTCGGAAAGAAGAAAGAGAAAAGACGATCCTTCATTCTGAGAAAGAATCTCAAGAATGACTAGCAACATCTTGGCGCGGGCTAAAAGATGTTGAGATGATTAGTTCGAGCTATAAAAGAGGGAGTTATATTGCTTTTGAGTCGTCTCAACGCGTTCACGTACGACGCGGTCTGGATTCGCATACTTGACGAAAGCTGTGCCTTCCCAAATAAGGTCATAAAGTTCGAGGAAGTGTTTGCTTGACAACCTTTTGCTCCTATTGAGAAGACTGAGGATTTCACGACGTGACAAGGGCCTTCTCCCTTCCCCCTCTAGGCTTCTATTATGGAATCACAAAGCCTAATAAACAAAGTTTTGAAAACCCGAGTATGTCGAGTTTCTACATAACTCGTCGCGGCTTATCTCTCCGTCTTGATCCAAACCGAGCCTAGAGCTCGTAAGCAGTTCCGGGTATCCTTGGAAAAAGCTGCACTTCTCCCACGTGTTCAGCACTGACTATCCAGCTTACAAGTCTCTCTAGACCAATGCCGGCTCCTGCTGAAGACTTCAGCCTCCCCTCTTTTGCCAGTCTCAGCAATACTCCGTAGTTTTCTTTTCTTACGCCACCCTTCTCCATCTTTCCGATCATCTTCTCGTATTCAAACTCCCTTCTTGCCCCGGATAATACTTCACCATACCCAGGCAAAAACAAGTCATAATTATCCCACCTCCCGCTCTGAAAGTCCTCGTAGTCATAGAACTCCCTAGGAAGGTTCACAACCCAGAAAGGAGAGCTGTTTTCATGCGTTACGCGGAATTCCCATCCTTTCCCAAGCTCCCTCTGCAGTTCTTCTCTATCATAAACCCTGAATGGAGGGCTGAAAGTAGGTAAGCTGTGGCCAGTTCTCAAACGGAACAAATCATCATCCATCTTTGCCTTCAAATCACTTAGCAGGCTGCAGATAACCTCTTCAACAAAGTGTCTGACCTCTTGGGACGTAGCATTTCTGACTTCGAAATCGAGCTGGGTGAATTCGTAAGCATGAAGGCCTGTAATGGCTCTTTCTCTCTTTTCTATTCGTATGTTAGGTGAAAGAACAAACAATCGAGGATAAGCTAAAGAGCAAGCTACAAGCTTGTGAACTATCATACTTGCTGTGGGTCTAACGACCTTTCCATAGATTTCCACCTCTATTCGCTTCTCGATGGACGCGCTCTGATCCGGCCACAAAGGGTCAGTTGACTGTGAGAAAACGACCGGCAGCAACCATTCAAACTCGTTAAGCGTAAATTCCTCGGTTAGATACCTCAACACATGGGTCATAATGCTGCTGATGCATTGTTTTCTCTGAAGCTCTTCATCATGTATTTCTTCCAGAGGCTTTGGTAGCTCAAAAGATCTGGCTTGGTTGACTGTCAAACTCTTCTGAAGATGTACATTTTTTTCACTCATACGTCTCCCTTCCAGACTACATGCGCCAAGACCACAGTGGCATGACCTAGCTAAATGAGAGGTCCTTGCTATAAGTTTTTTATAATAAATATCGTATTTTTTTCAGAAAAGTTACCTTTTTATATGCGAAATATGTAATAATTACAGTTATGGAAAAAAAGCTTGACGAGAAGGATTTCGCAATCCTCACGTTAATACAAAGAGACTGCAAACTCACAGCAAGAGAAATCGCCAGAAGAATCAGATCGCCCATAACCACAGTTTTTGCAAAAACCAAACGCATGGAAGAACTGGGAGTCATAAGACAATACAGGGCGATCCTAGATCCTCGCAAACTTGACTACGGCACAACAGCCTTCATCCTGGCTTCAGTTTCTTATGAAGCAAAAAACAATCAGCAGCAGCTTTCACAAAGGGACATAGCCAAGGAAATAGCAAGGTTTCCCGAAGTCCAAGAAGTCCACATAATCACAGGAGATTGGGACTTGCTGATTAAGCTCAAGGGGAAAGATGTTGACACGGTCGGAAAAATCGTGATTGACAGATTGAGACTTGTCAAAGGAATCGAGAAGACGCTTACATGCATGGTTTTTGACACCTGCAAAGAAACAACAGAAATACCCATTCAAACTAGGAAAAACTTGGGTTGATGAATCTAAGGCACAACACATGCGAAAAACGTGGAACACAGATTTTGTGGAGAATTGAAAACTCGGCGTCGCCTTCGCATTCATACAAAGCTATTACGTTAAAATTCGCGATTTCTTGGTTTCTCGCGAAGCTATCCTTCCCTTTCGTGTTGATCTGGTGAACGGTGACTGGTTCTCTTTCTCGCTTTTTGTAGTTTGCAGGTAGGCGACTATTTTGGAAAAAGTAATGGGCTGATAATGATCCTTGTAGTTTAAGTCTATCAGAAAACCTTCGAGGTCATCCATGTTCATGTAGGCTTTCATCTTGGATCTCGCCAGCTCCTTTGCACTTTCCACGTAGCGGGCGTAGTCTGAATAGGTCTTGTGGAATGAAATAAGTACGAGATCCTTCCCCAGCCCATGGCCATCCATAATCAGCAGGTATGGGCGGCGTTCTTGTTTGTCTAATTCTCGCGCTGCTCTGTGCAACTCCTCAAGTTCTTCGTCGGAAATGCCTCTTAGTTTAAACATGATGATTGCCATGATCTCGAAGCCGAGCTTGCGGAAATCAGGTATCGCGGTGTATTCCTTGATGATCCCCTCTTTCTCCAGCCTCTTGATCATTCGGCTGACCGTAGGTTGCGAAGTTCCAATAGTCTTTGCCAGCTCTCTGTCGCTTCTGCGGCTGTTTTTCATGAGCTCAGCAACAAGCCTCAACTCTACGTCCTTCAAGACCTTGTCTCCCTCACTTTCGGCTACACCTTTGTACTACGACCATAACATGTTAAAAAGTTTTGAGTCTGTTTCCGATATATTGGCAAGAAAAAACAACCTGTCCCTTTCTTTTTCGGGCATCATCTAGACAACGAATCGAAATGTTATTGCGAAAAGCACAACAATTTTGCGGTAGTCCTGCTTTCAGTATGAAGGAACAAAGCTTCTTTGTCGATTCCCCGAAATCAACAGAATTTAGGCATTGTCTGTACGATGTCGCCCTCGAGTGTTAGAAACTCTCTCATGAGATCCACAGTCAGACAACAGTGCACCGGCAAAGCCAGCAACAAATCCCCGACTTGTACTCTTCGGAAGAAATCATCATCGGTCTTGATAATCCCATGCTCCTGACTCAACGATGATACGTACGTGTTACTGACTAATGGGCCCCACCCATACTTTTGCGGTGTAGTAACGTATCCAAAGATTTTGATTCCTTTCCTTTTTGAGATGAAATCCTTTGAAAGATGACCAGCACCGCCATGGATGACGATTTCATTCCTTTCTTTGTGTTTGGCGACGACGGGACATGCTAAAGCAATTGCGATATCTTGCTCGCTGCAGGAACCTAGGGTCATTTGCATCACATCGTAGAACACGAAGGTTCCTGGTCTCACCTCATCCACACCGGAGAAGTCGCTCACTAGGCTGCAAGTGGGAGTATCACCGACAGATATCTCAACATTCGAGAAACCTTTCGCCCGTAATCTGTCCCGCAGCTTTCTCATCTTGAAAACAGAATCAAAATATATCCCTTTGATTTCATCAGTGGACTTCGCCTCATATGATTGGCCTGCATGGGTCAAGATACCCGCAAAGGAAAGAGTTTTCGAGTGTTTGATTCTTTCTGCAAGCTTCGTAACTTCGCAGGTGTCGCTCCAGAGAACTCCTGTCCTTTTATATCCAACATCAATGTTGATCCATACCTTAACGTTGGATTTCAGATTTCCCCTCAAGAAACCAATTGTCTCTCTTGACTCGACCAAGAGGCCCAAGTTGATCTTCTCTGCCAGCTCGTTCATTCTCCCTATTGCTCGAACGTTCGCGGGGAAGGCGATCGTCATGTCTTTCCAGCCGTTTGCAGAAAAATATGCGGCCATGTCAACTGAGGAGACGGTTATGGATTTGACGTCAAACTGTTTGAACCATTCTCCTATTTGAGCAGATTGATGGGTCTTAAAGTGAGGTCTAAACCTGACGCCACTTGTTCTCGCTTTTCTTGCCATGCTTTCTATGTTTCTAATTGCCCTTTCTTTGTTTAGCAGAAGTGTCGGGCGTTCAATGTTCAACTCTCCTTGCACACTATGTCTTGTGCCAGAACCTCTGAAGTGGTCACTGCAAGTCATCGATCCATCCACCCAAATGATGGAAGTAGTCACGTCAGCACTTAAAAGGAATTCATTAAAGCTGTAGAATACTCGCGCGTGCAGAGTAGAAAAATAAGCGATTAATATTTGAAAAAGACTAGATTATTATTGTGATTTCCTTGGTAGACAAAAGGCCTAGCTGGGACGAATATTTCATAGAAATAGCGAAGGTAGTAGGCACGAGAGGAACTTGTGATAGAGGAAGGAACGGAGTTGTTTTAGTTAAGAACAAGAGAATTCTAACAACAGGATATGCGGGTGCTCCAGCCGGCTTGCCACACTGTGACGAAGTGGGTCATATGATGGCCGAAACAATTGATTCCGACGGAAACAAATCAAAACATTGCATACGAACAACTCATGCAGAGCAAAATGCAATAGCGCAGGCTGCCTTGCACGGAGTCTCTACTGAAGGAGCCACGATGTACGCGAAGTTTGTGCCATGCTTTGCTTGCGCCAAGATGATTATTAATGCTGGAATAAAAAGAGTGGTGGCAGAAAAAGATTATCACGACTCGAATCTCACAAAGGGATTTTTCAAGCAGGCAGGAGTGAAGCTGGTAATCTTAACTGAAGAAGTGGAAGAATATCCTGACCAAAAATAGCGCGTGTATAAGTCTCAAAAAGCTTTCGCAAAAAACCAGGCTGCAGAAAAATGGAAAAAAGGTGGAAGCTGCAACAGACATCGAGCGTCAGTCTCCTTCATAATCAGGGATTATCCTCTTGGTTTGTTGCTCCTCCTGCACCAGTTCTTCAGCCAACTCTTTCCAGAATCTCGCCGCCTTAGAATACCCTCTTTCTCCTAGTTTCCGGCCTGTTTCAGTGTAGAAGCTCTTTCTCGGGCCTTTTCTTCCGCTCTCTATCTCCATCATCTGCTTTACCGTAAACTTCGCTTCAGCTATAAAGTAATGAAAGACTCTGGCAACTCCAACGTTTCCACACGAGCAAGAAAGCACGTCCACGTCGTAGCAGACTTTCGCTTCAAGAGTCCTAGGCTCTTCTAGCCCTCTCGGTCCGTGAGCACGTATGCAATGGATTACCTCCTCAATCTCGCCCTCTTTAAAACCAGCTTTCGCCAGATACCGACGTGCAATTTCCCCGCCTGACACATGGTGGTCTTCCCCCTTCTCCGCATGGAGCCTGCCAACATCGTGAAGGAGAACACTGGCCAAGACAGTTTTCATGTCAGCACCTTCTGCCTCACCGATCATGACGCTTCTAGCAAGGTCCCGTAGCACATGATTCCAATTATGATGCAAGAGCCGTTTGGCAGAGAAGTCACGTTTGACAGGCTCACACAAAGCCCCCAGCTCCATGTACTTCGAAAGATAGTAGCTCAACCTCAAGTAATTCCCCTTGTTAAACTATGGTCCTGACCACGTTTATGCTTATCGTAAGCTCTCTTGGTTCTAGGGAAAATGCGGGGACGCGCTTGAGTCTTGTCATCACTCCATTGATTCCTTATCGCTGATCTTAACAGTTAATTTTAAAGGTTAAGATGTGAGAGAATAACAGCACTAGTTTAGAGGTGAACAACCAAATGGTCAAAGTAGATGGAACAGAAGTCAAAGAGGGATTATACTACACTAAAGAGTTCGAATGGCTGAAAGTTGAGGGTGACAAGGTTCGCGTAGGCATTACTGACCATGCCCAAAAACAGCTTCGAGAAATCGTGTATGCTGAACTGCCAACCTCCGGGGGAACAATAAAGCAGAATGAGCCTTATGGCACAGTGGAATCAGTGAAAGCCGTTTCAGACTTGGTCGCGCCGATAAGTGGAACAGTGGACCAGGTGAACCAGGAAGTTCAGTCAAAACCTGAATTGCTAAACGAAGACCCTTATGGTAGAGCTTGGCTGCTGGTGCTAAAACCCTCAAACCTGAAAGCGGAGCTAGCCAACCTGATGGACTTCAACAAGGCAGTTGAGTGGCATAAGACACTAGGAAAATGAAGGAAAGCAAATGCCTAGGCGCATAGTGATAATCGGAGCCCATGCAGCTGGTGTGGACGCCGCCTCAGCAGCTAGGAAAACAGACCGCACAGCTGACATCACACTAATAACTGAAGAAAAGCACTGCGGCTACTCACGCTGCGGACTTCCATTCGTGATAGGCGGCCAGATCCCAAGTTTCCCCAGCCTGATTGTCTTTCTGCCGTCATACTTCCAAATGATGAAGCTGAACCTCAAAACCGAAACCAAAGTCACAAGCATGAACACCACAAACAAGACAGTTGAAGCCACAGACAAGAACGGCAAAACAGAAGCCATCCCCTACGACAGCCTAATCATATCAACAGGCGCCAGCTCCTTCATGCCACCAATAAAAGGCAAGGAAAAACAAGGGATATATTCGCTGCGAACGCTAGAAGACGGCGAAAAAATCGACGCTGCCATCAGAAAAGGAGGCAAGACCGCAGTAGTCATGGGAGCCGGCCTAATCGGTCTCGAAACAGCCATAGCACTTAAGGAAAGAGGCCTCAAAGTGACCGTCATCGAAATGCTGCCGCAGATATTGCCCCAAATGCTTGATCCAGACTTGGCAAAAGGAGCTCAGGAAATGCTTGAACAGAAGGGAATCAACATCCAAACAGGGAAACCCGTTGAGGAGATCCTTGGAGCCGAAAAGGCAACAGGAGTGCTTGCCGGCGGCCAACAATTCGATGGAGACCTGATCGTAAGCGCCTTTGGCGTGAGAGCAAACACTCAACTCGCAGCAAACGCGGGAATAGCCTTGGGAGACACGAAGGCAATAAAAACCAATGCTAGGATGGAAACTAGCGTCAAAGACGTCTATGCAGTAGGCGACTGCGCTGAATCCACGCACATCGTCACCCAGAAGCCAACGTTGATGCAGTTTGGTACGGTGGCAGTTAGGCATGGAAAGGTCTCTGGAATCAACGCAGCAGGCGGCTACGCGCTCTTCACAGGAGTCTTAGGCTCGTCAGTGTCAAGACTTTACGAAACTGACGTTGGCTCAACTGGTCTGACTGATGGTGCTGCTCAGAGGGCAAGGATTGAAACGGTAGCTGGAACCATCACTTCAAAGACAAAGGCTGATTACTATCCCGGTGCGCTTCCGATTAAAGTAAAGCTTGTTGTGGAGAAGGAGTCACAGCGAATAATCGGCGCTCAAATCATAGGCGGAGAAGAGGTAACTCAGCGCATAAACGCCATATCCTTCGCTATCCAGAAACAGATGACCGCACGGGAACTGGCCAAGGCAGACACGGCTTATGCACCACCAGTATGCGAAACTTGGGAACCCCTCGTGCTAGCCGCAGAAATGGTCATGATGAAACTCCGCTAGGCATCCATCATATTTCTTTTTAGTTTCTTATCGGAAAATTAATTAGAAGAGCCCCTGCATTAGTAGCTGCAAAACATTCGGAATAATGGTGGAATTATGCCAATCAAAGTAGGTATAAATGGATTTGGTAGAATCGGACGACTTCTCTTCCGAGCAGCCATCGAAAGAAATGCGAAAATCGAATTCTTAGCCGTAAACGACATCACGGATGCCAAGACAATGGCGCACCTTCTTAAGTATGATTCAGTTCACGGACGAGCTCCTTTCCCAGTTGAAGTGGAAAAAGACGGCATAATTGTCAAGGGAAAGAAAGTGCTCACCCTCATGCAGCGTGACCCCGCACAGCTACCATGGAAAAACATGGGCGTATACTTAGCCGTCGAATCCACCGGACTCTTCACTGATCGAGAAAAGGCCCAAGCACACCTTCAAGCAGGAGCCAAAAAAGTCCTCATCTCAGCACCGGCCAAAAACCCAGACATAACCATAGTTATGGGTGTTAACCATGACAAATACGATCCTGAAAAGCACAAGATACTTTCAAATGCCTCGTGCACTACAAACTGTGTCGCGCCAGTAGCCAAAGTCCTGCATGAAAACTTCGGCCTGAAGCAGGCACTGATGACCACCGCACACGCGTACACCAATGACCAGAGAATTCAGGACCTAGTTCACTCAGACTTGCGACGTGCAAGAGCAGGAGCAATAAACATCATACCCACCACAACAGGCGCAGCAGTAGCCGCAACTCTAGTGCTTCCTGAGCTTACAGGAAGAATGAACGGAATCGCCTTAAGGGTTCCGGTGCCAAACGTCTCCATCGTGGATCTGACGTGCATACTGGACAAGAATACAACCAAAGAAGAGATCAACGCAGCTTTCAAGAAAGCAGCAGACGGCCCACTTAAAGGCATACTTACGTACACTGAAGACCCCGTAGTCTCAACAGACTTCAACCACAGCACATGCTCAGCTGCCCTCGACGCACAGTCAACCATGGTTCTGGGAGAAGGAGGAAAGGGCAACTTCGTCAAAGTGTTTGCTTGGTACGACAACGAATGGGGCTTCTCCTGCCGCATGGTCGAACTCATCGAACTCGTGGGCAAAAAAGCAGGCCTTTAACCACCGTGAACGCTCAAGCTCAAAACAAGATCCCCTTTATTCTTTCTTTCAACAGGAAAGGTGAAAAGAATGGTGAAGTTTCTTACTTTGAATGATATAGAAGTGAAAGACAAGGTTGTTCTCGTCAGAGTTGACTTCAACTCACCTGTTGATCCTGAAACCAAGAAGGTCTTGGACGACGCAAGAATTCGAGCACACGGCGAAACAACGATAAAAGAACTTGCAGACAAAGGCGCCAAAGTAGTAGTCCTAGCACATCAAGGAAGGAAAGGCGACGCAGACTTCATACCTACAAAGCAACATGCGGAAATTCTAGGCAAGATCTTGGGCAAACCGGTGAAGTATGTTCACGACGTCTTCGGCGAGAAAGCCAAGAACGAAATCAAGAAGCTGAAAAGCGGCGAAATCCTCGTCTTGGACAACGTGAGAACGTTCGCCACGGAAACCAAGGAAGGATCACCTGAAGACCATGCAAAGACTGACCTCGTCAAGAACCTTGCCCCGCTGGCCAACTTTTTCGTCAATGACGCTTTCGCAGCAGCACACAGGGCACACGTGTCAATCATAGGGTTCACAGCCGTACTTCCAAGTGCAGCAGGCCGCATTATGGAAAGAGAGCTAAGGTCACTGGGCAAGGTCCTGGAAAAGCCAGAAAAACCATGCATATTCATTCTCGGAGGCGCCAAAGCAGACGACTCGCTTGAAATATCAAAGTATGTTTTGGACAACAGAATAGCAGACTACGTGCTCACGGGCGGCGTTGTGGGCCAAGTCTTCTTGGCAGCAAAAGGCACAGACCTCGGCAAGCCAAACATGGAATTCCTTAAGCAACAGAAACTTATGGACTTGCTTCCAGGCATAAAGGAGCTAGAGCAAAAGTATCCACAGAAAATCAAAGTCCCGAAAGACATAGCTGTAGAAGTCAACGGAAAACGGAAAGAGATCCCTGTTGAAAAACTGCCGACGAACTGCTCAGTGTTCGATATTGGGGCAAAAACGGCTGAAGACTATGGCAGGATAATACGGAATGCAAAGACGATAGTAGTCAGCGGCCCGATGGGAGTCTATGAAAACAGCGAATTCAGCTTCGGAACCAAACGGGTCCTTGAGGAAATCGCCAACTCAAGGGCATACTCACTGGCCGGAGGAGGACACACGATAGGCGCTCTACAGGAGTTTAAGCTCTCAAACAAGATTTCCTACGTAAGCACTGCAGGTGGAGCGCTCATAGAATTTTTAATGGGCAAGAAACTGCCAGGCGTCACGGCGCTGGAAAAAGCAGCAACTAGAAAGACGTAGCGTCTCATTTTTTTTGTCATGCCGCTGTGCTGCTCCTAAGTGCGTGTCGCATGAGTTTGTTTCTGACAGCCAAACACGCTTTATGAGATCAATCGTAGTGGCAACCGTTGTTTCGCAGATTTTAGTGATCAAATCAAAATCCAGTTTGTCGATTGTGTCAGCCTATGCGTGATAGAATGAGTAGCGGAAGTTTGCTGTATCTGTTAGGAACAATCCACGTATTCCTGCCTGCCAAGAGGTGCATGGTCAGACCGTACCAAGTCACGCATGTTCGTAGCGACGGCTTCGTAGCCGAAGGGAAGCCGTAGACACGTGTGGGGTAGATCAACTGATTTTTGCTTGCCATAGACGCCAAATGATTGGATCAGTTTGCCAAGGTTGGAGTCGCCTACGATGGCTAGAAAATTGCCAATCGTAGCCTCGGAGACTTTATGCGTTTGAAATGCTTGGCGATTCGTCCCTTCTAGAAGGGTTTGAGAGTTTGCCTCGTCGGATATGTAGCCCATCGTGTCAAAGCATAGAACGCCCAGTACCTCCATCTTTGGGCAGACGCATTGTCGTTTGCGCCCAGACAGCGTGCGCGGCGTGAACTCAGTCCGAACCTTCACCGCTTGCTCTCAATGACAAATTTGAAATAAACGAGGAATTGAATAATGATGGATAGAGGATAACGCTTTGACAGATATCGTGTTTGTTTTCGAGGTCCATCAGCCGTACAGGTTGAGACGAGACTTTTTCTGGGAAAACAGAATCTTCAAACGGCTGAAAAAAGCGGAGCTTTTCGACTACTATTTTGATCATGCAGTAAACAAGGAGATCTTCGATAGAACATCTCGGAAATGCTACTTTCCATCAAACATGATACTGCTTGACCAGATTGACAAACACAAGAAAGAGAAAAAACAAGTAAGAATCTCATTCAGCATCTCAGGAGTTTTTCTGGAACAATGCGAGAAGTATAACAAGGATCTGCTGGAAACTTTCAAACAGCTCGCAGAAACAGACTGCATAGAATTCCTAAGCCAGACCTACTACCATTCCCTTGCAAGCCTCTACCCACAAAGAGAGGAATTCATCGAACAAGTAGAAGCACACCAACAAATAATGAAGGACCTGCTCGGCTACACGCCCATGGTTTTCGAGAACACAGAACTTCTATACAACAACGCTGTGGCAAGAGCCGTTGAAAAACTGGGATACAAGGGAATCTTCACCGAAGGCGTTGAAAGAATACTTCATGAAAAATCGCCCAACTATCTTTACTCGCCAAAAGAGTGTAAGAGAATTAAGATCCTCCTGCGAAACTACAAGTTGACAGACGACATCGGATTCAGATTCTCTGCAAGATGGTGGAACGAATGGCCTCTAACAGCAGACAAGTATGCAAGATGGTTGGCTGGTACGCCTGGAAGCGTGATTAACATCTTTCCAGACTACGAAACATTCGGTGAGCACCACTGGCCAGAAACAGGCATTCACGACTTCCTAAGACACTTGCCAGACGAGATTTTGAAATGGTGGAACTTGCACATGGCCACGCCTTCACAAGTTGTCGATAAGTACGCATCTTCAGGCGAGATCGACGTGCCAGAACTCGGCGGAACCGTCTCTTGGGCAGACCTGGAGAGGGACGCAAGCTGCTGGCTTGGAAACACCATGCAGTGGGCTTATTACACGAGCCTGAGAAAACTCGAACCGTTCGTCAAGGAAACAAGCGACAAAGAGTTCCTGCAACTGTGGAGGTACCTGCAAACAAGCGACCATCTCTACTACATGTTCACCGCAGGCGGGGGGCCAGGAGAAGTCCACTCTTACTTCAGTTCCTTCAACACGCCAATAGACGCTTTTGTAACGGCACAGGCAACCATCCTAGACTTTGAAAACCGCGTGAGACTTGCGTCTATCATGGCAAATGAGCCCTTCTTATTCTACACGGGCGAGGGAGACAAGCACTTCACGGGTACGGTGGTGTGGAGCCTAAAAGGACTTGCAGAAGCATTACGAAAGGTCAGCACGAAGTCAGTAGAGTTTCACAATAGTCGCGGTGACTTTGAGAAATGGGCAGAGAAATCGCTAGGGGATCAAATGCTAGCAGGAAGGCTGAAGAAAGTGGGACTTTCGAAGCTGAAGGGAGAACCTCTTGCAAACGCGACAGCTAAGGTTGTTAAAGAAAGGTTTGATGAATTATCTGCTCAAACAAGAGCAGCTACCAAATACTTCTAATAGAACCGGCACATCATCGTTCGAAAAAGACGCAATCGCCAAGTTCCAAGTGTCTTGCTCGGATAGTATCTGGACAACGTGCGTCTCTTGCGTATGCTTTTATAAGAAACAGCATGAAGAGTAGTCTGGTATCATACTTAGGATGTGAAACTTTGCGAGAAGAACTTCCACTTTCAGAGAGGATTCTGCAAACCTTGCATAACTTGTGCGCCACGGCTCCTGATCTGGCAAGAAGAAGCGAGGAGCTGTCGCAGGTGTTGCAGGTTGATTTAGGTGAACTGGAGAGAATTCTGGACGGTTACAAGGCTGAGGGTTTTGCCGAGAGCTTCACTGACAACGAAGGAAAGAAACGGTACTATCTGACGGGAAGCGGCATAATCAAGGTTTGTGCGCTTTTCACGTAGTGAGAGCCTGATGCGTGTCATAATGCTCTCATGGGAATACCCGCCGAGAATAGTTGGGCAGATGGCAAACTACGTGAAGAAGCTTGCAGCTCAACTTGTCAAGAACAAAGTCGAAGTTTACGTGATAACTTATCACGATTTTCTGACAGGAGGACACGACGATTCAGACGGCGTCAAAACCATCAGAGTGACTAACCCAGTTCATACACACATCGGCGTCCTCACCTGGGTTCTGACTTTAAACCAAGAGGTTGAAAGGGTAACTGCAAACGTCTATTACGATGTGGGCAAACAAGTCGACTTGATGGACGTTCATGATTGGCACTTCATCCCAGCCGCGGTCACCTTGAAGAAAGCCATGAACATACCATTCGCTTATTCTGTCGAAAGCTTGGAGGAACACCGCTCTCACGGAGGTAACTCGCCCTTCAATATGGCAATCAAGAGCATTGAATGGCTTGGAGTGTACGAAGCGAGGACGCTGATCGTCAAGTCAGAGTGGATGAGAGACGAGGCTATCAGGCTCTATAAAGTACCGCCGGAAAAAATCACGATAATCGCCCCTGACTCAGCAAGCTGGCTGATGGATGTTTTGGAGATCTACAGAAACATTGCGCAAAGTGGGGGTTCCAGATGAGTCGAGACCTAAGCGTTATGATGCTGTCTTGGGAGTTTCCGCCAAGAATCATCGGCGGCATTTCCCCACATGTGCACTACCTATCAAAGAGCCTGGCAAAAAGCGGTGTTAAGGTTTACATTGTTACATGCGACTTTCCAGGCGCACCTCAACATGAAGTTGTGGACGGAGTGGAAGTTTTCAGAATAGACTCTTACAAGAATCCGTCTCCTGACTTTGCAACATGGGTCTACCTGATGAATGTGAATATGCAGAAGGAAGCTGCAGCTCTTATCAACGGCCTAGGCGGAAAGGTTGACGTTATCCACGCTCACGATTGGCTAGTTGCAACTGCAGCAATAGGTTTGAAACACGTTTTCAGAAAGCCGCTTTTTGCCACAATACATTCCACGGAAACAGGACGCAGAAACGGCATCCATTTTGACTATGAAAGGATGATCCATGAAACTGAAGCCTGGCTAAC
>Ga0315280_10005020_pt1 | contig 19168 bp, 23 predicted proteins | sample YL17G06_40_MG_FD_203697 | JGI IMG/M metagenome (GOLD analysis project Ga0315280, IMG submission 203697) | Sediment microbial communities from Yellowstone Lake, YNP, Wyoming, USA - YL17G06_40 | ecosystem: Environmental > Aquatic > Freshwater > Lake > Sediment | place: USA: Wyoming | collected... | reverse complement strand
CGGACGGAACCTTCAACGTAAACACTGTAAGCAAAGACAGCAGCCAAGCAAGGCGGCGAAGACTCGCCAGTTTTCTCAAACACTACAAAATAACCGGCAACGTAGATGAATACAACCTAAAAGAGGAAATAAACAAGTGGAAAGGAATAGAGGTCGCCGTCGTAAAAGTCGGCGATTCAGGCTTTATTTATGTTCCATAGGAGGGAAGAAAAATGACAGCAGAAAAGCCTACGGCATCAGTAGAAAAGATCACTGACCTAGCACTTGCCATAACGAAGAAGTACATATCCAAAGAGCCAGAGACCGTGGTAAGCATTGAACAAAAAGAGGGAGAATGGAAAGTTACGGTTGAAGCACTGGAGAGAAAGGCGGTGCCAGACACGCAAGACCTTCTAGGAAGATACGTGATCAGACTCGGCAAGAACGGCGAATTAATCGGCTGGAAACAAACGATGGTCAGGAAGCGATCTGACAGAATGATGCCCCCAGAAGAAGAGTGGCTAGTAACCGGCTGAGGAAAACAACAATGGGAAAAGGAAGCTGGTGGCAGAGAAGCCTAAATAGACACTTTCGCTTGCTAGAAGCAAGGTCTGCGAGGGCGGTGGAGCAAAGGCGAAGAATAGAGGAGCAGAGGACCAAAGCTCAAAATAAACGAACCCTAGAGCAACAAGAAAAAGACTTCGAAAGAGTACGCGAAGCGAGGAAGAGAGGCGAAGCGATAACCGGTATGGACACACCGGAAAGAAAAAAGATAGCCAAGGAGCTAACATGGAGGGCGAAATGGAACACGAGAAGAGCGAAATTCAACGCAAGGGCGAGAAAATACAGGTAACCATTCCAAGAATCAAGGCCAATAATCCAGTTAATAGGTTAAGAAAAAAATGAACTCCCCCAACTCGCAGCTACGACCTGACACGAACGTTAAAGGCATAAGCCATGCCCTCCACCTGTACACCCCAAAGGTGGATAAATATACCATTCAAAGGGCTTTTTTGATTTCTACCCAAAATGATGAAAGGGCAGTTTACGTAACCACAGACGACCCTACATCCCTGATTCAAGAATTCAACTTCACAAATGTTGAGTTAAAAATCATCAAACCAGAAGAGATCAGACACCTCGAAAACGAAAAAAACTGTAAACTACGGATCATCATAGACGCTGGATCAATAGTTAACCAGAAAGACGCCGAATTTGAAGAAAGAGAAAGTCACCTAAACGAACTAAGCAAAAAACACTCCATAAACTGCCTATGCACCTACGACGTTACTAAACTTAACCCTGGAACAATCAAGCAACTGGCAATGTACCATAACCAACTTCGACTCACAACCAGTGACCTAACAATACTGTCTGGAGATTTGCTTGACAGATCCAAGTTGTCAGACGACTCCATCGAAAAAATGGTGAAAGACAATTTGGAAACCATAATTCTTGCTCTCTTACAAAAGAAACCCATGTGTGGAACTGACATAATAGGAACCATACATCTGGAATTCAACGTGTTGCTCAGCCCAGGAACCATCTACCCTATGCTCCGTTCATTAAAAGAAAAGGGACTGTTAACGTCCAAGGAACATGGCAAGGCAAAGACATACGCCCCAGCTGAAGACGCAAAGCTGAAAATAATAAGCATAGTCAATGAACACATTCAAGCTCGCAAACTCTTGAACCACTACCTACAACAAGAACCAACGATTGAGGGAGGCAGTTGAAATGACTAGGAAAAAATACGAAGAACTTAGAAAAAAGAGATTCAAAGAAAGAGAAGAACGTTTCAAAAGGGAAAGGGAAAGAATTAAGGAGCAGGAAAAGACACTACGGCAGAGAAAATGGGCTGAAGCAGCAAGAAGAAAAAGAATCAAGGCAAAACTTTTGCAGAGAGAAAAGCTAGAACAAGAAAAGACAGGGGAAGCAATAAGAAGCGCAAAAATGATTGTAGAGGAAATTGAGGAAAAGACAAAAGCCTCCTTATATGTTCCGGAAATAACGAAGAAAATAAACGAGATGTTGACGGAAGCAGACAAAAGCTTTGACTTGGCAGAATACGAGAAAGTGATCAAGCTCTCACTTGAGATTAAAGAACTGGCGGAAAAAGCGAGACTAGAGGCCTCGAGAAAGGCTGAGGAAGAGAAAAAGAGAAGGAAGGCAGAGGGAAAATATTTCTACTGCGTGATACCGTACGATGGAGAAAAGAGTTTTGGAAACATAGGTATAAACGACGATGAAGTCTACACTATTCCCTTTAGAGACATTGCGGCGGTAGTTAGCGATTCTCCAATGAAGGATTACGAACTGACCGAAGACAATACAAAGAGGCATGAAGCAGTCATAAGACAAGTAATGGAAGAACACACAGTTGTACCAGTGGAATTCGGCACAACGATAAAAAACGAAAGAATTCTAGGGCGTCTACTGAAGAAGGCTTATGATCCAGCAAGGGAGTGTTTGAAGCTAGTAGACAACACGGTTGAACTTGGAGTAAAAACTGTTCTAAACGAGGACATCGTGTTTGTTGACCATGGAAAAAGAAAGGAATGCGTCTCGGACATCCTAGGATTACTAAACACCAGGGCAAAGCAAGCGGTCATGGGCGACTTATTCAGCGACAGGCTGATTTTAAACGCATCATTTCTAGTCAACAAAGAAGACATAGACGCGTTTTCAAACGAGGTGACGAACTTGCAGGAAAAATACCCTATGCTAAGACTTCTGTATAGCGGACCGTGGGCACCCTACAACTTTGTCTATATAAAAATCGGGGCAGAGGACATGGAGATCATCAAAAATAGGTGAAACGAATGCCCTTTTTCGTAGATGACATTTTCCTGCGAATGCTTGGCTTCTCCATACCGCCATTTGACATGATTTGGCTCATGGAAACAATTAGAGACTACGTTGAGGATGTAAGACAAGAGGAGAACCAGCAAAAAATTAACAACAAAATAAAGGAGAACAGGCTGCTCTACGAGCTAGGCGAAATAACAAAGGAGGAATACGAGAGGAGAAACGGGGAACTAAACCACCAACTAAAAATGAATAACCGAATAAACAGAATGAACCTCAACCAGAGGATAAACCTACTAAGTTAGTTGAGAAGGAAGTAGGAATTTTGGGGCTGAAAGCAATTCGAGAAAAAGCTGAAGAAGATAGTAAGCGAAATTCAAGGAGTTCTCTTGAATGGTGATTTTAAGGCCGGAAGAAACTGGCTTGAAGGAACTCCTAGACAGAGTACTAGATAAAGGAGTGACAGTCGATGCAAGTGTTAGAGTTGACCTTGGCAGCATCGATCTCTTAGGAGCCAAAGCTCACATCATCCTTGCCTCCTTCAAAACAGCTGAAAAGATAGGTCTAGATTTTCCTGAAGGAACCAATCTTAACACGCCAGCATGGCAAGATCTGACAACAAAGCAACCTTGCCCAGTTTGCGGCATGGAATCCAGAGAAGATGAGCTCAAAGAAGAAGGTTGCCCTTGGTGCGGATGGAACTACAGACCAAATGAGAGGTAAAACGATGGAAAACACGACATTGACGCCTGAGAAAGACTCCTCTGGTTTGGCGGATGCAATTGACAGAATTTTAGACAAAGGATTGGTGATTAACGCAGACATCACCATTAACGTTGCCGGAGTTGAACTACTTGGAATCAAAATAAGAGCTGCTCTCGCTTCTTTTGAGACAGCGGCGAAATACGGGCTAGAGTTCCCGTCCGGAACCAGCCTAGAAACAGCGGCCTGGAAAGAAGCCATGATAGAAAAAGAGGAGTGCCCACAATGCGGCAAACGAGTTGAGAGAGAAGAGCTACTAAACATTGCGTGCCCGTGGTGTGGATGGGAGAGCGCAAAGGCGAAGAAAAGAAAGAAAGCTGGCGTTAAGGTGGAGGTCTAATAGTTGAATATCTCACAAAAGACGAAGAAAGTGAACATACTTATGAGTACGGTAGATGAGAAAAGCAGACAGATCATAACATACCTTTTGAGAGAACGACACGCAGGAATCAGAAAGCTCGCGGATCTAATTTGCGCCTCCTCAGATATGGAAGTACTTACCAGGATCAGAGAAGTCATAAATCCAATAGCACAAAAAATCATAGGAGAACCCCTTATTACGTTTGAAAAATCCAAGATCGATCCTTTAACTGGTGAAAAAATCACATTTTCTTGGTGGCTGAAAGAAGAACTGATGGAAGGCTTACATCATGGGAGGTTGTTGGATGTCTTCGACGAGGAAGACGGTTTGAGAGTGGTAGCCTGCCTTCCCCTACAAGAGAGAGATGTCAATGTCGAAGTGAAGGGCGATTTTCTCATAATATCCGGAAAAGAATACTACAAGGAGGTCCCCCTCTTCTATCCCATTGAAAAGATGGTGAAAAAAACCATCAACAACGGCGTTTTGGAAGTCCAACTGAACAAAGTGGGATGAGAAAACATGCCAATAGAAATCGACGAAAACAACTTGAAGTCTGGGCTCCTTGGACTGGTTGTGGCTTTAGTCGAGGTTATACAGGAGGTGCTTGAGAGGGAAGCGTTGCGAAGGATGGAATCTGGGAGGCTAAAGGAAGAGGAGATCGAACGGTTGGGAAAGGGACTGATGGAACTTGATATGGCACTTAAGCACATAAAAGAGGAAAACAGCATCGAAGACCTAGTCAGATCTGTGCGATCCGATCTTGACAAACTGGTGGAGGAAACCATCGACGTTATGGCTAATCCGGAAAGATGGCAACAAGCCAAGGTGAGTTAAAAATGGTCTCAGAGAATGATTATGAAGAGGGAAGATATCTCTACTGCATAATTAACAGCGGCGAAGAGACGGATTTTGGGCAGATGGGAATCGAAGACAACCTTGTCTACACTGTGGCCTTTAACGATATATGCGCAGTAGTCCACCGTTGCGAGGCGAAGCCCTACAAAACTGAAGATAAGGAAAAAGCGGCTGAGTGGATTTTAACACATCAATACGTGATTGATTTGGCTACTAAAGAATTTGGCACGGTAATTCCTCTAACCTTCGACACTATTTTCAAGGGAGGCGATGAAACAGTGAAGCAGTGGCTCCGTGAAGAATATCGCGAACTTAAGACTATGTTAGAAAAGCTTGACGGAAAGGCAGAATACGGAGTTCAGATATTCGTCGAGAATGATTTCGTTGAAAAGGCGGAAGAAAACGAAGAGATCCAGAGACTAAAAAAGGAGATAGAAAACAAACCCAAAGGGGTAGCTTACTTACTTCGGAAGAACTTGGAAAAGAAACTAGAGCTTGAAAGAAACGTGTTAGCAGATAAGCACGCTAAGAACCTGTACGATCAGATTAAAAGTTTTGTCGACGACGTGAAGCTTGAGTCCACAAAGAGAGGAGTTCCAGAAAAATGGCAAGGCAAGCAGATGATCCTGAATCTCGCCTGCCTTGCGCACAAAGACAAGATTCAAGACTTAGGAAATATGCTGGGAGAGGTCAACAAGAGAGAGGGTTTTGCTGTTAGATTCACTGGGCCTTGGCCTCCCTATTCCTTTGTAGGGGAGATCAGAGAGTCAAAAACCGAGGTAAGTAGGTGAAAAACTGAAAATGGGAAAATACCTCTACGGGATAATAAAATCAGAGAATAGAGAAAGCTTCGGTAACATTGGGATAGGCAACAGCGAGGTATACACTATTCAATACAACGATGTGGGCGCGGCCGTTAGTGATATCCTCGATAGCTATGATGTCGGAATAGAGGGAGTCAAGATTCATGAGAAGGCTTTACGAAAAATTATGGAGACCCACGCAATCATTCCTATGAGTTTCGGAATTATAGCCAAAGACGAGGCGGAAATAAAAAACATTTTGAAGCGAGCTCGGATGAAGTTCAAGAACACGCTAGAGAAGATAGACAACAAGCTACAGATCAACGTTAAGATCTCATGGGACAAAGCCATCCTAGCAGCCATCTTGAAGGAAAATGAAGAAATACGGACATTGAGCAGAGAAGCGAAGGAAAAAGCTGACCAGTCATCCAGAATTGAGCTGGGAAGAAAGGTTAAGTCATCTTTAGACCAGATAAAAAGCGAATATATGAAGAACATACAAGGTGCCCTAAAAGGTTTATCAGACGGTTTTGAAGAAAACAAAATCATTGATCAAGACACTGTAATGAACGGCTCTTTTTTGGTGGATAAGAAACGAGAACAGGAATTTTATGACAAACTAGAAGAACTGGAGAAAAAATACGAGAAAAAACTCAAGTTTCTCGGTGTCGGCCCCTTGCCACCATACAATTTCACCAAGATTGAGGTAAAGAGGATAGATTTCAAAATCATAGAAGAAGCAAGAAAGGCCTTGGGGCTAGGCCAAGAGGTAAGTATATCCGAAATAAACTCGGCCTACGATCTGCTTGCGCGAGAATACCACCCAGACCTTCATCCCAGTGATCCCTTTGCCGAAGAGAAGTTTAAGAAGATGAAGAACGCACATGACTTGTTGACGAAGTACTGCGAGCATTATCTCTGCTCCCTTGAGAAATCAAAAGTCGAAGAAACCATTCTGATACAGGAAAAGGCTAGCTGAAACAGTCTCTAAAAGGGGATTGCAATGGGTCGAACAATAGGAATTGATCTTGGAACCACCAACTCCGCTGGCGCTGTGACGAAAGATGGAAAAATAAGGCTTGTTCCAGCGTCTGAAGGGCCAACCCCCTATGGAAAAATGTTTCCTTCCATTGTGGCGTTTAAAGAAGACGGCGAAATAGTTGTAGGAAAGAACGCAAAGGACTACGCCTACGTTCATCCAGATAGAACAGTGAGATGGATTAAAAGGAGAATGGGCACAGATTATACTGTAGACATAGACGGTCGCAAGTACACTCCTCAAGAGATTTCTGCCCTAATAATAAAGAAGATAAAAAGGGACGCAGAAGCCTACCTAAGAGAGAAGATAGATAAAGCAGTGATCTCGGCGCCGGCGTACTTCAACAACAACCAGAGGAACGCCACAAAAGAGGCAGGAGAAATAGCTGGGCTTGAAGTTTTAAGGATCGTTAGCGAACCCACAGCCGCTTCGTTAGCCTACGGTTTAGACAAGATCAGAAAGAACCTAAAGATAGCAGTGCTGGACTTAGGCGCTGGAACCTTCGACGTAACCATCTTGCAGATGAACAACGGCATTTTTAAGGTCATATCTACCAGTGGAGACACCCATCTGGGCGGCAAAGACATGGACGACATAATCCTAGATTATCTCGTCGACAAAATTGAAGAAAAACATGGCATTAACTTAAGAGACGACAGAAAGAACTTGAACAGGCTCAGGGATGCCGGGGAAATGGCAAAGATTCATCTGTCCAGTAAACATTTAACAACAATAAGGACCCAGCTTAACATAGACGAATCTAGGCTTAACCCACACATCGTTCTAACCCGAGACAAACTGGAAGAACTCATAAAACCAGAACTCGACAGACTTCGATACCCCTTGGAGCAGGCCTTGAAAGACTCAGGGCTAGAACCTCAAGATGCGGATAAACTTGTTTTGGTAGGCGGGCCAACTCGGATGCCGATCGTTAGAGAGTATTTTGGAAACTTTTTTGAAGTGGAACCCGAGGAAGGCATAGATCCTATGGGAATAGTCGCCACAGGTGCCTATGTTCAGGCTAGCGTTCTGAAAGGCGAAATAAGGGATATGCTGTTGTTGGATGTCACGCCCCTCTCGCTAGGTGTGGAGACCTCGGGCGGAGTATTTACGAGATTGATTAAAAGAAACACTACCATCCCTGCCGAGGAAAGCATGGTGTTTGCAACCGAAGAGGATGGCCAGACGTCGATGATGATCCATGTTCTACAAGGAGAAAGGGAGATGGCAAAGGACAACATATCCTTAGGCTTGTTCAAGCTGGACGGCATCCCTCCCGCGCCCAGATATGAGCAAGAGGTTGAGGTTTCCTTCAAGATCGACGCCGACGGCATATTGAACGTCTCTGCCGAGATTTTAGAGACGGGAAAGAAAGAAGCGATCAAGGTGACGAAGCCAACGGAGCTGTCAGAAGAGGAGATCACAAGAATGATTATCGAGGCAACCAAATTTAGCAAGGCAGACGAAATGAACAAGGAGATTATCGAAACTCGTAACCGGGCAGAGGCTGTGATCTATGGAACGAAGAAATCGATAAGCGAGATAGGCGGGAAAATCTCTGAAAGGGAAAAAAGGGCACTTGAAGAAACTTTAGGGAAACTAAAGACAGCGTTGAATGGCGGCCAGGTCCATAAAATCAAAGAGTACACGGATGAGCTGTTGGAGCTCGTGAAAGGAGTAACCATTAAGGTGAAAAAAGTAAGTCAAGCGAAGACATTGATGTCCTCAGTAGAGAAAAGACTGGGCGACAAAATGTCCAGCGAAAAGAGAAGAAAGATTAGAGAAGCAGTTGAGAGGCTTGACGAGGTACCATATGAGGGCGTCAGAAAAGAGATGAATAAACTGAAAGAGATTATAACACTGCTAGAGGCGGACCATGGGGAAAGATAGAGTTGGAGCCCACAAGAAACAGTGCACTCGTAGACCTTGTTGATAGAATACTGGTCAAGGGAGTCATCCTTCATGCGGATCTCGTCATCTCAGTTTCCGGGGTGCCCTTGATCGGAGTCAACTTGAAGGCTGCCATCGCCGGCATGACAACCATGCTCGACTACGGGATGATGGAAGCGTGGGACGAAAAAATTAGAAGGTACGCCCTAGAAAACAGCGAAGGAGAAGAACCACCATTAGATGAGAACGAAAAAATCGTCCTCAAGACGTATGCCTCATATTACCACAGAGACACCTCTCTTCCCGGTGTCTGGAGACCGGGATATCTTTACCTCACAAACAAAAGATTGTTCTTGTTTCAGAAAAAGCTGGCTAAGATAATTTTTGAGGTAACTCTATATGAAATTAGGGGTCTAACCATTGAGAGCAAGGAACATTTACGAAAGGAGGAGGAGACGCTACTTATTTTACTTGAAAATGATCGGTCAGGCAGTAGGGTTGCGGTGCTTCGCGCCATAAAGATAAGAGAGCTAAAAGAAGAGATTGAAAGAAGAATAGGAAAAATCCGTAGAACCATGAGGGCTTCGCCTTCCACTCACTAGAAGACCGAAATGTTATGCTTAACACTCACAAATAAAAGCGACAGGCTAAACCGGATAACGGTTGTTTAAGCCGAGAGGGACCTCCCTTTTAAATTCTCGTTCATGAAACTTGATATGTCCTGGGTGACTGCTCTGTAGACCATGAATGTATCTCTGAGTTTTTCCTTTCCTTTTTGGTTTACCATATAAACTCTTCTCCATTTGAACGTGCGGGCTTCTATTAATCTCGCGCGCTCTAGCGAGTGTAGGAGTGGATAGAGGGTACCTGGGCTGAGCAGAACCCCAAATCTTTTGTGGATAGACGCGAGAATGTCGTAGCCGTGCATGGGCTCACCGTTCAGCACCGCCAAAATCACTATGTCCAGAAAGGCTTTAACCTGCCTTCCGAGTAATTCTCTCCTGTCCAGTTCCATTCTCATTTTGAGGAGTCACCAGCGCATATTCTAAATGCATATGTGTTGTACATAAGTACATATAATTTATGCTGGGTAGAAACACGCATTTGAAATACATTAAGATATATCTCAATAATAAATTTTCATATGAAACATTTCAAGGTCTCAAATATGTTGCCATGCACATGTGCAATTCGTGTTGTACACAAGTACTAATATAAAAATTAATGATAATTATAGTCTGAACAGCCTGAACCAATACTACAACTTAATAACCGATTCCCTAAAAACCCGAATCCAAATGTGTGCGTCAGAAAATTGATACTGCAGTTTTATGATAATGCGAGCTAAGAAGAAAAGTGAATTACATCCCCGATCTGCACTAACTAATTTTTCCCTTTATTTTCTGCATATAATCCAGAAGGATTTGGCTCTTCAATTCCTTAATATAGTCCAAAAATTTGTAGCCTTCCTTTTCTTCATACTTTAACCCAAGCTTCATGTACAGTTTCTTCAGGACGAGTTTCTCTAGGAGTGTGGCTCCAAAACCAAACATCTTCTCTAAACTGGAGGAAAAAATCTCCAAATTTTCGGCGATATCTTCCTTTCTCAGATCATGATTTCCTTCAATGTAATCGTAAATAACCTCTGTAGATGTGCTTCCAAAGACTTGGACCATGCTCTCATCAATCGTCTCCAGCAAGATTTTTTTAAATTCTTCCATACTTTTCATTTATGCCATTCCTTCCATCTGACGATTTGTGTGAGTTCTGGCAGAGGATATCGTTTACTAAAGCTTCTAGACGCCTCAACACCTTCTTGCGTCCATGTTTCAAGTGCACATAACACGCTTTGCTTCAAGAAGAACCCTCATTTTGGATTTCCTTATTTCGTGTTTTTTCCTTGACATTCAAAAGTTCTTCGAGTGCTTTCACTTCCTTTCTAAGCGTAGTCACTTCTATTTCCAACTTGCTAGCCCGATCTTGAGCTATTTTTTTAAGGCCCTCTATCTCCGCCAAAAGATCTGCCTTCTCCCTTTCCAACGTCTCAATTTTCTTTCGCAAATCTCTTAGAAGCTCCATAAACTCCTCCTCGATCCTCCTCATTTGTTGACCATCTTTCCAACGTTCTCTTCCTTGATCATTCTTTTTATTGTTCAGAGTAACTTATTGACCAAAATATTTCAGATCACGAGTTATGCGTAATTACGGCTAACTATTCTACCCAGTAACGATCCCCTTCCCGATAAATTACGCAAGCATGATTACAATAGGGGCAATTAAAGCTTAAAGCTTGTTTGAGAAAGTCTCTACTTTCTAAAAGTCTTTCTTTCTCCTTTTCTAACATTTCAATTTTCTCCCGTAAACCCTTTATGGTTTGCATGAAATCTTGTTCCTCTTCTATGCGAGGCATCCTCTCTACCTCAATTGGTTCCGCCAGTCTCATGGACATTCCAGGCGTTGAAGCTCCCTCACGTATCATCTGTGCTCTTTCCATAAGAGCCTCAGCCGCTTCTTCAAGCTCTTCTGGTGCCTCTGGCTTTGGAATTTCGGGTGCAATCGTAGGTAAAATCTTTTCAACCGCTTTAATGCGCATCTCCTCAACCTTTGCTTTACGCTCCATTTCGCGCGCACGTACAATCTTTTTGGTTTCAGCTACAGTCAGTTTTCTATTGAGAATTTCTCTAGCGGCTAGCACCGCTTCTTCCATGTTTTTACCTATTACACTTTCAAGTGCGGCTATATGTGACATGCTGATCTGCTTAGTCCATACCGCACTCTGAATGTCTTCAGGAAACTTGAACGCATTAATGTGTGCTAAGACCCAGTGGAAATCCACATTTAGCTCTTTGCTTATCTCCAACGGCGTCATACCTTCATCACTAAGCTTCTTAAAGTAGTTGGCTTCCTCCTCAACCGTATAGTTCTCTCGGATCTTGTTTAACTTGTACACGGATAGCCTCGCTATTTTGTCGTCAACATCGACCACTTGGACGGGCACGGTTTTCCACCCAAGCTCCTTGAGGGCCCTCCACCTTCTTTCACCATCAATTAACTCGAAAAACTCGCCTTTCTTACGAACCACTAGATCACTGAGAAGTCCATCTTTCTCTATTTCCGCCTTTAGATTAGCCTGATCGAAGATTAGCCTAGGCTGGTATGGGCTTGATCGGATTAAATCTATTTCTATCTCCATTCCTTCCTTCCAGCTTTTTCTATGTCGTATGCTTGGCATTTGGCTATTTAAGAAATATTTAACAGAGCGTTACCGTGTCTGTATCATTTTTTGATACGAAACTGTAAGACAAGAAAAACCTCCTCACGCGCACTTTATCTTTTTTTACTTTAACCTATTAACTTCGTTTCTTCGCTTAGCCTCTCTTTCACTCTCCTTCTAAAGGTTGAAGATGGGGATTTAGGGATTGAATCCAGTCCACCTCCTCCAGCAAGATATAGGCACTCCTATTGGGTGTCTGGTAATGAAGGGTACGGTTCTTTTCGTTGCCCTGCACTTGAGTTACGTGGACGTTAATGAGGACAGACCCGTCCTTTAGATGGAGGTTCACGTTCCGCCCCACATAGGATCTGGCTAGCATGTTCAAGCCATCTTCCTCCGTGTTGAACCTAGCTTCTTAATCTCGTGGCATGAACAGTCTACGGCTAATCTATATAAGCAATATTCAAAGGAATGTTACCCTCTTCGTATCAAAAAGCGATATAAAAGGCTAAATCAGCTGCATGCTAGCCAGAAAAACGTTTAGATCTTTGGATATTTCCCTCTCAAAATTTGAAATGTTCTCTGCTATATATCATTTTTAAGAAACTTAGTACCCAAAAAATGAAATATTCGATAATTGTAACAGAATTTGTAACAAATTTCAACTAGAACAAGGGAACGGCCGTTAAATGTGGGTGATCTGCAAGGCAACTCTTGGAAAAGGGAAAAACAAGCTCCTAGTCAGAGGTGCCGAGGGAATACAATGGATTTTCTGCCCTCTCATCAAAGGCATAAAGAGAGACAGGGTCACTGTAGACAGGTGCCAGGGATGCAAGCACTTCCTTTGCTTTCAACAAACCCACATCATCCCAATGCATACAACAAGGAAACACCTCTCTTTTGGTAGCAGAACCCTACTGAAAGGCGCATCCCGCGCTGTAAGACCATTAGGTTGGTTAAATGCAAGAAATAAAGTGAAACCGTCACTATTGCCCTGGATGATTAGCGCAATAAAGGAAAGGGAGCCCATCGTTGACATCTTCGAAGAGGAAGACCATGTGATGGTTCTGACGGAGCTTCCCTATGTAAATGAAAAAGACATAAACATAAAAGTGGAAAAAAATGCTCTAACGATAAGCGCTGACAACGCACAAAAAAACTACGTCAAAAAAGTAATGCTCCCAACCCCGGTTAGAAAAGATACGGTTAAATCCACTTACAGAAATAACATTCTAGAAGTTAGACTGGAAAAAGCGCGTAGCAAGGCCTAGTGTCCTCCAGCAGGCCTGTTTGGGTCGCCGAAGCCTTGAGTCGGATTAGCCTGCACCTGGTTTGTCACCACAACGGCTAAGTTGTAGATTTCCGCTAACCGAAGCAATTTGTGCAGGCACTGGTTAAGTCTTTGCTGACGTTCAGCCAAGTTTTCGCGACCAACATATTCTCCTCGGAAATGACTAATCATGGAGTCGACTACTACGAGCTTGACAGAAAGAAATGGGCAAGCGAAGGGCAAGCAATAAAGGCGATAAGTGATCATCATCATTACAGGGATTTGAACCCGTTTGGGTGCTAGTCCCCGCGGGCCCGCCACTTTTTAGGTACAGATACTTTTTATAAATGGCGATTCTCGAAGGTTTATTCATGTTCAACAAGGATTTATGTCGCTCGCGCCGACACAAGTATGCGGCTTTTAATAAAGACCCCACGTTTGTTCGTTGGCGCACTAACCTTGCTAGGGGAAGCCCTATTACAGCTGAAGTTACTGGGAGAAGGTTGGGCAGGGTCTGCGATTTACTTGACACAAACCCTCAAGAAATGCTTGAAACGGCTGAGAAGGATCTTAAAGGTTTTCAGGATTCTTTAGAGGATTTGGTTACGAGGCTCGAGACTGAACGCAAGTCTCCAAGCTACATACTTGGCTTGCTCAAGGCTGTGAAGTCTTGGCTTAGGTATCACGACATAGTGCTGACCCGCCGGATCAAGGTGACCAACTCCACAGCCTCCTCCAAAAGCTTCTGAGGCGTCGTTTCAAGGAGCTCGCAGACCCTGCCCAACCTCCTTAAGGCAACCTCTGCCGTTATGGGGCTGCCACGGGCAAGGTTTGTGAGCCACCGCCTAACTGCGGGGGTGCTCTCATGCATGGCATATTTACTCTCGCGCTTCGGGAGTTGAACATTTCGCCCTTTACCCAACCCCATCACTTGGAGCTGGTGGACAGTAAGTTGTCACTCTATTTCCATTCTTTCAATTCTCGTCCTTGTCAGAGCCTGTATGCTTTCGAGTTTAGATAGTTCACCGTACGCGACCAACGTTACTGCTGTTCCTTCTTTTCCCACTCTGGCCGTTCGCCCTATTCTGTGAAAATACATCAACGCGTCGAAGGGTATGTCATAGTTTAAGATATGCGTGATGCCTTCGATATCTAAGCCTCTTGCCGCAACGTCTGTGGCCACTAGCAACTGAATGCGGTGATCTCTGAACGCGTCGATTATTGCTTCTCTCTGTGTTTGACTCAAATCCGCGTGCATAGCCTCCGCGTTATAGCCATAATTGCGCAATTTATCGCTAAGTTTAGCTGCGCCAAGTCGAGTCCTGCAGAACACGATGGCTCGCTTAATGTTTTCTTCGTCTATTAACCTACACAAAACATCGAATTTGTCTCTCGGGTTCACCATAGTGTAAAGTTGAGTTATCTGTGGAAGCGCGATCTCGTCTTTGCTCACAAGTATTTTTTCAGGGTTGTCTATGTATTTTTGAGAGATTTCCATCACCGAAGAGTCAATGGTAGCGGAGAAGAGACTGATTTGGCGGTTTGTGGGCACTCTGGCGAGTATGTAGTCGATGTCGTCTCTGAAACCCATGTCGAGCATTCTATCGGCTTCGTCCAGAACAACAACCTTCACCGTGTTGAGTCTGAGCGTTCCTCGTTGCAAGTGGTCTATTACCCGACCTGGCGTACCCACAACTACCTGCACCCCTTGCTGCAAGGCAAATATCTGTTTTTGAATCGGTTCGCCTCCGTATATGGGTATGGCCCTCAAGGGCGTGTACTTACCGAAGTGGTTGATGTGGTCCGCAACCTGTAATGCGAGTTCGCGAGTGGGCACTAACACTAAGCCCTGAACGTGTTTGTCGTCGCGTCGCAACCGCTCAAGCATAGGGATGCCGAAGGCAGCGGTCTTTCCTGTTCCCGTCTGCGCTTGCCCAACCACGTCTCTTCCCTGCAAAAGTGGAATAATTGCTTGCGCCTGGATGGGAAAGAGCTCTTCAAATCCCAATTCTCGGATGCCCCTTAAAATTTCGGGACTAAGGGGTAAATCCTCAAAGCGTTGTAATATCTGCATATTGTTTCCTCCTTCATCACAAAGTTAACATGACTAAAAGAAGTTTTGAAACTTCTTTGATCCGCATGAATCTCGTGATAAACGGCATACTAACGGTGCCGTCATATAAAAAGGTTTCTTGAGCGTTAAGATGAATTTTCAGGCCTTCAGAGATAGTTAAATGTCCAGTCATAGAAAAACAAATGTCAAAAGAACTTGAAAACCGTTAACTATTAGACTTGAAAGCTGTATACACACGAAGAAAGGGCTTGATCTTTGCTGATTTGCAGATCATTTCTTGATGAGTATTTTCTGTGAGGGCAGGACACTTACAAACTGCCAGCCATTTTTAAGGTAGCCCTCTAGTTCCTCCTCCTTCACTATAGTTTGGGGATCATTTTCGCTTTCTCGCATTTTCTTCATCTCGTTTTCGAAGAGCTCTATCTCCTCATCATAATTCAGTTCTCTTCCCAGTTCCTTCTCTTTCGCAACTTTGACTTCCAAAAGATCAATGCCTAAGAGGCTCTTTGCTATACTCTTAAGCGCCTCTACTTTTGCCTCTTTAACCACTGTACTCTGATCCAGCTCCTGCGTCCTTGTGCTGAGGAAGGGTTCACAATCCTCAATGGACTTCCGCATGTCCTCAACTATTTCTTCAGGAAGTATTCCTTTGTTTGTGCTGTACCTAGCCTCGATGTCGCCTTTGTGGCCGGCCTTACTGAGGGTTGGCCGCACAATAATTATGGTGGGAACCTTTTCGAAAAAAACCTCACTCTTCTGAATCCGAAGCTCAGGCAGGTCTTTAAGCATGAGGCCGTCGCTTCCGTTGTTATTTCCTAGGCTCTAGAATATAAGTAACTAATTTCTTCCTTTCGGCTTACATGGTGGATTTTGTGAAGTTTAAGTCTTCTACTATGGCGTAGGGCGCGAGCGTTGGAATGGGGACTTCCCACCATTTTATCCATAGGCGTTCTTTACTTAATTCTCGAACGTTCTGGAATATTTTGAGCATGTTGTCACTTATTCTCAAGTCCCTTACCGGGTTGGCTATTTGTCCATTCTTAATTTGGAACATGCCGTCTCTAGGAATGGTGGAGAAGTCGCCCTTTTGATAATTCTGATATCTTAAGTACCAATTGTTTGTGACATAGATTCCATCGTCTATTTCTGACAGCGTCTCTTCAAATGGTTTTTCGCCTGGCTCAACGACAAGGTTCCAAGGAGTAGGCATTATGAGTCCCGCGTTGGCTGTTGTTTCTGCCCCGAATTTTTTAGCTGTAGTGCTATTATGCAGATAGGTTTTTAGTATGCCCTTCTCCACAATTATGTTCCTTTTTGTTGGGACTCCTTCGTCGTCAAAAGCCCTCATGCCATATGTGCCCATCAGCGTAGGATCGTCTATGAGAGTGAATTTGTCTGAGGCAACCCTCGAATCTAACTTATCTATTAGGAAGGATTGGCCAGCATCCACCATGAAGGCCGAAGACTGAACGCCCACTTGATTCACAAAGTGCGCGAAGACCATAGGTCCTAAGAGAGCGGTGTAACTACCCGACTGTCCCTCCCTTGGGTTTAGTGCCATTTTCGCTATTTCCCCTGCGCGTCTTCCCGCTTCAGCTGGTTCAAAATCCCGTTTGCTCTGAGCAATGGACAAAGAATGGCCTGAAGCTACCTCTGAAACGAAGGCCCTTACCGACATCTCTAGACTCGAGCGCCTCTGCACCGCTGACGCTTGGCTTGAAGTTTCGAGGACCATGCTTGCATTAGTGAGTGTGAGTGACCCCGCAACTCTTTTTGCGCCAGACTTAGACGCTCCGCCAATCGCTTCCCTAACATAATTAACCAGCTCGTTTGGGTCAGAAGACACCCGAGGAGACCTAAGGAGGGCGGGGTCATACTTGAACGGGCCCTTCGGAAGGGGAGCATAAACATCGGCGGGTGGGCTTACCTTCGCCATTTCAACAAGTTTTTTCATGGCGCGCTCTAAGGCTTTAGAAGAAAGGATGCTGAAGGTGGAGCCGGCCCGCTGCTTCTCTATCATAACGAAGACGTTAATCATGACTTCATGGAAATTCTTGGAGGCGGTCACCTCGTTGTTAGAGAAACGAATCATAGTCTGATCTAATTCAATGAGGTTCGCTGCAACGTCCGTTGCCCCAAACTTAATGCCTAATTCAACTAGGTGCGAAGGAATCTCTTCCCATTTCATGCCTGCACGCCTCCAAGCCTAATTTTTCTGAGCCTCGCATGGGGTCCTCCAGTCCAGACGGGTATGCCCTGCATGGGATCGCCCTTTCCACAATATGCGGCTTGAAACTCTAGGTCTTTTCCAACTGCGTCCATGGCTGACCAAAGTCCAACGGTTGTTATTTCGAGAACGGGGTTCCTCACTCTCTCTTTGGGTTCTCCATTCTCAATTCTGTAAGCCTCGAGGCCCACGTAACGTTCATGGAATCTCCTATCATCAATGTTCCACTCCATAAAGTTCTTAATGTAGACGCCATGCTTTACGCCCTCAATTAACTCCTCCTTAGAGTAGTCTCCTGGCTCTAGGAAAGTGTTCGCCATCCTTATAATTGGCTCTCGGTCATATGCCACAGACCTAGACGCAGCGTTGCTCTGAACCCCGAAGACACTAGCTGTTTCGCGATTGTGGAGAAACTCGTTGGCGACGCCTTCCTTAATTAGGACGCGTTTTCCAGCTTTCACGCCTTCCTCATCGTACATATAAAAGCCAAAGGAGCCCGGCAGAGTCGGATCGTCAACAACATTCACAACGCTTGAACCAACCCGCATACCCAAAGAATCCATATTAAGATAGGTTTCCCCAGCCTGGGCTGCTTCCCTCCCTAAGATTCTATCCGCCTCGGCTGGATGTCCACATGATTCATGGCAAACAATCCCTACAACCTCTGGCCCTAGGACTACGTCCATTTCGCCTTCAAGTGGACTATGAGCCTCCATCAGGGTCTTCGAAAGCGATTGAGCCTCCTCGCCGAGCAGCTTAGGCAAGTTCCATTTCTCAACGGCCTCCCAGCCAGCCGCTTCTCCTAGATTGAAAAACCTCTGGGCTGAGCCTTTCTGAGGATGATAGGCTGTTAGGAAGGCGGCTAAGGCTGCTCTGGGAATTATGCTGGAAATGTGGGCGCCGTCGCTGTTGACAATAATTTTTTCGGTTGTTATTGTGTCGAGTGTGAACATGCGGGCTGGAAGCTTGGCTTTAGCCTCGTTTGCCGATTGCTCCGCAGCCTTATCCGCCTCCTTTAACAATTGAATTTTTGAGTCTAGGTCTATGTGGTCAAACCTTATGCGGGGCTTAATTTCCACTTTTCCTTCGCCGAGTTTTTCTTCGTTCATTGAGACGCCTTTTCTGATGGCATTACTGGCGGCTTTGGCGATGTTAACGGCCCTTCTTGCGGCATCTTTTGCAGTCCTTTTAGATATTATGTTTGTTGATGAAAAGCCGAGGGATTTTTTAAAGACCGCTCTCACGTTGAAGCCTTTCAGCTCTTCAATAACTGAAACTTCTGGGACGCCGTTCTTTAGGACTATTGACTCGCGGATGTCTGATTGAAACCTGGCTTCAGCGTAGGTGGCTCCAAGCTCTTCCGCTGTTTTTAGCGCTAATCTGGTTAAGTCCTCCAAGGAAGGGCCCCCTAAATTCAATCGTTTGCTCAAATACTCCCACAATGTAATATAAAAGTAGTTAGCTAGCGCCTCATAAAAATATACAAAAACTATACAATAAATTTTATAATTAGTTTAATAATATTTAGTAAAAGGGAAGGTGGTGTTTCTTGGCCAAGAAGGAAAAGAAGAAAAAGAAATAGCCACGAATAAATTTTTCAGCTAAGTTTTTCAGTCCTCAGCAAACTGCTGAGGCACCCCTTTTTTATGTCTTATTTTTAAGTTTCGTTCTCGCATATATTTCGTATGCTAGTCCAAAGGCTATGCTTATGATTCCGCCAACTATCATTAGGGTTAATATCTCGTTGAAGGCGGATTCTGACATTTTAAACCAAACATTGATCAACACCTCCTTTAGCACTAAAAGAACGGCGAGGTTTGTTAAAAGTCCTATGCCATAGCCCATGATCACTCCGCTGGCTAAAGCGTCATTCCTATGCTTTTTAA